>Ga0111538_10009534_pt1 | contig 12962 bp, 7 predicted proteins | sample SoiMethybrSBSTD1_FD_79669 | JGI IMG/M metagenome (GOLD analysis project Ga0111538, IMG submission 79669) | Bulk soil microbial communities from a Populus tree surrounding site in Tennessee, USA - Soil MetaG P. TD hybrid SBSTD1 (version 2)... | ecosystem: Environmental > Terrestrial > Soil > Tree...
AAGCGCGACGCGCTCGACGCCGAGATCCCGCTGCTGCTCGTCCCCAAGGACCCGAACGACGACAAGAACGTGCTGCTCGAGATCCGCGCGGGCACCGGCGGCGACGAGGCGGCGCTCTTCGCCGGCGAGATCTTCCGCATGTACCAGCGCTACGCGGAGCGCCAGGGCTGGAAGGTGGACGTGGTCTCGCTGAGCCGCACGGGCCAGGGCGGGATCAAGGAAGCGATCGCGATGATCGAGGGCGACCGCGTGTTCTCGAAGCTGCGCTTCGAGAGCGGCGTCCACCGCGTCCAGCGCGTGCCGGCGACGGAGGCCTCGGGGCGCATCCACACCTCGGCGATCACCGTGGCCGTATTGCCCGAGGCCGAGGAAGTGGACGTCAAGATCGAGGCGAAGGACCTGCGGGTCGACACCTTCTGCTCGTCCGGCCCCGGCGGCCAGAGCGTCAACACCACCTACTCGGCGGTGCGCATCACGCACCTCCCCTCGGGCACGGTCGTCTCCTGCCAGGACGAGAAGAGCCAGATCAAGAACCGCGAGAAGGCGATGAAGGTGCTGCGCGCGCGGCTCTACGAGGTGGCGCTCGACGAGCAGCAGAAGAAGATCGCGAGCGACCGCAAGGGCCAGGTCGGCAGCGGCGACCGCTCGGAGAAGATCCGCACCTACAACTTCCAGCAGTCCCGGGTGAGCGACCACCGCATCGGGCTCACGATCCACCGCCTGCAGGAAGTGCTCGACGGCGACCTCGACGAGGTCGTCGCCGGCCTGATCGCCCACTACCAGGCGCAGAAGCTCAAGGCTCCGGCCGTCTGAGCCTTCGAGAGCGCGAGCGATGACCGTCGCGCGGCTGCTCGCGGAGGCCGCGCGCGAGCTGCGTGACGCCGGAGTCGAGTCGGCGGAGTGGGACGCGGAGCGGCTGCTCCGCCACGTCCTCGGCTGGGACCGCGCGACCCTCGTCGCCTCCCCCGAAGCCGCGCCCGGCTCCGAGCGTGAAGCCGTCTTCCGGCGGCTCGTCGGCGAGCGCGCGAGGCGCGTTCCGCTCCAGCACCTGACCGGCACGCAGGCCTTCTGGAAGCAGGAGCTGCGCGTGACGCCCGACGTGCTGATCCCCCGCCCCGAGACCGAGCTCCTGGTCGAGACGTCTCTCGAGCTCTTGCGCGAGAGGGAGCGGCCGGTGATCGTGGACGTCGGCACCGGCAGCGGCTGCATCGCGCTCGCACTCGCCGCGGAGCGCGAGGGCGCGGTGCTCCACGCCACGGACGTCTCCGAAGCGGCGCTCGCCGTGGCCCGCGAGAACGCGCGGCGGCTCGGCCTCGAGGGCCGCATCGCCTTCGAGCTCGGCGACCTGCTCGAGCCGGTGGCGGCCGCGCTGCGCGGCCGAGCCGATCTCGTCGTGAGCAATCCCCCGTACGTCGACGCGGCCGAGCGCGACACGCTGGCTCCGGAGGTCAGAGACCACGAGCCGGCGCTGGCGCTCTTCCCGCCCGGCGATGCCCTCTCGGTCTATCGGCGCCTCGTGCCGGCGGCGGCAGACCTGCTCGGGCCGTCGGGCGCGCTGGTCGTCGAGATCGCCCCGGCGCTCGACCGGGCGGTGGCTGGCCTGCTCGAGTCCGCGGGATTCGAAGGCATCGAGGTCCGCCCGGACCTGGCGGCGCGGCCACGTGTGGTGCTCGGCCGGCGGCCGCTCGGCCCTCGCTCGCCCGTCGGGTAGACTCGCCCCGTGGCAGAGCCGGCGCGCCCGGAGAAGGACAAGGCCGCGCTGCGCCGCACGCTCCTCGCGTGGTACGACCGCAACCGGCGCGAGCTGCCCTGGCGGCGCACCCAGGACCCGTACCGCATCTGGGTGTCCGAGGTGATGCTGCAGCAGACCACCGTCAAGACGGTGCTGCCCTACTACGACGCCTTCCTGAAGCGCTTCCCGACCGTCGTTGCGCTCGCCGAGGAGCCCGAGGACGAGGTGCTCGCGGCCTGGTCGGGGCTCGGCTACTACCACCGCGCCCGCAACCTGCACCGCGGGGCGCAGCACCTGGCCGAGCGCCACGCGGGCCGCTTCCCGCGCACGCTCGAGACCGCGCTCGGCGTACCGGGCGTGGGGCTCTACACCGCGAGCGCCGTGCTCTCGATCGCGTACGGCCTGCCGCTGCCGGTGGTCGACGGCAACGTGCGCCGCGTGCTCGCGCGGCTCCTGGCCTTGCGCGGCCCGGCGTTTCGCAAGGACGGCCCCTACTACAACCGCGCCGAGGACCTGCTCGACCCGAAGCGGCCCGGCGACTGGAACCAGGCGCTGATGGAGCTCGGCGCGACGATCTGCCTGCCGCGCAAGCCGGCCTGCCCCGCGTGCCCGCTGCGCCAGCGCTGCGAGGCGCGCGCCCGCGGGCTCGTGGAGGAGCTGCCCGAGAGCCGCGCACGCCGGGCGCCGGTCGACGTGACGGTGGCCGCGGCGCTCGTCGAGCGCGACGGCCGCGTGCTGCTCGTGCGCCGGCCCGAGGGACGGCTGATGGGCCGCCTGTGGGAGGTCCCCCAGACGTCGCTCGACGCCCGGGGCCGGCCCGACCTCGCGCGCGAGATCGAGGAGCGGCACGGCCTGCGCGTCGTGCCGGGGCCGCTCACGGTGCGCGCCCGCCACGCCGTGACCTTTCGCCGGATCACGCTCGAGGGCTACAGCGCGCGACTGCGCCCGCCTATTCCCGACGACCCCGAGCGCTTCCTGTGGGCACGGCCCGACGAGGTGGCGAAGCTGCCGGTCGCGTCGTCGACGAAAAAGCTGCTGCGGGGCCTCACGGCCCCGCAGCTGCCTTTGCCGATCTGAGGCGTCAGGCCGCCGGCACGCGGACTGGAGCGGCCTTCACCGGGACGACTGGCTCGCCCGTCGGCGCGTAGCTCCAGCCCTGCCAGAGCCCGGCCATGAACCACGTGAAGGCGGCGACGCCGATCAGGAACAGGCTGTCGCCCGGCATCCGCATCCAGCGCAGCGTCTGGAGCCACGGCTGCTGCAGGAACTCGGCGCTCCGCGCGTACCAGAGGCCGGTCTCGGCGGACGCGATCGTCTGCGCGATGCCGACCGGCAGCAGGCTGAGCGCGACCATGAGCCCGAGGCCGATGTTCATCGCCCAGAAGGCGACGGCCAGCGGCGTCTCCTTCCACGCGCGCTCGCCCGTGAGCGTCCGGGCGACGAGCAGCACGAGCCCGAGCGACAGCAGGCCGTACACTCCGAAGAGCGCCGTGTGCGCGTGCACCGGCGTCGTGTTGAGCCCCTGCATGTAGTAGAGCGCGATCGGCGGGTTGATCAGGAACCCGAAGACCCCGGCGCCCAGGAAGTTCCAGAACGCCGTGCCCACGAAGAAGCGGATCGGCCAGCGGTACTTCGCCATCCAGGGCGTCGCCTGCTGGAGGCGGCTGGTGCGGAAGGCCTCGAGCCCGATCAGGATCAGCGGAACCACCTCGAGCGCGCTGAAGCTCGCGCCGACGGCCAGGATCGGTGTCGGGGTGCCGCTCCAGTACAGGTGGTGGAAGGTGCCCGGGATGCCGGCGAAGAGGAAGAGCGCCGAGGACGCGATCACGGCCAAGCCGGCGTGGCGCTTCGCCACGAGCCCGAGCTTCGCGAACACGAGCGCGAGCGCCGCCGTCGCGAACACTTCGAAGAAGCCCTCGACCCAGAGGTGGACCACCCACCAGCGCCAGTACTCCATCACCGACAGGTGCGTGCGCGCCGAGAAGGCGAAGCCCGCCCCGTACATGAGGCCGATCGCGGTCGCGGCGCCCGTGAACATCAGCACGAGCGTGCGGCTCTCGTCGCGGCGCCGGAGCGCCGGCCACAGCGCGCGCAGCATCAGGCCCAGCCACAGCACGAGCCCGGTGAAGAGCGCGATCTGCCAGGCGCGGCCGAGGTCCACGTACTCGTAGCCCTGCGTGCCGAGCCAGAACGACAACCCGAGCGGCAGGCGCTGGTGGATCGCGAAGTACTGGCCCGCGAGCGAGCCCGCGACGACGACGAGCAGCGCGCCGAACAGCACGTTCACGCCGAGGCGCTGGAAGCGCGGCTCGCGCCCGCCGACGATCGGACCCAGGAAGAGGCCGGCGGCCAGGAACGCGGTCGCGATCCAGAAGACGGCCGTCTGGATGTGCCAGGTGCGCGTCAGGCTGTAGGGCAGGTACTCCGCGAGCGGGAAGCCGAAGAAGCCCTGGCCCTCGACCGTGTAGTGCGCGGTGATCGCGCCGAGCGCCACCTGCACCACGAAGAGCGCGACCACGGTCCCCAGGTACTTGGCCGTCGCCTTCATCGACGGCGTGAGCGCGAAGCCGGACAGCGGGTCGCGGGCCGGAAGCTCTACGGCGGGCTCCGGCTCGCCGCCGCGGAACGCCTGCCACCACACGAGCGCGCCGATGGCGGCCAGCAGCAGCACCACGCTGACGATCGACCAGACGACGTTGGCCGCGGACGGCCGGTTGTCGATCAGCGGCTCGTGCGGCCAGTTGTTGGTGTACGTGATCGCGAGGCCCGGCCGCTGCGTCGCCGCGGCCCACGCGGTCCAGAAGAAGAAGGCGGTGAGCGTGCGCCGGCGCGCCGGGTCCGGGACGGTGGTCTCGGCCATCGCGTAGGCTTCGCGCAGGCCAGAGAGCGCGGGCGCTCCGCCGTAGAGCGCGTCGTAGTGGGCGGCTGTCGCGCGCAGCGCCGCGGCCCGGTCGGCGGAGATCGTGACGCTGCCGGTCTCCTTGTCGTAGGTGTTGCGGCGCATCTCGAGCTTCAGCCGCTCGCGCAGGCCCGCCTGCGTCTCGGGCGCGAGCTCGGCGTAGGACCGTCCGTTCTCCCGCGACGCCCACAGCTCGAGGAGCGACGTCGCCTCGCGGTGCAGCCAGTCCGCGGTCCAGTCGGGCGCCTGGTAGGCGCCGTGGCCCCAGATCGAGCCGAGCTGCTGGCCGCCGGTCGACTGCCACACCTCCTGGCCGGTGAGGATGTCGTCCCTGGTCAGGAGCAGCGTGCCGTCGCTCGTCACGACGCGCTCGGGGATCGGCGGCGCCTGGCGGTACACCTCGCGGCCGAAGAAGCCGAGCACGAGGAACGCGACGAGCAGGCTCGCCCAGAGGCCCGCCCAGTAGCGGGTTTCGGTTCGTGGCGCGGTCATGGTGGCCCTCCTGTCAGCCCGCCAGCACGCGGCGGAACAGCACGTTGTTCTCGAGGTGGATGTGGTCCATCAGCTCCGCCTCGAACGCCGCGAGCCGCAGGTAGAGCGCGCGCCAGCTCGTGCACGCCTCGGCCGGCGCGACCAGGTCGGCCGTGAGCCGCCTCGTCTCGCGCAGGTCCGCGGCGTGGTCGTCGTGCTCGGACTCCATCACGCTGATCGGCCCGGCGACGAGGCGACCGCGTCCGGCGAGGATCGCCGGGAAGAGCACCTGCTCCTCCTTCGCGAGATGGTCGAGCACGGCGGCGTGCACCGCTTCGAGGTGCGCGCGCAGCCCGTGCGGGCAGCTCGCCTTGTCGGCGTGCCGGCTCTCCACCTTGGTGGCCAGCGCCACGAGCTCGGGCAGCTCCTCGCGCAGCCTCCGGTGGTAGAACCCGACGATGTGGTCGACGAGCTCCGCGATCGGCTTCTCGTCCCAGCGCGGCAGCTCGGGCGCCGCGGCCTGCTCCGCGGCGATCTCGGCGACGACGCTCTGCGCGTCGAGGCCCGCCTCCGCGCACGCCTCGCCGAGCGGCCGGCGGCCGTGGCAGCAGAAGTCGAGCCCGTTGCGGTGGAAGACGCGCGAGGCCGCGGGGAAGCTCACCGCCAGGTCGGCGAGTAACGTCGTGGTGTCCGGGGCGAGGGGTGTCGTCGACATATTCGTTCTCCTCCGCGCCAGGCAAGGGCACGCCGGATGCCAGCTCGACGAACAAATAAAATCAACGCATTACAGGCTTGTGTTACTATCTGCATAACAGGAGCGAGTTGTCCTGGACACAACAGAGTTGTTGAACGAGCAACGCCGCAAGCGCAGCGCCGCCGCCATCACGGCGCTCCTCGAGATCGCCCGGGACCTGACCGCGTCGCTCGCCGCCCGCGACCGTTACGCGCGCCTCCTCGCGGCGATCCGCCGCGTGTTGCCGGTCGACGCGGCTTGCCTGCTGCGGCTCGAAGGCGACGCGCTCGTGCCCGTGGCGGGCCACGGCCTCGTGCGCGCGGCGCTCGAGCGGCGCTACGACCGTCGCGAGCACCCCCGGCTCGACGCGATCCTGCGCTCGCCGGACCCCGTTCGCTTCCCCGCCGACAGCCCGATGCCCGACCCGTTCGACGGGCTGCTCGAGGACGACCCGCACGCGCTCGAGCACATCCACGCCTGCGTCGGCTGCGCCCTCACCGAGGGCGGCGAGGTGATCGGGGCGCTCACGCTCGACGCGCTCGACCCCAGGGCGCTCGACGGCTTCGACGGCCGGTTCCTGGCGACGCTCGGGGCGCTGGCCGGCGCGGCGCTCCGCACCACCGCCCTGATCGAGGCGCTCGAGGAGCGCGCCGAGAAGCGCGGGCGCGTCGCGCGCGAGCTGCAGCGGCAGGCGATCGAGGCGAGCGGCGGCATGGTGGGCGCTAGCCCCGCGCTGCAGCGGCTGCTCGAGGAAACCGCGATGGTCGCGGGCTCCGAGATGACCGTGCTGATCACGGGCGAGACGGGCGTCGGCAAGGAGCGCGTCGCGCAGCAGCTGCACGAGCTGTCCCGGCGGCGCGAGGAGGCGCTGATCCACGTCAACTGCGCCGCGCTGCCGGAGTCGATCGCGGAGAGCGAGCTCTTCGGCCACGTGGCGGGAGCGTTCACGGGCGCGGCGCGCGACCGCGCCGGCAAGTTCGAGGTCGCCGACGGCGGCACGCTCTTCCTCGACGAGATCGGCGAGCTGCCGCTGACGCTGCAGCCCAAGCTGCTGCGGGCGCTGCAGAGCGGCGAGATCCAGCGCGTCGGCTCCGACCGCGTGCATCGCGTGAACGTGCGCGTGGTGGCGGCGACCAACCGCGACCTCCAGCGCGAGGTCGAGCGCGGCCGCTTCCGGGCCGACCTCTACCACCGCCTCGCCGTCTTCCCGCTTCGCGTGCCGCCGCTGCGCGAGCGGCGCGAGGACGTCCCGCTGCTCGCGGCGCACTTCGCGGACCTCGCCCGTCGCCGGCTGGGGCTCGGGCCGGTGCGGCTTTCGGACGCGGTTCGGACCCGGCTCGCCGCGGCGGACTGGCCCGGCAACGTGCGCGAGCTCGAGAACGTAGTCGGCCGGGCGGTGCTGCGGGCCGCGGCCGGCGGCGAGCCGCAGGCCGCCGTGACGGTGCTGCCGGCCCACCTGGACCTGGGCGGGCCCGCCGCCCCGTCGACGCCCGAGCCCGTCGAGCCCGCCCGGGCCCCTGGACGGCCGCTCGCCGAGCGCGTACGCGACTACCAGCGCCGCGCGATCGAGGAGGCCGTCGCGCGCAACGGGGGCAGCTGGGCGGCGGCCGCGCGCGAGCTCGGCATGCACCGCAGCAACCTGCACCACCTGGCAGGCCGCCTCGGGCTGCGCAGGACGAGGTAAACTGTCCCGCCGATGGCCTGCGTTTTCTGCCAGATCGTCGAGGGGAAGATCCCCGCCAAGGTCGCCGCGTCCGACGACCAGCTGCTGGCGTTCCACGACCTGAAACCGGAGGCCCCGACTCATCTGCTCGTGATCCCGCGCCGGCACGTCGAGAGCCTGAACGCGCTCGAACCGGGCGACGACGGCCTCGTGGGCGCCATGGTCCGCAAGGCCCGCGACCTCGCCCGCGAGCTCGGCTTCGGCGAGCGCGGCTACCGCCTGGTCCTCAATTGCGGCGACGACGCCGGCTACAGCGTCTACCACATCCACCTGCACCTGCTCGGCGGACGCAAGCTGGGCTGGCCGCCCGGTTAGGAGCGCGAAGGACGTGAGCTCAGCCAAACCTGCTACGCCCGACCCGACCGAGATCGCCGAGCGCTACGTGATCGAGAAGAAGCTCGGCGCCGGCGCCTTCGGCACCGTCTACAAGGCCCGCGACAAGAAGCTGCGCCGGCTGGTCGCGATCAAGACGATCCGGCTCGAGGGCCTCGCCGCCTCGAGCGTCGCGCTCGAGGACCTGCTGAAGCGATTCGAGCAGGAGGCCGAGGTCGCCGCGCGCGTCCAGCACCCGAACATCGTCGCGCTCTGGGACATCGGGACGTGGGAAGGCCTGAGCTACATCTCGATGGAGTTCGTCGACGGCGTCGGGCTCGACCGGGTGATCCAGGGCTCGGGCAAGATGGCCGTCGAGCGCGCGGCCTCGATCGGCGCGCAGATCGCCGAGGCGCTGAACGTCGCGCACAGCCAGAACGTCATCCACCGCGACATCAAGCCGGCGAACATCATGATCCTGCCGGGCGACCGCGTGAAGGTCACCGACTTCGGGATCGCGAAGGTCGCCGACTCCGCGGAGCACCTGACGGTGACGGGCAGCCTGCTCGGCACGCCCTCCTACATGAGCCCGGAGCAGGCGCGCGGCGGCAAGATCGACGGACGCAGCGATCTGTTCTCCGTCGGCTGCATCCTCTACGAGATGGTCGCGGGCCAGCGGGCCTTCCGCGGCGAGTCGATCACGGCGCTGCTGTTCAAGATCATCACCGAGGAGCCGCCGTCGCTGCGCGAGCTCGACCCGACGGTGTCCGACGCCATGCTGCGCATCATCGGCAAGGCGCTGTCGAAGGCGCCCGAGACCCGCTACCAGACCGGCCGCGAGCTCGCCGACGAGCTGATCGCGATCACGCAGCCCGGCTTCGTGCCGACACTCCGCACGCAGGAGACGCCGACCACGCTGCTGCCCCCCGACACGCCGCCGGGACAGATCCCGACGCTGCAGGCGCCGCCGACGGCGCAGCAGGTGCCGACGATCGCGTCGCAGGCCACCAAGGTCGCGGGGCAGACGCCGACGGTGATCCCGCCGATTCCGCCGCCAGTCGCGCCCACGGTGCTCACGCCCGCCCCGCCGAAGTCCTCCGCTCCGCCTCCGCTCCCGAAGTCGGCGGCCGCCGCGCCCGCGGCGCGCCCGCAGACCGACGCCCCGGCCCGACGCAAGGGCGGCGGCGCCGGGATCGTGATCGGCCTCGGGGTCGCGGGCGTGCTGCTCGTCGCGCTCATCGCAGTAGGCGCCTTCTTCCTGCTGCGCAAGCCGGCCACCGATGCGACGGCGACCGCCGACGTGCCACCGACGACCCTCGCCGTGCCGCCGACGACGCAGGCCTCGCAGACTTCGCCCACGACGACGGCGGAGGCGACACCCGTGCCTCAGTCCGCGACGCCCCAGCCCGCCGGCCCGCCCGCCACGCAGCCGACGCGCGTGGCCACGACCACCGCGCCGCCTCCCACAACGACCGCTCGCGCCGTCGCTCCGCCGCCGACGACTCCCGCGCAAGCCGAGCCGCCCGGGGGCAGCTTCTCGCACCTCGACGACGTCCCCGAGGAGGGCGCCGACGGGCGCGCCGCCGGCGACGCGCTCGCGCAGAAGTACCGTTCGGACGGATCCAGCTCGTACACGACGGGCCGCTTCAAGGCGCGCCCGAACGTGCCGCGCGGCATCACGCGGGAGGAGCGCCCGGCGGTCGCCACGCTCGTCTACCTGAACTCGGTCCAGCAGGCCTACCACGGCCGCACCGGCAAGTGGGGCACGCTCAGGGAGCTCCACGACGCCGGCCTGCTGGTGCTCGACGTGCCGGTCGACGCGACCGGGTTCCGGCGCGCGCGCTACGGCTTCCAGCTCATGGTCGAGTCCGACGGCTTCAAGGCCGAGGCCGTGCCCCAGGGCCCGATCGGCCGGCCGTTCGTCGTCGACGACACGGGCAAGGTCCGCTTCATCGACTAGCCGCGGGCGCGGCCGCGGCTGCCCCGGCCGTCTCGCCCGCCGGCGCATCGCGCAGCTTGCGCTCGAAGAGCGCGAGGATCCGCTTGTACTCGTCCGTCCAGCTCGAGGCCTCCGTGAAGCCGTGGTTCTCCACCGGGTAGGCCGCGAGCTCCCAGTCCTCCTTGCCGAGCTCGATCAGGCGCTGTGCCAGCCGGACCGAGTCCTGGAAGTGCACGTTCGTGTCCACCATGCCGTGGCAGATGAGGAGCGCGCTCTTCAGCCCGGAAGCGAAGTAGATCGGCGAGCTCCTGCGGTAGGCCTCCGCGTCCTTCGGCGGCTGGCCGAGGATGTTCGAGGTGTAGGGATGGTTGTAGTGCGCCCAGTCCGTCACCGGCCGCAGCGCGGCGCCCGCCGCGAACGTGTCGGGCGACGTGAAGAGCGCCATCAGCGTCAGGAAGCCGCCGTAGCTGCCGCCGTAGACGCCGATCCGCTTCGGGTCGACGCCGTGCTCGGCCACGAGGTACGCGGCCGCGTCCACGATGTCGTCGAGGTCCTTGCCGCCCATGTGCGAGGCGACGGCCGTGCGCCAGTCGCGCCCGTAGCCCGCGCTGCCGCGGTAGTCGACGTCGAGCACGACGTAGCCGCGCGCGGCCAGCACGTGGTGGAACATGTACTCGCGGAAGTAGCTCGACCAGTAGCGGTGGGCGTTCTGCAGGTAGCCGGCGCCGTGGATGAAGATCACCGCGGGCCGCCGCGGGTCCGGCATCGCGCCGACGGACTGGGGCGTGTAGAGCCGTGCGGGGACCTTCACTCCGTCGCGCGCCTGGAAGGCGACGACCGGGGGCGTCGTCCAGGCGTAGCTTCGAAACGCCGGGCGCGTGGAGGTCGTGACCTGCCGTCCGGTCCCCGTCCCGCGCGCGGGCACGAGGTGGAGCTCCGGCGGGTTGGCGGCGTCCGAGAAGACGTCGGCGAGGGTCGCCTCGTCGGGCGAGATCAGGGCGAAGTGAGCGCCCGGCCGGGTGGTGAGGCGCGTCCGCTCTCCGCCGCCCACCGCCACGCGGTAGAGGTGCCGCTCGCCGGCGTCGGGCTCGCTCGTCGTCAGGTAGAACGCGTCGCGCCGCGGCGACAGCTTGACCTCCAGCACCTCCCACGCGCCGCTCGTGACGGCCTTCGGAGCGGCGGCCTCGGTCGTCGCGTCGACCGTATAGAGGTGCGAGTAGCCGGTCGCCTCCGACAGGAACCAGAGCGTGCGGTCGTCCACCCAGCCGAAGCCGCCCCCGGAGCCCGAAAATCCCACCTCGCGCACCCAGGCGTCGTCGTGCTGGTGGTCGAGCACCCGCCCCTTCCCGCTGGCCGGGTCGACGAGGACGAGCCAGCGGTCCCGGCTGTCGGCAGCTCGCACCGCCGCGACGGCGCGGGTGCCTTCGGGCGAGATCGCGGGGAGGCTCCAGCGCACCTCGCGCTTGCCCTGCTTGACCTCGCCTTCCTTCCCGGGCTCCTCTTTTCGGGACTCCTCCGGTGCCGGTGGCTTCTCCGCCGCCGCGTCCTTCTTCGTCTCTTCTTTCTTCACCGGCTCCGGCTCGGTGACCCCGTCGACGTAGGCCCAGGCGCTCTTGCGATCCCGGAGGTCCAGCACCGCCAGGCGGCGCGTCTCCTGCCTGTCGCCCACGTTCGTGCGCGCGGGAATCGCCTCGACGTAGGCCGACTCGGTCACGTAGCTCGGCACGTCGGCGGTCTTCGCGCCCTCGGCCTTCTGCGCCACCAGCAGGAACGCGAACCGTCCGTCGCCGCTCGTCAGGGCCTCGGAGACCGACTGGCCCTCGGCGATCTCGAAGCGCGGCGGCGCCTGCCGCTCCTTGCGCTCCTCCCCGCGCTTGCGGCGGGCCGCCGCCTCGTCGACCTGCTTCAGCAGCTTGCGCTCCTCGTCCTTCAGGAACTGCTGGCTCTCGGTGAGCTTCGGCTCCTTCTTCTTCGGTGACACGTCGGTGAGCTGGACGAGCACGTCGCCGTCCCCCGCGAGCGCCACCCGGAACAGGTTGTTGTCGCGCACGAAGGTCGCGGCGGTCTCGCGTGAGGCGAAGCGGGGGCTCGACTCGTTGGCCGTGGAGCCCGCCAGCAACCGGCGCGTGCGCGCAACCGTGTCGACGAGCACGACGTCGCCGTCCTGGATCGCGAGGCAGCGGCGCTCGGCGTCGTCCCACTCGCACGAGGCGGAAGGCGCCCGCTTCTTGTCCTCGTCCGAGAGCCTCCGAGGCTCGCCGCCGTCGCGTGGCACCACGTAGGTGGCGGGCTCGTCCTCCCCCGGCTGGCGCCAGTCGAAGAAGAGCTCCTTCGAGTCCCCCGACCAGCGCGGGTCCGAGGGCGGGTAGCCCACCAGCTCCGGTCCGCGCATCACGCTCGCGACCGTCAGCGGGAACGCCGCCGCCTCGTCGGAGACGAGCGCCAGGCGGTCGCCGCGCGGGCTCGCAGCGAGCCGCGTGACGTTCTGGAGCTCGCGCTCGCCGAAGCGCACGAGCTCGCGGAACTCCTTCGCGCGAGCCGGCAGCTCCAGGAGCCGCGGCCCCTGCCCCACCAGCACGCGGCCGTCCGGCAGCCACGCGTAGTCCTCGACGCCCTCGGGAAGGCGCGCGAGGCGCGTCGTGGCCCGCGTCTTCGGCTCGAGCGCCTCGAGCCACCACTCGCCCTTCCCCACCTTGCGCACGAAGCTGACGCTCGTGCGCCCGGGGATCGGCCGTACGCAGCGGCCCACCCCTTTCGCGACGACCTCGGCCTTCCCGGTACGGCGATCGGCGACTTGCAGCGTGTTCGGCTCGCCGAGCACGACCAGCACGAGCGTGTCGGCGTCGGCCCAGGCGTGATAGGCGACGGGCTTGATCTCCGGAACGAGGGGCTCCGCAACGGCCGCGGCCACCTCGCCGAGCCGGAAGAGCCGCTGGGCGCCGTCGGCTTCGAAGCGCACAACGGAAACGCCGCCCCCGGGGACGGGCGTCGGCGAGAACTCGCTCTCCGGGGTCCGGGTCAGCGCGCGCTGCTGGCGCGTGCCGAGGTCATAGAGCTGCACGTCGGTCTGGTCCCCGCTCCGGGACGTGAAGTAGAGCGAGCGGCCGTCCGGCGAGAACGCGGGCTGGTTGTCGTAGCCCTCGTGCGCGGTGA
>Ga0111538_10009536_pt1 | contig 12961 bp, 14 predicted proteins | sample SoiMethybrSBSTD1_FD_79669 | JGI IMG/M metagenome (GOLD analysis project Ga0111538, IMG submission 79669) | Bulk soil microbial communities from a Populus tree surrounding site in Tennessee, USA - Soil MetaG P. TD hybrid SBSTD1 (version 2)... | ecosystem: Environmental > Terrestrial > Soil >...
GGGGCCAGCGCCTTACGGTCCGATCCTTCAAAGGCAAAGCTGAAGACCACGACGACCAGGAGGCCGAACAAGAGCATGGAGCTGAAGGCTTCCTTGTTCTTGTACTCGATCGCGATGTCTTTGAAGACGATGGCGGCAACGGGCTTCACTTCGTGTTTCCCTGCTGGATGTATCGGAGATAGGCTTCGCGGACAGCGGTATCTTTTGCGGAGCCGTCGTAGACGACGTTTCCGCGGTCCAGTATGAGTGCACGTGTTGCGGCACGCAGTCCCTGATCGAGGTCGTGCGTTGTGAGAACGATGGTCTTGCCGGCGGCCAGCGCTTCGTCCAGCATTCCGTTCAATGTTTGCGCAGCCTTCGCGTCGAGACCCGTGTAAGGTTCATCAAGCAGAATGACGGACGGGTCATGGAGAAGGGCGCGTGCGATTCCGACCCGTTGCTGCAGGCCGCGCGAAAACGCACGGACAGGTTCGCTGGCTCGTCCTCGCAGGCCGACACGATCCAGAAGATCGATCAATCGTTCTTCGGAGTCCGGAACACCGTAGAGGCGGCAGAAGAATTTCAGATTTTCGAGCGGTGAAAGGTCCTTGTACACGAAAGTGTTGTGGGACAGAAATCCAATCCGGCGTCGAGCCTCATCCGCCTGCTTCCCGATATCGAATCCCTCGACCGAAAGTGATCCCCTGGTTGGACGCATCAGCCCGGCTGCCATTTTCAGGAAGGTGGTTTTTCCAGCGCCGTTGCTGCCGAAAAGGACGACGGACTCGCCCCGCCGCACGCGCAGCGTGACGTTTCGAACGGCAAAGGAATACCCGAACTTCTTCTCAATCTCCTTCGAGTCGAGTGCAAGCGTTTCGGGCATCTCAGGTCTCCGTCGAGTCCTGCTTGCGTCCGAGGCGTCCCACGATTTCCGATAGTCGCCCCTTCGTTTTTCTGAACTCTTTTTCGTAGCGCTGAGGGGTGATCGTGCCCGCTTCCTTCTGGGCCTCCAGTTCCGCCAGGCGGTCCAGTAACTCGTCCTTTTGCCGCAGAAGGGACCCTCGCCGAGGTTGATCATTCAGTTTTTCTTTTTGAAGCTGAAGGACATAGCTGATGCACCACGCGAGAAATGCACCGACGGCAAGAATGATGAACCAGGTGTGCGCGCTCATCGGGTTCGGCAAATTGACTTCGCGTGGACCGCTTTCATCCTGGGCGAGCGCTATCAGGGGCAAGAGAGCGCAGGAGGCGACCAAACCTATGGCGCAGCGCCATACCCGATCGTCGGCTAGCTTTTTATTTTTGCGCCGCATTCCGCACAGAATTTGTTTTTGGGTGGGTTGTTGGCGCCGCAGGAGGGACACTCCGCAATCGCCGATCTTGCCGAGGGATTCTTTCGTGCAGCGATCTCGCGACGAATCAGAGCGTCGAGATCGAGCGAGGCTTCGATACCGTGAATTTGCTCGAGAACTCCGGCCACTTCGCCGGTCATTTCCTTGCGAACCTGCTGGTAATCCGCATCGGAAAGCTTTCCGCATTTGAACTCGAAATCAAGGTCCTGAATATTGCCGAGGAGCACTTCCTTCTTGCGCACGAGCAGATCCCACTCGGTTTCCTCAATGATTGCAGACTCCAACGTCTGTTCCTTGCGGAACAGCGGAACGCAGATCGCAGTGAGAACGCCGCCTCCCAGCAAGGCGCAGAGCAGGTAGATCATCAGTCTTCCGGAGTCAGCTTTCGGAGCTCTTCTTCGATTTCGCCTTCATATTTGGCGGTATCAACCGAAGGATGCCCTTCGATGGGTGCAGGGGATCGGTAGCGCTTCAGGGCGAAAACGACAGCACCGGCGCCGCCTGCCAGAGCGATGAATGGCATGAGCCAGGCCGACAGATTGAACCAGTCGGTTGTGACCGGAGCAGAAAGTACCTTGGGACCATACTTCGCGGCGAACGATGCCAGGATGGTCTTGTCGTCTTCGCCTTCGTCGATGAATTTCTTCAGTTCGCGCCGCATTGGAGGGGCTGCGGAGCAGTTAATCATTTCGCAGCCGGAGAGCAGTTGGCCACAACCGCACATGCAAATCAGTCCCTGACCCAGGGACTCGGCGCGGTCGTCACTGGCCTGGACTCCGGAAACGACGACCAGGAATGCCCCAATCACGACTTTGCGAATTGAAATATTAAACAGCCTATACAGCTTGCCCAATTTCCTCCGTTTGCTCCGCCTTTGAAGGCTGACGCTTTTTGCTGGCAGTCTGTCGATTCGGAAGCAGCGCGATCAACGTTCCGATGCCAAGAACGGCTCCTCCAATCCAGACCCACATCACGAGAGGGTTGTAGTAGATGGTGAAATCGCCGCTTACTCCGTCCGTTGACCCCTGGAATACGAGATACATGTCGCTCTTCAACGTAGAGTGGATTGCTACTTCCGTTGTCCCTTGCTGATCGCGCCCGCCGTATTTTCGCCATTCGGGGGACATCATGGCGATTTTTCTGCCGTACTCATACAGGCTGACGCTTGCATATTGCGCCGCGTAGTTCGGTCCTTGCCGGACCCCCATGTCTTCCACGCGCAGGTCGAATTGGTGAATCTGAAAATGACTGCCGATACGGCTTTCGGGTAGCCTGACTTTTTCACTGAAAGCTTGTCCGGACCAACCGATGAATAACAGGACGAAGCCAAAGTGAATGATGTATCCACCATAACGACGCGTATTTCTCATCGTCAGGTTAACGATAGCTTCGTGAAACCTTTCGCCTGTGCCATACGCGCGTGCCTGCGCCCCTTTGTAGAACTCCCGGATAATGATAATTCCCACAAAGATCGACATCACAAGCGACAGCCACGCGTAAAAGTGATTGACGCCGAAAAGGTAGAGCGGAATGCCGCTTGCCAGGGCGATAGCTGCCGGGATCAGGAAGTTGCGTTTCAAGCTGTTGGTGGACGCCTTTCGCCACGCCAGCAAGGGGCCAACACCGGTCAGGAACAGGAGGAAGATCGCGATCGGAACATTGACTCTGTTGAAGAAGGGCGCTCCGACGGTGATCTTGTTACCATTCCACCACTCTGAAAGCACCGGGAACATCGTCCCCCACAGAACGGCAAAGCAGGAGACCAGCAGCACGAGATTGTTGAACAGGAAGCTGCTCTCCCGCGACACGATAGAACCCATCTGGTTTTCGGCCTTCAAATAAGGCAGTCGGTCCAGAATCAGGTACGCCGCGCCCGACACCGTAACAACGATAAACGCCATGAAGTAACCGCCGATGTCGGACTTCGCAAAGGCGTGAACGGAGTCGACCAGGCCGCTGCGCGTGAGCGTCGTGCCAAAAATCGACATCGTGTAGGCAGCAACAATCAGGACGACGTTCCAGATCTTCAGCATGCCTTTCTTCTCCTGCACCATCACGGAGTGCAGGAAGGCGGTTCCAATCAACCACGGCATCAAAGATGCATTTTCAACAGGGTCCCAGGCCCAGAATCCACCCCATCCGAGTTCGTGGTAGGCCCAATTGCCTCCTAACAGAACGCCTATGCCAAGAATGCCCCAGGTGGCCATCGTCCAGCGTCGCGTGGTTCGAATCCATGTATCGCCAAGTTGCCTTGTAATCAGCGCGGCGATAGCGAAGGCATAAGGCACCGCAAGTCCTACCAGGCCGGCATACAGCATGGGAGGATGGATCACCATCAGCGTGTCCTGCAGCAGGGGATTCAGCCCTGCGCCGTCATTCGGGTGAAAGAGACTCACCGGGCCGCCGGGCATCTGGATGCCGCCCAGCTTGAAAGGATTCGCCACGAAGAGGTGCATCGCTGTGAAGAACAGGGACGTTCCGGTGAGTACCGCCGTAACGTACGGCATCATGGCACGATGCCTGTTCCTGTTCTGGATGATGACCAGGGCGGAGTACACGGTCAGAATCCAGGACCAGAATAGCAACGACCCTTCCTGACCTCCCCAGATCGAACTGATCTTGAAATGCAGGGGAAGGTCGATGCTCGAGTGGGCTGCAATGTAAGCGACAGAAAAATCGTTTGTAAGGAAGAGATATCCGAGTGAAAAGACGGCCGTCGAAATAGCGATGCAGTTGCAGACCGCGGCATTACGCCCGCTGGCGATCAGTTTGTCGTTGCGGGCACGGATCCCTATCAACGACGCTACGATGGCGTAAATCGCCACGATGAAGGCGATCGCCAAAGCGAACTGACCAAACTGGGCCATGGTTGCTTCTCCTACTGATTTGCCGCGGTTACTCCGGCGGCGTTTTCGCGTTCATACTTGGAGGCGCACTGAGCCTGTATGAACGTACCTTCAAACGTGCCGTCCTTGCGCATACGACCGGTTACGATCGCGCTCGCATAATCGCGGAACGTGTCGGGAATTGCATCGCTTCCGACGTACCGTATTGCCAGAGTCTGAGTCTCGGGACCTGGAGTGAAACCTTCCGGAACTTTGAAGTCCGTCGGCCCAATAGCGAAAACTGTGGCCGCGCCCTCGCGCCGGATCGAACCCTTTATGACCTCGCCCTGGACCTTGATGCTCTTGCGGTCAAAGGCCTTGTCTCCAGACGCATACAATTCCGGAACCGTCTGGAAATAAGACATGCTTTCGTTGAAACCCTGATAGCCAAAGTAGACCAGTGCAACCAGGATGGCGATCGATCCGATGAGAAACTTAAGTTGTTTGGATTTCATGGATTTATACCCCACCAATACGCCCCGAAATTATAACACTCCATGGACCTTAGGACCGGGAATTCGGGGTTCGTGGTGCCTGACCCCGAATTCAGTTGTAGGCCTCTTCAGGTGTTCTTCAACCTCATTCTGAGAAACCGATCGATTTTTACGCCTACAAGACTCCAGACGCGGACCGCAAGATCGGATAAAACTGCGTGAACACATGGTCGGCAGCACCCCGATCGCGATGGCACGCAACGCAGCCTGCGGACTCGGGCAGCGCCTGTGCCCTGGCGGCCAGCCTTCCGCCGGCGCCTTCAAACCGGAAATAACCCCAGCCCTGACTAAACCGCCTGTCTTTCACAGAAGCTTCCAGAGAGACTTGAATGCCTTCAGGAGCCTGTTTCGCGGATTCGAGGACCATTACCGTTCCTTCGGGGAAGGTGCCGGTACTCTTGTATTCCCGATAAGCGACCGGACTCATATACACGCTTTGGGAACGCTTCCCGGCGTGTGGTAATTCCGTCACGCTTCCTACGAAAACCCAATCACGATAGCTCTCCGGGAGGCGCAGTGTATCGTTGCTTTCAAATACCGCAGCAGCGTCGTCAGGACTGGCGGTGACGTGTCGCAGCTGGGCAAAGAGCGTGGCCGAAACGATCACGGCGAGGGCGACGCCGGCGACTGCAAGCCGCGGCCTCCGCGTTTCAAGCATGAGGGCCCGCTCGATCCTTATCCAAAAACCGGGACGCTTCTGGACCGTCTCCAGTCGGGAAAACAGTTCCTCTCGCATTTCAGCCAAAGCTGCGGTGGATACTGGTTCAGGGCGAAGAGTTCTCATCAGCAATTGGTTGTTTGCCAGGCTCTCACAGTACCGACGGCATTCAGCGCATACCTGCAGGTGCGCACTCATTTTGTCCGCTTCGCCTGTTGGCAGATCGCCGCCGACATAGAGTGCAAGGGAGTCCTTGTTGCGATTGCAGTTCATGAATGTTCTCCCGTCCTTTCGTCCATGGCGTCCTTTATGCGCACTCGTCCCCGGCAAATCTGGGAGCGAACGGTGCTTTCGGAGGAGCCCAGGATTTCGGCAACTTCCGATGTCGAGAAACCTTCGACGTCGCGGAGAATCACCGCCATTCTTTCCTTCTCAGGCAGATCGTTCAGAGCTTTCCACAGCCGCTGGCGCTGTTGTTCCCATGCAAAACCCGCATAGGGATCTTTCCCTTCACCTGGCGTCTCTGTTTCAGCGGAGGGAACTTCACAAAAGGTGTAGTGCCGACGCTGCGTTTTCCGGCGAATATCGCGACAAACATTGACGGTGATTCGCATGAGCCAGGGTTCCATCGGCCTTCGAGCGTCAAGACGATGAAGGTACTTGAAGGCTTTGAGAAAGACTTCCTGAGTTGCGTCCTGGGCTTCGTCGTTGCCCTGAAGGAGACGACGCGACAGAGTCATCACGCGCCGCTCGTACATCAGGACGATTTGCTCGAAAGCCTGGCAGTCTCCCTCAAGCGTTCGCCGGACCAGCGTTTCGATCGCGATTGTTTCTGGCGCCGTTTCATTCTCCGGCACCCGGGACATCAGGAGTTCCATTGGTCCTTCCGATTACCTTCTACTGTTATCTATTACTGCGCCTGCTCAGGAATCGTTGAAATTCTTTTCGGTTTGGGTGAAGCGATAAGAATCAGGGTTACGAGGATCGCCGACACCAGGCAGTACTGACAATACGCATGAAGGATGAACGCCTGGACCCCAACCAGCGCGATGGAGATCAGAAAACCTGCGAGCGCCGGCCAGAAGATGAGGTTCAGCAATCGAGAGTCACCAAAACTCGCAAAGACTGCCGCGCTGAAGACCGTCAGGTAGAACGCGAATCCAAACCAGGAAATAGGTATTCCCGCAATTGCGGAGAAACGGCTGTTCAGTACCTCTTCACAGCCGTTGGTGATGGTGCAGGGAACCGGTTTGCCCCTTTTGATTCCCAGGTAAAGTGTATCGACCAGTCCCAGAAAGGAAAGCAGGATCAGGGCAAGCGCTCGGCTCCTCACTTGTTGGCGGCCAACCTGCGGTCCACATAGTCGACGAACCAGTCCAGGGTTGGCAGATTTGGCAAGACCTGTCCGTCGAGTACGAATGTGGGTGTGCCTTTCACAACAGCATTTCCCTTGGTTACGTCTGCAAGAACCCTGTCCCGGGTAGCCGGGGATCTCATGGATTGCATGAACTTGTTCGAGTCCAGTCCCAGCTGAAGAGCATATTGGAGGAAGACCGCCTCGGGGTTCGGATTCGGCCGCTGCAGGTCGCCCCATTCCCGCTGATGCTCAAAGATCAAATCATGCATCTCCCAATACTTGCCCTGCTCACCGGCCGATTCGGCAGCGAGGGAGGCCGCCATTGCGTTCGAGTGCGACTGGATGAGGGGGAAATGATGGTATTCAAGCTTGATCTTCCCGGGATATCGGTTTTGCAGTTCTGTAATTATGGGGTGGTACAGACCACAAGTGGGGCATTGATAGTCCCCGTATTCGACGAGTGTGATCGGCGCATCGGGCGCTCCTCGGACTCGTCCGCCTCCCGGTGACGGGACCGGCACGGATTGCGCGGACTCACCAGCCGTGGATGGTGATCCAGTCTCCGCAGAGCCCTGTCTTGACATATAGATAGCAATCCCACCTGCTATGGCAACAGCGAGGATAATCAGCAGTAAAGGCCTGGTTTTTGACGTGCTCATCGTTACAGAATAGTAATCGAAACTGTGGAAAAAATAACTTGCATTCTTCCTGACCTGACCCAAGAATATTCGCCATCTCGAAAGGGATAAATTTCCTAGTAGCAACAGGCTACTCCAGCCAGGGACGGTAGTCGGATGCTTCAGTTTTAGGATGACGTCGAGCGAATGGAATCCACGCGAAGAGGAAGTCGCGGACGGAATCTGAGGCACCGGCGAAGGAGACTAGGGAGAAGGCCTTCGGGTGCACGAAGCACCTGAAGGCTTTTTAGTTTTTTCTGCTATATTCTTCTCCCGTGACCGAATACACCGAAGAGCATGCCAAAGCGGGAGTTTCCGCCTCGCTACCCGCAATCGAGTGCTGGCCAAACCAGTTTCCAGACTATGACATCCGAATCAGCAACCCCGAATACACATCGATGTGTCCGAAGACGGGGCTTCCAGACTTCGGAACGATCTCGATCCACTATCGTCCCGACAAGCTTTGCATGGAGCTCAAATCGCTGAAGATGTACATCCAGTCCTACCGGACGCTTGGGATCTTTTATGAGAACGCGGTCAACAAGATTCTGGGAGACGTCGTCAGTGCATGCCGGCCGAAGTACGCGAAGGTCACAGGGGAATTTACAACACGCGGGGGAATGCGGTCCGTTATCGAGGCGGAGTACCGGGGATAGGCTGACGCAAGCAGTCTTCAATGTCAGTTGAGAGATGTGCTGCTGAGCGATGAATAATTGGCTTAGCTAATTGACCTAATGGCCGGACTAAAGGTTCGAACGGGCGCAATCTCTTGAGTCGGGCCATTGGGTCAGTTAGCTAAGCCAATTATTCATCGCTCAGCAGCACATCTCTCAACTGACATTGAAGACAGGGAACTCGGCGTAGCGAGACTCACTTCCCACTCCGAAGAATACTTTCCAACAGCGCAGGAGCCGAAATCCCATAGTGCTCCCACACCTTCACGAAATGCTCAGACGGAGCGACGCCAGCATCTGTGATTCCGAAGTGATCCAGCTTCACTCGTGTGCGATAGAGCTGCGATGCAGCAAGCGCTGCAAAACCCCGGAGGCCGGAGTCCACGGTACCAATCAAGCCATCTTCGATGGTAATCACACGGGCGTAACGTGATGCGATATCCGCGAAGAAGGAAGGTGCCAGCGGGAATCCGTTAATGACGATGACATCCGCGGACGTCCCCTTGAGAGCTGCCTGATCCGCGGCGTCAGCTGCCATGTAGCTGGGCGCCCCGAGCGTCAGGATGGCGATACGCGAGTCTGGAAACTGTCGCAGAACAGTGGACGGCGTCCAGGTATCGGCAGCATTCCACAGAGGCTCGGTAGTCCCTTGCCGCGCGAGGACAGGCAGGTTATCGCGTGGAATCGCGACGATGTGCCCGCCTGTGGAGGCCGCTGCGTCTCGCACAGCGACGAATGCGTTGCGCGCATCGGCCGGCGCGTAGAACCGGTGAAGAAAAGGCAGGTACCCGAGGGCGAGGTTGACCCAATCGAGGCTCCAGCCCGAGAAGTGGTCGCGGCCCGTGCACGCGCCCACGTGAGACAGGTGCATCACGACATTCAGCCCCTCGTTCTTTCCATTGAGGTTTCGTTGATACCGCCACATTTCGAATCCCTCGCGAGCAATCCCTTCCATGAACGCGGCAAACGTGGCGAACACGTTCAGTTGAGGCCCGTCCTGCATGAAGGAAAGTCCGTCGGTAACCAATGCTCCGGTCAGTTCCTGAATGCTCAACTCCAGCGAATGGCCGGCAGGCACGAAGGATGCGGCCTTCCCAAGTTTGGTGGATGGGTTGAGGTCGCACGACGTGAAGAAGCACCGATCCGGGTATTTCTTTGCGACGGCTGCGTAGGCGGCCTCTGATCCTGCACGAGGCGTGACGGATTTATCGGTTCCCGGAAGCTGGATCTCTTTGACCTCGGCGTCGGTCAGAGGCAAGTTCGGCGTGCCTGTGGCGGGGCGCGCTCGCGTGACGACCGTTCGCTTTGGTTTCGCCTGAAGACTTTGCAGGGCCGCTGTTTCCTCCGCGGTAAGCTTCATCATAGGACTCGTTAGGGTCGCCTCTCCGTCACGGCCTTTCATTCCCCCGTCGTGATGTCCTTCGCCTCCGGGCAGGTTGTTCACATAGAACACGCACTCGAGCATTGCATGAACATCGCGGAAGCTCATCAGAGAGCCTGGAATCCAGATCTCCCGCGTCATGGGCACCTTGTGTTTGCCTGCAAATGCGATCGTCTCTGACACGATTCCGTATTTCTCGCCAAATGTCTGGAGAGTGACGGCCGTGGTTCCTTTGGACTGCCAACCCGTCGGATAGATCAGGCATGGACGGGCGGAAGCCGCGAGTTGAAATGCTGTCTTGTACGCGTTGAATAGTTCGCGTCTGTCGTGAAGAGAAGCAATCTCCAGAACTTCAATACCGAGAGCAGAGATCACAGGTCGCGGATCCCTATCCATGATCGTCCGCGTCGTTCCGGAAAGTTGAATGCCATTGCGATGCATGACGAACGCGATCGGAGCTCCATGCAGACTCGCAGCAGTAAAACCATTCAGAGCCTGGCCGGATATCCAACCTGCATCACCGCAGTGGCATAGCACAAGGCCTTCAGAGCCTTTACGGGCTTTCAGTCCCAATGCAAGTCCAGTGGCAACGGGCACGGTGATACCGAGCCGACCCGAACCGATCGGGGTTCCCCCCGGTACCCAGGAGACATGACCAGCGATGTCCAGGCTGCGCCGGAAACTTTCAATCACGCGGTCTTCCGGTAGAAAGCCCAGGGCCGACAGCACCGCGTAGTAACCGATGCTGGCGTGCCCATGCTCAATCGCGAACTGACGTTTGTCGTAGTCTACGGAGGCGAGGCTCAACAGGAGGGCGGGAATCAGCTCAAGGCCCCCGCCGAGGTGGTCGATCTCATTGACCTTCGCCAGAGAGATCAGCGACTTGATCGCTATGGCGGCTGCATGTTTTTCAATCGCAGCCAGCGTTCGTTCGGCTTCCGTATCGAGCGTGCCCTTTGACGGGTCGAGTACAAAAGGCAAGACATGCGATACGAACTCCCGGCCAAGTGTCGGCGTAGACTGCAGCAGAGCGGCAGAGCGTTGTTCCTGCGCGGATTGTGCTTCCGCGAGTTGAGACAAAGATTCAGGTGTGGCTGTTGACATGTTGAGTAAATGGCCCCGGAATTCCTATGAAGTAAGAGGGGATTTTGCCCTTGATGAACAGTGGGCGCAATAGCGAAATCTGGAGTGCGCTGCTTAACGTCTTGCAGTTACCTTCTTCCATGCTTTTTTCGGCTCGATTGCGTCGCGTTCGTCCATCATGTAATTCCAAAAGAATGCGTAGAAATCTGATGGCGTGTTGCCCGTCTTTGTAGCGATCTTTTCAACTTCTTTGCGCGTGTTTCCGAATGCCTGGGCCACCGCTTCAGCTCTTAGCGTGAATCCCTCGACGTCCAGTTCCGCCTTTACGATCTCAGTTCCGAGCGCCGAGTAGAGATGAGATTGCAGTCGATTCGAGAGGTTGCGCGCAACAGCAGCGCGCATCATGGTGTCAAAGCGCCGCCTGTCTATCCACTCCGCGGGCAGTGTCTCCTTGAGATTGTGGCTGATCTGGGGCCAGAGCCTTTCCATGTCGAGACTCAGAACACCGACAGGGGTCCCATCCACTTCCACAACAACCTGGACTTTGCTGGCGGTAGTTTTTCTTTTCATCGGTCGATCGTTCCTCTATCGAACTGGGTTACGCAGAACTCCGACGCCTTCAATTTCCACTTCCACAATGTCGCCGGGCTGCATCGCCCGCGTTTTGGCCGGTGTTCCAGTATAGATGACGTCGCCTGTGAAAAGCGTAATGAACTGGCTGATATAGCTGATCATCGTGGCGACGTTAAACAGCATGTCGCTGGTTCGCTGAGATTGGCGGACTTCGCCATTTACGCGGCTTTGTAACAAGAGGTCGTTGTAGTTCAGACCCTGCACTATCGCCGGACCGAGCGGGCCGAAAGTATCGGAAGCCTTTGCGCGAAACCACTGGACGTCGTTCTTCTGCCAGACGCGTTCGCTGATGTCGTTGCCTGCAGTCACGCCGAAGATGTGCGAGTCAACGTCTTCCTTAGAAACTTTGCTCGCCGTTTTGCCCATGACAACCACGAGTTCGGCTTCGTAATGGACGTCCGTGGCTCCGGGCGGAATGACGATAGCTTCATCAGGTCCAATAATGCACGACGGAAGCTTCAGGAATACTGCGGGGTACTCGGTTGGGGTCCGCTCGCCGAGATGGCTTTTGTAGTTCCGGCCAACCGCGAGGACTTTTGATGGCTCGCAGGGCGCCAGCAATCGGACGTCGCCAAGAGGGAAGACGTTACCGGTCGGGGCAATGTCATACAGGAAGTTTCCCTTCAGGAAGTTTCCCTTGAGTTCCCGAACGGACTCACCTTCGAGGATGCCGTAGGAATTTTTCCCCTTTGTGGAATACCGAACGTATCGCGCAGCGGATGATGCCATATCGAGGTGAGAGTCTAACAGAATCTGCAGGGGAGTCGGGCGCGCCACGTGTAAAGCCCTGGTCCGCGCACCCTGTGCGGGGTGCGGTCCTTCGCATAGAACTAAACCCGGAGTGGTTCGCTATCGCTCGCTCACTCCGGGCTAATCTCCAGCCACGCCTCCGGCGTGGAAAACTCTGGGACTATTCCGGGACTCGCCTGAGAATCTTGATGTCAAAGGGACGTTTTGCCTCAGGGTCAGGAGCGATTTGCTCCATGAGAGAATAGTTAAGCTTCACCCAATCCATAATCTGCTTCCCAAAGTCTGGATCGGAGCCGAAGGACTTGACGCCGTATTCACCCGTGCTGCGCGCTGTCAAAAGAACAAAGTCCGGAGGGTGGTTCCGGATTGCGGCGAGCATTTTGCTTTCGTCAAACATCAACATCTCAGGGGGCATGAAGTTGATGTAGGGTGTCGGATTCGTTCTGCGTGTCAAATAGTTCAGCATGACGCCTTCCGGTAAAACCAGAAAAGTCGCGTTGGCAGGTACAAGCGCTTCGATTCGCTGAAGTGCTCGGGAAACGACGATTCCACGCGGATCGAACTGCTGTTCGGCTGCAACAATCGTATCTCCGCCATACCCTACGAAGACTGTTTTCTCAGAGTAGGACTTCATCGAGACCATCAGAAAGAAGAGAGCATCTGCAACGAGGGCAGCCAGAGCGACCCTGCGGAAGAGGTCTCCGGTGCCGTACAGTTTTCGAAGAGCATCGGGCATCAGCTTCGCGAACGTCGCTACAAGCATCAGGGTTGCCGGCATGGCCAGAGCGAACCCGTACTCATACAGACGGGGGAACAGGAATAGTTTTCCGAGCAGTCCCAGAGAAAATGTTGCCCACAGAATCAATTGAAGAAGACGGAGTTTCTCCTCGTCCCTGATGCTGCGTTGAAGAGCGACAAGAAGGACGAAGCCCGATGCAAGAGTAACGAAGGGTAGTGACGCTCCCAACAACATCCAGGGGACCGGAAACCCGGTTACAAGCAACCAAAGGTCTGACGATCTCTTGATCAAACAGCTAA
>Ga0111538_10009537_pt1 | contig 12959 bp, 11 predicted proteins | sample SoiMethybrSBSTD1_FD_79669 | JGI IMG/M metagenome (GOLD analysis project Ga0111538, IMG submission 79669) | Bulk soil microbial communities from a Populus tree surrounding site in Tennessee, USA - Soil MetaG P. TD hybrid SBSTD1 (version 2)... | ecosystem: Environmental > Terrestrial > Soil >...
CCCGCCGGGCCAGCACGTCGACCTCGCCCAGGAGGAACGCGCCGTAGTACATGCCGCCCACGTTGGAGTCCTTGAAGGGCGACTTCCAGACGCGCACCGCCAGCACCAGCTCCCCGTCCGGGCCCACCGCCCGCCCGGGGATGGCGAACGTCCGCGCGTGGTCGTACTCCATGCGTGGGCGCGGCGGCAGGGCTCCCACCGTGCCCAGGTGCACGCCGCCCGCGTACATCTCGTAGGCGCTGTCCACGAAGCCCATGCTCACGCCCAGGCGCAGCGCGTCGCGCTGGGCCAGCGCGCTCGCGGGAAGGTGCACGTGCAGGCGGTACCAGGCCACTCCGGAGTAGGCCTGGTGGCCCTGTCGGCCCCAGGGCACCGGCACCCGCAGCGTCTCCCAGCCGCCGTCCGCGAGGTCGGGGCGGGCCCAGGCGGGATCGTCGCCGGCGCGGAAGAGCCAGGGGCCGCTGAGATCGACCGGCGGGTCGAGCGCGGGAACGGCGACGGCGGCGAAGGCGGGCCGGCCGCAGAGGAGCAGCAGGAGGAGGGCCGACCGCCCGGCTCGCGCGCGCATGTTGGGCTGGAAGGCGCATCGTAAGCCTTCGCGCCGGCCGAGTGAAGGCGGTCGCGGTTGACAGCCACGCGGAAGGACGGGTAGAACCGGCCCACGCCCCCGCTCCCCGAACGCCACGCGCACACACCGGCCGTGCTGCGCCAGGTGGCCGACCAGGCGTTTTCACGCGCCGCCGGCGCGCCCCTCGTGCACGGCAACGCCGTCCGCCTGCTGAAGGACGGGGCCCAGAACTACCCGGCCTGGCTGGAGGCCATCGCGGCCGCGCGCCGGCACGTCCACTTCGAGAGCTACATCATCCACGGCGACGCGGTGGGCGAACGCTTCGTGGAGGCCCTGCTGGCCAAGGCGCAAGAAGGCGTTCCCGTGCGCGTCATCTACGACTGGCTGGGCGCCGTGAGCACCCGGGCCCGGCGCCTGTGGCCGCGGCTGCGCGCGGGCGGCGTGGAGGTGCGCTGCTACAACCCGCCCCGCCTGGCCGAGCCCTTCGGCTGGCTGAGCCGCGACCATCGCAAGTGTGTGGTGGTGGACGACGCGGTGGCCTTCGTGAGCGGCCTCTGCGTGGGCCGCGCCTGGGAGGGCGATGCGGAGCGCGGGCTGGCTCCGTGGCGCGACACCGGCGTGGAGATCCGCGGACCGGCCGTGGCCGACGTGGCGCACGCGTTCGCGGAGGCCTGGGCCGCCTGCGGCGAGCCGCTTCCGCCCGGCGACGAGAAGGCGCCCTTGGCGCGGCCGGCCGCGGCGGGCGGGGTCTCCCTGCGCGTGGTGGCCACCACCACCGGCACCTCCGGCGTCTTCCGCCTCGACACGCTGGTGGCCGCCCTGGCCCGGACCAACCTGTGGCTGACCGACGCCTACTACGTGGGGACGCCGTCGTACGTGCAGGCGCTGCGCGCGGCGGCTCGCGACGGCGTCGACGTGCGCCTCCTGGTGCCCGGCTCGGGCACCGACATCAGCGTGGTGCAGTCGCTCTCGCGGGCCGGCTACCGGCCCCTGCTCGACGCCGGCGTGCGCGTCTTCGAATGGAACGGCTCCATGCTGCACGCGAAGACGGCCGTGGCCGACGGGCGCTGGGCCCGCGTCGGCTCCTCGAACCTGAACCTGGCCAGCTGGATGGGCAACTGGGAGCTGGACGTGGTGGTCGAAGACGAGGGCTTCGGCCGCGCCATGGAAGACACGTACCGCGCCGACCTGGAAGGGGCCACCGAGATCGTGCTGGAGCGGCGCTCCCGCGTGAGGGCCGCCGGCGAGCGGCAGCGGTCGGCGCGCCGCCCGCGGGGGCTGCGCGGCAGCCGCGCGGCGGCCGGCGCGCTGCGCATCGGCAACGTCATCGGGGCTGCGCTGGCCGCCCGGCGCGTGCACGGGCCGGCCGAGGGGCGGCTGCTCAAGCAGGGGGGCGTGTTCCTGCTGGCCCTGGCCGCCGTGGCCCTCCTGTGGCCGCGGATCGTGGCCTGGCCGCTGGGCCTGCTGTGCCTCTGGCTGGCGATCGCGCTCCTTCTGCGCGCGCGCCGCCGCCCCTGAGCGCCGCACGGCGCGCGTCCGATCTCTCTCCTTGCCGGTACCCCCGAACAGGAGTACCGTGAGTGGCCACATCTGATTTTCTGAGCGCTGTCATCCAACCGTTCCATCCCCGACAGCTCCTCACCAAACCAGCAACGCGAGAAGGGGAGAGCACCCATGAAGGACTTCGTGTCCCGCCGCTGGATCACCGTCGCGGCCGTGGCCGCCTGGGCCGCCCTGGCCTGCGCCATCCTGGGGCCCTACGGGTTCGGCTGGACGACGCTGGCCGGCTTCAGCCTGATGTCCGTCCTGGCCGTCGTGGCGGCCATGGCCTGGATGGCCATGCAGGCCAGCCGCTCCATCGCCGAGGTCCTCCACGACATCGACGCCGAGCCGGCCCGCGTCGCCGCCGTGGCCCTGCCGAGGAAGACCATCCGCTAAAGCGCGACCCGCTCAGGCCAGGGGGACGGCCTCCGGGCGGCCGGCCAGGCGTGCCACCGCGGCCACCAGCTCGGCCGCCGCCACCGGCTTCTCGAGATGCTTCTGGAAGCCGGTCCTCAGCACCTTCTTCCGATGCTCGTCGGTGGAATAGGCGCTGACCGCGATCGACGGCAGGCGGCCGCCCGCCTCCCTGGGCAGGAGCCTCACCCTCCGGATCAGCTCGTAGCCGTCGTCGCCGGGCATGCCGAGATCGCTGATCAGCACGTCGGGCAGGTCCGTCGCCAGGAGGGCCATCGCCTCCGCCACCGAAGCCGCGGGGCGCACGTGTGCGCCGTACCGCTCCAGCAGGCCCACCAGGGCCTCGCGCGCGTCCGCTTCGTCGTCGACGACGAGCAGCCGCACGCCGTTCAGGATGCCGCGGGCCGGCTCGGCGGCGGGCCCTTCCACCGGCTTGGGCTGCGCGTGATCGGGCTCCGGCGCCGAGAGCGTCTGCAGGAGGGCCGGGATGGGCAGGATGACCGTGAAGGTGGCCCCCAGGTCCTGGCCCCCGCTCTCCGCGCGGACCGTTCCTCCGTGCAGCTCGACCAGCTCGCGCACCAGCGTCAGCCCCAGGCCCAGCCCATGCTGGGTCCGGTTGCTCGAGCCCTCCGCCTGGCGGAAGCGCTCGAAGACATGGGGCAGGAACTCCCTGGGGATGCCGCGGCCGGTGTCGCTCACGGTGACGTGGACCTGGTTGCCGACGCGTCCCACCGAGACCCGGACGCGCCCTCCGGGAGGCGTGAACTTGACCGCGTTGAAGATCAGGTTCCACAGGACCTGCTGCATGCGGTCGGAATCGCCGAGGATGATGCTGGCCGCGCGATCGCCCGACAGCTCGATGCCGATGTCCTTGGCCTCGGCCGCCGCCCGCACGCCCACCAGGGCCGCCTCCGCGACCGTCAGCAGGTCGATGGGTGCGCGCTGCAGCTCCACCTTGCCGGTGACCAGCCGCGAGTGGTCCAGGAGGTCGGAGATGAGGCGGCCCTGCGCGGTGACGCCCCGGCCGATGGCGGCCAGCGCCTTGGCCAGCGTGGCGATGTCCGGGCTCTGGCCCGCCCCCAGCAGGATGTTCATCCAGCCCGAGATGACCGTGAGCGGCCCGCGCAGCTCGTGCGAGACGGTGGCCACGAACTCGTCCTTGAGGTGGTCCGCGGCCTCGGCCCGCTCGCGGGCGTCGTGCTCCAGCGTGAGCAGCGCCTCGCGTCCCCGCTCGGCCCGCCTGACCGCCGTGCGGTCCTCGATGGCCAGCAACAGGCGCCCGCGCACGCCCCCCGGATGGAGGCGCCGCGCGTTGTACGACAGCGTGCGGCGGCCGATCCCGGGAACCTCCGTCTCGATCTCCAGGTCTTCGATCGTGATGTCGCTGGAGAGCACCTGGTTCAGCGCCGCCAGCAGGGCGGGGTCGTCCCACTGGCCGCCGCCCAGCTCCGACAGCAGGCGGCCCCGCGTCGACTCGGATGCGGCCTGGAAGGTGTCGTAGAAGGCGGCGTTGGCCTTCTCGATGCGCAGCTCGCCGTCGAGGATCACCAGGGGCTGCCGCACCGTGTCCACCACCGCGTTGGCGCTGTCGAGCGCGCGCTGGATCTCGTCGTTGGACCGTCCGAGCTGGACGTTGCGGTCCTGGAGCTCCTGGTTCAGCGTGGCCAGCTCCTCGTTGGCCGACTGGATCTCCTCCTTGGCCGTCTGCAGCTCCTCGTTCACGCTCTGCAGCTCTTCGTTGCTGGAGAGGGCCTCCTCGTTGGTCGACTGCAGCTCCTCCAGCGCGGCCTCGTGCTCGCGCACGAGCGTGTGCAGGTATTCGGTGGTCTGGGCTAGGCCCTGGCTGAGCCGCGCGACCTCCTCGTCCTTGGCGTCGGCGGTGTCCGCGGACGGGGCGGAAACGGAACGCCGTTCCGGGCGTGCCGGCGCCCCCTCCGTCTCGAACAGGACGAGGAGGCACTTCTCCGCGGCCGCGCGGCCCTTGATGGGGATGACCTCGATGGCCACGCTGCGGAGCTGCTCCCGGTGACGGACCTGCAGGCCCTCCCTGCGCACGGGACCATCCTTGGCGCGTGCCTCCTTGATGGCCTGCCGCAGCTCCATCAGCAGGCCCTTGCGCAGCAGGCGCTCCAGGTGCAGGCTGGCCTGCCCCTGGCCGTGCTCGAGGAAGGGGTCGGTGTCGCCCCGGAACTCGAGGATGCGGAGGCTCCCGTCGACCACGACCCCGGCGGGGCCGAACCGGGCCAGCAGCATCCGGTCCGCTTCCCGGGGCACTTCCGCCACGCCGGCGGCCTTGGTGGCCAGCGGCTCCGCTCCCACACGTGGGCCGGCGTCGCGCATCACGGAGAGGATGCGGGGCGGGCCGGTGGCCGCGTTGCGCGAGTAGATCCTGTGCTTCTCGTCGCGGGGCGAAAACAGCGTCGAGGACGCGCCGGCCGTCTCCGCCGGCCCCACGATCAGGAAGCCTCCGGGGCGCAGCGCGTAGTGGAGCGTCGCGAACACCTTCTCCTGCAGCCGGGGCTCCAGGTAGATGAGGACGTTGCGGCAGCTGATGAGGTCCAGGCGTGAGTACGGCGGGTCGCGGGTCAGGTCGTGGCGGGCGAAGACGCACATCTCGCGGATGGCCTTGCTGATCTGGTAGTGGCCGCCCACCTTGGCGAAGAAGCGCCGCAGCCGCTCGGGAGAGACGTCCCGCGCGATGCTCTCGAGGTACGTCCCCTCCCGCGCCTTGACCAGGGCGCCCTCGCTGAGGTCGGTGGCGAAGACCTGGAGGGAAGGGTTGCGCGACAGCTCCGCCGTCCGCTCCAGCAGGCACATGGCGATCGAGTAGACCTCTTCACCGGTGGCGCAGCCGGGCACCCACACGCGCAGGGGTGAGTCGGGGGGACGGTCCTTCAAGAGGAGCGGGAGCACCTGCTCGCTCAGGGCCTGGAAGACCTCCGGGTCGCGAAAGAACGAGGTGACCGAGATGAGGCAGTCTTCGTACAGGCTGGCCGCTTCCGCCGCGTCGCCTTCCAGGTGGCGCGCGTATTCGCCGAGGGTCTCGATGTGGCGCACGGCCATGCGCCGCGCGACCCGCCGGCGCAGCGTCGACTTCTTGTAGGAGCCGAAGTCGGTGCCGCTGGCCTTCCGCAGCAGCTCCAGGACGCGGGCCAGGCTTTCGGGATCGTCGCTCCCTTCGTCTTCCTTCCCACCCACCGGAGCGGCGCCCGCCGGGCCCTTGCTTCCCTGGCCGGGGGCGAGATAGGGGTGGCGGCCCAGGCGCGCCAGCTCCCGCGCGATCTCCTCGGGGGTCAACACGAAATCGACGCCGCCGGCGTTGATGGCGCTCCTCGGCATGTCGCCGTTCTTGGCCGACGCCGGCTCCTGGGCGAAAGCGATCCCGCCCTCGGCCTCGATGGCCTGCAGGCCCAGGGTGCCGTCCGAGCCCATGCCCGAGAGGATCACGCCGATGGCCTGGCTTCCCTGCACTTCGGCCAGGGTCCGCAGGAAGGAATCGATCGGCATGTGCGCGGCGCCCTTCGCGCTCCGCGCCACCAGCTTCAGCAGCCCGGAGGCGAGGACCATGTCCTTGGAGGGCGGGATGACGTAGACCCGGTTCGGCTCCACGCGCACGTCGCCCTGGACCTCGGAGACCTCCATCGGCGTGGCCTCCGACAGCAGCTCGGCCAGGATGCTCTCGTGGAGCGGATCCAGGTGCTGCACGAGGACGTAGGCCATGCCGGTGTCGCTGGGCAGGGCTCCCAGGAGCCGCCGGAAGGCTTCCAGTCCACCCGCCGATGCCCCGACGCCGACGATGGGGAACCCGCGTCCGGCCAGGGCCTCGGGTTCGTCCGTCGCGGCCGGAGGCTTCTTGCGGCTCCAGAGCTTCATGGCCTCTCCTTTCGACGCGACGTCGCACGACGTCGAGGCAGGCCTGGGGAGCGCGTGGGGAATCGAGGTCTCAGTATAGACCTCGAGCCGGGCTCAGGACAGGCGATGGCTTGCCGGCCAGGGCCGCCACGGCCGCGATGAGCGCTTCGGAGTCGACGGGCTTGGTGAGCTGCATCCGGAAGCCCGACGCCAGGGCCTGCTGGAGGTCCTGCCCGGCCGCGTACCCCGAGAGGGCGGCCGCGGGAAGGGGGTGCGCGCCGTCGCGGGCCACGATCTTCCTCATGAGGTCGTAGCCGCTTTCATCGGGCATGGCGATGTCGCTGAGCAGCACGTCCGGCATGGAGCGCTCGAGGGCCGCCAGGGCCTCGGCCGCCGACGCCGCCAGCGTGACCACCGCCCCCTGCGCCTCCAGGACGAACTGCAGGACCTCGCAGATGTCCCGGTCGTCGTCCACGATGAGGACACGGATGCCGGCCAGCCGGCGCTGGTCGAGGCTGGCGGTCTCCGCCGGCGCCTCCGCCGCCGCTCCCGCCAGGGGCAGGTCGACGGTGAACGTCGCGCCCTTCTCCTCGCCCGCGCTCTCGGCGCGGACCTGGCCGCCGTGGAGCTGCACCAGATCCTTCACCAGCGCCAGCCCCACTCCCAGCCCTCCATGGGCACGCGTGGTCGAGCTGTCGGCCTGGCGGAAGGGCTCGAAGAGGTGCGGCAGGACCTGGGGGCTGATCCCCGCTCCGCTGTCGATGACCTGGATCCGCGCCAACACGCCGGCGCGCTCGAGGCGGACCTCGACGCGGCCGCCGTCGGGCGTGAACTTGATCGCGTTGGCCACGAGGTTGGCCACGACCTGGCTCAGCCGCAGTGGATCGGCGACGAGCGGCGTCACGGATTCGTCGAGGACCGCCTCCAGGCGAATCGCCTTCTGCTCGGCCCGTGGCCGCAGGGCCCGGAGGGTGGCCTTGATCAGCGCCGCCGGCTCCACGGCCCGCAGGTCGAGGCGCACGGTGGCGGCGGTGACGCAGGAGAGGTCGAGGAGGTCCTCGACCAGCCTGGCCTGCGCGCGCACGCTGCGCTCGATGGCCTCGAACGCGCGCCGGCGGTCGGCTTCTCCCGTCTCCTGGGAGCGGAGGGCGTCGGCCCAGACCAGGATCGTGTTGAGCGGCGTCCGCAGCTCGTGCGAGACCAGGGCCAGGAACTCGTCTTTGGCCCGGTTGGCCGATTCGGCGGCCTGCCGCGCCTCCTCGAGCAGGAGCGCCCGCTCCGCCGCCGCCACGCTGGCGCGCACCATGGTGAAGTAGGCGGCCAGCTTGGACGCGACCACGGAAAGTGTGCGCACGTCCTGCTCGTCGTAGGCGCCGCCGCCGCCGCGCACGAAGAGGACGCCCACCACCTCGTCCAGCCCGACCAGGGGCACGGCGAGGTGACTCCCCGGCTTCGGGGCGGCTCCGTCGGCCTGCCCGTGCTCGAAGACCAACCGGCCCAGGAGCGCGGTCGTCGTGGCCGTGAGCTCCTCCCGCTCGGCCGGGGGCGTGCCGGGCGTCGTGACCAGGCGCGGCTCGCGCCCGGGCAAGGCCTCGAGGACCGCACACCGCTCGTAGGGCATCACGGAACCGAGCCGCTCCAGCACGCGGACCACGCGCGCCTCGGAGTCCTGGGCCGACTCCAGCAGCTGCGCGATGTCGTAGAAGGCCCGGCTGAGAGGCTCCCCGGCGGCGGTATCGCCTGTCGGCCGGCTCATGGCCCCTGTGACGGAACGGGAAGGCCCGTGAGCACCCCGCGCAGCCCCTGGAACGCCGACCCCACCGCCATCCCTCCGCTCTCGACGCCGAGGCGGCGCACGTCGGTCGCGTGCCGCACCCCGCGCGCCTTGAGCACGGAGAGGCCGCGCTCCAGGCGCCCGTCGATCTCCACGTATTTGAGCTGGATCACGTTGTCGGCGGCGAAGGAGACGCCGTGGCCCGACAGCTGCGCGGAGCCCAGGAGGTCCGCGACCTCCATGTTCATGCTGAGCGTGACGCCCAGGGCGCGGAAGTGCTTGGCCACGGCGTAGACCAGCTCCTTGAAGCGCCGGTCCGAGGGCACGCCGAGGGCCATGCTGGTGAGGCTGTCGAGCACGGCCCGCCGCGCCCCCAGCTTCTCCACCTGCTGCCGCGCACGGTCGAGGAAGCGGTCCGTCGACAGCTCGACGGGCGAGACGTAGGCGAGCGTCAGCAGCCCGCGCTCCTCGAACGCGGGCAGGTCCCACCCCAGGCCGTGCGCGATCCCTCGCAGCTGGTCCGGGGTCTCCTCCAGCGTGAAGTGGATTCCCGCTTCGCCGTGCCGCGCGCCCTCCAGGAGGAACTGCAGGCCCAGGAGGGTCTTCCCCGTTCCCGTCCCGCCCTGGACGACGGTGGTGCTCGCGCGGGGCAGCCCGCCTCCGAGCATGGTGTCGAGCCCGGCCACGCCGGTCGAGGCCCGCTCCGGCGTCGAAACCGGCCCGCGGACGGCTCCCGCCGGCTCCGCGCCGAGGCTGTCGGGGTTCCGCACCCGCGGGAAGAACGCCAGCCCGTCGGTGCCGATCTCGTAGAAGTGGCCGCCGGTCACGTAGTCCGCGCCCCGCATCTTCAACACCTCCACCTCGCGGACGGAGGTGAGCTCGTGGCGCGAGTTCCTGAAGCGGATGATGCCGTCGGCGATCGCGAACTCGGCCTCGCTGGCGGATTCGGCCTCCGTGTATTCGCCGACGAGGAGGCTGGCCGCTCCCCAGCCCGCGGTGTGGACGGCCAGGTCGTAGACGAACGTGCGCAGGGCGGCGGCGTCGCCGAGGATGTCGCGGATGGCCTTGAAGCTGTCGATGACCACCACCGCCGGCTCCTCGCGCTCCACGCGGCTCGTGATCTCGGCCAGCGTGGCCTCCGCGCCCTTGCGCCGGATCACGGAGCCGAGGTCGGCGAACACGATCGCCTTCTGGATCAGGCTCTCCTCGAAGAAGGAGAACTGCTGCATGTAGCTGACGAGCTTGAGTGACGGCTCGGAGAGCGTCGTGAAGTACAGGCCCTTCCTCCCCTGCCGGGCCAGGGCGAAGAGCATCTGGAGCGAGAAGAGCGTCTTGCCCGCGCCCGGCTCGCCCGCGATCACGGTGACGGACCGCGCGGGGAGGCCTCCGCCGAGGATGCTGTCGAAGGGGGCGCTGCCCGTCGTGAGGCGATCGAGGACCGGCGGCTTCGAGCTCACGCCCGCTCCTCCCCCCGGGGAACGATTCCCCGGTCGCGCAGCTCGGGGACCGCGGCCAGGCGGTTGGCGACCACGGGACCGGTCAGGTCCACGAGGAGCGCCCACAGCTCGCGCGCGAGCTCACACAGCGCCGGCGGCGGGTCCGCGGACGGGTCGCTCCAGGCGGGAGGGACGCTGTAGCGGTAGTCGAGCCTCTCCCGCGTGATGAGGAGGGCGGCCAGCTCCGGGCAGCGGGGCGCCGCGCGCTGCGCCGAGCGGCGCAGCAGCGTGGCCGCGGCGGCCGTGCCGATGATGTCGGCCAGGGATTCCCAGAGGACGGAGAAGAGTGCGGCGGCGGAGAGGAGGGCACCGGCCCCGCCGCCCTCCGGGTATCCGCCGCAGGGGACGACCCCCTTCTGGACGGCCGTCGGCTCTCCGCCGAGCGTCACACCGCGCTCCGCCCGCGCGCCGGAGCCTTTGTCCAGCGTCTAAGTGGCAGCGGCCTCGTCTCCGTTGCCGGGCGTCTTCCGCGAGCCGCGGCCCGACAGGGCGGAGGTGGCCCCTTGAATGCGGCGTGCGGCCTCGTCGCTGATGTGCTCGCCGCGCTGGACCAGCCGCTCCGTCAGGTCCAGGGCGGAGTCGGCCGTGTCGCGGAACGTCCGTCCGATGCGCTGGCGGGTGTCGATGCCCGACTGCGGAGCCATCAGCAGGGCCACCGCGGCCCCGGCCACGCCGCCGGCCAGAAAGGTGACGATCGTTGTGCGGTCGATCATGAAGCCTCCGAAGTGTCCTCGCCGGCCGAAGGGCCGGGTCGACAGCCCTTGCCTGAGCAATATCGAGGCCACCTCCCGAGGCAAGGGGGGGCCACGGCGGCATGGCTCGTGCACTGTTGGCCGCCGCCGCGCACGATCCGGCGGCCAACATGGAGAGGGGGAAAACGTGGACCTTCTAGTCACGCTGGTCATCGGAGGCATCGTCGGCTGGCTGGCGAGCATCCTGATGAAGACGAACGGGCAGATGGGGATCGTGGCCAACGTCATCGTCGGCATCGTCGGCTCGTTCCTCGGCATCGCCATCGCGAACGCGCTGAACGTGCGTCACTCGGGAACACTGGTGCACTGGATCATCATCGTGGCCGGCGCATCGCTGCTGATCGCGATCCTGCAGTCGCTGGGCGTCATGCGCAGGCTGGCCTCGCGCTGACCGGAGAGGCGGCCGCCCTGGTCAGTGCGCCTTGTATTCCTTCAGCCGGGCGTAGAGGGTGTTCAGGCTGATCTGCAGCGCGGCGGCCGTCTTCTTCTTGTCGCCCTGGAACTGGTCGAGCGTGGCCAGGATGAGCAGGCGCTCCGCCGCCGGCATGGGCGTGCCGGCGGGCATGGTCACGAGACTCGCCATCACGGCTTCTGCGGTGACGTCCTCGGGCAGGGCGTCCACGCCCAGGCTCTCCTGGGCCAGGATGAAGGCGCGCTGGACGACGTTCTTGAGCTCCCGGACGTTGCCCGGCCAGCCGTGCTGGCGCAGGCGCTCACGGGCGGCGCGCGTGAACTGCTTGGCCGTCTCTCCCGGCGCGTGGAGCAGGTGCAGGAAGTGTTCGGCCAGCAGCTCGATGTCCTCGCCCCGCTCCCGCAGCGGCGGGAGCGCGACCGGGAAGACGTTGAGCCGGTAATACAGGTCCTCGCGGAGCTTGCCCGCCGCCACCGCCTCCTCCGGCCGGCGGTTGGTGGCGGCGATGATCCGCACGTCGACGGGGACGGTCTCGGTCCCCCCCACGCGCGCCACCGCGGACGTCTCCAGCACCCGGAGGAGCTTCACCTGGAGATCGATCGGCATCTCCGTGATCTCGTCCAGGAACAGGGTCCCGCGGTGCGCCCGCTCGAAGTACCCCTTGTGCAGCCGGTCGGCGCCGGTGAAGCTGCCCCGCTCGTGGCCGAACAGCTCGCTCTCGATGAGGCTCGCCGAGAAAGAGCCCACGGCGACGAAAGCTTCCTTGCGCCGGCGGCTCAGGCCGTGGATGACCTGGGCCACCACCTCCTTGCCCGTGCCCGTCTCTCCGGTGAGGAAGACGCTGGCCTCGGTCGGGGCCACCCGCCCGATCAGGTTGTAGAGGCCCTGCATGGCCGGTGAGGCGCCGATGAGCGCCCCGAACCGTCCCAGCTTCCGCAGCTCCGTGCGCAGGGTTCCGATCTCGCCCTTCATCTCCAGGGTGCGGACCACGTTGGCCAGGATCACCTTGAGGCGGGCGAAATCCACCGGCTTCAGCAGGTAGTCGGCGACCCCGCGCCGCAGGGCCTGGACCGCGGTCTCGACGCTGGCGTTTCCGGTGATCAGGACGACTTCGGGAGCGGCGACCGTCTCCAGCCCGTCGAGGAGATCTAGCCCCCGCCCGTCGGGCAGATGGACGTCGACCAGCACGATATCGGGCGGGCTGGCCGCGATCTGCGCTCGTGCCTCCTTCAAGGTGCCGGCGGTCGCCACGTCCCCAAAGCCCTCGCGCTGGACGAACTCGGCCAGCACCTGGACGATGTCGGGGTCGTCGTCGACGATCAATGCGCGCAGTGACATTGCAGATTCCGGAATTTGGGAGGAGGCAGCAGTGTGCTCCCCCCCGCCGCCGAACACAACGCAGCCATCCGCGGCGACCGCCGTCGATCGTGCCCACGGCACGGGCCGTGCTGTAGCACAGGCCGGCGGCGCGACGCACGTGCCGGTTCTTCTTGCGTCGTGCCCTCAGACTGGTGTAGCATGAGTCGTCGGTAATCCGCTTTCCTGAGCACTGTCCAGTCAAGCCGTTCCCGCCCCGGACAGTTCCTCGCTAAAGCAAAGGCCGTCTTCGATTGGGAGGGAGGCCTCCATGAAGGGTTTCGTGTCGAGCCGGCGGACCAGCATCCTCGCCTGGGCCTGGTCGTTGTCGATCCTGTGGGCGCTCTTCGTCGTCCCGGGACAGCCCTGGACCGGTCTCGTGTGGTTCGGTGCCCTCTCGCTCCTGCTCGTCTCGAGCGCGGTGCTGCTCCTGGGCGCGGCACTGCCGTCTTCACCGGCGCCCGCCATCCGGGGCGTCGACGTTCAGGCCAAAGGGAGGAAGTCATGAAGGTACGACCGCTGCACGACCGCCTGGTGATCCGCCGCATCGAGGAGAAGGAGACCGCCAAGGGCGGCATCATCATCCCCGACACGGCCAAGGAGAAGCCGCAGCAGGGCGAGGTTCTGGCCATCGGCAACGGCAAGCTCCTCGAGAACGGCACCAAGATCGCCCTCGAGGTCCGCGTCGGGGACAAGATCCTGTTCGGGAAGTACAGCGGGACGGACATCAAGATCGACGGAGAAGACGTCCTGATCCTCCGCGAAGATGAGGTCCTGGCCGTTCTCGCGTAGA
>Ga0111538_10009538_pt1 | contig 12958 bp, 6 predicted proteins | sample SoiMethybrSBSTD1_FD_79669 | JGI IMG/M metagenome (GOLD analysis project Ga0111538, IMG submission 79669) | Bulk soil microbial communities from a Populus tree surrounding site in Tennessee, USA - Soil MetaG P. TD hybrid SBSTD1 (version 2)... | ecosystem: Environmental > Terrestrial > Soil > Tree...
CTCGAGCACTAGGGGCCGCGTCCGCCGGCGTGAAAGGCCCGGCGGCAGCGAAGACGGACAGGTAGGGGCTCGCGGTGAGGAACGCGAAGAGGTCACGCACGTCGGCGTCCTTCAGCTCCGCCGTCAAGCCCTCGGGCATGAGGGAAACGCTCGACGGCACAAGGCGCCGCACCGCGCGGCGATCGTAGGCCTCCACGACGCCGCCCTCGCGGCGCAGCTCGACCGTGCTCGTGGACTCCCCCGCGATGATGCCCTGGAGGAATCGACCGTCGTGGAGCAGGACGCCGGTCCCGAAGTACTCGCGGGTGACGCTTTCGTTGGGATCGACGATGCTGCGCAGGAGCGCGTCGGGGTCGTCGCGTCGCGCCGCGTCGAGCTCGGGCCCGACGCCGCTCCCCACGCCGTTCACCACGTGGCAACGAGCACAGCGTGCATCAAAAACGGAGCGCCCGTTGGCTGCGGAGCCCGTCGAAGCTTGGAGGACGCGCCGGAGCTCGTCGAGCTTCCGAGCGATTTCGCGACTCGGCGCCGGCGCGACGACGCCCCAGACGCTTTCAAGCTTCTTCGTGATCTCGGGGTCGTCCTGCCCGCGCAGCTGGCGGGCGATTTCGGGGCCGACGGCGCTGCGAGGGATTTCGCTTTTCGCGACGGCATCGAGGAGCGCGAGCGCTCCGGCCCGCGTGGACGCCTGTGTAGCGATGACGCGCTCGCGATAGGCGTGCGGCGCGTGCGAGTCCCAGGCCGCCGCCACTCCCCGGACGGCCGCCTCGCTTCGCGAGGTGCCCAGCGCAGCGAGCGCGATGCACCGCTCCTCGAGCGCCGCGTTGGCGCTCCGCGCAAGACCGAGCGCCGCCTCGAGCGCTCCGGGCGCGTCGAGGGCCAGCGCGACGCGGACGGCCTGTGCGTGCGCTTCTCCTGCGAGCGGGAGGTCGAGAAAACTCCCCCCGCCGGCGTGGGTGCCTGAAGAAGATCGCGGAATCGACTCGAGCTCCTCCGCGACCGCGCGGAGGACTCTGGCGGCCGCCGGACCGTCCCGCGCGGCGGCGCGGGCGAGCCGGAGCGCATCCTCGAGGCTGCGCTCCGCGAGCGGCGAGGTCCTATCTCGGCGCGCAAGCCAGGAGGCAGCGCTGGGTAGGAGCCAGCCGGACGCGATCGGCTCGCCGACTTCGCGCTCGAGCCAGTCCATCAACTCAGCGCGCACAGGCTCGTCTCCGGCGCCTTCGAGACAGCGCACGACGGCGCGGCTCAGAAGCGGCGGCAAGATCCGGTCCCGAGCATCTTCGGGACGGACCGGCAGAGACTTCAGCAGATCGAAAGCAGGCCGAGCTTCCAGCCGAAGGGCCCCCGCCGCGCGTTCGCGGCGCAGAGCGATACCGTCGTCTGCTGGGGAGATTTCCTCAGGCCGGCTCGGCGTCGCGTCCGGCGTGCGACCGCTTGTCGTGACGCGCCGGTCGGCCGCGGGAGCGTCGGCGCGGACCTCGATGATGCACCCGGTCCAGGGCTCCGCTGCGCCCGCGGCTCGCTCCTTCGCGCTCCAGGCGAGTACGGACAGTGCGCCGTCGGGCGCTGCGCTGACACCGACGATTGCGAGCCGAGGGTCGAGCGACTCGAGCGCCGTGGCCCTGCGGTAGGGAACTCCGTCGCAGGGCGCGTCGAGATCGAGCTCTGCGGTTTCGAGCCCCCGACCGGCCGGTCCCGTCGCGACGATTTCGACGGCCCCGCCCAGGGCCCGCGCCGCAATGCCTCCCTGGATCTGCGCCGCCCGGGCGATGGCACCGGGCCCGTCAGGGCTCTCGAGCGCGGCCTCTTCCCAAACTCCGTGCGATGGTTCGAGGACCGGACCGACATCGCGACGCACTGCGGCGTCGTTCTCGAGCGACGCCAGCGTCGAGCCCGGTAGCGCGAGGAAGACGCGCGGCACGAGGCCGGTCAGGAGGAAGATGCGACCGCGCTGGTCGACGTCGAGCGCCAGCGGCAGCTCCCGCGTGGTCGCGATCACATCGAACGCGCCGCTCTCGCAGTCGAGGCGCCAGATCGCACCGCCCCGCGAGGCGGCGGAGGAAACGCCGGCGCGCGCGCAGCCGTAGAGCCGGCCGTCCGGACCCCAACGGAGCGCGAGCAAGTCGTCGAAATCCGATATGCCCCCCACCGGAAGGCTAACTGGCTTTCCCAGCCCCGGAGAGGTTGAGCTGCCCGGGGGCACGCTCGGGCCTTGGATGCGGTGGAGCCTCCGGCCCTTGCCGGCGACGTAGAAAGCCCCGGCTCCCCACGCCACCCCCAGGGACCCGGGCGCAACCACGATCTCGAACGTCGCCCCACCTTCGACCTCTTTCGATGGTGCCCGCAAGCGGCAAGGGGCACCGGTGAGAGAGGCGCCATCGCGAGGTTTCTCCGTGGCATCCACCTCCAGGATCCAGTGCCGCCCTTCGCCGTCGAACGTCTGGGCCAGCGGCAGCCATCCGGCAGGCTCGACGGGCAGCACGCTTGCGTGGAAACCCTCGCGCGCGCGCACGAGCGCTCCGCCGGGCGCCGCATCCGCCGCCGTACCCGTGCGCGCAAGCGCGACCGAAACCAGAGCGAAAGCGACGGACCGGAGCGACCGCGCGCATCCCGAGGCCACACGGGGTTGCCATCCCGCCCCGACGAGAGGAAAATTGGCTCGACCCGTAAATCTCTCGTCCTTCCTGCCTGCCAAGATCCTTTGGGGAATCACCGTTCGGAACGAAGAATGCGTAGGAAACGGCCCTTCGGCGTCGCGTTGCCCTTCCGCGTCCTGCCGGCCTTGCTCGCGCTCGCGTGCTTACTCGGCGGTCGCAGCCTGCTGGCAGTCACGATCACGGAAATCCACTATAACCCTCCCGGCTCGGACTCGGGTTTGGAGTTCATCGAGCTCCACAACGACGGCCCCACCGTCGTGGACATTTCCGACTGGGCGTTTACCGCGGGCGTGGACTTCACTTTCCCCCGGGGCACCTGGATCGCGGGGGGCGGCTACTTGGCGCTCTGCGCCGACGAGACGGCCTTCCGCGCGGCGTACCCGAACGCCGCGGTCGTCGGCCCCTGCAGCGGACGGCTCGATTCGAGCGGCGAGGAGTTGATCCTCAGCAACAACGGCGGCGCGCAAATCGTGCGCTTGCGCTATGGCGATCGCGGTAAGTGGCCGTCGCTGCCCGCGGGCACCGGGCACACGCTCTCCCTCCGCAGCCCACGGCTCGATCCCGCGGAGCCGGAGAGCTGGACAGCGAGCGCGCTGCCGGGTGGAACTCCCGGCGCTCCGAACTTCGGCGCTGCGGGATCGGCACCCGACGTGGAAGTGATCGCCCTGGGCGCCACTTGGTTCTACAAGAAAGGTACGCAGGAGTTCTCGAATCCGGTCGACGCGTGGAAGCAGCTCACGTACGACACGACGGGCTGGCTGCAGGGGCCGTCGGGATTCGGCTACGGGGACGGCGACGACGCCACGGACCTCTCGGCGGACATGCCCAACGCGTATCTATCCGTTGCGGTGCGCAAGACTTTCCAGCTCAGCCAGTCCTTCCTCGACTCTCCCGACCTGCTCCTTCTCTCGATCAATTATGACGATGGCTTCGTCGCCTACGTGAACGGCACGGAAGTGGCGCGCGTCGGCATCCTGGGCAGTCCGGTGCCTTTCGACGCGACGGCAGATAACCACGAGGCGGGGCTCGAAGATGAGTTCGTCGTGCCGCGCACGAGCCTCGCCGCGGGCACGAACGTCATCGCGATCGAGGGCCACAACGCGAACCTCGGCAGCACGGACTTCAGCCTCGCGCCGCGGCTTCTCCGGCGCAAAGCGAGCGCCCCGCCCGGGGGCGGCTCCTCCGGCAGCGGCATGGTGTTCAACGAGTTCCTGGGGCGTTCCGCGTCGGCGCGCTGGCTCGAGCTCTACAACGACTCGGCCGCCTCCACGGACATCTCGGGCTTTTTCCTCAGCGACTCTGCAGCCGAGCTGCAGAAATACGCATTCCCCGCAGGATCGATTCTGCCTGCGCGAGGGTACCTCGTCGTGACGGAGGCTCAGTGCGGATTGGATTTCGCTGCCGCCGAGGTCCGCCTCTTCCTCACGCTGCCCGACGCGTCCGCCTCCCTGCTCGGCGCCATTTTCGAGAACGTCCCGAGCGACGGCGTGGCGCTCGATCGAACCGGTTACTCGGACGCGCGATGGCCGAACGGAAAAGGCGACTTTGCGTTCGCGGCCACTCCAACACCCGGAGCCGCGAACCAGGTTGCCATCAATTCGGACGTCGTCATCAACGAGATCATGTATCACGCTCCCGCCGTGAATGCGGCCGGGGAGTACCTGGAGCTCTTCAATCGAGGAGCGCAGGCAGTGAACCTGAGCAGCTGGGCGTTCACGAAAGGCGTCAGCTATCAGTTTCCACCGGGCACGCAAATTCCCTCGCAGGGCTATCTCGTGATCGCGCAGGACCCCGCGGCGCTTCAGGCCGTCCATGGGATCTCGGGCGTCCTGGGCCCGTGGGTGGGCAACCTTGCCAACTCGGGCGAGGCGATCCGGCTGCGCGATGCCGTGGGGAACACCGCGGACGAGGTCAGATATTACGACGGCGGCCTCTGGTCCGAGTGGGCCGACGGGGGCGGCTCCAGCCTCGAGCTCATCGACCCGCGGCAAGACAACTCGCTCGCCTCGGCGTGGGACGCAAGCGATGAGAGCGCCAAAGCGCAGTGGACGTTCACGAGCTACAGCGGCTCATTTTCCTACGAGGTGCCGCCCGAGGTGCACTTGATCCTCCCCAGCGCGGGCACGGTGCACTTCGACGACATCTCCCTGGTGCGTCAAGGCCAGGGCATCGAGTACATGAGCAATGGGACCTTCGAGACGGGGACGGCGCCGTGGCTCTTCCTGGGAACCCACGTCGCGTCGAACAGGATCACGACGGACGCCCACTCAGGAAGCGCCTGCCTGGAATTGAACGCGGGCAGCGGAGGCGACAACAACGCGAACAAAGCGGAGGTCGACACGAGCACGGGGCTGAGCGCGGGGATTTACACCCTGAGCTACTGGACGAAGTGGGTCCGCGGCGTCGACAAAGTCATCACGCGGATTGACAGCTTGAGCGGCGGCAACCTCCAGCGCATGGTGCAGCTGAACCTACCGGCGAAGCTCGGCACACCGGGGGCGGTCAACAGCGTCCGCTCGAAAATCCTGCCCAGCGGGAACCTTGGGCCGGTGATCGGCGAGGTGACTCAGGTGCCCGTGACACCCGGCCCCGGAAACGAGGTGCAGGTCCGCGCCAGGGCGCACGACGCTGACGGCATCACAAGCCTCACGATCCAATACCGGCTGGGCGGCGTCGGCAACGGCCTCTTCACGTCGGTGCCGATGTTTGACGACGGCGCCCACGGCGACGGTCAAGCGTCGGACGGTGTCTTCACCGGAGTCATCCCTCCGCAGGCGACGAGCAGCAGAGTCGTCTTCTTTCTCGAGGGGACCGACACGAGCGGCAACTCGCGGCGCTTTCCGGTAGCGGCCCCCACGAGCACGCTCCTCTACTCCGTGGAGTCCCCCGCCAACACTCCACTTTTCAAAGCTCGACTCAATCTCACCGACGAGAACACGAATGAGCTGCGGAGCCGTCCGCTCCACTCGGACGATCTTCTCGAGGGCAGCCTCGCGTTCAACGACGAAGAGATTTTCTACAACGTCGGCGTACGGTACCACGGCAGCCCCTGGAACCGGCCTCCCGACCCGAAAATGTTCCGCATCGCCCTGCCGGCGGATCACCTGTTCCTCCATCGGCTCCGCTCGATCAACCTCAGCCGGTACGGATCGGTGCAGAACGAAGGCATCGCGAACGTCTGCGTGCAGAGCGCGGGCCTGCCGCATTCTCCGGCCCCCGTCGTCGACTACTACTACACTCGCGTCTTCCACAACGCGGCCAATCACGGCCTCATGGCGATCATGGGCACCGTGGACTCGGAATACACCGAGCGGTGGTTTCCGGGCGACGGCGACGGCTACATCTACAAGCTCCCCGGACGCAGGTGGATGAACGACACCGGCGTCATGGAGCAGGTGGACTGGAGCAACTTGATCTACCGGGGAGGCACCGCCGGCTCTCCCGAGGAGTTCGAGCGCTACCGGTGGTACTTTCCGCCCGGATCCCACCAGGAGGAAAACCGGTACGCGGACCTCAATCGCCTCTGCTCGATCCTCGACGTGAACCGAACGACCACCGTCGTCCTCGACGCGCAGATCGAAACCATCCTCGACGTGGAGCAGTTCATGCGCGTGGAGGCCGCCCGAACGCTGCAAGACGACTGGGACACGATCGGCATCGGGAACGGCCAGAATGCGTACATTTACTACGCCCCGATCGAGGGCCGGTTCAAGCTCTTCCCGTGGGACATGGACCACACGTTCGGCAACGTCGGGGCGAAGCTTTTCCCCGAGGGCTCCGAGGCGCAGATCACGCGTCTCGTCCAGCGGCCGAAGTTCCGGCGCATGTACTTGCGGGCGACGCAGCAGATGCTCCAGACTTCGTGGGACTCCTCCTACATCGGGCCGTACATGAACGCCGTGCAGTCGGTGGCAGGCATCGGCGATGGCGGAATCCTCGGCTTCATCACGCAGCGGCGGCCCAGCGTCGTCGCGCTCGCGCCGACCTCGACGGAGTTCAAAGCGACGCATATCGGCAGCTTCACGATCCCGCCGAACTGGCCCGGCGTCTACTACAGCACGAAGACGTCCGAGAGAGTCCGCGGAACGGCGCCCCTCGAGGTCGAGAGCATCATCGCGTACCGGAACGGAGAGCCCCTCGACACTCCGATCATCTGGGGCACAACGACTTGGAGCCTCGATTGCCCCGTCATTCCGGGGCCGGGGCTTTTCGAGTTCTTTGCGTTCAGCGTGGAAGGCGACCTTATCTCTAGCACGAGCCTATCGATCCTTTCGACGGACGGTTGGCAGGCGCCCCAGATCTCGGATGTGGAGCCGGTTTCCGGGTCGACGGCCGGCGGCGAGCAGGTAACGATCCGTGGGACCGACTTCCACCCTGCCGCCAAAGTGTTCTTCGGGACGGCTCAATCGACGAACGTCACGGTCAACTCCGACACGGAGATCGTCGCCGCGGCGCCCGTGGGCACGGCGGGCAAAGTCGCGATCAAAGTGCAGAACGCCGACACGCAATTCGCGGAGATGCCCGAAGCTTTCGAGTACATCCAGCCGATCGTCTTCGTGCGAGGCGATGCGACGCTCGACGGTTCGCTCGACCTCGCGGATGCGATCAAGACGATTTTCTACCTCTTCGCGGGAGGCAGCCTCGACTGCCTCGACGCGGCGGACGTGGATGACTCGGGTCAGATCAGCGTGACCGACGTGATCGCTGACCTGGACTACCTCTTCCGTGGCGGCCAGGCGCCGGCAGCGCCTTTCCCGCAGTCCGGGGAGGACTCCGCCGCGGCGGACGGCCTCGACTGCGCGACGGGTTTGTAGCTCTCGCACGTTCAGGGCGCGGTGCTCGCGCCGGCGTTGCCCAACGAAGCGAGCAGCGCACGGACTCGCTCGCCGTCCGTCGCTCCGCGGGCGTACTCGTCCGGCCGCAGCTCGCAGCCCAGAAATGCACGACCATTGCGGTGTTGCATCGGGCTCTCGACGAGGCTCCGCAGGCTCGCGTGCACCTCGACGACGCCCGACGCGCGAACGATCCTGGCGGCGTTGCGCTCGGTCACGCCGCCCGCTGGCACGACGCCGATGCGCCCGGCCGCTCGCTCCACGAGCTCTCGGATCCGATCCAGCCCCTCGAGCGCCGTTTTTTCTTGCCCGGACGTCAGGACGCGTTCGACCCCGAGGTCCACGAGAGCCTCGAGCGCCTCGAAGGCATCGCGCGTCATATCGAACGCGCGGTGGAAAGTCACTGGCAGAGGCCTGGCGCGAGCGATGAGGTCGCGCGTCGCCGCGGCGTCGATCGTGCCCTCGGGCCGAAGGCACCCCAGCACGATGCCGCGCGCTCCCAGCGTTCTCGCGTGCTCGATGTCGCGCCGGAGCACGTCGAGCTCGATGGGTGTGTAACAGAAGTCTCCCCCGCGGGGCCGAACGAGCACGAAAACGGGGATCGTGGTCCGATGGACCGCGTGCTCGATCGCGCCCAGACTCGGCGTCGTGCCGCCCTCGAACAACCCCGAGCAGAGCTCCACTCTGCCGGCTCCCCCGGCTTCCGCGACGATCGCCCCCTCGACCGAGTCCGTCGCGACTTCGAGAATCACGCCGTGCAAATTCACCTCGCGGGCTTCAGCGTCCAGGCCTGAAGCCGCGCCATTTCCAGGATCCGAGGGGCGCGGAAACCCTCGGTGTGGATGATCCAGCCGCCGAAGAGATCCGGCGTGTCCTGCGCGATCCGCTGCTCCGCCTCGAGTGTGGTGCCTTGCGGCAGGGCCACTCGCGCGGGGAACGTGATCTGCCCCTCGCTAGCTGCTTTCTTGAGGTCGTCTGCCTTCTCGAGGCCGTCGCGCACGACCGCTGCCATGGCAGCGAGGAAATCCGCCGGCGCAATCCTGCGCGTCCCGACGAAGACGCCCGAGGGCAGCTGGCGGCGGCGCGCGACTTCGTCCCGTGCGTCGAGAGCTGCGTCGCGAAACGCCGGCCATTCGAGGTCCACCGCGAGCGCGGGGGGAGGCGGCTCCGACGGCCCGAGCACGGACGGGACGCTGACACGCGGCGGCAAGCGGCCCGTGGCCATCGAGCCGGCGAGGAGCTCGGCAAGGATGACGAATTGGTCCGCTGCGGACAGCGTCAAGCCGTCCGACGTTTTCAGCATACGGATGGGCGATCCTCCCCGAATCGCCTGGGCTACCTCCCGCGCGGTCACGACTCCAGCGCCCTCCGCGCGGACGCGGTCGGGATAGAGGTCCGGGAGGTCGGACGCGGTCACGAATTTGACGCCGGGAAGGCTCCGCTGGAAATCGATGTACCGCTCGAAGCGCTGGAAAGCCGCCTCGGTCTCCTCCTTGGGCCGCTGCGGCGGCGCTTTCCACTGCTCCCGGGGCGGGTTGGCTCCACGACGGAAATTCACGCCGTCCCAGAACTCGCGGTGCACCCATTCGCACGGGTGGTAGAAGATGCTGATCAGTCCACCACCTGCCGCGGCGAGCCGATCATGGATTTTCTTGAACTCCTCGCACGCGGGCGCGACCGCCTCATCGCGGTGGAGGTCCATGCGCGTCTCGTTGGGCCGCAGGTTGTAGACCGTCAGCGTGCCGCAGTACCAGAACGGCTCGCCCCCCAGGCCCACGTGGCTTCCGGAGTCGACGTAGCAGGGCACGCCTTTTGGCGCCACGGCGATCAGAGGAAGCCCGGCGAGCGTCTGCGGAGCCCACGACGAGCCGGGCTGCCCGTAGCAGCTCAGAGCGCTCCGGCCAAAAATCCTGCGTACGTCCTCGGCGCCGGGCCCCTCGCGCCGGACAAACTCGGCGACGCCGTCGGCCCAGCCGCAAACCGCCAGATACTCCGCCGGTGTGGGGTGGACCGAGTGGAAGTTCGAGTGGTAGCCGATGTCGTGCCGACCCAGGGCCTCGATGACGTCTTTCCGGCCCCGCCGCTCGAGGGTACGAGCTTTCTCCCCCACAACTTTGAACGTCGCTCGGATGCCGCGCGAGGAAAGGAGGCTGGCAACTCGCAGCGCAGCATCGTCCGACGCCGGCAGGAGGTAATCCTCCGTGTCGAACCACAGAATGACGTTGACGGTCGCCTCGGCGCGCAATGACGGGAGCCTTCCCAGGATGGCAACCGCAACGAGCACGAAGGCGGACAGGCAGGGCCGGGCGAAAGTTTTCAAAGCGGCGGTCATGAGTGCGCCTTTCGTTGAGTCGAGGACGGAACAGCGGCCATCACCTTGGCCGAAGGGGCCCGTCTCCGCAAGGCCCGAGGCTGCGCTCCCGCCCTGCGGCCGGCCGCAGGGATTTTGCTTGCCGCAGTTCAAACACTTGTTTAAATCAGACGTTTGAGCGTCTATATGCCAGCCCTCCCAGCCCCCCGCACCACTGATCCCAGCGCCATCACGCCGCGCCGCCTCCTCGACGCTGCTGGCGAGGTCTTCGCGGAGAAAGGATATCGCAGCGCGACCGTGCGCGAGATCTGCGAGCGCGCGCACGCGAATGTCGCGGCGATCAACTATCACTTCCGTGGTAAAGAGGGACTGTACCGCGCGGTGCTGCGTAGCGCGCATCGAGCGTCGGTCCTGAAATACCCCCCCGACCTCGGGGTCGAAAGCACGGCCGCGCCGGAGAAGCGCCTGCACGCGTTCGTGCGGTCTTTCATGCTCCGCGTCTTCGACGAGGGGCAGCCCGCGTGGTTCGGGAAGCTCACGTCCCGCGAGATCCTCGAGCCGACAAGCGCCCTCGATTCACTCGTGAAAGACGAGATCCGGCCGCGATGGGAGCTCGTTATGTCCATCGTCGCGGAGATCCTGGGTAGGGACGTGCGGAAAGCCGAAGTGCGCCTCGCGGCCATGAGCGTCGTCGGGCAGTGTCTTTTCTACTTTCACTCGCGATCGGTCATTGAACGGCTGCTGCCCCGCGAGCTCGCCGACCCGGCCGCCGCGGAGCGCCTCGCGGAGCACATCACGCAGTTCTCGTTGCAGGCGCTTCGAGGGGCCCGGCGCGCGACGCCAGCCACGATGCCGAAAGCAGCCGCCGGCCGCGGCAGGAGGCGCCGATCATGAACCTCATCGCGCTGAAGATGCTGGTCGGAGATCGAGCCAAATATCTCGGGATCATCCTGGGCCTGACTTTTGCCTCGCTCCTCATCACGCAGCAGGCCGCCATCTTCGTCGGCCTCATGGCAAGGACCTACGGATCGATCACGGACCTCGGCCTTCCGGACATTTGGGTCATGGACGCGAAAGTCCAGTTCATCGACGACATCAAGCCCCTCCAGGACACTCAGCTCTTCCGCCTGCGAGGTATCACCGGCGTGGAGTGGGCAGTGCCCCTCTATAAGGGCCTCCTCAAGGCTCGGCTCGAGAACGGAAACTTCCAGACGTGCAACGTGTTCGGGCTCGACGATGCCACCCTCATCGGCGGACCTCCCGAGATGGTGGAAGGGGCGATAGCGGACCTTCGGAGAGCGGAGGGAATCATCGTCGATATCGACGGCGCCCAGGGCAAGCTGGCGAAGCCAGCTCCGGCAGAAGGAGGCAAGCCCGTGCCCCTCAAAATCGGGGACGTCCTCGAGCTGAACGACCATCGAGCCACCGTGGTCGGTCTGTGCAGAGTCACGCACACGTTTCAATCGCAGCCGGTCGTGTACACGACGTACTCACGCGCCACGCTGTTCGCACCGCGCGAGCGGAAGCTGCTCTCTTTCATCCTCGTCAAAGCGAGGCCGAGTCAGGACCTCGACGAGCTTTGCGCGCGGATCCGCCGCGTGACAGGCCTAGCGGCCTGGACCCGGCAGGAGTTCAAGGACATGACGATGCAGTACTTCATGAAGTACACAGGCATCCCCATCAATTTCGGTATCGCCGTGGCGCTCGGCTTCATCGTCGGAACTGCGATCGCCGGCCAGACCTTCTATAACTTCACGCTCGACAACCTCCGCCACTTCGGCGCGCTCAAGGCCATGGGCGCCTCGTCGTGGACGCTCTTGCGGATGGTCCTTCTCCAGTCGCTTTCGGTCGGCGTCATAGGCTATGGCCTCGGCGTGGGCATCGCGGCCGCGCTCGGCTACTCTCTGCGCCGCACGGAGCTGGCGTTTCGCCTGCCGTGGCAGCTCCTTCTGATTTCGGGCGCCGCCATCCTCTTCATCTGCCTCTCCGCGGCGTTTCTGAGCGTGCGCAAAGTGCTCAAGCTCGACCCGGCCATCGTTTTCAAGGGATGAGCCATGACGCGAAGCGCATCCCCGTCCTCGCCCGCGGGCGAGGCTCCCGAGACGTCGACCGCGGTCTTCTGTCGCGGAGTCACGAAAACGTACGGCGAAGGCAGCACGCGCGTCACCGCCCTCCGCGGGATCGATCTCGAGGTGCGGCCTGGCGAGCTGCTCATGCTCGTGGGGCCGTCCGGGTGCGGCAAGACAACGCTCATCTCCGTGATCGCCGGCATCCTGGAGCAGGACGAAGGCGAATGCCGGGTGTTCGGGCTCGACGTGAAGAGCCTGTCGCCCGCGGAGAAATCCAGGTATCGAGGCAAGATGGTCGGCTTCGTTTTCCAGTCCTTCAATCTGGTGCCGACTCTCACCGCTTGCGAGAACGCGTCGCTGCCGCTCCTCATCGCCGGCCTGCCGCGCCGCGAGGCGTATGGGCGCACGCGCGAGATCCTCGACCGCGTAGGGTTGCATGGGCGCGAGACTGCGTTGCCCTTGGAGCTCTCCGGAGGACAGCAGCAGCGCGTGGCGATCGCCCGCGCGCTCGTCCATGAGCCTCGACTGATCGTCTGCGACGAGCCCACGAGCTCGCTCGACCACGAAACCGGCCATAAAGTGATGGAGATGCTGCGTCAGGTCGCCGTCCACCGCACGCGGTCGCTCGTGATCGTGACGCACGACGCCCGCATTTTTTCTTTCGCCGACCGCATCGCCCGCATGGATGACGGCAAGATCCTCGAAGTTTCGGAGCCCTCCGCGAGCCGAGAGAGCGCATGATCCGCAAATTCTTCCTCCCCGCTGCCGCTCTTTGCGGCATTGCGTTCGCCATTTTCACCGTCGTGCAGGCCCAGAAGCCCGTGCCCTCGGCGCCTCCCGTTGCCGCGCCCGCGGAACCTTCGTTCCGAGCATGCGTGGCCGGGGCGGGCATCATCGAAGCCGCCACGGAGAATATCGCGATCGGCACCCCGGTCGGCAACGTCGTCACCGAGGTCTTGGTCCAGGTCGGCGACCACGTGAAGCAAGGAGACCCGCTGTTCCGCCTCCGGGATCAGGTGATCCAGGCCGAAGTGGAGTCGAAAAAAGCCGCGCACGAGCTGGCGCGCGCGAAGTTGGAGCGGCTCCGAA
>Ga0111538_10009539_pt1 | contig 12956 bp, 9 predicted proteins | sample SoiMethybrSBSTD1_FD_79669 | JGI IMG/M metagenome (GOLD analysis project Ga0111538, IMG submission 79669) | Bulk soil microbial communities from a Populus tree surrounding site in Tennessee, USA - Soil MetaG P. TD hybrid SBSTD1 (version 2)... | ecosystem: Environmental > Terrestrial > Soil > Tree...
GACTTGAATAGATCCGCGACAAACATTCCGAGCGCGTGCAGGATTGCAAACATCGCTCTCAATGATGCGATGATTCTGTCTTACGATGCGAATCTGGGTCGGATGGAATTTTCGGAAAGGACAAGGATGTCCGCTTTGCCCCTAAAAGCTAAATGCAGTGTACAGTGTTGTTCACCTGCTCATTTTTCCAGTGTTACCGTTAGTCTGATCATTTCATTATAGTTGTCGACTGCTTGATCTCCCTTCTGATTTGCTTCATTTTCCATCGCGCCACTGTCCGTCGTGTATTTCGCGGCGAAGCCGTCAATACCGAGATTTTTGTACTGGACAGTGTGCTGCATTTCGTGGGCCCAAAACCAAATGTCTTTCGAACTAGGTTCTTTTGCAAATACAATTATATTATCGGCTGTGACAGCGTGATTGTCTGCACATGCCTCTTGGAATTTGTTGATGATGCCGTGCGAACCCACATTGTCGTCGATAACAAACTGGGCTCGGTCGAGGATTTCTTTTGAAAATAAGCCAGTCAAATAAAATCTGATGTCTGCAGGAATTGGTTTCGCTCGATCTTGATAAAGCGCCACCGCTTGCCTTGCTCCTATCGCCAAAGGCACACCGATAACGTTTCCCACTTTTCCTGTCTCGAGAACATCTTGGGCCGTCTTGCTGAGCACGATAGGCTCTTGTTTCGAGAGTTTTTCTGGCACGCGCGAAATTTCGACAGTTTGACCGAGCTTTTTCGGGAGAACGGACTTCACATGGTTTTCTATTTTCTGATCAGCTCCAGCGACCCCTTCGTGCGGCTTAATAAGAATTTCGATCCGGTCGTTCGCAACATCCTTAATCACCTTAATGGGATTTTCGCCTTTAATAACGCGTCCGGCAGCCTTCGGTCCTTCAGTGACTGTATTGACCGCACCTCGTGCGACGTTCGCTGCAACATTCGCTGCAGTGTTTAGATCTATTTGCGCCAAAGCGCCGTGTGCAAAAGCGCATGAGATCACAAGCGAAATGCCAATCGAGCAAAGTCTCATGTGAGCCTCGCATTGGTGTTTAAGCACCAGGTGAGACAGTCCCTTATCACTCCTTCATTCCACCCGGCGCACAGCAGCATGACGCGGCTTTTTCCGTACCGACTCCAATCAGACTTTCCAACTTGGCAGCTCGAACTTAGTTAACGCGGTTAACGAAATTCAAAGCAACCGCCGACGGAGCAAGACGTCCGATGTCGCCGTGAAATGGGGCATGCCGGCCGGAGCCGATATGCCCCACAATTGCGACTCCTGTATCGCCGGGCGGTAGCCGATCAGGCGTGATCCTGATACATCACCATGAGTTGGCCACCCTGCACTAGCTCACCGCCGAGGCTGTAGTGTGCCTGTACGTCGATAAGGTAGGCGTTCTGCGTGCTTGACCCGAGTATGTCGGTGACATCGACAACGCCGGAGCTTTCTTCGTCCTGAGTGAGGAAGAAATCGCCGCCGGTCGCGAACCGGGATGGGTCATGCTGTGCCAGCTGGGTCAATGTATCCGTCGTGGGGTCATACTCCCACACCTTGCCAAGATGAGCGTTGTTCCCGACATCCTCGCAGAGGATCACCTTGCCATCCTGGTTGACGGTGATGTTGTCGAACATTTGCTGGCCTTCGCTGCCGTCAAGCAACATCTTGATCGTCCCGCCCTGGGTTGGATCCGAGGCGTCATTGAAATCGACGGCCCACAGGCGGCTCGGGTGATCGAACGCGTTGGTGGTGACGAAATAGAAACGATTCGGATCCTGCGTATCCCATGTTCCGTCTTCTGGCCGCAGGAATGAGGAAATGCCGGCCAATTCGCTCGCCGCATCGATGGCGGCGCCGGTCATTCCGCTGACATCGCCGAGATTGATTAGCGTGAATGGAGACTCGTCATCACCGCCCAGGGTTGACGCATCGCCCTCATTGTTGTTGACGATGCCGCTATCGACGCCGTTCTTCCATTCCGAAACCTGGATGCCCCAGAGATCGCCTCCAACGAGGCCTGCCTTTTCGATCGCGCTGCCGGTCGACTGCTTGTCGCCGAAGTAGAAATAAACCTGGCCGTTCTGGCCGTCGTCCGTGAGCGCAACCACTGTCTTGTTGCCGGTGCCGGGATTCGCCACCACGTTCTCGTACGCCATGTTGCCAAGCCAGGCCAATTCGTAGCTGTTGCCAGCCTCGGCTCCGCTCGCGATATGAGCGAAGGCGCGCCCCTCAAGTCCGGATTCCTCGCCGTTGAGGAACAGCCGGCCGCCGTTGTAACCGAGACCGGTGTCAGGATTATAGAACGCCGTTGCATCCGCAAGATCGGCGGAGCAGAAGCGATTGAAAGCGGTGGTACCGATGAAATAGCTATCCGTCGATGCATCGTACTGGTGCACGGTCTGTATCAGGTCCGAAGCGTGCGTGACTTCGAGCGTCTGCTTGTCGATTACGAGGCTTGAGACGAAAGCGCCGGTGGACCCATGATCGCGCACCGCGCCATCGGTCGGTGTCAGCTCGTGGTTCATTAGAACGGTGAATGTCCCGTCGCCATTGTCAAAGGCGCCGAGGCCATCGGGGATGCCGACCATGGTATAGTCGCCAAGGTGGTCGCCGACCGTCATCAGCGGGACGAATGATAAATCGGTGTCGGTCGGTACCAGATACGGCGAGGTATTGAACTGATCGACCGTGAGATCGGCCACGTTCGTATCCTCGAGAATGAGCTTGCTGCCGTGGCCAAAGTCGAGCACTGCGTCATGTCCGACCTGCTTGAAAGCATCGATCGCCGCTTGCGCCGAGGCGATCCGGAAAGCGCCCAGGTCGATCTTGTCCTCTGAAGTTAAGTCCTTAATCGTATCGATGTCGCCACCCTTCAGGATCATGAACTTGTCGGAACCGGCCCCACCCTCAAGATCATCATTTCCATCGACGCCAAGAAGCAAGTCACTACCAATATCCCCGAAGAGGTGGTCAGTGCCGCCTTCTCCGACCAGCATGTCGTTTCCTGCTTCGCCCCAGAGCCAATCGTTGCCGCGCCCGCCATTCACGACGTCATTGCCATTACCACCGTTAGCCTCGTCGTTTCCGCTCCCAGCCGAAACGGTGTCATTGCCACCGAGACCGAAAATAAACTCGTTATCCTCCGTACCGATTAGAGTGTTTGCGCCATCGTCACCAAGAATGAATTTGTTTAGTTTAGCCATGTACCTTTCTCCCTGTCCCTGGATGCGGGTTGAACGCGCGCATCCTGACGTGGCTTCATGACGCTCAAATTGTATTTGGATGAAATAAGAGTTGATCTTTTGATCGGCACCCGTTGTCCACAGTTGTTCGACGACTGTGTCGAAACTGACGGCTGTCATGGCGCTGTCGCACTGACGAACTAATTTGCCCGAGGGTAGGCTCAGATCTCATCGGACGCGCTGCACTTCCATGCGCCGGGCCTTTCTTGTCTTGTGCTCATGAAGCTTTCAGCCGCCAATCCGCTCGATCGTTCATTCGATAGTATGCGCCAATTGCTCATCGCGGTCGGTGTGTTCAGTTTCGCGATCAATCTTCTCGCGCTTACTGTCCCCATGCACATGATGCATGTGTACGATCATGTTCTGACCTCGCATAGCGGCGCGACACTTTTGTTCATCACACTGCTGGCCGCAGGTTTGTTGGCCGCGCTCGGCCTGATCGAGCTGTTTCGATCGCGCATTCTGGTGAGGATGGCGGCCCGTCTGGACAGCGAACTGGGGGACCGGCTCTTTGCTACGGCTGTCACCGACCGTCTCGCCGGCCGCTCGGGAAGCCCTGCCCAGTCTCTCCGTGACCTCGATACGCTGCGTCACTTTGTGAGTGGAAGCGCGCTTCCGGTGCTGTTCGACGCGCCGTGGGCGCCGGTCTTCATCGGTCTTACTTTCCTGTTGCATCCGCTGCTCGGCAGCGTCGCGCTGGCCGGCGCCCTGGTCCTTCTCGCCACGACGCTTTGCAACGAACGTACGACCCGGCGCCTGTCCAACTCGGCGACAAACGACACGATTGCTGCCGCTGCGTATTCCGACTCGGCGTTGCGTAATGCCGAAGTCATCCAGGCCATGGGGATGGCACCCGCCATCATTGGCCGCTGGCGTAATCGACAGGACGCCGCCGTCTACGCACATGCGGCAATGGCGGATCGCTCGGGTAGCTTTGTTGCAATCGCAAAGTTTTGGCGCCCTTTTCTGCAAATCGGAATGCTGGCCACCGGCGCCTGGCTCGCGATCGAGAATATCATCACGCCGGGCGTGATGATTGCATCATCAATCATCATGGCGCGGGCCTTGGCGCCGGTGGAAGGCGCAATCGGATCGTGGCGCGGCTTCGTTACAGCGCGCGGCGCCTATGCGCGACTGCGCGAGACCATGGCACGGTATAGCGACACGGCGGCGCGCATGCCTCTGCCGGCGCTGCGCGGCGAAATCCATGTCTCAAACCTGTTTGTAGCGCCGCCCCGCACGGTGAAACCGGTGCTCAAAGGCGTTTCGTTTTCGCTCGCGTCTGGCGAGGCGCTGGGTGTGATCGGTCCGAGCGCGTCGGGTAAATCGACGCTCGCACGCGCGCTCGTCGGAGCATGGCCGATCCTCTCCGGCGAAATCAGGCTGGACGGCACAGCACTCGCGGACCTCGACCGCACACGAATCGGGCGTCAGATCGGTTACCTGCCGCAGGATATCGAACTGTTTGATGGAACGGTGGCCGAAAACATCGTCAGATTTGGCGAGCCTGATCCCGAGGGCGTGCTGGCGGCCACGCGGCTTGCCGGCCTGCACGATCTCATCCTCCGCCTGCCGCAGGCCTATAACACGCCGATCGGTCCTGGCGGCGAGGCGCTGTCGGGCGGACAGCGCCAAAGAATCGCGCTCGCCCGGGCTCTCTACGGCAAACCGGCCTTCCTCATCCTTGACGAGCCAAACGCAAATCTCGACGTCGAAGGCGAAGATGCACTGTTAGCGGCCATCTCAGCAGTTAAGTCACAGGGCGCCGCAGTCGTCGTCATCGCGCATCGGCCGAACATCATTGCCGCAGTCGAGCGCATTTTGGTATTGCGAGCCGGCGCTGTCGAGGCGTTGGGACCGCGCACCGAGGTTCTCGCCAGATTCACAATGCGGCGAGGGCCGCGCGACGGCGCGCCAGTCGTTGCCACGATCGTAGGCCGATGATGACTGCGGGCCCTGACGCAAGCGGGCACGATACAGGCGCAATGGGCGCCCGACGCGCGCACTGGATCGACCATCGTCCCGCAGTGCTGGGAGGCATCGTCGTTATTGTTCTAGTGCTCGGAGGTCTTACCGGCTGGGCCGCAACCGCTCCATTGGCGAGTGCTGTGATCGCGCCCGGCACCATCGTGGTCGACGGAAAGCGCAAGCAGGTTCAACACCTCGAAGGCGGAGTCGTCGAAAGCATTCATGTAGGGGACGGCGCTCAGGTCCAAGCGGGTGAACTCCTCATCCGCCTCGACGAGGCACGTGCCCGCGCGACACTTGGTGTCCAACGGGCTGCGCTCGACGCCGCACGCATCCTCGAAGCAAGGCTGATTGCGGAGCGCGACGGCTCCGAGGTCATGCGCTATCCGGATCAATTGGCCGCACGTCGTCATGAGGCAACGCTCACGGAAATGATGCATGCGCAAGAAGCGTTGATCGCAGCCCGGCGTGCCTCATTCCTTGGTCAGCAGTCGATCTTTCGCCAGCGAATCGCCCAAACCGAACGGGAGATTACCGGGCTGGAGGCACAGCAGATGGCGCTCGAACAGCAGATCGAATTCGCCGAACAGGAACTGGTAGGATTGAGAGAGCTGTTCCAGAAGAACCTCGTTCCAATCACCAAGGTGCTCGCTCTCGAACGCGAGGCCGCACGGCTGAAAGGTTCGCGCGGCGAACGTATTGCGGACGCCGCAAGGGCGCACATCGCCATCGGCAAGACTGAGCTTGAAATCCTGCAGGCAGAGCACGAGTTCCGGGAAAAGGTGCTCAAGGAAATCCGCGACGTCCAGGCGCAGATCGCCGACCTTGAAGAGAGGATCAGCGCCGCCCGCAGCACGCTCGATCATATCGACATCAGGGCGCCGGTCGCGGGCACAGTCGTTGGCCTCAATGCATTCACGGTCGGCGGTGTCATCAAGGCGGGAGAAACCATTCTTGAAATCGTGCCTGCCGCCCAGCGGCTCATTGTCGAGACGCAGGTGCAGCCGACCGACATCGACAATGTGGCAGCCGGTATGAACACCGAACTGCGGCTGACCGCATTCAAGCAGAGGATGACGCCGACGTTGCACGGCCGGTTGATATACGTGTCGGCCGACCGTTTGACAGACCAGCGCAGCGGGCAGCCATATTATCTGGCACGCGCAGAGATCCCCGAAAGCGAACTGGCCCGGATTGCCCCTCTCACCCTGCAGCCAGGTATGCCGGTTGAAATATTGATCAAAAAGCGGGAGCGCACCGCGCTTGCTTACCTGTTCCAACCAATCCTGGACGCCATGGGACGTGCCTGGCGAGAGGATTGAGATGGAGATTGCCGTCTCGAATGCACGTGGGTAATCGAGAAAAGCGAAAGGGTCACTAGAAGCTGCCACGCCTTGAATGCTAGTGATTGTGCAAATTTGGGACGCGCAGAAACAGGAGTTGGTAGGACGTGTCGGGGCTGTCACATATGTGGCGCAGATCATAAAGGGTTGGATCGTGCAGCCAGTATAACATACATCTGGCATCCGAGCGGCACCGGCATTCGCTATCCCGACGCCCAGGTTGTCGGCGCGCGTTCCATCATAAGGTTCTAACGCCGTCGAGCCCGCCGCCCGATTGTGTGGTGGTCACGCCATCGCCGATGACTTGAACTATCTGGAATTCCTCCTGCCGGATGGCTAACCTGAACGAGAACATGATGCCATCGGACGAGCTGATGCGTATGCAGCGCAGAAACCATTCTGGAGCGCCCTAAATGGGAAAGCGTTTCCTCATCGGGGTCGTCGCGCTCGGAGTCTTGGGCATCCTGAGCTTCGGCGCGTTGGCGTGGCGGCCAGCGATCGCGCCGACCGCCGCACCGGCACCGGAAAGTTTCGCGCCCGCGCTGGTGGCGAAGGGAGAGGCCCTCGCCGGCGGCGGCTATTGCGCGGAGTGCCACACCGCCAAAGGTGGCGAAATGTTTGCCGGTGGCTATGCTATGGCTACTCCGTTCGGTGTGATCTACTCGACCAATATCACGCCGGATCCTGAAACCGGCATCGGGACCTGGTCGAAGGCGGCTTTTGCCCGCGCGATGCATGAAGGCGTTGCCCGAGACGGCTCGCACCTTTTTCCGGCGTTTCCATACGACCACTTTACAAAGTTATCGGACGACGACGTAGAGGCACTGTATGCGTACTTCATGACAAGGCCTCCGGTCCGGGCGACCGCGCCGGCCGCCACGATTCCCTTTCCCTTCAACATCCGCGCCTTCCAGGAAGGCTGGAAGATTCTGTTCTTCAGACCGGGGCGCTTCCAGTCCGTTGCTGACAAGAGTCCCGAATGGAACCGTGGCGCCTACCTCGCGGAGGGATTAAGCCATTGCGGCGCGTGTCACACGCCACGCAACCTGCTCGGTGCTGAAAAGGCCGCTCATGCCTATGCCGGCGCCGTGATCGACAACTGGATCGCGCCGCCGCTGACCGCTGGGAACCCAACTCCCGTGCCGTGGACGCAGGACGAGTTGTTTGGTTACCTGCGCAAGGGCTTCAGCGTCCTGCACGGCAGTGCTGCCGGACCCATGGCGCCGGTTGTACATGGTCTCTCCGCGCTACCCGACCCGGATATTCAGGCGCTCGCGACATATTTCGCCGACGTCGACCGTGCGGGCGATCGCCTGGCAGCGGTTGGTCCCGCCGTCGCGCGTGCGATGTCATATGCCTCCATTGGCACTAACGACGACGCGGCCGCGCGTCTCTACACCGCCGCCTGCGCGTCTTGTCACTATAATTCCGGTCAGATGCCGCTCGCGATGCGGCCGGACCTTGCGCTCAGTAGCGCCCTAAATCTACCGGAGCCGACCAATCTCATTCAGGTCGTCCTGCGCGGCATCAACGCCAAGGACGGAATACCAGGTGTGGTCATGCCGGGCTTTGAGCAAGCACTCAGCGATACCGATATCGCACACCTCGCGACCTATCTCCGACGCACGCGCACAACTCTGCCTCCTTGGTCTGACCTCGAGTCGAAGATCGCCGCCACGCGCCGCACCATCGTCGGACCGCAGTAAAGACTTTCACTCGGAGGTGTTGATCATGACCAATTTCCATATCAACGGCCGCGCCGTTGCAGTCGACGCCGAAGACGATACGCCACTCCTTTGGGTCATCCGTGATGTCATCGGTCTCACCGGCACGAAATTTGGCTGTGGCATCGGCATGTGCGGCGCTTGCACGGTGCATGTGGGGGGGCGCCCCACGCGCTCCTGCATCACGCCCGTCGGCAGCGTCGCCGATGCGGAAGTCACCACGATTGAAGGACTCGATCCCGACGGGCGGCACCCTTTGCAGAAAGCCTGGATCGATCTCCAGGTACCGCAGTGCGGCTATTGCCAGTCGGGTCAGATTATGCAGGCGGCAGCACTGTTGAAGGACTTCCCAACGCCCAGCGACCAAGACATCGACGCCGTCATGACCGGCAATCTATGTCGCTGCATGACGTATGTCCGCATTCGCAAGGCGATCAAGCAGGCTGCGGCAGAGTTAAAGAAGGAGGCTGCCAATGACTAGACTCCAGGAGCGGACGGCGGCCGATAACCTCACGCTGTCGCGCCGAAGCTTTCTCATCGGAGTGGCCGGCACCGGAGTTGCCTTCGGCTTTTCGGCGACCGAAGGATTAGCGGCTGTCACGTCATCGCCGGTGACGAGCCGCTTCGATCCGACCATCTGGTACAGCATCGATCGCGACGGTATCGTCACCGTGAACATTATTCGCGCCGAGATGGGACAGCATGTTGGTACGGCTCTCGCCCGTATTGTTGCCGATGAACTCGAGGCGGACTGGAGCAAGGTGCGAATCGAAGCCGTCGACTCAGATGCGAAGTGGGGGCTGATGATTACCGGCGCCAGCTGGTCGGTTTGGATGACCTTTCCCGTTTTCAGCCAGGCGGGTGCGGCAGGCCGCATCGCGCTGATCGAGGCTGGAGCCAAGCTCCTCGGTGTCAGCGCGGATCAATGCCAAGCGCGCAGCGGCGCGATCGTCGCAGCCGACCGGTCCATTGCCTATGCGGAGATCGTCAGTCGCGGTGATCTGACGCGCACTTTCACTGCCGACGAATTGGCGAAGATGCCGATAAAGCCCGCCTCGGAACGCCGCCTGATTGGCCGCAAGACCGTCGTGCTCGACATCCCTGCCAAGACCAACGGGGCCGCGATCTATGGCATCGACGCGAGTGTCGAAGGCATGGTCTATGCGCGGCCAAAAATCCCGCCGACGCGCAACGGCGCCAAGGTGCGGTCCATCGACGATTCGGCTGCCAAGAAAATCAAGGGCTACATCAGCAGCCTAGCGCTCGAGGACCCGTCCGATACCGTGCCGGGCTGGGTCATCGTATTGGCAAATTCGTATCCGGCCGCCATCCGCGCAGCCGATCTTGTCAAGGTTGATTGGATCGCGGGCAGCGGTGCAAATGTCTCCGAGCGCGATGTTCTCGACCACGGCGCGGCCCAGATCGCAGATCCAAACGGCGGCGTTCTGCTGGTGGATGACAAAGGGCTTGATGCCGCGTTCCAAAGCGCGAGTTCGACACTCGAGCGAACCTACACGACCAGCAGTGTCATGCACTACCAGCTCGAGCCGGTGAACGCGCTGGCCTTCGAGAAAGACGGCATCTTCGAAATCCACACCGGCAATCAGTGGCAGAGTCTGATTCTGCCAGTGCTTGCGAAGGCGCTAGGCCTGCCGCAGGAAAGGATCGTGTTGCGTTCTTATTTGCTGGGTGGCGGCTTCGGCCGGCGACTGAACGGCGACTACACGGTGCCGGCGGCGCTCGCCGCAAAGGCGCTTGGCAAGCCAGTGAAGATGGTGCTCACGCGCGCCGACGACGCACGCTTCGACTCAATTCGATCGCCGTCGATCCAGAAGCTCCGCATGGCATTTGACGCCGGCGGTAAGGTCACGGCGATGGATCATCACGCGTCTGCCGGCTGGCCGACCCTCGTCATGGCGCAAGGCTTTATGGCGAAAGGCTTGTACGGCAAAACCTATGATCCCTTCGCGATCGCAGGCGCAGACCATTGGTATGATGTCGGTGCGCAGCGCGTCCGCGCGCTGTCGAACGATGTCGCCAACACCGCTTTCCGGCCCGGTTGGCTGCGCTCGGTCGGGCCCGGCTGGACCAATTTTGCTGTCGAGTCGTTCATGGACGAGGCCGCGCACGCGGTGGGCGCCGATCCTGTCGCGTTCCGCATCGCCATGCTGAATGCCAAGGGCCGCAACGCCGGCGAGGCGCCAAACTCTGTGGGCGGCGCCAAGCGCCAGGCAGCAGTCGTGCAACGCGTGGCGCAAAAAGCGGGCTGGGGCGCGACGATGCCGAAGGATACCGGTCTTGGCATCGCGACCACATTCGGCCAAGAACGCACCATGCCAACATGGACAGCGTGCGTCGCCCGCGTCCGTGTCAACCGCACTAATGGCGTGCTTGCCGTTGAGAAACTGACACTCGTTGTCGATGCCGGCACGATTGTTGACCCCGATGGCGCGCTGGCGCAGGTCGAAGGTGCCTCGCTTTGGGGGCTCAGTATGGCGCTGCACGAAGGGACCGAGTTTATTAAAGGTCAGGTGAAGGACACGAACCTCGACACTTATACGCCGTTGCGCATTGGCGACGTGCCTGAGCTCGACATCGAGTTAGTTGACAGCAGCGAGGTTCCTGTCGGCCTTGGCGAGCCGGCGACGACCGTTGTCGGTCCGGCGATCGCCAATGCGATCTTCGCCGCCGTCGGTGTGAGGCTCCGCCATTTGCCGATTCGGCCCAGTGTGGTGCTCAACGCCCTCACCCAAAGGACCTGACAAAAAGGTTTCCTGTTGAGTGTAAATGCGTCAACGCTGATGGAGTTCGCTATGAAGCCGACGCCGAAGACATTACCGATCATACATTGATGGGAGATGCCCAAAGTGCGGCGACTAGGATATTGCGGGTTCCGTGTATGTGCCCGGTGATCTTATAAAATTAGCGGCGCAACAGCGAAAGAGTTTAGCGCGGGACGGGGCTCGTCGTTGGGCTAGCGCCCATCGACAATGCTGGAACAAAGCGATCTTTTGCCTTCGTGGTAAGCTATCTGTCGAGCCGCTGTTACGAGGTCGCCAAACCGGGTTGGGGAGACGCCATGGACCTCGCAAAATACGCTGATCACGCCGCGTTCGTCGGCCGCCTTTTTTATTCGTCGCTGTACATCCTGGACGGGTATTTCAAGCTGACCGGCTTCGCAGGTGCCACGGCCTATATGGCCAAGCAGGGCTTACCCGCACCAGCACTTTTCGCGCTTTTGCCGTTGTCATTGAGCTCGGCGGCGGCTTACTGATGCTCATCGGATACCAAACACGCCTGGTTGCGCTTGGGCTTGCAATCTATGTCCTCGTTGCTGCGTTCATCGCGCACGCGCATTTTTGGCGACGACAACCAGATTTCACATTTCTTCAAAAACATGCAGCAACAAATGGCTAGGAAAGGGCCGAGCACCGGATGGGCCCTAACAGCCGCGACGGTAAAGGTATCGAGGGGACCGCCCCAAATAAGCACGACTGCGCGTCCAGCCAGGCGGTGGTCACACCATGGGCGTCGGCCACAGCCTCCCGCATCAGCGACAGCGGGGTGTAATGCGGCGAGTCGACTTCGCCGACCACGCTGCCGAAATCAAATTTGAGATCGGCTTCGAACTTGCGGGCAAGCTGCTGCATGCGGCTGTTGTCGACCAGGCAATGCATCTGCAGGGACTTCATGCCGCGGTTGCGCGCGCTCAACAGGGTCCGTTCGAGCAGCACCGTGCCGACGCCATGGCTTTGCCATGGCTGCTCGATGCTGAAGGCGGCTTCTCCCGCCCGCGCGAAAAACGATCCGACGGAGCGCAGCTCCGCCGCGCCGCGCAAGACGCCATCGACGAAAAAGCCATGCAGCACAACACCCCGTTGGGTCAAAAAATTGAAGCAGAGAAAAACGGGGATACTGTCTCATCCGGGGTAGCCCGGTCGGGCGGGGCGACTACGATTTGTAGAACGCTCAACCTTGTTCATCGCAATGGGTACGAGCCGATGAATGATGGGTCTCCAGGACTGACTGGGCGCCGGTTGCGGAGAATTACCACAAAATCAGCAACACCCTGTTGAGAAATTTAAATGTATGCGAGAGCAGGCAACATTCTTCTTTCACTGTTGGGGCCTGCGTATTTTGGCTTTATGGACAAGTGGCCTACGGTACCTATCCGGTCTGAGGTGTGCCCCTCTTTTTACGCTGCCTCCTGATGGTAGTAACGCAAGAGTCCGCCCAGTCGCTCGCGACATTGAACGGGCTTCCCGTGGTGGATGTTCGCACGCCGAGGGAACAGCAGGATATTGCCCTTCCCCTGGTGATTGCGCTCCGCGTGGTAATGCTCGACATATTCGCCTAGCGCCCGCCGCAGCGAGCCCTCGCCGAACAGAACCACCTTGGACAGGCACTCCTCCTTCACCGACCTGACCCAGCGTTCCGCATAGGCATTCAGATTCGGGCTGCGCGCAGGCAGCACGAGCGGTTCGACCTGACCGGACGCGATGATCGCCCGGAAGGAATGGGTGTACTTGGTGTCGCGATCATGCAGGAGATAGCGGCAGTCCCGCAGCGCGCCACATCCCTCCATGGTCACATTCCGGGCGATCTGCCGCATCCACGGTACGTCCGGGTGAACCGTGATCCCGGCGATATCCACCCGACGGCTCTCCAGGCGGATGA
>Ga0111538_10009541_pt1 | contig 12955 bp, 13 predicted proteins | sample SoiMethybrSBSTD1_FD_79669 | JGI IMG/M metagenome (GOLD analysis project Ga0111538, IMG submission 79669) | Bulk soil microbial communities from a Populus tree surrounding site in Tennessee, USA - Soil MetaG P. TD hybrid SBSTD1 (version 2)... | ecosystem: Environmental > Terrestrial > Soil >...
CAGGAGCGCGTCGCGCACCGCCTCGAAATTGTAGAGCGGCTCGCCCATGCCCATCATGACGATGTTGGAGATGAGACGGTCGCCCTCGGTCGGCAGCCCGGGACCCTCGGCACGCGCAGTGCCCAGGTAGTCGCCAAGCCGGTCGCGCGCCACCATGATCTGGCCGACGATTTCGCCGGCCGTCAGATTGCGCACCAGCCGCTGGGTGCCGGTGTGGCAGAACGAGCAGTTCAGCGTGCAGCCGACCTGACTCGACAGGCACAGCGTGCCGCGGTCGGTCTCGGGAATGTAGACGCACTCGACCTCGTGCGGCCGTTCGCCCGGGACCTCGCCAGGCAGGCGCAGCAGCCACTTGCGGGTGCCGTCGACCGAAACCTGCTCGGCCACCACCTCGGGCCGCGCCAGCGTGTAATGGCGGTCGAGTTCGGCACGCAGTTCCTTCGACACGCTGGTCATCTCACCGAAGCTTTGCGCGCCGCGCACATAGATCCAGTGCCAAAGCTGCTGGACGCGCATCTTTTGCTGCGCCGCGGATACGCCGGCCGCGGCCAGCGCCTCGGCGAGCGCGGCCCGGGTCAGCCCGACCAGCGAAGGCTTCGCGGGCGGGACATAGCGTTCGAGCGGCGTCTTTTCGAGCGCGCTACCGGTATCAGTGAAAGCGGTCATGACAGGTCAGATAGCAATGCGCGGCCGTTCGCGCCACGCGCTACGGGCACTCTTGCGCGACGCGATCGAGCGCCTGGCTGATGCCCTTGAGCGAGAACGTGTCGGTGGTCGCGGTGCCGCGCGAAGTCTGCGCCTTGATCACAAGATCGGAGCCCTTGCGCATGGCATCGAGCAGCTTGGGCTCGTCGGCGGCGGCTTTCACCCAGGCGCCGTCATTCTGAGTGTAGAGGGGGAACGAGGCACTGCCGACCGTGGCACTGGCTTCGCCCGCGGATTTGAAGACGTAATTGGTGACCAGCACCGAAACTTCGTTCTTCACCTTGTCGTTCGGCCGCGACGACACGAACAGATAGACCGCCATACTGGCATTGCGGCGGTTCGGCGGATTGTCGGTCATCGCGGTCGGTTTGGAGAGCGCAAAGCAAAGCTTCTGTCCATTGGGCGTCGCCGTGTAAGCGCCCCAGTCGCCGAATTGACCGAGCAGTGTCGCCTGTGCGGTCGGGCCTGGCTGCTGCGCCATCGCAGCGCATGGCAAAGCCAGCGCCGCCATCACAAGCCAGCAAGGACCACGGTTCAGGATCATCCGGCCTCAGCCCAACCAAGTGCCTCAAATCGATTGCAGTATAGCGAATTACCGGCCGAAATCGGCATTGTGAAGGCCGAATTTAACCCTGCACCTCCCGCCGGCGGCGGCAATTCCGCGCGTTTTCGCACCTCCCGACGTCGCCATTAACCATATTGCGGAACTCTCGTTCGGGTAACCTTTACGGCCTGTGTCGGGATGATAACCATAGCGGTGCGGCGGTCGGGGGAAGTCATGCGTGGCAGTTGCTCCATTCGCCGTATCTCATTTGCTGTCCTGATCAGTTGCGCGTCGCTGGTTGCGACCAGCGCCGGGGCGCAGGTCATGCCGCTGCCGCTCGGGCCGCCGCTGGCGCGCACCGACGGCCCAAACTACGGCCCGGCGTATCCGCCGCCTCGACTGGCCCGGCATGAGCCGCCAGCGACGCCGGCCGCGACAGCTCCCGTCTCCGCACCTGAAGCGCCGATTGCCAGCACGCCGGCGACCAAGCCCAACAACGAGATCAAGCGCGAGACCAAGCCCAAACCCGAGCGCCGTCACGTCGAATTGCGCCGGGATCGCGTCGATCATCGGGCCATATCACCGTCTTTGTTTGGACCCGAGCCAACCGATCAACGTCGCGCGCCGAGGCGCTATCCGCAGCCGCGTTGACCGCGCCGCGGGTGATGCGCAAGCTGTCGCGTCATGAAGGCGGTTCTCTGCACCAGGGCCGGCGGGATCGACGATCTTGAGATCGGCGACGTTCCGGATCCCGTCGCCGCGCCGGGTGAAGTCGTGGTGCGGATCGCGGCGGTCGGCTTGAATTTCTTCGACACGCTGATCATCGCCGGCAAATATCAGTACAAGCCCGCATTCCCGTTCTCGCCCGGCGCCGAATTCGCCGGCGTGGTCGAAAGCGCCGGTTCCGGCGTGACCGGCTTTACGGCCGGCGAACGCGTGATGGGCTACGCCCGCTATGGCGCGGCGCGCGAGCGGCTGGCGATCGCTGCCGACCATCTGATCAAGCTGCCGGACGAACTCGACTTCGAGCGTGCCGCAGGCCTCTGCATCACCTACGGCACGTCGTATTACGCGCTGAAGAATCGCGCCGGGCTGCGGCCTGGCGAGAGTTTGGCAGTGCTGGGCGCTTCCGGCGGCGTCGGCATTGCGGCGGTCGAGCTTGGCAGACTGATGGGCGCACGTGTGATCGCCTGCGCGTCGTCGGACGACAAGCTTGCATTCGCCAAGCGGCACGGCGCCGACGCCACCGTGAACTACGCCAGCGCCGACCTGCGCAACGCACTCAAGGAGCTCGGCGGCGAGCACGGCATCGACGTGATCTACGATCCGGTCGGCGGCGCCTATGCGGAGGCCGCGCTACGCTCGATCGCCTGGCAGGGCCGCTTCCTGGTGGTCGGCTTTGCGGCCGGCGACATTCCGAAATTGCCGCTCAACCTGGTTCTGCTGAAAAGCTGCGACGTGCGCGGCGTGTTCTGGGGGTCATGGACCGAGCGCAGGCCCAACGAACACCGCGCCAATATGAGCGAAATCGTGCAGTGGGCGGCACAAGGCAAACTGAGCGGCCACATCCACGCCATTTATCCGCTGGCCGAGGCGGGCCGGGCACTCAAGGACATCGCCGCCCGCCGGGTGATGGGCAAGGCCGTGCTGCGAGCCTAACCGGCGAGCCGGTTCATCTCGCCGGCCAGCTCGATGTCGAGCTCGGTCACACCACCCGCATCATGAGTCGACAAGGTCACGTCGACGGTCTTGTAGATATTGAACCACTCGGGATGGTGATCCATTTTTTCCGCGATCAGGGCGGCGCGCGTCATGAAGCCGAACGCGGCGTTAAAATCCTTGAACACGAATTTCTTGGTGATGGCATCGCGGCCCTGCACTTCGCTCCAGCCGGCGAGCTTGCGCAAGGCATCGCCGCGAGCCGCACCGGTCAGTTTTTGTGCCATGTCGTCAAACCTTTCGTCTGCGCCAAGCGCCCACCGTTAAGCATCATAGCGCGGAACCGTCACGCAATGATCATGGTTAACGCTCAAATGCGCCGCCATAGAATCGTAACACCCTGCTGTGATAATATTCCCCATACGGCGGTCAGTACGCCGCTTGCTAGGGGCATCAAATTCGCCGGTCGAACCATTGCCACGGGCTGAAACAAAAATGGGCTGGACGCGCCGCCTCAGATTGATGATGCGCCACACTTGGCTCATCGCCCTCGCCATAGTACTGGCCTGCGCCGGCATCGTTGGCGTCGTCTATTATTTTCTTTCGCTGCCCGCACACTTGAAGATCGCGGTCGGTCCGACCAACAGCGAGGACGTCCGCGTCGTGCAGGCGATCGCGCAGCAGCTCGCGCGCGACGGTGCCAAGGTGAGGTTGCGCGTCATCGTCAAAGAGAACGGCACCCGGGAAGCCAAGGCCGCGATCGATAGCCACGAGGTCGATCTTGCCATCGTGCGACGCGACATCGGCTTGCCCAAAGACGGTCAGGCTGTCGCGGTCTGGCGCAAAAACGTCGCGGTGTTCATCGTTCCCGAGCCGGAGCCCGCCAAGGCGACGTCGGCCCCCGCCGCGAAAGGCAAGAAGAAAGCCACGGCTGCGAAAGCCGCAAAGGCGGAGGAAACCTCCAAGATCGAGAAGATCGAGCAGCTGGTCGGCAAGCGGCTCGGCGTGATCGGCAGCACCTCGGCCAATATCGATCTGCTCAAAGTGGTGCTCAGTCAGTACCGGGTGCCGTCCGATAAAATACTGATGGTGACACCGGCCAACGACACCAAAGCCCGTACGCCGGACAAGATCACCGTGATCCAGCTGCCGACCACCAATGTCGGTCCGTCGATCAGGGAGGCCAAGGTCGATGCGATTCTGGCGGTCGGCCCGGCTTCGAGCTCGATCACCGCCGACGCCATCACGGCGGCAACGCGCGACAAGGAGCCGCCCACCTTCCTCGACATCAACGCGGCCGAGGCGATCGCCGAACGCCATCCGATCTACGAAGCGACTGAGATCAAAGCCGGGACGTTCGGGCCGGCGCGGCCGGCCGAGAGCATCGACACCATCGGCGTCAACCATTACCTGGTGGCGCACAAGAAGCTGAGCGACGATGTTGTCGCGGACTTCGCCAAGGCTTTGTTCGCGATCCGCCAGGCCCTCGCTGCCGAGGTGCCGTCGACCGCCAAGATCGAAAAGCCGGACACCGATAAGGACGCCTCGGTCCAGGTGCATCCCGGCGCCGCCGCGTATTTTGACGGCGAACTCAAGAGCTTCTTCGAACGTTACAGCGACTTCCTGTACTGGGGCCTGATGATCATCTCGTTCTTCGGCTCTGCGATGGCCGGCCTCGCGAGCTACAGCAGGTCGGACGACCGCACCAAGCGGCTGCAGGCGCTGGAGCGGCTGCTCGAACTCACCAAATCGGCACGCGAGGCGGAGAGCATCGCCAAGCTTGACCAGGTGCAGCAGGAGGTCGACCGCGTGCTTGCCGAAATGGTCCACGAGGTCGAAAACGACGAGCTCGACGAGGCGGCGCTTTCGGCGTTCTCGGTCATGGTGGACCAGACGCAGAAGGCGATTGCCGAGCGCCGCGCCACGCTTGCCGAGCAACCGCCCCGCGCGCGAGTGGCGGTTGCGTCGCTGTAAACCGTCGCTATATTGCGCCGCAAATCGGCCGCGGGCCTGAACGGGGCTCGCGGTCGGCGTTTTCGGAACCCGTAATGAGCCTGCGCAACGTCGCCATCATCGCCCACGTCGACCACGGCAAGACCACGCTGGTCGACCGGCTGCTGCAGCAATCCGGTGCGTTCCGCGAGAACCAGCGGGTCGCCGAGCGCGCGCTGGATTCCAACGATCTCGAACGCGAGCGCGGCATCACCATCCTGGCCAAGGTGACGTCGATCCTCTGGCAGGACGTGCGCATCAACATCGTCGACACGCCGGGCCACGCCGACTTTGGCGGCGAGGTCGAGCGCATCCTCAATATGGTGGACGGCGCGCTGGTGCTGGTCGACGCCGCCGAGGGCCCGCTGCCGCAGACCAAGTTCGTGGTGTCCAAGGCGCTGCGGGTCGGTCTCAAGCCGATCGTGGTCATCAACAAGGTCGATCGCGCCGACGCGCGGCCGACCGAGGTGGTCAACGAGGTGTTCGATCTGTTCGCGGCGCTCGACGCCACCGACGAGCAGCTCGATTTTCCGATCCTGTACGGCTCGGCCAAGGAAGGCTGGATGGCCGAGAAGCTCGAAGGTCCCAAGGACCAGGGCATGAAGTCGCTGTTCGACCTGATCGTGCGCCACGTCAAAGAGCCCGAGGTCGAGGACGGCCCGCTCCGCATGCTCGGCACCATCCTGGAGGCCAATCCTTATCTGGGCCGGGTCGTCACCGGCCGCATCACTTCCGGTTCGATCAAGCCCAACCAGCCCGTGAAGGTGCTGGACCGCGACGGCCGGCTGATCGAAGAGGGCCGCGTCACCAAGGTGCTCGCCTTCCGCGGCCTGGAGCGCACCGCCGTCGATGAAGCCGAGGCAGGAGACATCGTCGCCATCGCGGGCCTGCCGGAGGCGTTCGTGTCGCACACCATCTGTGCCCCGGAGGTCGAGAAGCCGATCCCGGCCCAGCCGATCGATCCGCCGACACTGGCGATGACATTCCGCATCAATGATTCCCCGCTCGCCGGCACCGAAGGTGACAAGGTGCAGAGCCGCGTGATCCGCGAGCGGTTGCTGCGCGAGGCCGAGGGCAACGTCGCGCTGCGGGTGTCAGAATCGGACGAGACGGATTCCATGGAGGTCGCCGGACGCGGCGAATTGCAGCTCGGCATCCTGATCGAGACCATGCGGCGCGAGGGCTTCGAGCTATCCGTGTCACGGCCCAAGGTGCTGCTGCGCGAGGAAGCCGGCGAAAAGCTCGAGCCGATCGAAGAGGTGGTGATCGACGTCGACGAGCCGCACTCCGGCATCGTGGTGCAGAAGATGTCGGAGCGCAAAGCCGAGATGATCGAGATGCGGCCGTCCGGCGGCGGCCGGGTTCGGCTGGTGTTCTATGCTCCGACCCGCGGCATGATCGGCTACCAAGGCGAATTGCTCACCGACACCCGCGGCACCGCGGTGATGAACCGCCTGTTCCACGCCTATGCGCCCTACAAGGGCGAGATCGAGGGCCGCCGCAACGGCGTTCTGCTCGCCAACGAGTCGGGCGAGGCCGTCGCCTATGCGATGTGGAACCTGGAGGAGCGTGGGCCGATGATGATCGAACCGGGCTGGAAGGTCTATCCCGGCATGATCGTCGGCGAGCACACCCGTGGCAACGATCTAGTGGTCAACGTGCTCAAGGGCAAGAAGCTCACCAACATCCGCACCCATTCCAAGGACGAGGCGGTGCGGCTGACCCCGCCGATCCGGATGACGCTCGAGAAAGCGCTGGCCTACATCCAGGACGACGAGCTGGTCGAGGTGACGCCGAAATCGATCCGCCTGCGCAAGAAATTGCTCGACCCGAACGAGCGCAAGAAGGACGAGAAGCGCAGGGAAGAAGCGGCGGTTTGACCGCGCCGGTCGCGGCCGTTGCGGCGAATCGCAGTCGCCGAATTCCTCGGGTTGCGACTGATTCGGACCAGATGTGGTATCGGCGCGCTGCGCCGAACATGCGGGCAATTGGATCGAATCATTTTTTACCGTGCGGCGTGGCGTAAACGCCACATCCCGCACAAATGCAGAACTGTCCTTGGTTTTGGCGGCCCGGCTGCGTGCCAAAATGAGATTCGATCACCGGATAATCCACATCGTTACCCGGCCATTAAACGTAACGCTTGAAGGCTACCGACTCGCTTGCTCATATTCCGCCATGAGCACTGTCCTGATCGAGATTCGTCGGGCGAAGGCCTCCGACGCATGTGCCGTCGCCGAGACGCACGATGAGGCGTGGCGCACCGCCTATCAGGGCATCATCCCGGGTCGCGAACTCGAAAAGCTGATCGCCCGCCGCGGTCCGGAATGGTGGGACAGCGCCATTCGCAAAGGCAGCCGCATCTCGATCCTGGGCTTCGGCGACAAGGTCGCGGGCTACGCCAATTTCGGCCGCAACCGGGCCCGCAGCCTGTTCTATGACGGCGAGATCTACGAGCTATATCTGCGGCCCGAATACCAGGGCCTGGGCTTCGGCCGGCGGCTGTTCACCTCGGCGCGCCGCGATCTCGCGCAAAGCGGGATGAAGAGCCTGGTGGTGTGGGCCCTGTCCGACAACGAGCCAGCGGTGGAGTTTTATCGTGCCCTCGGCGGCAAGCCGGTGGCGCGTTCCTCGGAGCGGTTCGGCGACAGGAGCCTGGACAAGGTCGCCTTCGCCTGGAACGGCTGACGCCTTCTAATTTTCCGGCATGTTCAAGCCCGGCATGACTTGGCCGAGCACGATCGGCTTGTCCTGGCCGCACTTGAAGCTTCGCGCGTGCCGGTCGGCGATCTGCGCCGCCAGCTCGTTTGCGTTTGGATTGGCCCGCGCATCGACATAACCGACGTGACACACCCCACCCGGATTGAGCCGCGTCACCACGAGGACGCGGCCTGAAGCCGTGCGGCGTTCGATTTCCTCCTCGAGCTTGACGTTCCAGCGAAGAATCGTCGCGAACGGGCGGCTCTTGCCATCCGGCAAGGTTTCAATCCGCCACTCGATTGTACCCTTGTAGACATCATTGAAGGCCGGGAAGGTCTGCTGCGCCGCCGGCTCGCGCAACGCATTGCGCCCGAAGCTGACCTGCATGCGCTGATCGCCCGCACTGAGCACGACGTCGATCCCGGCGTGTCCGGGGCAGCGCCAAAACCCATAATCCTCGGGCGCCCTGCCGCGAGTGTGCTTGCACTTCTCGGAGTCAAACGTTGAGTAGACCCGCGTGACAGATTGGGCCGACGCCGGCGCGGCAACGCCGTGCACCAGGCCGAGCAGCAGTGCGATCGCGATCGCCCGATGGATCATTTGATTTGGTCGCGGTTTTGCAGCGAACGGTTCAAGACTAGAGCACGGGCGCCGGCAGCCGCGCCATTGCGCAGGCAGCGCGCACCGTATTCGCCATCAGGCAGGCGATCGTCATCGGTCCGACGCCGCCGGGCACCGGGGTAATCGCGCCCGCCACCGCGGAAGCCTCCGCGAAGGCGACATCGCCGACGATCCGCGATTTGCCGTTGGCACCCACCACCCGGTTGATACCAACATCGATCACGGTCGCGCCGGGCTTGATCCAGTCGCCGCGCACCATCTCGGGCTTGCCGATCGCCGCAACCAGCAGGTCGGCGCGCCGGCACACCGATGGCAGGTCCCGGGTCCGCGAATGCGCCACCGTCACGGTCGCGTTCTCGGCCAGCAGCAGCTGCGTCACCGGCTTGCCGACGATGTTGGAACGGCCGATCACGACGGCATCCATCCCGGCGAGCGAGGGATGCACGGTCTTGGCGAGATGGATGCAACCGAGCGGCGTGCACGGCACCAGCGCCGGCAATCCGGAGGCGAGGCGGCCGGCATTGACCGGATGGAAGCCGTCCACGTCCTTGGCCGGATCGATGGCCTCGAGTACCACCTGCGAATCGATCTGTTTCGGCAGCGGCAGTTGCACCAGGATGCCGTGCACCGCGGGATCCGTATTGAGCTTCTTCACCACAGCCAGCAAGTCGCTCTGACTGATGTTATCCGGCAGCCGATGGTCGAACGAGCGCATGCCGGTTTCGATCGTTACCTTGGCCTTGCTGCCGACGTAGGACTCGCTGGCCGGGTTGTTGCCGACCAGCACCACGGCCAGTCCGGGCGTCAGGCCATGTTGCGCGGTCAGCCGTCCAACTTCGGCTGCGATCTTGCGGCGCAATTCGGCCGCCACGGCTTTGCCGTCGATGATGCGTGCGTTCATGCGCGATTGTTATCGCAGCCCGGAGATCTTCTCCAGCGCCGCTGCAAGTTTTGGGCCGTGGCCCGCAATCATCAGGCGCTTGATGCGGGCAGTGGCCCCCGCAACCAGAACGACATCGCGCGGCGCTACGTCGAGCGACCGCGCCAACAACCGAAGCAATGCATCGTTTGCCTCGCCCTCGCTCGGTGGAGCCCGCACCTTGACCTTGAGGACAAAACGCCCGTCGGCGATCTGTTCAACACCTTCGATGGCATCGCGTCCCGCCTTCGGCGTGAGCCGCACCGCGATCGCGATGCCGTCCGCCGTCACGGTCCAGGGCCGATTGGAGATCGCACTCAAATGACGAGTTTGAGGTAAGCCCAGTAGATCAGACGTTCGAGAAACATCAGGCCGACAATAAGTATGATCGGCGAGATATCGATGCCGCCCAGGTTCGGCATGACGGCGCGGATCGGCCGCAAAGCCGGTTCGGTGATGCGATAGAGAAAATATCCGACGTTGCGGACGATATCGTTGCGTGTGTTGACCACATTGAACGCAACGAGCCATGACAGCACCGCCGACGCCACCAGGATCCAGATGTAGATCCAGATCAACTGGCTGATGAGCCAAAGGAATGGATTGGCCATGACCGAAGCGCCCCAAATTGACCGCGGTGACGAATAGCGGCTTACCGGTCGCAGGGAAAGGGCTTGCCTCTCCAGGTGAGTTCCGGAAGAAACGCCAAGGGCTTGCGCTCGTGGGCAACGGTTGTTGACAGTCCCGAAGGCGCGACCGTAAATGGCGCCCACTCGCTGTGGGTGCCATGCGCCCTCGGTCGGGGCCGTAGCTCAGCTGGGAGAGCGCCTCGTTCGCAATGAGGAGGTCAGGGGTTCAAATCCCCTCGGCTCCACCAGCCTTCGCGGCTTCGCCGCTTCGGCTCGGCAAGCCAGCCGCCGAACGGCAAGCGAAGCCGCGAAGGCTGCCACGCCGGAGCTCGTAGGGCGAAGGCGGGCTTTCCGAGGGACGACCCTTCGTTGCGCCACCTACAATCCGGACAATGACCACCGAAAATCGCGATCCGTCCACTGGTCCAGAGGATGCTCGGGGCGGCTCGCTTCGTCATTATCGCCCGTTCGCGTTTTACTGGCTGTCGCGGGTCTTCAGCACGATCGCGCTGCAAATGCAGAACGTGGCGATTGGCTGGCAGATGTACGACCTGACTCACAACCCGCTCGACCTCGGGCTGGTCGGACTGGTGCATTTCCTCGCCGCCGCCTGTCTGGTGTTGGTCGCGGGACACGTCGCCGATCGCTACGACCGCCGCATCGTGGTGCGCATCTGCCAGTTCGTGGCCGGACTTGCGGCCGCGACGCTCGCGGCCGGCACCGCGATGGGCTGGCTCACCCGCGAAGCGATCCTCGGCATCGTGCTGGTGATCGGCGCGACGCGCACTTTCGAGCAGACCACCCAGCAGACGCTGTTGCCAACCGTCGTGCCGCTGTCGCTGCTCGCGCGAGCCACCGCGGCCTCAGCGTCGGCAACCCAGGTCGCGGTGATCGCCGGTCCGGCACTCGGTGGGCTGATCTATGCGGTAAGCCCAGTCGCCGTTTATGCGCTGTGCGCCGCATTGTATCTGACCGCGAGCGTGATAGTCGGGCTGATCAAGATCGAGCGCACCGCGCCGTCACGCGAGCCGCTGAGCGCCGCCGTGCTGTTCGCCGGATTCGGCTACATCCTGCACAATCGACGAATCCTGGGCGCGATCTCGCTTGACCTGTTCGCGGTCGTGCTGGGCGGCTGCTACGCGCTGCTACCGGTGTTCGCGAAGGATGTGCTTGGCGGCACGTCCTGGGACCTCGGCCTGCTGCGGGCTTCGCCGGGGGTCGGCGCGCTGATTTCGGCCGTGGTGCTGACGCATTGGCCGCCGCGCCGCGCGGTCGGGCGGATCGTGTTCGGCGCGGTCGCGGCCTACGGCATCGGCATCCTGGTGTTCGCATTGTCGCATTCATTGGCCCTGTCGATGGCCGCCATGATGCTGCTTGGGGGCGCCGACATGGTCAGCGTGGTGATCCGCATGACCCTGATCCAACTGGAGACGCCAGATGAGATGCGCGGCCGCGTCAGTGCGGTGAATTCGCTGTTCGTGATCGCATCAAATCAGCTTGGCGAATTCCGCGCCGGCTTGGTGGCAGCCTGGCTCGGCGCGGTGCCGGCGGTGTTGATCGGCGGCGTGGGGGCACTGGTGGTGGTTCTGCTCAGCGTGAAGCTGTTCAGTGAACTCTACCGCGTCGATACGATGGAAACGCCGCGGCGCTAGCGCTACCGTCCGCGCTGTCGCGCTTCGACCAGGTGCAGCAGCAGCGCATTCGGTAGAATCCTCAGCAACGCCACCAGAATCCTGTTGCCGAGACCTGCCACGATCACGCGGCGGCCGCGCATCAGGCCACGGTAGCCGAGCTCCGCCACGCGCGCGGCCGGCTCGTCGAGATACCAGGGGATGTTCAGGTCGGGGATTCCAGCGCGGACCTGAAATTCGGTCGCGACCGGACCGGGACAGAGCACCGACACCCGAACGCCCTTGGGACGCAACTCGTAGTGCAATGCTTCGGTGAACGACACCACGTAGGCCTTGCTGGCATAGTAGGTCGCCGACGACGGTCCTGGCACGAAGCCCGCCACCGAACCGACATTGAGCAAGCCGCCGCGCGTTCGCACCAGGCTATCGACAAACACCCTGGTCAAGTCGGTCAACGCCCGCACATTGACGTCGACGATGCCAAGAAGTTCGTCGCGGTCAACCGTCTTGAGGCGGCCGACCACGCCAAAGCCGGCATTGTTGACGAGGTACTGCGCCTCCAGCCCTTGGGCATCGAGCGTCTGCCGGATGCGCGATGCCGCGCCCGGCTCCGCCAGATTGAGCGCCAGCACCACCGGCCTGGGCGCACCGGTCGCGGCAATCTCGGCGGCCAAAGCTTCGAGCCGTTCGCGCCTGCGCGCCACCAGCACCAGCGCATGGCCATTGCGCGCGAACACCCTCGCCAGCTCGGCGCCGATACCGGCCGATGCTCCGGTGATGACGGCAACCGGTTTCATGGAGTGGCGATCGCCACGCTAGTTGATGGCCTTACGCTTGCGGACCATCTGATTGAGCATCACCAGGTTATTCTTGATGTAGGGGCTGGTGGGGTCCTTGGCCTGCGCGGTGAGCAAGGTGGCGCGGGCGCGTCCATAGTCGCCGCGCAGCATGTAGGAGAAGCCCTGGTTGTTGAGCACCTCGGGCGTTGGACCGGTGAGCCGGATCAGCTGCGCATAAGCGCGGTCGGCGAGGTCGAAGCGGCGCAGTCGATCATAGGAGGCCGCGAGCCCGTTCCAGGCACCGGCATCCTGCGGGTGAAGTTCGACCGCCTTGCGGAAATGCCGTTCGGCGAGACCGTAGCTGCCTTGACGGAAATATTTCTTGCCGATGCTGACGTCATCGTTGGGGTCGGTACCGAGCAGCTCAGGCTTCGCGGGCGCTTGCATTATGCCGAGCGGCGGAAGAACCGAGCCGGTCGGCGCCGGGTCGGGTGTGGCGGCGCTCGCCTGCGGCGCCAACGGATCGGGAAGCGGGTCGGAAAACTTGGTGGTTTTGAACAGGTCGTTCGAGACGCAGCCGGAAAGCCACGCCACGCAGACCACGATGCCGACGACCCGGCGTACTCTCACACCCACCACCCGCTTCCGGAGCAGGGTCAAAGCTAGAAGAGGAACGTTAAGATTTTGCTGGCCGCCACCGCGGCCTGGCTTCATGTCATTGAGAACACGAAGAAATCGGCTTAACGCGCGAGCTCAGTACAGTCCGAGATAGAGGC
>Ga0111538_10009543_pt1 | contig 12954 bp, 9 predicted proteins | sample SoiMethybrSBSTD1_FD_79669 | JGI IMG/M metagenome (GOLD analysis project Ga0111538, IMG submission 79669) | Bulk soil microbial communities from a Populus tree surrounding site in Tennessee, USA - Soil MetaG P. TD hybrid SBSTD1 (version 2)... | ecosystem: Environmental > Terrestrial > Soil > Tree...
ACCGGGGCCGGGAACTCGATCGCTTCGAGCGTGACCGGGTGATCCGGATCGCAGATCGTGTTGCCCGTCAGGGTCTTGTCGAAGCCGATGACGGCGCCGATCTCGCCGGCGGCCAGGGATTCGCGGATGATCGGCTTGTTCGCATGCATCTCGACCAGGCGGCCGACGCGCTCCCGCGTGCCGCGGGTGGAGTTCAGGACGTACGAGCCCGAGCTGAGCGTGCCCTTGTAGACGCGGACGTACGTCAGCTTGTTGTGGCGGTCGCTGAAGATCTTGAACGCCAGGGCGGCGAGGGGGCCCGGCTCGATCTTGGGCGCCGGGAGGTAGTCTACCACGGCGTCCAGCAGGCGCTGGATCCCGATGTTCCGCGCGGCCGAGCCGCAGAGGACCGGGTTGATGCTCCGGGCGAGGGTCGCCTTGCGGAGCGCGGAACGGATCTCCGCTTCCGTGGGCTCGATGTTCGCCATGAACTTCTCGAGCAGCTGCTCGTCCTGCTCGGAGATCTTCTCGATGAGGTTCTTCCGCCACTTGGCGGCTTCCTCCTTGTAGGCCTCGGGGATGGGACGCTCGGTGAAGGTGGTGCCGCCGCCCTTCTCATCCCACAGGACTTCGCAGTTCTTGACGAGGTCGATGATCCCGTTGAACTGCTCGTTCTTGCCGACGGGGAGGACGATGGGCACGGCATTGCCGCCCAGTTCCTTCTGGATCTTGGTGACGACGTCGAAGAAGTCGGCGCCCGTGCGGTCCATCTTGTTCACGAAGCAGATGGAGGGGACTTCGTACTTCTCGGCCTGGCGCCAGACGGTCATGGACTGGGGTTCGACGCCGCCGACGCCGCAGAAGAGCGCGACCGCGCCGTCGAGGACGCGGAGCGACCGCTCGACCTCGACCGTAAAGTCGACGTGTCCGGGGGTATCGATCAGGTTGATGCGATGGTCTCTCCACTCGACGGCGGTGGCGGCCGCCGTGATGGTGATGCCGCGCTCCTTCTCCTGCTCCATCCAGTCGAGGGCGGTGTTGCCGTCGTCGACGTTGCCGATCTTGTGGGTTCGGCCCGTGAAGTACAGGATGCGCTCGCTCGTGGTCGTCTTGCCCGAGTCGATGTGCGCGATGATGCCGATGTTGCGAATCTTGGTCTGGTCGATCATAAACTCCGCCTGAGATACGAGAAATTAGGGTCGCGCAGTTTAGCTAGAACCTCTGCGGAATGCAACCCCGAATCGGCGGAATTCAGGGCTGGAGCCCGGCGGCAGGGAGGGGGTCCTGGCCGGTCTCCAAGGTGACGGGCTCGATCCGGCGGACGAGCCCGAGGATGATCCCGAATCCAACCAGATGCATCACGCCGCAGAGGAGGAAGGGGACGGCGTAGCCGTGGTGCCCGATGATCCAGCCGAAGCCCTCGCCGATCACCGCGGCGCCCAGGGCGCCGGCGGAGCCCAGCAGTCCCTCGACCGATCCGACGACCTTGGACGGGAAGATGTCGGCGGCCAGGGTCTGGACGTTGGCGGACCAGAACTGGTGGCCCATCATGGCGACGCTGTAGAAGACGATCGCGGCGCCGACGGGCGTCCATTCGATCAGGGTGGCGGCGGGCATCAGGCAGGCGGCGGAGCCGAGGGCGATCTTCCGGGAGCGGTCGAGCGAGAACCCTCGACGGATGAGGAGGCTGCCGAGTCCGCCCCCCAGGAAGCTGCCGGCGCCGGCGAAGAGCCACGGGATCCAGGCGTAATATCCGATCTGCTTGGTGTCGAAGCGGCGCGCGTCGATCAGGTACTTGGGGAGCCAGAACATCAGGAAGAACCACACGGAGTCGGTGAGGAGCTTAGCGGCCATGAGGCCCCACACCTGGCGGTAGCGGAAGAGGTCGATCCAGCGGAGCCGCGCGCCGAGGAGCGACCGGGAGGGAAGCTCCTTCTGGATGGCATCCCGTTCCTCGACCGTGATCCGGCGGCTCTGGTCGGGGGTCTGATAGAGGAACAGCCACGCGAGGGCCCACAGGAACCCGGCGGAGCCGGAGAGGAAGAACACCCAGCGCCATCCGAAGGCGAGCGACATCCAGGCGAGCAGGGGCGCCGCCACGATGGCCCCGAGGGCCGAGCCGGTGTTGAAGAGGCCGAACGCAAAGGATCGTTCGCGAGGCGGGAACCATTCGGAGACGGCCTTGCCGGAGCCGGGGAATCCACCGCCTTCGCCCATCCCCAGCATGAACCGGAAGACCTTGAGGCCGCCGACGGACGTCACGAAGCCGGTCAGGAAGTTCGAGGCCGACCACCAGGTGATCATCAGGAAGTAGCCCCAGCGGGTGCCCAGCCGGTCGAGGATCCAGCCTCCGCCGGCATACATCAGGCCGTACGCGAGCAGGAAGAGGGACATGAGACGGGAGTAGTCCGCGGTGGAGATGGGGAGCTCCTTGCGGACTTCGTTGACGACGTTGGGGAAGCAGACGCGGTCGAGGTAGCTGAGCGCGGTCGCGAGGGCCAGGAGTCCCGCGATCCACCAGCGCAGGTTTCGGATCTTCATTCGGCGGCCGGCCGGGGCGGCTGCTCCCGGAAGCGGACCAGGACGTAGTCGAGGAAGCCCGCGAAGGCCTTCCGGAATCCGGCCTCGATCTCCCGCTCGGTCCCCTCGAAGATCAGCTTCATCAGCTTTCGATGCTCGTCGGCCATCAGGTCGAACCGGAACTTCCCGGAGTGGGGGAGGTCGCGGATGAGCTCGTACCCGAAGAACCGGGTGGACATGTCGTTGAGGACCGTCTGCAGGTGGCGGTTGCCCGAGAGCTCCCACAGCGTCTGGTGGAAGCGGAGGTCGGCGGCGGAGAAGGCCCGGATGTCGCGATCGCGGCACGCCGCCTCCAGCTCGGCGAGCGCGGCCCGCAGCATCTCCCGGCCGGCGCCGTCGATGGACGCGCGGATCTTCCGGGCCGCGTGGGTCTCGAGCAGCTCCCGGAGCTCGAAGATCTCGCGGATGTCCTGCTCGGACAGCTGGGTGACGAAGGCCCCGTGATGGGCGCGAATCTGGACGAGACCCTGCCGCTCCAGCTGCCAGAGCGCCTCGCGGAACGGGGCGCGGCTGACGTTCAGCTCGCGGGCCAGCGTGAGCTCGACGATCCGCTCCCCGGGCTTCAGCTTGCCGTCGAGGATCCAGGCCCTGAGGACCTCGCCGATCTTGTCCCGCAGGACTTCCTTCTCGATCAGCATTCGGTGTCTCCTCAGAAAGCTGTTGACATGCTTATTGTCGACAATGATAATGTCGATTGTCAAGAAGAAACCGAGGGGGCCATGAGACGCACGATCGGATTCGTCGGAACCGGACTGATGGGGCGCGGGATGGCGCGGAGCCTGATCCGCAAGGGCCATTCGCTGCGGGTCTACAACCGCACCCGCGCCAAGGCCGAGGACGTCGTCCGCCTGGGCGGCACGGCTGTGGACACGCCGGCGGAAGCGGCCCGCGACGCGGACGTCGTGATCACGATGCTCGCCGATCCGGCCGCCGTCCAGGCCTGCTACGAGGGCCCCACCGGGCTGCTGTCGACCCTCCGGTCCGGCGCCGTCGTCATCGATTCGAGCACCGTCTCCCCGCCCACGACGCAAAGGATGGCGGAGCTGGTCCGGAAGAAGGACGCCCATCTCCTGGACGCCCCCGTCTTCGGCAGCAAGAACGAGGCGGAGACCGGGACCCTGGGCTTCATCGTCGGCGGCGACCGCGCGGTCTTCGATTCCGTCCAGGACGTCTTCTCCGGCCTCGGCAAATCCACGTATATGGGGCCCACCGGCATGGGCGCCTCCGCCAAGCTCGTCGTCAACCTCGTCATCGCCGCCGAACTCCAGGCGTTCCACGAAGGCATGGTGATGGCGACCAAGGCCGGCCTCGATCCCGACCTCATGTACTCGGTGCTGATGAACAGCCGGGCCAAGGCCGGCATCTTCGAGATGAAGGCGCCCGCCATCCTCAAGCGGGACTTCACCGCGTTCTTCCCCCTCCGCCTCATGGACAAGGACATGCGGCTCGCCCTCGAGACCGCCGACGCGCTGAAAATCCCGCTCCCGGTGGTCCAGGCCGTGAAAGGGGTGCTCGGCGCCTGCGTGGCCGCGGGACAGTCCGAGGAGGATTTCTCGGCGGCGATCAAGCACCTCGAACGGGCCGCCGGCGTTGAAGTTGCATCGAGGAACAAAGCATGAAGAAGACCGCCGCCGCGCTGGCCAGGCTGGGCATCGCCGCCGAGGAGCCGTCGCTCCCCGCGTCCGCGAAGAGGTTTCCGGACGGCGCCCAGTACCGCCTCGAGATCCCGAGCGTCGAGACGCCCGAGGCGCTGTCGGCCGTCCTGGAGGAGGCCGACCGCCGGAAGGTCCTGATCCACCGCGCCAGCCAGGGCAGCGGCATCATGATGCTCACCGACGCGGAGTTGACGCAGATGCTCCGGATCGCGAAGGACGCGAAGATCGAGCTGTCGCTCTTCGTGGGTCCGCGGGCCGGGTACGACGCGACGCCGCAGCCGTTCACGCCCGCCGGGAAGGTCATCGGCGGCAGCCTCCGCGGCGGTTCGCAGCTTCAGTACGCGGTCGAAGACGTGAAGCGCGGCTGCGCCCTCGGCCTCCGCAGCGTGCTGGTCGCCGACCTGGGCCTCCTGTGGATCCTCGGCGAGCTCAAGAAGTCCGGCGAGCTGCCGGAAAGCCTGGTGCTCAAGATCTCGATCCTCCTGAGCGTCCCGAACCCCGCGACGGCCCACGTGCTGGAATCGCTCGGCGCGGGAACGATCAACGTGTCGCCCGACCTGTCGCTCGGCCAGCTGTCGACGATGCGGGGCGCCGTCTCCGCGCCGCTCGACATCTACGTCGAGGTGCCCGACGGCTTCGGCGGCTACATCCGCACCTACGAGGTCCCCGAGATGATCCGCGTCGCCTCCCCGGTGTACGTGAAGCTGGGGCTGCGGAACGCGCCGGACATCTACCCCTACGGCGAGCAGCTCAAGGCGGTCGCGCTCAACATGAGCCGCGAGCGGGTCCATCGCGCCCGGCTGGTGCTCGACACGATCCAGCGGTATTATCCCGAGGCCGTCGTGTCGAAGCCCGGAGCCGCCGGTCTCGGAGTACCCGAATGTTGAAGATGATTCCGGTTCGCCAAAAATTTCCCACCTTCCCGCCGGTCGACGTCCGCGCGGAGCTGCGGAAGTCCTTCCGGCCCCAGGTGAAGCCGGGGGCGCGCATCGCGGTCGGCGCGGGCAGCCGCGGCATCACCAACCTCGCCGCGGTCATCGGCGAGGCGATCGCGATCCTGAAGGAGGCGGGAGCGAAGCCGTTCATCGTCCCGGCGATGGGCAGCCACGGCGGCGCCACCCCCGAGGGGCAGGTCCAGATCCTCTCGGAATACGAAGTCACCGAAAAGACGATGGGCGTGCCGTTCCGGGCCTCGATGGAGACCGTCTCCCTGGGGCGCACCGAGGACGGCGTCGATGTCCGCTTCAGCAAGGAAGCGCTCGACTCCGACGGCATCCTCGTCGTCAACCGCGTGAAGCCCCATACGGACTTCGGCCCGCCGCTCGGCAGCGGCCTCGTGAAGATGATCGCGATCGGCTTCGGGAAGCAGCACGGCGCGCAGTCGTATCACGCCGCGGCCTCGCGGCTGGGGATGGAGCGGATCATCCGGACGGTGTCGAAGGTCGTCCTCCCGAAAGTGCCGATCCTGGCCGGCATCGGGCTGATCGAGGACACGTTCCACCAGACCGCCCGCATCGCGGTGCTGAAGGGCGAGGAGCTCGAGGTCCGCGAAGAGGAACTGCAGGCCGAGGCGCGCCGGCTCATGCCGCGCCTGCCGTTCGACGAGGCCGACCTGCTGATCATCGACTGGATCGGCAAGAACATCAGCGGCGCCGGCATGGACCCCAACATCACCGGCCGCCACGTCCACGGATACTCGTCCAAGCTCTCGGAGCACACGACGAAGCCGATCCTCCACCGCGTCTATGTGCGCAGCCTCACGCCGGAATCCCACGGCAACGCCATCGGCATCGGCATGGCCGACTTCACGTCGACCCGGCTGGCGAAGTCGATCGACGCCGTCGTCACGGGCATGAACGCCATGACGGCGCTCAGCATCAACTCGTTCAAGATCCCGATCGCGTTCGACACCGATCGCGAGGCGATCCGGCGCGCCCTCGACACGGTGCCTCGCGCCGACGGGAGCCCCCACCGCGTCCTCCGCATCGAGAGCACGCTCTCGCTCGACCGGGTCGAGGTCTCGGAGGCGTACGCCGACGAGTTGAAGAAGCGATCCGACCTCGAGCCGCTGGGCCCCGCGCGCGAGATCGCCTTCGACGCCGCCGGGAACCTGACCCCTCTCTGTTCTTGAGCGAGAAACCCATGATGATCGCGCTGGTGCTGTCGCTTCTCCTGTCGCAGGAGACGAAGACCCTGACCGCGGAGGAGCTCGAGGACAAGATCCGCGGCGGGCTGATCGCGCAGATCTTCGGCAACCTGAACGGCCTGCCGCACGAATTCAAGTATATCGAGGAGTCGGGCAAGGTCGAAACCTACACCCCGGGTCTGCCGGAAGGCGCGCGGACCGACGACGACACCGACATCGAGTGGGTGTATCTCGTCGAGATGGAGCGGGCGGGGAAGACGCTGCTGCCGGCGGAGCGGATCGGATCCCTGTGGCGCGAGAACATGAACAAGGGGATCTGGTGCGCGAACCTCTACGCGCGCCGGCTGCTCGATCTCGGGATCGAGCCGCCGCTCACCGGGAGGATCGCCCTGAACCCGTGGTCGGTCTTCAACATCTCGGCGCAGTTCGTCTCCGAGTCGTTCGGTCATCTTGCGCCCGGGATGCCGCAGACGGCCGCCCGGATCGGCATCCATTACACGCACTACGCGGTGGACGGCGAGCCGATCCAGACGACGCAGTTCTTCACCGCGATGATCGCGACGGCGTTCTTCGAGCGGAACGTCGAGAGGATCGTGGACGCCGGGACGGCGGCGCTCGATCCGAAGAGCGCGATCGTCCCGATCGTCGCCGACGTCCGGGCTTGGGTGAAGGAACATCCGAAGGACTGGCGCGAGACGCGGCGCAAGATCCGGGACAAGTACACGCGCCACGGGGGCGGGATGCGCGACCGCAACGGCTATGAGCTCAACACCGCGGCGATCGTCGCGTCGCTGCTCTACGGCGGCTCCGAGGATCTGAAGGAGTCGCTCCGGCTGGCCTTCAACCTCGGATGGGATTCGGACTGCAACGCGGCGACGTGCGGCGCGATCGTCGGCGTCATCCTCGGGAAGAAGTGGATCGATGCCCAGGGATGGGTCCTCAAGGACGTGTACAAGAACACGTGCCGCGATCGGATGCCCATGGACGAGACGATCACCCGGTTCGGCGACCGGCTGGTCGCCGCCGCGAAGCGGGTCATCCTCGAGAACGGGGGCCAGGAGATCGAGGTCGGCGGCCGGAAGGCGTATCGCATCCGCACCGAAGCGCCGGCCAACGTCGAGCCGCTGCCGGAGACGCCCGACCGCCTGGCCGAACTCCGCCGGGAACTGTTGCCCCGGATCGAGAAGGATCTCTCCGGCTCGGAGAAGGACCGCGCCCGGGCGGCGTATCTCTCGCTCTGCCTGGGCGAGGCGGAGCGGTTCCGGAAGGAGCGGCCGGAGGAGTGGAAGGCCTCGATCGAAGAGCTGAAAAAGTTCCCCAAGGTGGTGAGCCAGATCTACGATGCTCCCCAGCCCCAGGGCGCCCGGCTCCAGGCCGCGGCGAAGGCGGAGGGGATCGAGAAACCGGCGAAAGCCAGGTAGTTCGACTCGGCGCGAGGCGTTGCCTCGCTCACTACAGGTAGGGGACGACTCATGGCGCTGCACGGAAAGAACAGGATCGGCGGGGAGCTCTCCGCCGCCGGATCGCAGAAGTTCTGCGCGCTCAATCCCTCGACGGGATCGATGCTCGACGGCGAGTTCGTCGAGGCGACGACCGCCGAGCTGGAGAAGGCGCTGGACCTGGCCGGGCGCGCGTTCCCGGTCTACCGGAAGGTGGCGCCCGATCAGATCGCGGCGTTCCTCGAGCGCATCGGCGCGGAGATCCTGAACCTCGGGCCCGCGCTGATCGAGCGGTGCAGCGCGGAAACCGGACTGCCCGCGGCGCGCCTCGAAGGGGAGCGGGCCCGCACGATCGGCCAGCTCAAGATGTTCGCCGACCTGGTCCGCGAAGGCTCGTGGGTCGAGGCCCGGATCGACCGGGCGATCCCCGACCGCAAGCCGCTGCCGAAGCCGGACCTCCGTCGGATGCTGATCCCGATCGGCCCGGTCGTCGTCTTCTGCGCGAGCAATTTCCCCCTGGCCTTCTCGGTGGCGGGGGGCGACACCGCCTCCGCGCTGGCGGCGGGGAATCCCGTCGTCGTGAAGGGGAACCGCGCCCATCCCGGCTGCGCCGAGCTGGTGGGCGACGCGATCGGCCGGGCGGTGGCCGCGTGCGGCCTGCCGCCGGGCATCTTCTCGCTCCTGCAGGGGGCCAACCACGACCTCAACCTGCGCCTCGTGAAGCATCCGAACACGAAGGCGGCGGGCTTCACCGGATCGCTGAAGGGCGGACGGGCCCTCTTCGATGCCGCGGCGTCGCGGCCCGACCCGATCCCGGTCTATGCCGAGATGGGAAGCGTGAACCCCGTGTTCATCCTCCCCGGAGCGCTCCGCGAGCGGGGCGACGCCATCGCGGAAGGGCTGAAGGGCTCCGTGACGATGGGCAACGGGCAGTTCTGCACGAAGCCGGGCGTCGTGATGGCCTTCGACGACCCCGTGCTCAACAAGTTCATCGACAAACTGAAAGGCCTGATGGCGCAGCAGCCCCCGGGGACGCTGCTGCATCCCGGAATCCTGAAATCCTACGACGAGGGCGTGAAAGCCTTCGGCCGTCTGGCCCATGTCGTCGCCACGTCGGCGACGGCGGCGGACAAGACGAAGACCCAGGCCGAAGCCGCCGTCTTCGAGACCGACGCCCTGCATTTCCTGAAGGAGGACCGGCTGCGCGAGGAAGTCTTCGGCCCCGCGACGCTGCTGGTCCGCTGCGGCACGCGCGACGAGCTCGAGAAGGCCGCGCGCGCGATGGAGGGCCACCTGACGGCGACGGTCCACGGCACCGACGCCGATCTCCAGGAATACGGCGGTCTGCTCTCCATCCTGGAGGAGCGGGTGGGACGGATCGTCTACAACGGCTACCCGACCGGCGTCGAAGTATGTCCCTCGATCAACCACGGCGGGCCGTATCCCGCCACGACGGACGGGAAGTTCACCTCGGTCGGCACCGCCGCGATCCTGCGGTTCGTCCGGCCGATCTGCTACCAGAATCTCCCGGAAGCCGTGCTTCCGCAGGAACTGAAGAACAAGAACGTCCGCAAGATCTGGCGCCTGGTCGACAGCAAGTTCACTCAGGATGACCTGACATGAAGATCAAGAACATCACCCCGCTGGTCCTCGGCACCCCCTGGCGCAACCTGACGTTCCTCAAGGTCGAGACCGATGAGGGTCTCGTCGGCTACTCCGAAGGCCGGAACGTCAACCGCACCGAGGCGCTGCTCGGCTACCTCGAAGGGGCCAAGAAGCGCTACGTGCTCGGCAGCGACCCGTTCCGCATCGAGGAGCTGGTCCACCGCATGTTCATCGGCGACTTCGCGCGGGTGGACGACATCGCGGGCATGGGCATCGCGCTGGTCGAGATGGCGTGCTGGGACATCCTGGGCAAGGCGCTCAAGCAGCCGGTCTACCAGCTGCTGGGCGGCGCCGTGCGCGACAAGATCAAGGCGTACGCGAATGGCTGGTACACGGTCGAGCGCGAGCCGAAGGCCTTCCACGAGGCGGCGAAGAAGGTGGTCGCGAAGGGCTACAAGGCCCTCAAGGTCGACCCGTTCGGCGCCGGCCTCTACGAGATGGAGCGATCGGAGAAGAACCGGTCGATCTCGCTCATCGAGGCGATCCGCGACTCGGTGGGCCCCGACGTCGAAATCATGATCGAAATGCACGGCCGGTTCAGCCCGGTGACGGCGATCGAGCTGTCGGCCGACCTGGAGAAGTTCAAGCCGTCGTGGGTCGAGGAGCCGGTGCCGCCGGACAACCTGGAAGCGATGGCGAAGGCGGCGGCGAAGATTAACATCCCGGTCGCCACCGGCGAGCGCATCCACACCCGGTTCGAGACGAGGCGGCTGCTGGAGCTGGGGGCGATCGACATCCTCCAGACGGACATCACGGAGTCGATGGGCCTGCTTGAAGGGAAGAAGATGGCCGCGATGGCCGACGCGTACTACGTCACCTTCGCGCCGCACAACGTGGGCGGCCCGCTCAGCACGGCGGCGTGCCTCCATCTGGCGGCCTGCACGACGAACTTCAAGATCCAGGAGCACTTCAACGACTTCGTCGATTCCTGGGTGAAGGAGGCGGCGACGGGTCCCGGGTACCCCGAGGTGAAGGACGGCTATTTCCCGCTCCCCGGCGGCCCGGGGCTCGGCGTGACGATCAACGAGGACTTCATCAAAGAGCACCCGATGCAGGGGGAGAACTTCAACCTCTTCAAAGAAGACTGGCACCGCCGCCAGGCGAAGAAGTAGACGGGTGTAGCGCCGGGCGCCCTCCGGGGTATTAAGTAGTAGCTGGAGGGAACCCCCATGCTGACCCGCGCGGCGATCCTCGCGTCCGTCCTCCTTCTGGCGGCCCGACCGGGCGCCGACGTCCTCAAGAGCGCGAAGAGCGGCTCCTGGTCCGATCCTGCGACGTGGGAAGGGGGCGCCGTCCCGGGCGCCGGCTCGAAGGTGCTGGTGCGGCCCGGCCACGCCGTGCTGTACGACGTCGTCTCCGACCGGGCGATCCGGGCGATCTACGTCGGCGGAACGCTCCGGTTCGCCGTCGACCGCGACACGCGGCTCGACGTCGGCCTCATCAAGATCCAGGCGGGCGAGGAGTGCGTCGAGGACGGGTTCACCTGCGACGTCCATCTGAAGGCGCCCGACGCCGCGGCCGTCCGTCCCGCGCTCGAGGTCGGCACCGCGGACCGTCCCGTGGAAGCGGGCCGCACCGCGAAGATCCGCCTCGTTCACTTCGAGGGCATGAATCCCGAAACGCTCCCGGCGATCATCTCCTGCGCCGGCCGCATGGAATTCCACGGCGCCCCGATGAACCGCACCTGGGTGAAGCTGGGCGCGACCGCGAAGCCGGGCGCCGCCGAGGTCGCGCTCTCCGAGCCCGTCACCGGCTGGAAGGCGGGCGACCAGGTGATCCTGACCGCCACCCGGCGCGACGAAAGCGAGTCGGGGACCCGGCGGCCCGGGAAGCGCAACCGCAAGGTGTTCACCGAAGAGCGGATCGTCAAGTCCGTCGACGGCGCCAAAGTCCTGCTCGAAACCCCGCTGGAGGTCGACCATCTCGGCGAGGGCGAGACGCGGGGCGAGATCGCCAACCTCAGCCGCAACGTGATCGTCGAATCGGCCGATCCGGACAAGGTGCGCGGCCACACGATGTATCACCGGAATTCGGAGGGCTCGATCTCCTACGCCGAGTTCCGCCACCTGGGGAAGGAGAACGTGCTCGGGAAGTACAGCCTCCACTTCCATCTCCTCGGGAGCACGATGCGGGGCGCGTCGGTGATCGGCGCCTCGATCTGGGACAGCCACAACCGCTGGATCACGATCCACGGGACGAACTACCTCGTGGTGCGGGACTGCGTCGGGTACCAGAGCGTCGGCCACGGGTTCTTCCTCGAGGACGGCACCGAGGCGTACAACGTGCTCGACCGCAACCTGGCGGTGCAGTCCTTCAAGGGCAAGAAGCTGCCCAAGCAGGTCCTGCCGTTCGACGGGAACGAGGGTTCGGGCTTCTGGTGGGCGAACAACCTGAACAGCTTCACGCGCAACGTGACGGTCGAGAACGACCGCTACGGGTACCGCTTCGAGGCGACGCAGTCGAGCCAGCTCAAGCTGACGATGGAGGTGCTCCAGCCGGACGGCGGCAAGAAGGAGGTCGACATCCGGACGCTGCCGTTCGTGCGGTTCGAGGACAACGAGGCGCACAGCGACGGTCTCTATGGCTTCAACCTCGGGGAGGGCGTCGACCGCGTGGGGCCCGACGCGAAGCATCCGCTCGTGATCCGGAACCTGAAGCTGTGGGACATCCACTACGCGTTCCGGCCCGAGATCCCGAGCGTCCTCGTGGAGGACCTGAAGATCATCCGCGCGGTGTACGGCATCTACCATCCGGACTTCAACAACCACGTCTACCGCCGCGTCTACATCGGCGACACGGTGTCCGAGCCGTTCAACCGCGGGCACGACGACGAGAACGTCCAGTACGGCCCCTTCACGGTCGACGGGCTGGTGATGGAGCGGTGCAACGGGACGCTGATCCAGGTGAGCCAGCACTCGCCGACGGGCAAGGCGGCGGCCCATTTCCGCGGCGTGGAGTTCAAGGAGAACAAGCCGTACCGGTCGTCCTACGTCGACACGACGGCGAACGGCCAGCCCAAGGATGCCCCGGCCGACGACTTGATCCCCTACATCTTCCACGACTGGTACGGCCCGGGCCGTCACGCCAAGCTGCTGACCGCCCAGATGGTCGAGCGGGCGAACGACGGCCTGGAGTACAAGGATGGCCCGGCGCCGTTCGTGGGGAAGAAGATGAAGTCGGCCGAGGCGAAGGACATCGCGTTCCCCGACCTGCTGGCTCCCGTGGACGACCTGCCGCCCGCGACCGTGATCACGTCGGTGTCGAAGGGCATCGTCCGCGGAACGACGTCGGACAACGGCGTCGTGAAGCGCGTGCTCGTCAACGGCGTGGAGGCGAAGGCGACCGGGCCCAACTTCTCCCAGTGGGAGGCCGCGATCGACGCGGCCGGGAAGGTCGAAGCGTGGGCCGAGGACGCGGCCGGAAACGTGGAGACGAACCGGCACAGCCGCTGAAAGGCTAACCCTTCCACGCTCCCCATCTTTAATTTTTC
>Ga0111538_10009545_pt1 | contig 12954 bp, 12 predicted proteins | sample SoiMethybrSBSTD1_FD_79669 | JGI IMG/M metagenome (GOLD analysis project Ga0111538, IMG submission 79669) | Bulk soil microbial communities from a Populus tree surrounding site in Tennessee, USA - Soil MetaG P. TD hybrid SBSTD1 (version 2)... | ecosystem: Environmental > Terrestrial > Soil >...
GCGAACCCGCTGACGCGCACGCCTTCGCGCTCGATGCCGACGGGGAGCGCGTCGTCGAGAAAGTCGCGGCCCATGATGCGGCCGAGGCGGTGGAGATGCCCGTCGGCGCCCGCCGGCTGCGCCTGCAGCTTGAGGCCGGCGCGCTCGCCTGTTGCCAGCGTGAAGCCGACCGTGGGATGGGCCATGGCGAGGCGCTTCACCACCTCCGAGATGGCGGCATTCTCGGCGCGCTCCGATTTCAGGAACTTGAGTCGCGCCGGCGTCGCCGAGAACAGCTCGCGCACCTCCACGCACGTGCCGGCGTTGAGGGCGGCAGGACGGACGCCGTCCTTGGCGCCGCGGTCGACGACGATCTCGTGTCCCGCGCGATCCTCGCGCTGGCGCGATTTGATCGACAGGCGGGCGATGGAGCCGATCGACGGCAGCGCCTCGCCGCGGAAGCCGAGCGTGGCGATGTCGAACAGGTCCTCGCCGGCGAGCTTGGAGGTGGCGTGCCGCTCGACCGCGAGCGCCAGGTCGGCCGCGCTCATGCCCGCGCCGTCGTCGCTGACGCGGATGAGGGAGAGGCCGCCGGCGGCCGTCACCACCTCGACCTCGCCGGCGCCCGCGTCCAGCGCGTTCTCCACCAGCTCCTTCACCACGCTCGCCGGACGCTCGATCACCTCGCCGGCGGCGATGCGGTTCACGGTCTCGGGGCTCAGCTGTCGGATGGGCATGGTGCAACGTGAGCGAGAAGGTCAGACCCCTGACCTCGATCTGAGAATTTCAGACGGCGCCGCAGTGGTCAGGGGTCTGACCCCTCGGCTACTTCAGAGCCGCGACGCGCTCGCGCGTGATGACCTTGGCGAGCTCCACCGCCGGCTGGTCGAACGGGTCGATATCCAGCAGGCGGGCGGCGAGAATCGTTTCCAGCATGAAATGCATCATCAACGCCCCGACGCCGCGCTCGTCAAGGCGGGCAAGATCGAAGGCGCGCACGGCACGGCCGGCCTTGCGCAGCGCCTCGGGGACAGCCACCGCCTGAGCGGCCACGAGGTCGCCCGCGGTCCTGCCGGCGAGGTAGTCGAGCCCGGCCGCCGTGGCGAGCTCCGGCGAGATGCGGGGGCCGACGCCAGCAGACGGCGCCCGCACCACGCTGACGAGAAATTCGCGGGGGCCGTCCATGAAGAGCTGCAGCTGGCTGTGCTGGTCGACCGGGCCGAGGCAGGCGATCGGTGCCGTGCCCTCGCCGTTCTTGCCGAGGCTTTCGGCCCAGAGCTGGGCAAACCAGGCGCCGAGCCGGCCGAGCCGATCGGCATAGGGCATCATCACCTGGGCCCTGATGCCTCTGTCGCGGGCCAGGCCCACGGCGAGTGCGGCGCCCTGCGCGGCGGGAAGGTCATGGGGCCGTCGGGCGGCCATCAGCCCATCCACCACCTCTTTCGCGCCCGCCCGCACTGCGTAGGGATCGAGCCCGCGCGCCATGGCCGGCAGCAGGCCGACATTGGTGAAGACCGAGTAGCGTCCGCCGATACCCGGGTGATGATCGAGGATGGGAATGCCGTGTGTCTCGAACAGCGTGCGCAGGCCGTTCGATTTGCCGGGCACCGCGGCCTCGGTGATGCCGAGGAACAGTTGGGGGATGCGCTTCTCGAGGCCCGCGGCCTTGGCGGCGCCGAGCGCGGCCAGCGCCTGCACCAGCGTCTCCGGTGTGCCGCCGGACTTGGAGGTGACGACGAAGCGTGTCGCGGCGATATCGAAGGTATCGAGCGCCGACTGCAGCGTCACCGCGTCGAGATTGTCGTAGAAGCGCGTGCGCGGCCGGCGCCGCTGCGCGGCATCGGCCATGCCCGGGATGTGCCAGCCGCCGAGCTGGGCCAGCGTCTGCCCGCCGAGGCTGGAGCCGCCGATGCCGAAGAACACGATCGTATCGGCGTCCTGGCTCAGCCGTGTGAGGGCGGCCTGTGCCTCGGCCACGTCCGCGGTCGCCTCGGGAATGCGCAGATGCGGCAGACGCCCGGTGCGATAGTCATCCTGCAGAGCCGCCACGGCCGGCGTCAGCCTGCTGAGCCAGCCTTCGAACTCGCCTGCTGTCAGGCCGTGCTCGCCGATGGCGCCATCGAGGCAGCCGTCGATCGAAAGCACGAAGGAAGCCGTGTCGGCGCGCGGGGCCGTGTCGTTGCTCATGGACGCGAGCCCTAGCGCGAAATCGAGGTTCCGCCAAGGGCCGCTCGTGCCGGCGCACGGGCGCTGCCCGCCCGACACCGGCAACCTGCGGACATCCCGGGCACACGTGCTCGGCCCGACATGGCCGACGCGTGCCCGGGATGGTCGTGGCTACTCCGCGGCCGCCTTGTGGGCGGCAAGCACGTTGTCGGCGAGACGTCCGGTCAGCTCGGCGAGATGGTGGAACTTCGACGTGAAGGTGCCGACGCCGGCCGTGGCCGAGCGCAGCTCCACGATCAGGTCCGCCATCTCCGACTCCGGCAGCTGCGCGCGCACCACGTCCCAGCCGGGCCAGCCCTCGCGGGCGTCGAAGCCCAGGATCTGTCCGCGCCGTTGCGGGATCATGCCGTTGACGCGTGCGGTTGCCTCGTTGGGGATGGCGATCTCCACCTCCATGATCGGCTCGAGCAGCACCGGATTGCACTTCGGCATACCCTCGGCCATGCCGATGCGGCCGGCCTGGCGGAAGGCCATGTCGGAGGAGTCGACCGAGTGGTAGGAGCCGTCGGTGAGCGTCACCGACACGTCCACCACCGGGAAGCCGCCGAGCGGTCCCTTCTGCAAGTAGTCGCTGACGCCGATCTCGACTGAAGGGATGAACTGGCGCGGGACGACGCCGCCGGTGATGGTCTCGGTGAACTGGAATCCGGTGCCGCGCGGCAGCGGCTTGATGTCGAGCACGACGTCGCCGAACTGGCCGTGGCCGCCGGACTGCTTCTTGTGCCGGCCGCGTATCTCGATGCTCTTCTTGATGGTCTCCTTGTAGGGCACCTGGCGGACCGAGGAGACGGCATCGACGCCGTACTTGCGCTTGAGCCGCTCGAGCGCCACGCGCAGGTGCATCTCGCCCTGGCCCCACAGCACCATCTGGTGCGTGTCCTTGGCGTGCTCGAGCCTGAGCGAGGGATCCTCCTCCATCAGGCGGGCGAGCGCCCCCGTCAGCTTCACCTCGTCCTTGCGGTCCTTGACGTTGATGGCAACGCCGAACACGGGCTCGGGCGGCACCGGCGCTTTCACCTGCGTGCCGCCGCCCTTCTCCGCCGACAGCGTCTCGCCCGAGTGGATCTTCTCCAGCCGTCCGAGCGCCACCGTCTCGCCGCGCGCGGCCGGCGCGCGCTTCCTGGTCTCCTGGCCCAACAGCGAGAAGGCAGCCGCGGCGCGCTCCTCGCTCCTGGCGCCCTGCACGACGGTGCCTTCACCGAACTCGCCCGACAGCACGCGCACGACCGAAATCTTGCCGCCGTGCGGGGTGTAGATGGTCTTGAGCACGTGGCCGGCCGATTTGGCGTTCTCGAGCTTCAGGCGCCTGGCCGTGCTGTCGACGAAGGGCGCCTCGTGACGCAGTGCCTTCAGTAGGCGGAGGATGCCGTTGCCGTTCTCGGCCGAGCCCAGCAGCACCGGCACGATCAGGCCGTCCTGCAGCTCCTTGACGAGGTCGGCGAACACCTTGTCGCGCGTGGGCTGCACGTCGGAAAGCAGCTGCTCCATCAGCTCGTCGTCGTAGTCGGCGAGCTGCTCGAGCATCTTGAAGCGCGCCTCCGTCTCGCGCTCCCTCACGCTCGCCGGCATCTCGATGACCTCGGATTGCGCCTGCGGGCGGTAGACGAAGGCGCGCTCGAGCGCCAGATCGACGAAGCCCGAGGCGGCGCCGTTCTCCCAGATCGGGATCTGGCGCAGCACCAGCGGTTTGGAGCTGGCGGGCTGCAGGGTCGGCAGGATGTCGCGCACCTGGGCGTCGAAGGAGTCGATCTTGTTCAGGAACAGGAAGCGGGGAATGCCGCGATCCTCGAGCTGCTTCAGGATGAGCTGCAGGGCGGGCACGCGCTTGGGATCGGGCTCGCAGACCACGACGGCCGCGTCGCAGCCCGTGAGCGCGAGCGCGCCTTCATGCTGGAACTCGATGGAGCCGGGACAATCGATGAAGGTGAAGGTGTCGCCGAGGAAGCTGACGTCGGCGATGTTGAGCTCGACGCTCATGCCGTGGTCGCGGGCTTCGGCGGCGGCGTCGCCGACGGTGTTCTTGTCGGCAACCTTGCCCTGGCGCGTCACGGCGCCGGTGCGGGCGAGGATGGCTTCCAGAAGTGTCGTCTTGCCGGAGAGATAAGGCCCAACAAGTGCGATGCAGCGGGAGCTGCGATCGCCGGAGTCGGCGGACTGCCCCATAGGTTCCTCCTCGAAGGTCAGCTCAGGCAGGGGAACGCGAAGCTCGCGCGCGCCCGCGCCTGAGCTTGTGGGGCGCGTGACAGCATCGTGAACCGGGCCTTGCGGGAGCGCAAGCGCCTCGCGACGCCGACGGCTCGTGCCTCGGCGCCGTCCCCGGCTCACCGCCAGACCGCGGCCGCGGGAGGATCGGCAGCACCCGCCGACGCGCATGGTCGGGAGAGATGCGCAACTCGAATCTTGCTGCAATGCACGCAGCCGCCGTGGCGTGTTCCCGTGCCGGCCGATCACGCGATGTTTCCAATTTTTACTTGACGTGAGGCGCCGGCGCGCCACTTAATGACGTTGTGGATAGCCTGTGGAAAGAGACGGCGAATGCCGCATCCGAACATGGCAAGGCTGAGCTGGAACGCGCGCTGGGGCTGCAGAGTTTTCTGATCATGAGTATCGAAACCCTCAATACAGCTGCCAGGGCAGCCGGGTTCGCGATGGCGGCACCGGAAGGGTCCGACGTCGACGGGACTCTCGACAAGGCGGAGAGCGGCACGCGGCCGCCGGGCGAGGCTGTGCTGCTGCATCAGTCCGAAGACCTCAACCCGCCCAAGGCGCCCGCCAAGCTGTCGATCGGCGAGTGGGTGAGGGGTGTGCTCGCGCTTGGACGCGGCGCGCCGGCCTAGTCCCAGAGATTCGCGAACATCAGAGCGCGCGATGCGAGGACGCGGCACCAACGGCCGCGTCTTTGTTGCGAGTGACGGCGGCCACCCAGGCCAGGACCTGATCGTAGTGCGTCGCGACCCAGAGATGTCCCTCCATGGGCAGCTCGGTGAGGTCGCATCGCGCGATGGCGCGTGCCAGCGTCCGCGCGGCCTCCAGCGGCACCGCGGTGTCCCTGGCGCCGATCCACAGGCGCGCCGGCGCGCGCACGGCGGCGAAGTCCACGTCCCACGGCCGTGAGAACGTGCGCAGGTCCTGCAGCGGGCCATCCGTGCCGCGCTGCAATCCATCCTCGAAGCTGCGGAGGAGCCATGTCGCGACGGCCGGCTGCGCGATGATGGCCGCATCGCGCGGGCCGGCCCTGAGCGTCGCCAGCTTGGCGGCGAGCCGCGGCGAATAGCGCACACTAGCGCGGAAGCCGTGGAAGATCGCCCGCACCAGCAGCGGCCGGTGCGGCAGCATCGTGAAGCAGAAGCGGTGGAACGGCATGAGCGATCGGCGCACCGTCGGCGCGGTGATCGGCCCCATCGGGCTGATCAGGGCGAGCGCCGTCACGCGCGATGCCAGGCTCGCGGCGATGGCGGTAGCGTAGGGGGCGCCGCCGGAGATGCCGCCGACCGCAAAGTGAGCATGTCCGAGATGGTCCATGAGTGCGGCCATGTCCGCGGCGAAGCCCGACAGCGACGGCACTGGGGGCACGTCGCTCTCACCGTAGCCCCAGCGGTCCGGAGCGATGATCGCGAGATCGGCCGCCGTCGCGGCGCCATGCCCGATCGCCACCTGGGAGTGCGCTCCGGGCGTGCCGTGCAGGAGCAGGAGCGGTGCGCCCGCGGGATTGCCATGGACGGCGTAGCCGAGGGCTCGCCCGTCGGCGAGGCGGAGCACGCGCGGCGTGCTCCCGCCCGTCACGCCGCGGCCTCCAGCGCGCGCTGGAACAGGAGGACGGAAGGCTCGGATGTCGTCACGCCGATCTGGCGGAAGCCGAGGTCGCGATAGAGCGCCTGGGCGGCGGTCATGTGGGGCAGGGTATCGAGGCACATGGCCGCATAGCCGAGCCGCCGCGCCTCCTCCATCGCGGCCAGCGCCAGCCAGCGGCCGAGCCCGGTTCCGCGGCCGGCCTCGCGCACGAAGAGGCGCTTCATCTCACACAGCTGCGGCGAGCCCGCGACGGGCCGTATCGCAACGCAGCCCAGCAGCCCGCCGCTTCCGGGATCCGCCGCAAAGAGCATCTGGCCGCCCGGAGGTGCGTATGCGCCGGGTAGGCCGGCAAGCTCGCCCGCGAAGTCCTGGAAGCAGAGCGAGATGCCGACGCCGGACTCGTATTCCCGCAGCAGCGCGACGATCGCCGGGCGGTCGTGCTCGTTGAAGCCGCGCACAAGTCTGGCCTCGACCATGCATCACCACAAGATCAGCGAGCATGCGGCGGCCACGGTGAATACGAGCGCGGCCCGCCGGTACCACCGGCACCGCGCGCAGCCGAGGACTTCACGCCACTGTCGCGCCGTCGTCATGCCCACGACCTTGAGGAGGAATGCGCCGTCTGGCAAGATCGTTATGTCTCTCCGCCAGGCCTCGACCCATGAACGTCATCCCTTTTCCACGCCAGCCCCGGCGCCGGTTCCCTGAACCGGTCGTGCCGCCGCCGGCGCTGCGCGGGGAGCGCGCACGGTCTGCAGAGCCCACGCCCGAGGATGATCTCGAAGACCGCCACCGCATGCGGCAGAACCTGGCGACGATGGCGCTGGTGGTGGTGCTGGTGCTGCTGGGGGCCTGGATGATCGAGCGGCTGCGGATCTATTCCAAGACCATGGTCTGCATCGAGACCGGTCACCGCAGCTGCACCGTGGTGGACCCGAGGCATCTCCCCGCGCGGTAGCCTGCGGAGCGCTGCCTCCCGCTACTGCCCTTGCTTGCGCGGCGGCGCCTTGCCGGCACGGGCAGGCAGGGCCTTGAGGTAGACGGCCATGGCAGACCGGTCCGCAGGCGAAAGCTTGGCCGTGTTGGCGATCACGTCGGCCATGCCGCCGGCAACCGAATAGCCGTCGGGCGTGAGGCCGGTCTGCAGAAAGAGCTCGAAATCCGCCGCCGACCATGCGGCGAGGCCGTCGGCATGCGGCGTGATGTTGGGCACCCAGCCTCCCTTGCCTTCGGGGTCGGCGCCGCCGGCAAACCGCCGCTCCGGCTCGATGCCGCCCAGGACGTTGCGGCCGCTGTGGCACTCGGCACAGTGGCCGGGCCCCTCGATCAGATAGGCCCCGCGATTGTGCACGGCGTCCTTGGCGGGATCGGGCGCGAACGGCTTGCCATCGACGAACAGCAGCTTCCAGACGCCGAGGCCGGCCCGGATGTTGAAAGGAAACGGCAGCTCATGCGGGGCGGACGGCGTCGCATCGGGCGGCAAGGTCCTGAGGAACGCGTACAGGTCGCGGACGTCGCCGAGCGACATGCGTTGGTAGGAGGTGTATGGGAACGACGGGTAGAGGTGTTCGTGGTTGCGGCCGACGCCTCGCAGCATGGCATTGGCGAACTCGAGCTCGGTCCAGGCGCCGATACCGGCGTTCGCATCCGGGGAGATGTTCGGCACCTTGAAGGTGCCGAAGGGCGAGTGCAGCGCCAGGCCGCCCCCCAATCTGCCGCGATCGTCCTGTCCGGGTGTGGCGTGGCAAGAGGCACAGCCGCCGACGTTGAAGAGCGTCTCGCCGTTGGCGAGGTCGGGCGTCCGTGCCGGCAGGGCATCCAGCGGCAGGGCCGATGGCCGGGTGAGCGCATAGAGCGCCGCGAGCCCGACGATCCCGAGCACCAGGACACCTACAAGGAAGGAGGAGAGCCGCATCGAGGTCCTGCGCAGGGATGCCTAGTTTCCTTCAGATCGCGAAATTCGTCTCGTTCTGCCGCATGCGTTGAACGAATTTCGCGATCAGGACGCTAGAAAAATCATGATGCTCGTGTGCTTGAGATCGAGAAAGTCCGTCTCCCAACCTGGCGGCAAACGATGCAACGAACTTCTCGATCATCACACTAGCGGGGCACCACGGTCTGCACCGGGGGCGCCGCGCACCGCCGCGGCGCGAGGCGTCCCTAGCGGCCGGATCGAAAAAACTCCTCCCAGCCCGCGGCAAGCGGGCAATGAATCTTGCGATCCTGAAGGACCAGCCAGGCGACGAAGGCGGGCGGAATCGGGAAGACCCCTTTGCCACCCGGCGGGGAGGCATGGAGCCCCGATCCGCACCGCGCAAGGCTGCTACTTCACTCTCTTGAAGCTGTCGGCCAGACGAGGCGCAAAGCCGTCCGTCTCCATGTGGCACCCGCCGCAGCTGCGCGCGACCTTGGGATATTCGGCCTTCAAGGACGCCTCATCCTTGATGCTCGTCTGCGCTGCGTTCACGGCCGCGGCCAGCGCGTCGGCGGCCTTGTTGAAATCGGCCTTCGCCTGCCAGATTTTCGCGGACGCCTCGGTCTCCCCGCCCGTCTTGGAGTCGTCGGGGAACAGGTCCTTGAACTTTGCCCCCTCGGCGCCCATCGTCTTGAGCCCGTCCTGCACCTTGGCAAGATCGAACGGAGCTTTGCCCTGCATCATCGCGAAGTTGCCACTGCTCGCCTTGGCGATGGCCTGCATGACGTCCCTGCGTTTCTTTACGACCTCCACGTTCTGGGCATGCACGACCGTGGCCCCGATGACGATTGCCACAGCGGCGGCGGTGATACGAAGCATTCTTTTCCTCCGGTCCAACGAACAACCTCCCGCGCTGCCTTTGCAGCAGGCAGCCGGCCCAAAATCCCATCACGCCCCACAGTAGTAGCGAGGGGGGCCTTCCTGCCCATGCACATTTTCTTGATCGTCTCCGACGGGCATGCTTTGCCTGCGGCCTGGAATAAGGTGGCTGGCGTGGGCGTTCACCCGCGTGTGGTTTGAGCGCCGCAACGAACAGGAGTGGACGTGGCCTCTCGCCGGGACGCCGTGGCTGCCGAAATTCCCCGGCTGCGTCGCTACGCCCGGGCGCTCGTCGGCGGCAATGCGGAGGCTGACGATCTGATCCAGGATACGCTGGAACGGGCGCTGGCCAAGCTTGATCAATGGCGCGATGGCGAAAGTCCGCGCAAATGGCTGTTCTCCATTCTGCACAACCTCCACGTCGACGGGCTCAGGCGCAAGTCGCGGCGGCCGCCGCATGTGGGGCTCGACAGTCTCGGGCCCGAGCAGTCCGCACCCGCGGCCGACGGCGCCAGTGGGCGCGATCTCGATCGCGCGCTGCAGCAGCTGTCCGGCGAGCAGCGCGAGGTGGTGCTGCTGGTCGGCCTGGAAGGCCTCACCTACGCGGAGACCGCCGAGGTTCTCGATATTCCCGTCGGCACCGTCATGTCGCGCCTGGCGCGCGGCCGCGGCCGCCTGCGCACGCTGATGGACTACGAGGGCGGCGACAAAGGGGGTGACACTGGCGGCCGCGCCGCGCTCCGGAGGGTGAAATGAGCCCCGAGCGCCGGGTCAGCGAGGCCGAGCTGCACGCCTACGTCGACGGCGAGCTGACGCCCGACGAGCGCGCCCTCGTGGACGCGGCGCTTGCCGCCTCGCCCGAGGATGCGGCGCTGGTGCGGGACGTGCGCGAGCTCAACGAGGCCCTCCGGCTCCGCTATGCCGATCGCCTCGACGGGCCGTTGCCGCCGCGCATGCGCCAGCTGCTCGGCCGCGTGCCGCGCTGGCCGGCCGCGCTGGCACCGCGTCAGGCTGCCCTGGCCGCCGGGCTGCTGATCGCCCTGGCAGTGGGCGCCGCCGGCTACCTCCTGCACGAATACCTGGAGAACCGCTCGCAGCCGAACCTGACGTTTGTCTTCAACGCCATCGGGGCCCACCGCCTGTACGTCCAGGAGGTGCGCCACCCCGTGGAGGTGCGGGCCGCCGAGGAGCATCTGGTGCGCTGGCTGACGAAGCGGGTCGGCGCGCCGGTGCAGGCGCCGGCGCTGGCGGAGCTCGGCTGGAAGCTGATGGGCGGGCGGCTGCTGCCGGACCAGGGCCAGGCGGCCGCGCAGTTCATGTACGAGGACAGCAGCGGACGCCGTCTGACGCTCTACATGCGCAAGGAGACGGGCCTCAACAACACCGCGTTCCGGTTCGTCGAAAGCGGGGATTTCGGCGCCTTCTACTGGATCGACCGCCCCATGGCGTATGCGATCGCAGGGCGGCTGACCCGCGAGGACCTGCTGAGCCTCGCCAATGCCGTCTACGCCCAGCTCGAGAAGCAGTAGCCCGCGCGCGCCGAATACCCGCGGCGCGAGACCGGAGCCCGCCCGAAGGGCGTGCCGGCCGCGCCGCGGTGCCGCGGGCTATGTATGGCTGCCACAATTGCCGGCCTATCTGTCGGCGAACGAACCCGCCCTGCACCGCCTCCGCACGATGGGCGATGCCGCAACGACAAGGGAGGTTTCGCTTTGGAGGCCTTCGGGCGCCGCCTATGCTGTGCCTGGCGCGGGTTCCGGCCGGCCGAGCCAAACTATTGAGCGGTACGAGCGTTGTCATGCCGACCGAGGGCCCTCGTCACCTGATCCCGGACAGGCGCCTTCCGCCAGCTCCGGGGACGGCAAGAGGAGTTGATCGCAACGTGCTCCAGACCGCTCGCCTGCATATCCCGCAAGCCGCCGCGGAGTAATGAATGCCGCGTCCCGTCAATGCCATAGACTTCTGGCGCGGCTTCGCCCTCGTCACCATTTTCATCAATCACATCCCGGGCTTGTTCTATGAGAAGTTCACCTACCGGAACGTCTCGCTCTCCGATTCCGCCGAGCTCTTCGTGTTTCTGGCCGGCTGGTCTCTGCGCCATGTCGTCGGCAAGCCCGAGGACCCGACCCCCACGCATCAGCTGATCTTCCGCCTCGGCGGGCGTGCGCTGACGATCTATGCCGCGCACCTGACGATCGTCATGCTGGCGATCGCCATGCTCGCCGCGTCCGCCCGCATTCTCGACAATCCGCTGCTGCTCGAATGGCACAATGCCGCCGCCGTCTTCTACGATCCCGTCGACACCCACATCGGCCTGGTCCTGCTCAGCCATCAGCTCGGATATTTCGACATCCTGCCGCTCTACGTCGTGCTGATGCTGTTCGCGCCGGCGATCGCGCTCGTCCACCGCGCCGCGCCGGCCTGGGTGGTGCCGCTCTCTCTTGCCATCTACTTCACCGCTCTCATCTTCAAGATCACGGTGCCGACCTGGCCCACAGAGGGCCAGTGGTTCTTCAACCCGCTCTGCTGGCAGGCGGTGTTCGTCCTGGGCTTCGCCATGTCGCGGGAACGGGGACCCGGAGGCTGGGTGCGCGCCAACATCGGCTGGATCCGGCTGGCGGCGCTGCCCATCGTCATCGGCGCTGCAATGCTGGTGCTGGCGCGCTGGTGGCCGGACCCCACGCGCATGCCGGAGCCCCGATTGTTGTTCATTAACGGCAAGACTTTTGTGACGCCCATGCGACTTATACAATTTCTTGCACTGGTTGCGGTATTTTCAGCCGTTTACCCAAGCATAGAGAGAGTCCTGCCGCGTCTGGTAGACTACTTCGCCATGCTCGGGCGCAATTCATTGCAGGTATTCTGCGCCGGCTCCCTGCTCAGTCTGGCCGGGCAGATCGCGCGCTTCTATTTCCGGGCAGGGATTGTGGTCGATACTTTCATCGTGTTGATCGGACTCATTTTGCTGGGAGTAACCGCCTGGATGTCGGAGTGGCGAGATAGGGTGCAGAAACCGGGATGAGCCGCGCGGCGACCTTGCTGGGCGTAATCGGTGCCATCGTGCTCGGGTGGGCCGCCGTCGTTGCGCGCGCACAAGACAACCCGGTCCTCACGCCGGTGCCCAAGGCCTGCGAGGTGCCGGGCGAGACTGTCATCGCCGCCTCGCCGCTGCCCAACGTCGCCACCGCGCTCAGGGACCGCAAGAAGATCACCATCCTGACCATCGGCTCCACCGCGGCGGCCGTCCGCGGCCCCGGCGCCTACTATGCGGTCGTCGAGCAGGTGCTGGAGGCGACGTTCAAGGGGCTCGACGTCGAGGTCATCAATCGCGGCGTGTCGGGCGAGCTTGCAGCTGACGCCGCCGAACGCATCAAGACCGAGGTTTCGCTGACCAATGCCGACCTGGTGCTGTGGCAGCTCGGCACGGCGGACGCCCTGGCACAGGTGCCGGTCGCCGACTTCTACGTTACCGTCACGGATGCGGTGACCTGGCTCAAGGAGCACAAGATCGACGTGATCCTCGTGGGGCTTCGCTACAGCAAGGCCATGAGCAAGGACCTGCAGTATCAGGCTTTCCGCGCCGCCATCAAGGAGATCGCCAACCAGCAGAACGTGCTGCGGTTCGGCCGCTACGAGGCCGAGGAGACCTTGGAGCGGATCCGGCGCGAGCAGGGCACGCCCATGAGCGAGGCAGCCGCCACCGAGTCGAGCTACGTGTGCATGGCCGAGTATCTGGCCCGCGCCATTGCCGTCGGTCTGTTCGCCCGCACCCCGCCCAAGCCGGCCCCGAGCCGCAATTAGACTGGCCCTGATACGCGGCGGCCGTCCTGGCGGACGCGGCCGTCCCCGCACCCGAAACGCCGAGCGACCTAGTGTGATGATCGAGAAGTCCGCAGCATCGTTTGCGGCTAGGTTGGGAGACGGACTTCTCGATCTGAATCACACGAGCATCATGATTTTTCTAGTGTCCTTCAGATCGCGAAATTCGTTCAACGTCTGCGGCAGAACGAGACGAATTTCGCGATCAGGACACTAGCTGCCTTTCCCGTCGAGCGGGGGTCGCGACGACGTCAATTGTTGAGGAGCAGCACGACGCCGGCCACGATCAGGGCGATGCCGACGGCCTCGCGCGAGGCGAGATTCTGCTTGAACAGGTTGCGCGA
>Ga0111538_10009546_pt1 | contig 12954 bp, 10 predicted proteins | sample SoiMethybrSBSTD1_FD_79669 | JGI IMG/M metagenome (GOLD analysis project Ga0111538, IMG submission 79669) | Bulk soil microbial communities from a Populus tree surrounding site in Tennessee, USA - Soil MetaG P. TD hybrid SBSTD1 (version 2)... | ecosystem: Environmental > Terrestrial > Soil >...
ATTGAAAGCGGGCACTGGTCTCGGCCAGATCTTCGGCGCGAGCAGGCCGGTCGGTCGCAACGACCTCACATTTCGTTTTGGCGCTTCGGTTGAAGGCGGCAACCGGCAGAGCGAGCTGCCAGTATCGATTACCGATCCGAACGTGGCCCAGCAGTTGGGCTACGGCGCACTCAAAGCGTATCTCGGCGCGACCGCCAATCACGGCAGACGATCGTGGACGGCGTCGTACGGTTTGCAACTCAGCAGCGACGGCGATCTAGGTCTCAACTACACGAAACACATCTTCGACGCCGGCTATCGCCTGCGCTACCTCTGGCGCGAACACCGCCCGTTTCGGCTGGAAGCACAGTTCACCGCAGGCGCGATCCAAACGCGAGGAAAACCGGTCCCGGTTGCGGAGCGGTTTTTCGGCGGCAACAAGGTCCGCAGCTTTATCGACGGCGATGATTGGATCATCAACACGGCGCCAATCATCCGCAGCTTTCCGCAAAACACTTTCAATCTCGTCGGCTTTAATCTTCCGATCGGCGGGGAGAAATTCTTTTCCGCGAACGTCACGGTGTCGCAGCCGGTTTGGAACTTTCCGGCCGTGCCGTTTCAGATCTCGCAGGAGTCGATCGTCAGGGACGCGCTTGGCGGTCAGCTTCGCACCGCGCGAGTTGCGACTGTCAAGAGTTATCTCGAGGAGCAGCCGGCATACGTCACGCTTAACAAAGCATTGTTGGGTGATCCGGCGGCACCGGCGCAGCCTGGAGGACAGCCGGTCGGAAACCTGGTGGAACTTTCGCAGGCGGTCGATCAGGTGGAAGAAAAACTCGCGGCGATAGGCCGGCAGAATCCGCCAACGGAAGTGTCGGACGCGATCGCAGCGGTTAGCGACGAACCTGATCTCGGCGCGGATCTTGTCGGAGATTCAAAGGACGCCATCGAGGCTGCTCGAACCGATCCGGGCGCGTTCAAAGCGAAGGTCAGGGAGTTGATCGCTGGCTCGAACACGAGGAAAGGTCTGATCATCCGGCTCATCACGCAGTTGGACAAAGTGGTGGACGCACTGCGTCGCGCGCCATTGCCCGGCCCCGCTCAGGATCTGGGCAACACCGTCGCGACTCTGAAACAGATCAACACGAGCATGGAGCCGCAGGTCGCAAAACTGCTCGCGCTCGGCAAAGTCGACATCGCCCTGTACAAGCCGGTTATGGCCGTCGTGAAGACCGACGCTTCCGACGACGACATCGAAGGCGTCGTCAAACAGATCGGCGCTACGGTCGAAGGAATAAAGAAGCGCGCCAACACGATACCGAATACCGGCAGGGCCGCGTTGCTTCAACCAGCCGACATCAAGCTACCAAAGCCGCTGGCCGTGAAACTTCGCGACGGCGGCGATAGCGTCTCCGCGTTTCTCAATTCGCAGTTCAATCAGGAGACGCGCGATCTTCTCAAAGCCTACAAAGACACCGAAGAACCGTCGGACCAACTACTCCGCGCGATGATCGCCGAATTGAACCGTTTGATCTCCGGTCCGTCTCTGTTCACCGACAATCGTTTCAGCGATGCTGATCTGAGCGATGCGACGGAGGAACTGGCCGGCAGCAATCCGCAAGGCGCGGCACTGCTCGGTCTGAATCGATCGCTGCTCGCGGAAGCGTTCCCGCGCGAGATATCAAAGAGCCAGCTCGACGACGCGCTCGATCCGCTCGACGGATTCGTCAAAGATGCGAACGACACGCTCTCGGCGCTCGACGATTTCGAGTCGAGCGACGCTGACGACGTCCGCAGCGCGGTCCATCAGCTCGTGATCGGCTTCGGAGATCTGTCGCCTGCGGTCACCGCGAGCATCAGCTCTGAAATCAGGAAACTTCAGCGACCTCTCGCTAGCGCCGGACTTCAGACGGAAGCGCAGGCTTTGCTCGCTGAGAACGCAAAGTTAAGTTCGCTTCAAAAACGAGCCCGCGACGCGTTCAACAGCATTCCGCTCACTAAGCTCGAGGAACAAGCTGATCGTGATATCGCGTATGCCGCCCGATCGTTGGACGTGATCTTCCGCGAGATCAACCTAGTCGAGATCGCTCCGGTAGTAACCTTCGATGCCGCGCGAATTGGCCCGGGCGTGTCGCCGGGTTTTGGTAAGACGCATTATGGTATCGGCGGGGGCGTGCGTTTCAGCATCGTGACGCTCGACTTTACCGCCGGATATTCCTTCAATCTCAATCGCCAACCGACCGAGCCTCGCGGCGCGGTAATGTTGACGATGACGATCAGCGACCTCTTCCGTTAGTACAGCCGCGTTTTCCGAACTATAATCTCCCGCCTTGACTCTAAAACGTGAACAACTGCGCGGCATACTATTGCCGCTAACGACAGTCTTCATGAACGCCGGCGACGTCGACGCCGTGAAGCTTCGTGAAAACATATCGAAGTGGAACACGACCGGTGTTTCCGGTTACGTCATGCTCGGGTCGACGGGCGAGCGTGTTCATCTCGACGAGCGCGAGTATCTGCACGTGATCGAGACTTCGCGTGCAGCGGTTCCGACCGATTTCGCGTTTATCGTCGGCGCCGGACAGCAGAGCACGATCGGAACGATCAGGGAAATCAGGAAAGCTGCGCAAATGGGCGCTGACGCCGTGCTCGTCATCACGCCGCATTACTATCGTTCCGCGATCAACCAGGAAACGCTCGCCGGTTATTACACCGCGGTAGCGGACGCTTCGCCCGTCCCGGTGTTGCTCTACAGCATGCCCGCGCTCACTGGCATCAAGATCGAACCGGAAACCGTCGCACGACTCAGCGAACATCCGAACATCGCCGGCGTAAAAGACAGTTCCAACGACGTCGCCGGGTTCAGCGAAACGGTGCGGCTCTGTCCCGACGATTTCGCCGTCATGACCGGGAACGGGACCGTGTTGCTGGATGCGTTGCGCGCCGGGGCAACGGGCGGAATTCTCGCGGTCGGATGCGTGGTTCCTGAAGTTTGTGTAGAAATCTTTCGCGCGTTCGAGGCGGGAAAAATCGAGCATGCGAGTGCGCTTCAGGCGAAGCTCACACCGCTGGCAACGGCAGTTACGACGAGGTTCGGCATCGGCGGTCTGAAAACCGCACTGGACCTGGCGGGCTATCACGGCGGTCAGGTCCGGGCGCCGTTGCGGATGCCCGACGAAAACGCCCGCCGTGAGATTTTGGAGTTGCTGAGACACGGATTAGAATGTCGCGCAGGAGCTGAACCGATTTGAGTACCGCCGAAGCCGCTTGTTATAGCACCCCTGAAGAATCAGGTTTGCGCGTCGAACACCTTCCTTTCGAACGCATTCCTCATCAGTCGCGACTGTTTCTCGAATACGTCAAGGACCCGATTGGACTGCGGAAGTTCTATCCGTCGGCGATCCGCTTTCATCACGAGCTGCCACAGCGCGTGCCCGAAGTGCTCGCCGCACATCAAGTCGATCGCAACAAGGTCGCCGACGCTTTGGCCGCGATGAACCAGCGCTGGGGTGCGCCTCAGGAAACGTTCGACAACATCAACTTGCTGCGCGAGGCCGACACCGTAGCCGTCGTTTCGGGTCAGCAGGCGGGATTGTTTACTGGTCCGCTATTCACGATCTACAAAGCGCTCTCGGCCGTGAAGCTGGCCGGATGTTTGCGCACACGCAACACGAAAGCGGTCCCGGTGTTTTGGATCGCTGCCGAAGATCACGACTTCGCCGAGGTCGCGAAAGCGGAAATCATCGGACGGGATTGCCAGCTAAAGCAAGTCGATGTTTCCACCGCTCTGCATCGTGAAGGACAGCCGGTCGGACGCGTCGTGCTCGACGACTCGATCAATGCCATCGTCGATCAGCTTTTCGAGCTGCTGCCGAATTCTGAGTTTGCCGAAGACATGAAAGCGCTGGTCCGAAACGCCTGGCAGCCCGGACGCGGCTACGCCGACAGTTTCGCGACAATGATGACGTCGCTGCTCGGACGCCACGGTTTGATCTTTCTCGATCCGCTCGATCCGGAAATGAAGAAACTCGCCGCGCCGCTCTACTCCGCGGCCGTCCGGCAGGCGCCGGAAATCGCGACGGCGGTCGAACAGCGCAGCCGCGAATTGGAAGGCGCCGGCTATCACGCGCAGGTGCTGGCGTCGGCGAATTCGTTTCCGCTGTTCCTGCATGACGAGCTTGGTGCGCGACGCGCGCTCGTGCGAGTTGAAAACGGAAACTACCACGCGAAAGACAGTGACAGACAGTATTCGATCGACGAGCTCGCCACGTTGGCGCTGAACGAGCCGCAGCGGTTCAGTCCGAACGTAACGTTGCGCGCGGTCGTGCAGGATTACCTGCTGCCGACGATTGCTTACTGCGCCGGCGCGGCGGAGATCGCCTATTTTGCGCAGACCGCCGAGGTTTATCGCGTGCTCCAACGTCCGGCAACGTCGATCTTGCCGCGGTCGAGTCTGACAATGGTCGAACGTCACACCGGTCGCGTGCTTGAACGCTATGGCCTCTCGCTTGCCGACTTCTTTGAAGGTCTCGAACCGGTGACGAAGCGCGTCGTCGAAGAGTATCTAGGGGCGGAGACTGCACGTCACTTCTCCGAAACGGAACAAAACGTCAACCAGGAACTCGATCGACTAAAAAGCGACCTCCACGCAATCGATCCGACCCTAGCCACCGCGCTCGAAACCGGACGCAAAAAGATTCAGTATCAACTCGATGGACTGCGCACGCGCTTTGTGCGCGCGCAGATGACGCGCGACGAGGCCGCTCACCGGCAACTGCAACGCGCCTTCGACCAGCTTTACCCCAACAAGGATTTGCAGGAACGACACATCAACGTCACCTCGCTGCTGGCCCGCCACGGCACGTATGTGATCGAGTGGATCTACAACGCAATCAATCTCGGCAGCAACGATCACCAGGTTGTCTACCTCTGATGTCTAAAATCCGAGTCCTCGCAGATCACGTCGCCAATCAGATCGCAGCCGGCGAGGTCGTCGAACGTCCCGCGTCAGTTGCAAAGGAACTGGTTGAGAATTCGATCGACGCCGGCGCGACGCGCATCACGGTCGAGATCGAAGCGGGCGGACGTCGTTTACTGAAGGTCTCGGACGACGGCGAAGGCATGGTGCGCGACGATGCGGTGCTGGCGTTTGAACGTCATGCGACGTCGAAGATTCGCGCGTCCGAAGATCTTGCGGCGATCGGCACGCTTGGGTTTCGTGGTGAAGCATTGGCGTCGATTGCCTCCGTGGCGAAGGTTGAGTTGACGACCAGCACTGAAGGCGCTGCTTCGGCGACGCGCGTAACGATCGACGGTGGACGTATGCGCGACGTGAAAGACGCGGCGCATCCGCGCGGGACGACGATCGCCGTGCGCGATCTGTTTTTCAACGTCCCCGCGCGGCGGAAGTTTTTGCGTGCGGAAGCGACGGAGACGTTTCATCTGACGAACCTCGTGACGCACTACGCGTTGGCCCATCCGGAGATCGCGTTCACGTTTGTAAACAACGGCAGGGAAGTGATTCGCGCGGCGGCGGCGAAAGACCTGCGCGAGCGGGCGTATCAGGTTTTTGGTGGCGAGTTTTTGGAGAACCTGTTGGAAGTTAATGGTGGACATGGTGAGGTCGCGCGGGTGACGGGGTTTGTTTCCGCGCCGCGCGATCGTCGCACGTCGCGCGACTCGCAGTACTTGTTTGTGAATCGACGGTTTGTGCGGGATCGGATGATCGGGCGATCGCTGTCGGAGGGTTATCGATCCATTCTGCCGCATGGGGTTTATCCGGCGGCGTTGTTGTTTATCGAGACGCCGTTGGAAGAGGTTGACGTAAATGTGCATCCGGCGAAGACGGAAGTGCGTTTTCGACGGCAGGCGGCTGTGGCCGATGCGGTGCGCGAGGCGGTGCGAAATGCGCTTGCGAGTGCGTCGTACGCGGCTCCACCGCAGCCACCACCACGGATCGAATATCAATACCAAGCACCACCACCACCACCTCAATCACGAATTGAATACCAATATCAACCCCCATCAGGTGATGAGATTGCGCGTGATGTGGCGGCAATGTTGGAAGAGAAGGAATTCGTTAAATCCGAGTTTACAGAACCCGTTGTTCCCCCCGTGCCGTCAGCAGAAAAGTTTACGCGCGAAGTCGAACAGGAATCGCTTTCGTCAAACATCCGACCGCTGGGCCAACTCGACGAAAGCTTCATCATCGCGACCGACGAACAAGGTCTGCTGCTGATCGATCAGCACGTCGCACACGAGCGCGTGCTGTTCGACAAGTATCGTGCCCTCGAAGCAGCGCGCCAGACAGACTCGCAACAACTCCTCGTGCCGGAGACGTTCGACCTGACACCGGCACAAGCCGCCGTCTTCGACAACCTCGCGCCGGAGCTTGAAAGCTACGGCTTCGAGCTGATGCGGCTTTCAGGCCGCACCGTAGCGATCAAAGCAACGCCCGCGGATCTGCCCGCCGGCGAAGCGCGCAACATGCTTTCCGAGTTGCTCGATACAGTGGACGCGGAGAAGAAAGACTCCGCGCGTGAGACTCTGCGTGACGAGATCGCCGCGTCGCTCGCGTGTCACGCCGCGATCAAAGTAAACATGCCGCTGGCGCCGGAAAAGATGCGCTGGCTCATCGATCGCCTGCTGCAAACCTCCTCGCCGACGACTTGCCCGCACGGCCGCCCCGTCATCCTGCGACTAAACAGACGCGACATTCTCAAAGGCTTCCATCGCATTTAATCCGTGGTTCAAAGCTCATCGAGTGTTCTGATAACGGTATCGACGTCCGTCAGATCGGGTAGGAACTTGTCCGGCGAGTGTTGGAGGATCTCGTCGTTTGAGTAGAAACGTCCGGTGCCGACGGCGACAGCGCGAGCACCGAAATGACGCGCGCAGTCGATGTCGTTTGGCGTGTCGCCGATGACGATGAAATGTTCGGGCGGGAGATCGAGTTTGAGGTGTTTGCGAATGCGGTCGGCAGCGAGTGCGGGAAGATCCCGACGGTTGTGCGACTCGTCGCCAAACGCACCGGGCAGAGTGAAAAACTTCTCGAGGCCGACGAGTTCCATCTTGAGATAGGCCATCGGTTCGATGTTGCCCGTCAGGAGCGCAGAAGCGTAGCGCGGATGACGGTCGAGCGCTTCGAGTGTTTCGCGCACGCCGGGAAGCAGTTCGAAAAACGTGACGCCGTTGCCGGTGACCTTCTTCGCCTCGGCCGTGAGACGCTCGCTCAGTAGGTGGATGCGCTCGCGCACGTCGTCGTGAGTGACGCCGTGATTCCCGAGCGCTTCGATGAAGATCTGCATGTCAGTCATTCCCGACACGTGCATGTCGGCGAGTTGGCCCGCGGTGCCGAACAACTCCTCGAGCACGGGAATGGTGTACTCCTTGTACCCGCCCGGCCGCGTCGAGCGAATCAACGTTCCATCGATGTCCCAAAGCAATATTCGCATTTGTGTCACTCAACTACCGCCAACACGTCACCCGCGTTTACTGTGTCGCCGGGTTTGACGTTGATCGAAACGACCACGCCCGCACGCGGCGACTTCATTTCGTTTTGCATCTTCATCGCCTCGACCACGACGAGACCCGAACCCTTCTCAACAGTCGCGCCCGCCTCTGTCTGCACGCGCACGACTTTCCCCGGCATCGGCGCCCTGATTTCCGTCATTCCGTGATGTTGACCATGCGCATCCTGCCCGCCGCGCAAACGCTTCGGGTCGACGATCATCACGGCATAATTGCGTCCGTGCAGATTCACGTCGAAGCCGTCGTGAGCTTTATTCACGCGACATTCGTGCACCGCAGCATCACGCAGAAACAAATAGCTGCCAGGCTCCGGTTCGCGCAGTTCGAGATCGTAAACACGACCGTCGATCTCGGCCTTCACACGTCCATCGTCGATCTTCACGTTCAGCTCGTGTTCCTGGTTATTGACGATGGCTTTGAGTTTCACGACTTCCTCCACCGCCTCAGACCAGCCGTGCGACCAGCCATCTTCCAGCGTCCATCGGAAACAGTGCCCCCCGCACCACCCTGAACGAAGATCGGTTGCTCGTGTCGCGAGTAATGCAGCGCGGCCGCAATCACTGCGAGGTCGATCTGTTCCTGCGACGGCTCGACCTCCACACGTCGCTCGTTAAATCGCGCTATAAACCCCGTATCCAGTTTGCCTGCTACAAACTCCTCATCACGAGCGACCTCACGAAAGAACGGCAGCGTCGTCGTAATACCGACGACCTGGTACTCGTCGAGTGCGCGCCGCAGACGATCGATCGCTTCATCGCGCGTCCGTCCCCACACCGCCAGCTTCGCGATCATCGGATCGTAATGAATGGAAACCTCAGACAGGTTCGCGACGCCACTGTCGACCCGGACACCCGGTCCCGAAGGTTCACGCAAATAAGTAATCGTTCCCGGAGAAGGGAAGAAGTTGTTCGTGGGATCCTCGGCGTAAATCCGGCATTCGATCGCATGGCCCAACCAGCGCACGTCGTCCTGCGTGAATGACAACGGCTCGCCCGCCGCAACGCGAAACTGTTCGCGCACGAGATCGAAACCCGTCACCAACTCCGTTACCGGATGCTCGACTTGAAGACGCGTGTTCATCTCCAGGAAATAAAACTCACGCGTCGCATCGGAAAGCAAAAACTCGATCGTGCCGGCGCCGGTGTAGTTCACTGTCTGCCCGATCTTCACCGCCGCCTCACCCATTCGCCGGCGCAAATCTGGATCGTCGATTGGCGACGGACACTCCTCGATCACTTTCTGATGTCGACGTTGAATCGAGCATTCGCGCTCGCCGAGGTGGACCACGTTGCCATGCGTGTCAGCGAAGATCTGGATCTCGATGTGTCGCGGACGCTCGACTGCTTTCTCCAGATAGATCGCCGAGTCGCCAAACGCAGCGTTAGCTTCGGTCTGCGCGGTTACGAACGAGGAACGAAGCTCGTCACTGCTAGTCACGAGCCGCATGCCTTTGCCGCCACCACCTGCAGCCGCTTTCAACATCACCGGATAACCAAATTTCTCCGCCGTCTTGTGCGCTTCTTCAAACGACGTGAGCGCTTCGACTGTCCCCGGCACGATCGGCACGCCCGATTGAACCGCGACTCGCCGGGCGCTCGTCTTCGAACCCATCAAATCCATCGCGTCCGCACTCGGACCGATGAACGTCAAACCCGCGGCCGTGACAGCACGTGCGAAGTCGGCATTCTCGGCGAGAAACCCGTAACCCGGATGAATCGCTTCGGCGTTGACGGACGTTGCCGCGGCGATGATCGCGTCGATGTTCAGATAGCTCTCACTCGACGACGCAGGTCCGACGCAAACCGCCTCATCCGCCGCGCGCACGTGCACGCTCTGCGCATCCGCTTCGGAGTAGATCGCGACCGACGCGATCCCCAACTCGCGGCACCCGCGAATAATGCGGACAGCGATCTCCCCACGATTGGCTATCAGTACTTTGCGAAACATTCCCACTGATTAAACCACAATCGAGTTCGCAGGTTGACGTGGATCGTAGCGGACGACGATCTGATTGCCGGGTGCGTAGTCGAATGAACGTTGCTGTTGGAGGTCGCTGAGCTCCTGTGAGGACTCGTAGAGCACGCCCGCAAGCATGTACGTGTAGGTGACTTGAGTGATGCGACCGTTGTTGTCGGAGACGGCGTCGATGATGCTGCCGTCAGTCATCCGTCCGGTTTTGGAAAGGCGTGCGATTCGTGAGGCTTCGTCTTCGACTCTTTTGCGGAAGCGATCGAGAAACGACATGCGTCGTTATTGTTGAAGGATGCCGGCTGAGACGGACCGGCCGACTCCACCTTTGGACACCTCGGTTACCCGTTTGAGGACGCCGTTTTGGCCGATCCAGTCGTCTTCGGTGCCAAGGATCTTGTCTTCGCCCGGCAGTTGTAGTTCGTAGGTGGTGAACGCCAGTCCTCCGGAAGGCATGTCGTCGGTCGCGGAAGAGACTGAGGCTTTGCGGATCGCCGCGCCCTTCAGCGACTGCGATTTTCCGGTTCCGTTCGCGGCGAAGTCGGCGCTGGGCCGGTAGCCATTCGGATCGATGTGCCGCAACGCTTCGGCGAGACTCCCGTCAGGGTCCGGAATGCGTCGCAGGAGATCTGCGGTCTCGGCCGGGTAGGTGTGGTAACGTACCTGGTATTCGAGAGTGGCGTGTTCGAACGTATACCAGTAGGCCTTGAACCTTGCCTCCTTGGCCATTTCACGTTGTCTGAGACGCTCCGGAACAGTTACTCCGATCAACAGCGCAATCAGGAAAATCACGAACGACTGCGCGAACAGACCCCGTCGCGCGTGTTTCAGACCACAAAACTTGTCCGGGTTTTGTTTGATCGAACGATAGAGCTTTCGGCCCAACCAGGCGGTGACGATCAACAGCGGAATCGAGACCCATTTCAAACGCCACGCCGCCGTTTGGCCCGCGGCCAGCCAGGACAAGGCGCCGAACGGATCCATCTGCTTCGAAAACAGCGCAATGATGGTTTGCGCGAGAAAAAGCAGGACGGTCAACGAGCCGGCCACTGCTAGAACGAGCGAACGTCCGTAGGACGGAAGTTCATGGGCCGGTCTCGGAAGGGGCTCACCCACGGAGCGGGCCCCGCATTGTCTACAACCATTGCTCAAGGCCCCAACAAACTTGAAGCCGCAGCACGGACAGATAGTCACGTTTCTACCTCAAAAAGAACAATCTGCGTTATCCCTGTTTTTCCGGAAACGCTGACTTAACGAACGATATCGGATTCTGTATACGTATTTCCTGAGCCGGCACGTTCTCTGTTTTTGTCTCCTCAACCTTCGCCAGTTCGCGCCACGTGTGATACATGCGGTGCGCGAAGGTCCAATAGGAGCCAACTGCAAGCACCCAGAGAACAGCCGGCATCCGATTGGCAAAGAAATTGTTCGAACCAGGATGAGTACTGAGCGCGCCGATAATAAAGAGTACAACGCGTTCTGGTCGTCGCAGGAACCCGACGTCGCATTTGGGAATCAGGCTCTCTGCCCGCGCGCTGGCGTAGCTTACCATAACCGAGCCCATTAGTCCGGCGCCGGCAAGAAAAACGTTAAGAGTCGAGTGGAGTTCGGTGTCCCGGGCATAAAAGACCATCAGGCCCACAAAGACCACCATATCCGAGAGACGGTCCAGCGAAGAGTCCAGAAAACCGCCAAATCTCGTGACTCTGCCCGACAGTCGGGCCACCTGCCCGTCCAGCATGTCGAAGAGGTTGGCCACGACGAGGGCGATACCGGCCTCGAAGAAGAGCCCAAATCCAAAAAGAAGACCGCAGCCGACGTTGATGCCAACGCCGATAACGGTCAGAACATTGGGATTGATGTGCCCGCTGGCCAGCCACCGCACAATGGCATCGATAATCCGCTGGGCGGCCCGTCCGATACTTGCACCAAACATCTGCTAGCTCAATGTCTCCCGGATATTCCGTGTTTTTACTCGGAAAACGTGCGGCCGACTGTCCGTCGGCAGACATTACATTTCGTCGTGCAATGTCTTTAGTTGCCGAATCTCGAAGTTACGGGCGCCGGCGGGCGTTCGGACCACCACTTCGTCGCCCTCCTGCTTGCCCATCAGGCTACGGCCGACGGGCGAGGTGGTTGAAATCAGTCCCTGCGCCGGATCGCTCTCTTCCGGAGTCACAAGTCGATAGGTGACCTCTTCGTCCTTCTCCGCGTCGTACAGGACCAGCGTCGAACCATACGAAGCCTTGTCGCGCGGCACTTTGTTCGGGTCGATCGAGGCAATCTCGCTGATCCGTTGCCGGAGCTCGACGATCCGCGCCTTAACGACGTTCTGCCGGTCGAGCGCGGCGCGATATTCGGAGTTTTCCCGAAGGTCGCCAAACTCGAGCGCCCGTTTGATCTCTTTCGGTAGATGAATGCGCAACTCTGTCTCGAGCTCCTCGAGTTCACCCTGAAGCTTCTCTTTAATGGCTGTCTGTGACATCTACGTTCTATCTACTAACAATCGATCTACTAACAATCCGTGTTCCACTACGTCGCCCTATGATAACTGGCCTCGTTCGGCGCGCCAAAAGAAACACCGGTGTCACGCGCCGTCCGCACCAACTGACCCTCCGGCGGCACGGTCTTTATATTCTTGATCGCATCGGCAAGAGGCACCGAAACCACATCACCCGCCTGCAGCGCGACCATTACGCCGCTTTCGCCATTCGCCAACGCCCGCACGGCGCAGGAGCCGAAGTTCGTCGCCAACATCCGATCGAAAGCATTCGGACGTCCGCCGCGCTGAAGGTGCCCCAGGACCACGCAACGCGTCTCTCGTCCGGTAACCTGCTCGAGATCGTGTTGCAAGTGCTGGCCGATCCCGCCGAGCCGGGGTGCACGAGAACTATCACCCTTGTCTTGATAAACCAGCTCGTGCCCGATCTCGATCGCACCCTCCGCGACGACGATAATACTAAAGTTCGATCCCGTAGCGTCGCGCATCCGCACTTTCTCAACAACTGAGTCGAGCGTAAACGGAATCTCCGGAATCAGGATCACGTCGGCGCCGCCCGCGATCCCCGAGTGGAGCGCGATCCAACCAGCGTGACGGCCCATCACTTCCAGAATCATCACTCGATCGTGCGACTCCGCCGTCGTGTGCAGTCGATCGAGCGCTTCCGTGGCGATGTCCAACGCCGTGACGAAACCAAAAGTCAGTTCGGTGCAGGCGAGATCGTTGTCGATCGTCTTCGGCACGCCGCAAATCGGCACGCCGCGTTTGTGAAACTCGTTCGCGATGGTCAGGGTGCCTTCGCCGCCGAGGACCACCAGCGCGTCGATCCCCAGGATCCGCATGTTCGCGATGGCTTCTTCGTAAACGGCGTCGACGCTCATCCGCACACCGTCTTTGTCGCGTTCGACAAAACAGCCGCGATTACGCGTGCCGAGGATCGTTCCGCCACGGGGCAAAAGTCCCCGCACGTCCGAAGC
>Ga0111538_10009547_pt1 | contig 12953 bp, 7 predicted proteins | sample SoiMethybrSBSTD1_FD_79669 | JGI IMG/M metagenome (GOLD analysis project Ga0111538, IMG submission 79669) | Bulk soil microbial communities from a Populus tree surrounding site in Tennessee, USA - Soil MetaG P. TD hybrid SBSTD1 (version 2)... | ecosystem: Environmental > Terrestrial > Soil > Tree...
CGGCATCATCTCGCCGAGACCCTTGAAGCGCGTGATCTCCGGAGACCCGCGACCGTTGGTGTGCTGCTTGAGCAGCCGATCCCGGTGCCCATCGTCCAACGCCCAGAATGTCTCTTTGCCGATGTCGATGCGGTACAGCGGCGGCTGTGCGAGATAGACCTTGCCGTTGGTAATCAGATGCGGCAGGTGGCGATAGATGAACGTGAGCAGCAGCGTCGCGATGTGATGACCGTCGGAGTCGGCGTCGGCGAGGATGATGACCTTGCCGTAGCGCAGCCGGCCGAGATCGAAGTTCTTGCCCATGCCGCAGCCGAGCGCGGTGACGAGGTCGGCGAGCTCCTTGTTCTCGAGCACCTTCGCCAGCGTCATCCCCTCGGTGTTCATCACCTTGCCGCGCAGCGGCAGAATCGCCTGCTTACCACGGTCGCGCCCCTGCTTCGCCGATCCGCCGGCCGAATCGCCCTCGACGACGAAGAGCTCGCTGTCTTCGCGGTTCGCGGTGGTGCAGTCACTGAGCTTGCCGGGAAGATTCAGGCGGCCAGTTGTCGCCGTCTTGCGCGTGACCTCGGCTTGCGCCGCACGGCTCGCCTCACGCGCGCGCGCCGCGAGGACGATGCGCGCGACGATCGATTCGGCGATGCTGCGATTGTGATTGAGCCAATGCTCGAGTGCGGGGCGCACCGCTGAATCGACTGCCGACAGCACCTCAGGATTGTTCAGACGATCCTTGGTCTGCCCCTGAAACTGCGGCTCCTCGATGAAGAGACTGAGGACGCCGGTCAAGCCCTCGCGAATGTCTTCCGACGTGAGCGTGACGCCCTTCGGAGACAGATTGTGCGTCTCGATGTAGTTGCGAACCGCCTTGCCGAGGCCGGCGCGAAGTCCGTTGTCGTGCGTGCCGCCCGAGCCGGTCGGAATGCCGTTGACGTAGCTGCGAATGTGCTCGTCGGTCGATTCGGTCCACTGCAGCACGAAATCGAGCCGCGGACCGCTCTCGCGCTCCAGCAGGAATGGCGCCTCATGCACCGGCTTCGCGCCGCGTGCTTCGATGATCTTCTTGAGAAAGTCGGCGAGCCCTTCCTCGTGGTGGAACACGTCCTTGGTCCCGTCGGCCTCGTTCTCGAAGGAAACCTTCACGCCCTTGTGGAGATAGCTGATCACTTCGAGCCGCTCGCGAATGACCGCGGCATCGAATTCCACCTTCGGGAAGATCGTCGAGTCGGGATGGAAGTAGACGGCGGTCCCGGTTCCGCGCGCCGGGCCGGCCTTCTTCAGCGGGCCTGTCGGCTTGCCGCGCTTGAAAGACATCTCCCAGCTCACGCCGTCGCGCTTGACCGTCGCGTGCAGATCGCTGGACAGCGCGTTGACGACGCTCGCTCCGACGCCGTGCAGTCCACCGGCGGTCTTGTAGTTCTGACCCTCGAACTTGCCGCCCGCGTGGAGCATCGTGAAGATGACTTCGAGCGCGCTCTTCTTGGTCGTCGGGTGCTTGTCGACGGGAATACCTCGCCCATCGTCGGTGACCGTGATCGAGCTACCGTCCTTGTGCAGCACGACGTAGATGTTCGAGGCGTAGCCGTTCATCGCCTCGTCCACGGCGTTGTCGAGAATCTCCCAGACCAGGTGGTGCAGGCCGGTCGTGCCGACGCCGCCGATGTACATGCCGGGGCGCTTGCGGACGGGCTCCAGCCCTTCGAGAACCGTGATGTCTTTTGCTGTGTAGTTGGCCACTAAAGAACTCTTCGGGGACGCTATAGATTACCTCTCAGCGGGACGAAGACTCTCGTGAATCACGGTCACTTCGCGCCGCCGGAGGCGTGGGCCGCGCAACACGCAATCGATGGCGAGGCCGTCGGAATGTGGTGGGCGCCGTCAACAACCGGTCGGTGAAGACGGCGCTCAGGTCCTCAACGCGTGGTGGCCGCCCTTTTTCGCGCACGCGGCTTCGACACCGGACGCGGCTGCGACACCGGGCGCGGCGAACGTGATCCGCTCGTCTTGCGTCCGCCGCGAGCGGGGCGCTTCGTCTTGCCGACGCCACCAATCGGGCGACCGTCGGGACCAATCGGACGACCGTCGGGGGCCACATTCGGCTGCGGCCCATCGTCTTCGTCGGTATCCGCGATCACTTCAGCGTCGGCGACAGCCGGCGCCTCGACTTCCATGTCGACCGCCTCGATCGGCGAGGCGGCCATCATCGACTCGACGACTTCTCCCTCAGCGGGCTCGACAACCGCGTCCGGCGGTACCTCGACGTCCACGGTCTCGTCGAGATCAATCGGCGCGTCCGCGGGCCGGGGCTTCGAGCCAATATTGGCGCCGGGGAACACGCGAATCGCACCCTGTCGATCGCGCTCGATGCGCAGCACGCCTTCCTTGCCTGCGGCGCGCAGCAGATCGACGACCGAGGAGAAGCCGTACTTGCGTTCGTCGAAGCCTTCAATCGCTTGACGGAGGAACTGCTTGGCCTGACGCACGTACATCGGCCACCGCGGCGGCGTCGGCGCGTCGACGATCGCCTGCTGCACCGCGCGAATACCATCCTGCATCGTCATCGGCGACGACGGCAGGCTTTCTTCGTCCTCGTCCTCGCGAGGCTCCGACCTCGTCTCCGACGGCGGCCGCATCACCGTGCCTTCCATGGGCCTGTCCGCGGCCGCAGTTGGCTCTGCGACGACAACCGAACCGCCGTCGCGCGGCTCGACGAGCATGCTGCGTCCGGCGTGCTTGAGCGTGACCGCGCCCGCCTGCGCGACCTTCTCCATGAAGTCGCGGAAGCTGCTGGCGCCGTATTCGCGCTCGGAGAACGTCGAATCCAACTGCAGCAGCGTGCTCTTGAGCAGGCCGAGCTGCGGCGTGACTTCACGTTCGGTGAGCACTTGCAGCGCCCGCATGACCAGCGGCAACACCTTGGAGACGTCGCTCGAGCCAACTGGCCGGCCGCCGCGATCGGGCCGCGGCGTGCTGCGAACGAGATTCTCGTAGGCCAGGAACTCGTGACAGTTCTTTTGCATCGTCACGCTGGTGAACTGCCGTCCACCGACGACGATGACCTTGCGGCCGTATTGTTTGAGCTTCTCGACGAGGGAGATGAAGTCGCTGTCGCCGCCGACGATGACGAAGGCGTTGATGTGGTCGTGGGTGAAGCACATCTCGAGGGCGTCGAGCGCCATCGTAATGTCGGCCCCGTTCTTGTCGCCGCCCGGCGTGACATTCCGCTGGACCATGCGGATGGCGTGCTGCGTGAGCTGGCGGCTGTAGTCGCCGACGCGCTTCCAGTCGCTATAGGCGATCTTGGTGACGATCTCGCCTCGCTCTTTGATGGCTTCGAGCACCAGGCCAATGTCGAACTGGCCGCCGATCGTGCTCTTGACGCCGATTTCCACGTTGTCGAAGTCGATGAAAACGGCAATACGGGTACTACGTGTGTCTGTGGTCATGAAAAGTGTTGTGTGTGTGTGGCGTGTTCGAGGACCAGGGAGTCGTGCTATCTCTCGAACGGGCGCAATATTCTCGGCCGCTCAATCGGGCAGCCGTCCCGGTGATTATACAGGGCTTTACGGAAGCCCGGACGTTCTTGTTGGATATCTGGCAGATCGCGACAATCCTGTGTCTATAGTTCGACCGTGCCGCGATCCACAATGGCGGCCACGTGGAAACCGCCGCCATCAGCTATCGCGTCGCCGACTTCCTGAAACGACATCCCCCATTCAACGCCATCGACGATGACGATCTCCTCGAGTTGGCGGCGCGCGGACGAGTCAGGTTCTACGAACCCAACCAGTACATCCTGTGGCAGGGTGAGCCGCATCGCCTGCAGCTGTTCGTCATCCAGCAGGGTACGGTCTCGCTATGGGACGAGGCGGGTGAAGCCGCCAGGCTTCGCGACGTGCGCGGAGCCGGCGACATGCTCGGTGTCGAGCGCTACAACGACGCGCCGAATTGTCTGTGCTCGGTTCGCGCCGAAAGTGACGTGGTCGTATATGCGTTCCCGCAAGACGACTTCGACGCCTGCGTCATGAAGTACCCGTCGGCGGCCCAATATGTGGCCGCCGAGGGCCGCGTCACAGCCGACTACCAGCCGACGGGCGAGCCACGCGCACCGCAGCAGACGTTTCTCCACAACCTGGTCGGCGCCCGCCCGCCGGAAACCTGCCGTCCCGAGACCAGCATCCGAGAGGCGGCGCGACAAATCCTCTCGACCTCGTCAGACGCGCTCGCCGTCGTTGATGCGGCAAAGCGCATCCGCGGCGTCGTGACCGTTGACGCGCTGCTTCACTGGGTCGCGGACGGAACGGGCGACGCCGATCAGCCGGTCGAGCAAATCGTGACGGGACCGCCGACCGTCGTTGCTCCGGACACCTCAGTCGCCGACGCGGTGCTCGCAATGGAGGGCGCGCAAGTCAGTGCGGTTGCGATCACCAGCAACGCCGCCGTTGACGGCGGCCTGCAGGCCATCGTCACCGCAGCGGATCTCGGGCAACTGTTCGGCGAGCAGCCCGCGACGATCGTGCGCGGAATCCGTGCGGCCAGAACCACGGCCGAACTGCGGGTACTGAATCGGCGCGCCCGTGCGTTCACGCTGGAGCACCTGACGGAAGCCGCCGCAGTCGAGTGGCTCGCCAAGCTTGCCCACATGGTGGACGTGGCGATCGTGACTCGCGTGCTCGCGCTGGCAGGGCTCGAGCACATCGCCGTGTGCTGGTGCATGACCGGCGCCGCTGGCCGCGGAGAGTCGCTGACTGCCGTCGCACCGCAGCTCGTAGCGATCGCGGCCGACGCTGCGGCATGCGCAGCGGCCAGCCAGGGCTTTCGACGCGTCTCGGACCTGCTGCTCGAGTGTGACTATCTGCCGGAACCGGAGTCGTCTTTTGATGCGGCCTTTTACGCTGCGACGGTGGACCAGTGGCAGGCCCGCTACCGTGGGTGGATCCAGGATCCGGTGCGTCAGCAGACGTATCTCGTGCGGACGCTGTTCGACCTGCGTGCGATCAGCGGCGATCGCTCGTTGTGGACGAGTGTGGAGGCTGCCGTCACAGGTGCCGTCGATCGCGACTTTGTACACGTGCTCGCCAACGACTGTCTCGCCAGCCTTCCGCCGCTCACGTTCTACCAGGATGCGGTGATCGACCGCGGTGGCGAACGTCACGCGACGTTCCAGCTCGGTCATAGCGCCCTTCAGCCGCTGGTTGACGTCGGACGGGTATTCGGAATTGCCGGCGGATCGACGCTTGGCCGATCGACGCTCGAACGATTCGCGGGTGCGCGTGCGCTGCTGCCGGCGGACGAGGCGATCTTTCGCGAGGCGTCCGATGCCATGCGAGTGATGCTGTGGCAGCAGGGACGTGTCGGCATTGGCCAGGAGACATCGGGTACCGAACTGCCGCCGGCCGTGTTGAGCCGCCACGATCGTCACCTGTTGAAGGGCGGCTTCCGCGCCATCCTCCGTCTGATCGAGTTCACCGGTGACCGCGGATGGATCGATCGTCTGTGACGCTGCCGTCCTTCGTCGCCCGATACCGCAGGTGCTTCGACCGCACGTGGGCGGACGATACCTCGATCGATTCGGTGCGCTTCGTCGTGCTCGATTCGGAGACGACGGGACTGAATCCGCGTGTTGACCGCCTCATCACCATCGGCGCCGTCGCCGTGCAGAACTCCGAAATCATCGTCGAGGACTCCTTCGACGCGTTGATCAAGATCGATCGCAACACTGAAGCCGTGACCGTCCATGGCGTGACACGGGATCAGAGCCTGCGCGGCGTGGACGAAGCTGTCGCGATCGAGCAGTTTCTCGACTACCTCGGGGACGGCGTCATCGTCGGGCACCATATCGGCCACGACATCAGCACCGTGGACGCGGCGCTCGAACGTCACTGGGGCATCACGCTCGCGAATCGCAGCCTCGACACCATGGATCTCACGCTGCACCTGGAACGTGATGGTGCGTTCGCCGGGCGTCCGCCGATCCGGCAGTTCACGCTCGATGGACTCTGCGCGTTGTTCGGTGTCATCCCGCACGATCGACACACTGCCAGCGGCGATGCGTTCATCACGGCTCAGGTGTTCCTGCGGCTGGAGCGGCTGGCCGGGCGGTTCGGCCGCGGGACGCTCGGCCGCATCAGTGAGCCTTTCGAGGTCGAGGCAACTGACAATGTGACCTGAGGCCATTTGGCCAGGTACTTGCCTCAGATCGAAGTCATGACCCGTGTCGGCCTGGCGCTGCTGCCGATGGTGATGATCTCGGCCTGCGCGGCTCGAGCCGTGCCGCCGCCGGCCGTGCCGACGGAACCTCGGGCGGTTCGCACGGAACCCCGCACGATTCTCGAGGTTCGACAGGGTCTGGCGTCCTATTACGGGCCCGGATTCGAGGGGAAAACGACGGCCAGCGGTGTCCCGTTCGACAAGGCAGCCATGGTCGCCGCCCACCCGAGTTATCCCTTCGGAACCGTGGTTCGCGTTACAAATCTGGCCAACAAACGCCAGGTGGTGGTGCGTGTCGTCGATCGTGGACCGGCCAGTGGCCCGCGCAAGGAGGGCGTCCTGATCGACGTGTCGTCGGGGGCGGCGGAGAGTCTCGGCTTTGTCCGTAAGGGCCGCACGCGGGTCCGCCTCGAAGTGCTGCGCTGGGGAGCCTGACCGTACGTCGAGAAACGGAGATCGCGTGAGTACGCAACCTCCGTTTCTCCGTTTATCTCAATAGGACACTCGGACGTTGAACCGAATCAGCCGCGGATTCAGGATGCTCTGCGGCTGGAGGTAGCTCGGTCCGTACGCTGTGTTGACCTGCGTGATGGCGTTGCTGTTGAGCGCGTTGAAGAAGTCGAACTGAGGCCGCACCACGAAGCGTCCCCTCCGGAAGTCCTTCGACACGGCGAAATCCAGCTGGTTGACGCGATCGAGGAACACGGTTCCCGGCTCGTTCAGATGCGTCACGTTGACGCTCGCCTGCGTCAGGCCCGGTGCGATGGCCCGTCCGACCGAGTACGAGATGTTCAGATCCTTGCCGACGTTGCCGCCGTCACGCGCGCTCTGAGTGCCGGGGACGCTCTGGAACACGCCGCTCAGACGGAATCCATACGGCAGTGGATACGTGCCACTCAACTTGTAGTGGTTCACGAACGGGTAGTGCGCGTCGCAGTAGCGCAGCTGGTTCGGATCGTCCACCTGGCAGCTGTCCTCGTGCAGTGTGCCGGTGGTCACGCCGCCTTGCAGCTGCGTGCCGTTCCTGAGCCGCGCGTTGAATGAGAGGTCAACGCCGTGATACTGACGGCCGTTCTCGGTAGAGTTCTTCCTGACGTTGTCGATCACACCGAGCTTGTCTGACGCGATGCTGTAGATGGGAATCGTCTCGCCGTTGCCGCGCGGATCGGCGATCGGGATGATCGAGTAGTCGGCTTGCGTGGTGGCGACGTTGTCCACCCAGAAGTCGCGATAGTAGCTGCGGTAGTAGTAGTTGACCGATCCGGACAGACCCGGGAGCAGCTCCTGCTGAACTCCCGCGCTATAGAGCATCTGGTACGGCCGCTTGAGACCGTCTTCAGGCCTGGTCACGTTGGCGGGTTTTCCGAAGTTGAGGTTCTGCGTCGGACCGAGCTCGTTCTCCTGCGCGATGTCGTCGAAGTTGAGGTCCCGCCACGTGCGCGTATCCGTGCCGCCGCCCATCGGGTTGTAGTCGTCGCCCAGATTCGACGAGAACGACTGCACGTACTTCCCGACGTTGGCCTTGAGCGCGGTCCGGCCGTTGCCGAACAGATCGTAAGCGGCGCCGAAGCGCGGGCTGGCATCGGTGAAGCTTGGCACCCTCACATAGTCAGCTTGCGTGAAGCGTCGTTCCGGCAGGAATCGACCGGCGGGCGCCGTCTGATCGCGCACCGAACCCTTGATGTGCTCGACGCGGAGTCCGGGGTTCAGCGTGATCCGTCCGAACGTCCAGGAGTCCTGCATGTAGGCGGCGACCTCGCGATCGATGCTCGTGTCCTGCACCGACGGCACGGTCTGGAGGACGACTGAATCGGGCACGCCGAGACGGTACTGCTGCTGGAGGCCGCCGTTGTTCATCGGCGTGACGATCCGGCGGTAGCCGGTGTCCCACATCAGCCCGACCTTCATGTTGTGTCCGCCGGTCACGTACGACAGGCTTCCCATGTAGGAGTTCCGCGGCGACGCGAATGTGGAGTTGAACGTCGTCGGCGCGTTGTAGTTCCAGCCGAGCGTGAGATCGCGCTTGCGGATGTCGCCGTAATCAGTGCCGGCCGCGCACGCCGTGAAGGCGACGAAACATGTGGCCTGCCGTGTGTTTGGCTGCGCCTCGAGCACCGCATACCACCAGATCCGCGAGAACCCGGCCTCGAAGAGCATCTTGCTGCTCAGCGTCGTCGTCGCCTTGACCTGCGTCACCGACGCGTCGTTGGGATACTGCGCGAACGACTCGGGCGATCCGCCGCGGTTCTCGATGCCGAAGTGGCGGCGCCAGCGAGGGCCGTAGCTGTAGGCGCCCGTCAATCGCGTATTTCGCAGCTGCGTGGTGAGGCGGACATCCCCCGACTTGAGATTGGTGTCATCCGACGCCTGATCCGCGTTGGCCGGTGTGACTCTCGGATCGGACTGGCCCCAGAAAACGTTCGGCACGTTCTCGGCGAAACCCCAATGGCGGCCCGACGCGAAGAACCAGAGCTTGTCGCGCATGATCGGCCCACCCACGTTGCCGTTGGCATCCCACAGCTTGGCCAGCCCGCCTGACGACGGATTGAACCCTCTCAAGCGGAGCGCGTCGTCCACGTTGGCGCCCTGGAAGCTGTCGTTGGCGTAAGTCCCGAGGAACTCATAGGCGAACCTGTTACCGCCCGTGCGCGGGACCATGTTGACCGACACGCCCGCCGCCTGATTCTCGGCGCTGCCGCCCGACACCGTGTAGGACATCTCCTGGAAGATGGCTTCGTTGTGGTAGATGCCGTTGAACCAGCCCTCACCGAAGCTGTTGTTGGCGTGCATGCCGTCGATCTTGAGCTGGAAGTCGGCGCCGCGGCTGCCGAAGGCGACCAGAGTGCCGGACTGCGCGGTGGAGCTGCCGCCAACGTCGTAGCGGCCCATCGTCACGCCCGGCAGCACGTTGCCGATCGTCTGGAAGTCGCGACCGGTCGGAATCGTGTCGAGCAGCTCGCGGTCGACCACCTCGCGCCGCGCGGTGTTCTGGACATCGACAATCGGCGACTCGCCCGTGACCGTCACCGTCTCGGTGATCGAGCCGACGCGCATCTCCACGTTGACCGGCGCCGTGAAGTTGGCGTCGAGCACGATGCCCTCGCGTTTGACGCTGTTGAACCCCTGAAGCGTAAACGTCACCGTATACGTCCCGGGGCGCAGATCGACTACGCGATACTGACCCGCCTGATCGGTGACGGTGGACCTCGTCTTCTCGATGAGCGCCGGACTAGATACCTCCACGGTGACACCCGGCAGGACGCCGGCCGTGGCATCACGAGCAACGCCGGCAATCGCGCTTTGCGCGTCGGCAATCCCAGGAACGAGCAGGCACCCGAGAGCAACGAATACGTTCAGGCGTCGCCGGGTCATATCTCCTCCTTCGTCAATTGATCCGCTTCGCGCCATTTCCCTGCGATCGAAGCGCGATGGCGAGGTGGTCACGAGTCTCCGAATTGCGTGGGTCCAGTTCGAGAGCACGCCGGTAGTGCTCGATGGCTTCATCAATCCGGCCTTGCGAGTACAGAGCAACGCCGAGGCCGTCGTGAGCGAGCGCGTAGTCGGGTTCGAGCGCGAGGGCCTTCCTCAACGAGGCGATGGCCTCGTCACGACGTCCCTGCCGAAACAGCGCGTTGCCGAGGTTGTAGTGTGCCGCGGCGGAATCCGGTCGTGCCCGGACCGTGTGAGCGAAGTGCTCCACCGTGCCATCGAGATGACCGGCCTCCGCGTGCAGCAGCGCCACATCGTCGTGCAATGCCGCGTTGTCGGGATCCGTCTCGAGCCGCTTCTCGACGCCGACGATCTCCTCGCGCACGATCCGCTCGCGCGCGGCGCGGGCCAGCCGCGCGCGGTCCGCGGGGTTGCGCGTCACCACTTGCAGCCAGAGCTCGGCCATCTCGTTGGTCGTGTGCTGCCCGTACGTCACCCGACGTGGTGGACGATGAGGGTTCTGAGGGTTCGCGGCGGAGTTGTCGTAGGTGAATTCGAACGTGATGGTCGTGCCAGCTGGGAGGAACTCTGGACGCGCGTAACGAAAGACGCCCTGCCAGTTGAAATCCCACTCCCGGATGTAGATCAACCACTTCCGCGTGCCATCGGGCAGCGTGGCATAACTCTTCACCTCTCTCGCGAGGAGGTGCGCGTGGGGCTGAATCGTGTAGAGATCAACGTCCACGTCCAAGGGAAACGTGTCGGTGACAACGTATCGACTGTCGCCAGGCGCGATGTCCATGTGCTGCCGGGTCATCCGGATGAGCGTCGGCTGAAGCCGCGGTGGCGCGTCGCTGAAGTACAGCCCCAGCTTGGGCTGAATGGTCTCGCTGTGTCCGGTCGGCCTGAGGTGCAACATGAGGATCAGGTCGGCCCCGGTTGGAAGCGGCCATGACATGTCACGCGGCGCGATATTGGATGCGAGGCCGGGCAACCAGCCGAGGAAATATCCGTCCGGGCTCATCGCCGAATGGGGGACGAGCCCTTCGTAACCGGGCTCGGGATCCTGTTCGTCCAGGCGTCGCGACGACCGCGTGGGGTCGAACTGCATGGTGGCGTGGTGCACCGCCCCCGAGCCTGGAAGGAATTCCCACGCCCGAATATGTCGCGTGGTGGAGGACTCGATCGGGAGCACGAAGTTCCGATAGACGTCTTCGCCGGAGGCGCGCAGCGTGTACGGAGCGGTCTCGATCACGAGGTCCGGTGTTCCGAGCTGCCAGCGGCCGTTCCACGTGGGCGCTGAACGTAGCTGCAGGCGGTCACCTTCGACGAGCCCATCCTCGACCCATCGTGCGAGCGTTCGGATCTCGTCGCCGGTCAATCGCCGCTCGTCCAGGAACTCACCGTAGCCAGGCTCGGGCTTCCAGGGCGGCATCACGCGGTCGCGCGTCGCCGCCACGATGGCGACGGCGTGACTCTTCGCATCTTCGTAGGTCAGTAGCGAGAAAGGAGCTATGCCCTCAGGTCGATGGCACGACGCGCACGACTTGAAGAGGATCGGAGCGACGTCCTTCGTGAACGTCACGGACGCGCGCTGCGCGTGCACGCTCGCCGTGCCGATGATGAATGTCACGGCGCAAACCGCCGCCGCCGCCGGCCGTCGGCTCATGGTCCCTCGCGCCGACAAGATCATCGGGCACGGCATAAGGAGTGGGCCCGATTAGAGGCCCGGTGGCTGCAGTTGTCAAGAACATCAAGTCGTCGAAGAGAAGCCCTATCGCGTTGGCGGGCGTTTCCCGGTGATCAGAATCTGCTTCAGTGCGGCGACGTCGGCCCCGAGGTCGGTGCTCCCCGCCGGGAAGCCGTTCTTCTGCGCGATGAACGCGATGATGTCGGCGTAGGTATCGGCCGCGAGGCTGCCAGGCCGATCGGAGGGCATCAGCATGCGCGTGCGCTCGAAGAGATCGCCAACCGACATGTCGCCCCACAGAAACACGAAGCTCTCTTCGACCAGGCTTGGAGCCGTGCCCTTGCCGCGAAGATCGTCGGCGTGGCATGACGCACACGATTGCATGTAGGCGCTTCGGCCGCGCTCGGCTTGAGTCGCGGTGTAGACACCGTCCCACACCGTCCGCTTCGGCTCCTGACCGTCGATCGCGGATCCAATCAACGCGACCACGAGCAGCACGCAACAAGAGACGCAGCGTGGCAACTCAGCGCGATCCATTTGGCAGCGCGAAGACGAGCAACGTGTTGCCGGAATTCGGACGCCGGATCTCCGGCGCAAGCTCCGGCGCAATCAGCGTTGACCAGCTCCCACCGCCGATTCCCGCCGGCATCGCCACGTACTGCTTGCCGTTCGCGAGATACGTGATCGGGAATCCCTGTGCGGACGTCGGCAGGCGCGTTTGCCACAACACCTTCCCGGTTGCCGCGTCGTACGCGTACATGTGTCGATCCCAGTCGCCACCGAACACGACTCCGCCTGCCGTCGCGAGCGCCGCAGTATTCGACGGCGATGGCGTGCGATGCCGCCACAGGATCTTTCCAGACGTCACGTCGAGCGCCAGGAACTCGCCGAGATTCCCATCCGACTGCGGATGCTTGGTGTTCTTGCGGCGAACCGGGCCCGTTCCGCCACCGCCTGCGACTTTGGCGGTCGGGCCGAAGGTCGCGATCTCGCAATTGAGATTCATCGGCACATAGAGGGCATTCGTCTGTGGATTGAACGCCATCGCGCGCCAACTCTTGAAGCCAGCCGTACTCGGGCAGAAACTGATCTGCACGCCCAGCTGCGGAATCATCCCGGGCCGATACGTCACCTTGCCCGACTGATCGACGTCGAGGATGTTCTGATAGCCAAGATCGGTGGCGCGGACGAACGCGCCCGTCTTCCGATCGAGCTGCCAGAGAATCCCGAGCTTGCCCATCTTCAACAGCGACGGACGGCCGCCGACGTCGATCAGGATGCTCTCGAAGACTTCATCCATGTCCTGCGTCTCGCCTGGAATGTGCTGGTAGTACCACTTCATCTTTCCCGTGTCGGGATCGAGGGCGAGCGTCGAGTTGGTGTAGAGCGCGGCGCCATCGGTGCCTCGCGCCACACGCGCCCATGGCTTGGCCTGCGCCGTTCCCCAGTAGACGAGATTCGCGTCCGGATCGTAGCTGCCCGGAATCCACGCGTCGCTACCGGCGCGGAACATCAGGGGCAACTCGCCCCACGAGTCACCGCCAGGCTCGTCGGGACGCGCGACTGTGGACGTGCGCCACAGCTCCTTTCCCGTCTGGGCATCGTGTCCGCTGATGAAGCAGACGTCTTC
>Ga0111538_10009548_pt1 | contig 12952 bp, 2 predicted proteins | sample SoiMethybrSBSTD1_FD_79669 | JGI IMG/M metagenome (GOLD analysis project Ga0111538, IMG submission 79669) | Bulk soil microbial communities from a Populus tree surrounding site in Tennessee, USA - Soil MetaG P. TD hybrid SBSTD1 (version 2)... | ecosystem: Environmental > Terrestrial > Soil > Tree...
CCCCGGGAATATAGGGAGTCGCGCGTTCCGTTCCTGGAAGAAAGTCGGGATACTCGCTAACGAGAACGATGGCCTTGTAGGAGGCGTTCTGATCAACCTCGGCAAAAATATGGCCGAGATCCGCCACCAGGACTGGCGCCTTCACTTGCTCGCCGGCGCTACGGAACTTGATGACAAGAACGTTTTCCACCGAGGTATCCAGATGGATATATTCCGCCGGAGAAGCGATCTTTTTCGCAACCTTATCGGCCCCCGTATCTGAGGGATTCTTTGCCGCGTCCGCCGCAACCTCGACGCGCATCAGCGCTTCGACCAAACCGACCAGGCGCCGCGTCAGATGCTGTTTCAACAGACGGAGCGCATCTCGGGACTTCGTCGCCATCGCCCGCGCCAGTTGTTCCGCATACGCCTCGACTTGCGCCACCGGCAGAAAGGGACAAGTCCAGCCTTTCCTTCTCAGTTGCTTGCCCGCCGAGGCCGTCGATAGGTACAACAAGTCCCGCGCCCGAACCTCGCCGAACCGTTCGCCGAACACAATCGCCTCGGCGGTCTTTGGATAAAAATGGCGTTGCGCGTCTGTGTATCCGTACTGCGCATCTTCGTTGCAGACCATGAAGTCACAGAGCGCTGCGAACAAGAAGCCTGCGCCGATCGCATCACCCCCAAGGACGGCGATGACAGGATACGGAAATGACACAATGGCCTGATAGAGCTTTTGCTCGATGGCTTCGTTGTAGTCTTCTCTTCCGCCACGCAAGAAACAGCGCTCGGCCCCGCTGATTATCAGTACCTTGAGCGATGCCTCCTGTTGCGCTCGGTCCAGGGCCTGCAGCAAGTAGACAATCACGTCCCTTGCCGGAGTATCGCCGCCTACCGGCGCGGCGATCTCGATCGAGAATACCCCGGCGCCGCAGTCGTACAACCTGACCGAAGAAACTGCAGGCGCCGCGCTCCCCTCGATAGGCGCGCCAAGCGGCGCATCTGAGAGAGTAATCGGTGGCTTTCCTGCGGAAGTCTGCCGCGCCATGTTTTCAGGAGGCGCCGCCGCTGACGAGACAAGCGCGCTCGGAGTGGCTAAAGAAATAGCCGCCGGCTTTTTCCGCTCAACTGGCGCGGGGGTCGCTTGTTTATACGGAACAAATACGATTTCTCTGCGCGCCTGCGCGGCAAGAGTGATTTCTTTGAGCTCCACAGGAACCGCCGGAGACGCCGCTTTATCAATGACCCATTCGACTATGTCATCGACTCTATCTGGCGCCGTCCGTTGCCAGTTTACGCCTCGCATCTGCGCAGCGATATTTCCCTGCTCGTCACACAGATCGAGATCCAGCTTGACACTCGCGTCCCTCGCCTGATTGCCCGGCGAGTAGCGCGCCCAGGCGACCATTTCTCGGCTGCACGGCGAGACGATCCGTAACGATTCCAGCGCAACGGGCAGTCGCGGTTGGTTGGAACTCTCAGACGAGCCGTCGATCAACCCCACACAAGCCTGCATGGCGCCGTCCATCAAACTCGGATGCAGCCAATAGTCTCCCAACGTGTCCTCTACAGCACGCGGAAGCCGCAGACGCGTTAATAACTGGCCCTGCCCCATCTGTCCTTTGAGTTGATCGAGATCAAGCCTGGCCGGCGCCCCCTGGAGACTCAAGACCGCGTGACCTTGGCAATGGACGATCTCCTGGCCGGTCTCCTGACTGTAAATTTCGTAGTCGATCTGGTTCTCGTCGTTCGCCGCGAGCGCGATACTAATCTGCTTGTTCTCGCTGAGCGCGATCGGCTTCGCCCAGACAGTATTGCGCAGCTCCAGGACCGTCGCTTCGGGCCGCGCGGGCAATGCACACTCGATCGCCGCCCGCGCCATCTCCAGATAGGCCGCGCCCGGCAACGCCTTTTGACTCGCGTGGCCCTCCGTCGATACCTGATGATCGGCGAGGAAGAATTCTTCTCCCGTAAACGTCGAGCTGTAACGTTGCTCGCTCAGATCGGACGTGTTGCGATGTAGCAACGGGTGAAGGACTGCGGTTGCGGCTCCCTGGGCACGCTCCTTCATGCCCGACGCCGCATCTATCCAATAACGCTCCTTCGCAAACGGATACGTGGGAAGGCTCATACGCCGGGGCTTGGCCTCTCCGTACAGCTTGCTCCAATCCAGATCCAGGCCCTTGACCCACATCTCCAGCAGTTTGGAGAGTTTCCTGTTGGCGATCCATTTCTCGACCGTTTGTTGCAGGTCGGCGTCAGTACTGAAGAGTGACAGCGCTTCTTTGTTGCGCGGCGCCTGTTCTTGATACGCGCCTTCGATATCCTGATCGCCGGCAACATAGGCGTGGAGCTTTTCCGCCAATTGTTCGATCGAGGGCGCCAAGAAGCCCAGTCGCTCTTCCATCGCCTCTCGACCCACCTGCAACGTATAGGCCATGGCGCCGAGGTCAATGGCCTTCCCCGATGATATTGCCGATTGTTCTTCCTCACGGATAAAGCCCAACAGATCACGAGCCTTTTGTTTCAGTTGCTCCGCGCTTCTGGCTGACAGGACGATGATGACTTTCGTATTTTCAACAGGAGCAGCAGGCTCCATGACATCTACCGTAGGTAGATATTCTTGCACGATAACATGAGCATTCGATCCGCCCGCGCCGAAGGATGATACGCCGGCGATACGCGGTATTTCCTGTACCACACCATTTACTTCGCGCAATGGACGCCGCCATTTTTCCAGGCTTTTTTGAACATTGAAGGGAGTCTGGCCGAAGTCGATTTCCGGGTTAGGGATCTCAGAATGAAGAGAAGGCGCCAGCTCTTCGTATTTCAACTGCAGTAACACCTTTGTCAATCCGGCAATACCGGCAGCGGATTCACAATGACCGATATTCGACTTTAACGATCCGATCGAGCAAAATTGGTTCTTGTCGGTCGTTTCTTTAAACGCGCGGGTTAGACCGGCGATTTCAATCGGATCGCCCAGGGCAGTACCGGTCCCGTGAGCCTCGATGTAACTGAGGTCTTCCGCGGTGACCTTCGCGCGCTCCAAAGCCCGCGATACCACCTTGGCTTGAGCTTTTGGGTTGGGAACTGTGTAGCCATTCGTCTTCCCACCGGCATTGACCGCACTGCCTTTGATGACGGCATAAATGTGATCCCCGTCCTGTTGGGCCTGTCTCAAAGGTTTTAGAATAATCGCGCCCACCCCCTCGGCGACGATGAACCCATCGGCCTGCTCTCCGAAAGCTTTGCACTGCTTGCCGCTGGACAACATCGTCATCTCAGCCAGATATAAATAATGGACCGGATCAACGATCACATTGACCCCGCCCACGATGGCGCACTCGATCAAGCCGCTATAGATGCTTTCCAGAGCCACATGAATGGCTGTCAAAGATGACGAACAGGCGGTATCGATAGCCATAGAAGGGCCTTGGAAATTAAAAACATACGAAACCCTATTGGCGATCGAAGAATGAGCGGGCTGCGGCGTGTATCTGGAATTCATCACACCCACGAATACCCCGATCTTTTCGGCCTTTCCCAAATTCTCGAGGGTATAACCGGCATCTTCTATCGCATGGTAACAAGATTCTAGAAATATCCGTTCTTGCGGATCCATGCGTTTGGCTTCTTTAGGCGAAATCTTGAAAAACAAAGGATCGAATTGATCGATGCCCTCTATAAAGCCGCCCCATTGGGTATATATTTTCCCAGGCTTGCCTTTCTCTGGGTCATAGTACATTGCCCATCTCCAGCGATCCCCGGGTATTTCCGTAATGCAATTGACGCCATTCGATAAATTTATCCAAAACTCCTTCAAATTATTTGACCGTGGATATCGGCCACTCAGTCCGACAATAGCAACATCAAAGATGGGCGGGATCAGAGCAGAAGAAGCTGGCGCTGGCTGGAAAGTGTGTTGCATGCTTATTTGTTCCCCTGCCGATGTCTTTTGCTCTTGAGTAATATCGTTGACCAAAGGTCGAGGAGAACTTCTCTGTCTTCGAACAACTTGGGTCGAAGTTGCCCTCGACCGAGCCGGTGTAGAAACGGGCTGCGGCGCGCCAGCAGTCATTGACAACACCGTGACTAGCTCTTGCTCCTTGTTTTCCAAAAAGTAATCCACCAGTCCATCGATGCTCTGGACCTCGAAAAACAACGTAGCCGTAACATTCGAAAATGCCTTGCGTAGCTGATAAGTGAGCTGGCCGACCAGAATGGAATCCAGGCCGTATTCTGCGAGTGGCCGGCGCGGTTCTATCTGGTCAAGCCGCATCTTCAGAGTCGACGCGACTAGTCTTTGAAAATAGGAAATAGCTTTTTCGCGCAGGGATTCTTCAGCGTCGGCAGATTCCTTCATCGCCGTTGCCGGAGCAGTGATTGTCGATATGGGAGGTTTGTGCTCCAAAACCACAACCGGCTGTTTGTTTAGCTGTTGTCGTACCCATCCATCGCTGCTAGCAACGATAATCTGCTGTCCGAACTTATGCGATTCGTCGACAGGAAAAAAGATCGATTCAAACCCCTCTTCTGCGAGAATTTCTTGCCATTTCTCGGGCGCCAATCCCGGGCTTCCTGGCAGACGCAGCGCCGTATCCTCCGGTAACCACCATCCTTCCAACAAGCCAAAGGTCAAGTGGGTAAACAAGGACCAGGCGCTAATTTCATTGAGCAATAAAACTCCCTGGTTCTTCAAGGCCGCTTTGGCGTTGCGCAGGGTTTCCCTGATGTTCGGCGTGGCGTGTAATACATTGGCGGCAATAACCACGTCGTAATGATCCGCCGCAATCGATTGCAATGCCAATGGCTTGGAAACGTCAAAGATCGCAGTGGTCAGCGCAGGGAATCGCGGTTGATATTGTTCCTCAGCATGCATCAGAAATGCCTTGGAAATGTCTGTGTAGTAATACTCGTCAATAGGAAAGCGTTGCAACAGCGGGAATAATTTTGTAGTGGTACCGCCGGTGCCCGCGCCGATTTCCAGGATACGGATTTTGTGTTCCTTATCCGCGTACAACATATGTTCGATGCATGCCGCCAACGTGTCCCCGAGCGCTTCATTGAAATAGTCCGCCAGGGCGTTGCCACGGTAGATGCCTTCGACCAACTGCATCGACGGATCGGGAAACATCACCTCCGTTGCCGGCTGATTGCCGCTCAGAATGCGGGGCAATCCTTTTAAACAAGCCTCCAACAAGGCAATCTGTGCTTGTTGGTCGGGGTTAGCCGCCCATACGATTTTTCTTTCTTCCCACTCAAGCCACAAATCGGGGAGCGCTCGGACTCCGGGGGTGACCGTCAAGTCCTCGCCAAGCAACTTTCGTTGTTGCAGGTACTGGATGCTGCCGCTTAACCACCGCTCATAAAATGGCGCAGGCGGTTTGTCCAACGACAGATCGGCAATTCGACGGATTCCCCGCCTGAAAAATCCTAAAGAGATCAGACTTGATGCGAGGATTTCTGCTAAAAAAGCATCCATTCCCGTGGTTTGTAGTCCTCCCTTTAGCGCTGCCACTTGCCTGGTGGAAGCTGGTTTGACCAGGTCTCTTTGTACTTGCGGAAAGGCGTTCGCAGCAGCTATGGGATAATATGTCAGCTTCTCGGAGAAACTGAGGTCCGTGATAGCCTGAGCGTTGATAATCTTGATTGAGCCTATCTGACTCAGCTCAGAACTAACGAATGTCTGCAAACACGCCATGCCCTCATTCGACTCGATAGAGCCAATGCCCATGCGCTCCATGGTCTTGCTGTAGCATTCGTCAGCTACGACGCCTACCTTGCCCCAATATCCCCAGTTCATGATTTTTACCGGATAAGCGCGGTGCTGCTGTAGTCTCTGCGCAAAACTGTCTTTGAAAGTACAGCCGGCGGTATAGTTGGACTGGCCGGGCGGTTTGACAAAAGAGAGGATGGACGAGAAGAACAGCATAAAATCCAGCTCTTGCTTGCCGAATACCCGGTCCATATTCACGCTTATATCCACTTTGGCGGATAAACTGGTTCTGAATTCCGATTCCTCCATGCGGGCAATGCTCTGATCATGCAGAATGATGGCTGAATGCACGACTCCATGAATAGCGGGATAAGTTTTCAGGATCGATCTAAATGCTTGCTCCAACGCATCGAAGTTCGAGGCGTCGGCAGAAATGTACAGAGGGGCAGGACCCAGCCGACCGAGCGAATTGATCTTGTCTTCAATAGTGGCGTTGCATTTATGCAGGCCAATCCAGACCATGTTGGCCTGGTAGTGTTCGATCATGAACCGGCTCCATACTTCGCCAAGACCGCCCGCGCCGCCGATGACGACGTAAACCCCTTTTTGTCTGTAGTGGATTGGCGCCGACTGGGGCAGTATTGGAATGTGAGCAAACTCCTGATGGAACCATTCGCCACGGCGGTAAGCCAAACCGTTGCCTCGTTCATCCGGGGCCACCGACAGGCATTCATTGGCCGCCACTGATTCAAGTGAATCCACGTCCAGCAAACTTAACTTCCAATGGGGATATTCTTTCGCGAGGCTGCCTACCAGTCCGAAGATTCCGGCATGGGTTGGCTGGATCGGCTCATCTTTTTTCACTCGCTGTGTATTGCCGGTAATGATGGTCCATTGCAGCTCTTTATCCCCATACCCCAAACGCAGCAGGGCTTTGATGATGCGAAAAACGTTCAGTACTCCAAGTTCTTGTTGCTCGATTATCCGATCATCGTCTTGCCTGGATCGACCATCCGCTCGAGCGACATCCGGCGCAACCCAGAGTAGATGGTCGAACGCACAGTCTTTCAGCTTTGCTTGTATGAAGTCGATGGTCGAAGTTGAGGGTAATGGCAATAGGTACGCGTTGGAGTGGATTTTTTTCACCCAGTCCAGGTGAGTTTGATCGGCTCCCAACAGCAGTATTTTTGTCGATCCCGGAAGGATCGTCTTCTTGTGAGTTTCCAGCCGAACGGGATTCCAGACCGGAACAAACAACTGCAGCCCAGGCTGAATTTCCTGTCGAGGATGGAGTGATACCTCTTCATCACTTTTCAGAGCTCGGAAGGAAAGGCCTTGCATCTCTATGCAGAGACTTCCCTGCTCATCGCACAGATCAACATCCAACTTGACACTCGTGTCCCCTGCCTGGCTGCCCGGCGAGTAACGCGTCCAGGCGACCATCTCTCGGCTGCACGGCGAGACGATGCGCAACGATTCCAGCGCAAAAGGCAGTCGCGGTCGGTTGGAACGTTCGGAGGAGTCGCCGATCAACCACACACAAGCCTGCATGGCGCCGTCCATCAAACTCGGATGCAGCCAATAGTCTCCCAACGTCTCCTCTATGGCCCTCGGCAGCCGCAGGCGCGCCAATAATTGGTTGCTCCCCCGATGAATGGCGGTTATTCCCTGAAAAGATGGCCCATAGACAAGCCCCATCCGGGCGCACGCCGCGTAAACCTCGCTTGGCACTAACGGGCTCTGACTAATCTGCCCCTTGAGCCCGTCGAGATCGAGCCTCGCCGTCGCCGCTTGTCGACTCAAGACCGCGCGACCCTGGCAATGGACGATCTGCTGGTCGGTCTCCTGGCTGTAAATTTCGAAGTCGATCTCCTCGTGGTCGTTAGCCGCGAGCGTGATGTTGACTCGCTTCTTCTCGGCGACCATGATCGGCTGCGTCCAGACTATATTGAGCAGCTCCAGGACGGTCGATTCGGGCCTCGCAGGCAATGCGTATTCGATCGCCGCCCGCGCCATCTCAAGATACGCCACTCCGGGCAGGACTTTTTGTATGGCGGCGCCATCCGTACGTATTCGATGATCCGTTAAGAAAAATTCTTCGCCGGTAAAAGTCGAGCTGTAGCGTTGCACGCTCAGATCGGAGGTATTGCCGTGCAGTAACGGGTGAAGGCCCACCTTCGCCGGGCCCGCGGGTAACACGCCGCGAGCGGCGCCTTGCTCGCTCGCCGCCGTATCGATCCAATAGCGCTCTTTGGCAAACGGATACGTGGGCAGGCTGACACATCGCGGCTTACTTTTACCGGTCCAGGCGCCCTCATAGTATTTATTCCAATCTATCTCGATACCTGACGCCCATAGAATACCGAGTTGTTCCAGGTCTCTTTCGAATAGCGCTTGATCAATTAACTGCTGACCCGATTTCGTTTGCCACACCCGCCATGCCTGGTTGACGTTCGAGTCACTTTGAGGCGCCTGACCGGACCAGACATCGGTCACACTACTATTTCCGGCCAACCACTGCTTCAACTTGTCTAGCAATTCCACGTGATCCTTCACTCTAATTGCTAAACGCTGTTTCATAGCAGTACGACCGACCTGCCAGGTATAAATGGCGTCGCCAAACTCTGCGCCGGTCGACTCTCGCTCCAGTTTTTTCTCCAGATGGCCAATCACTTTCTGAACATAAATGCGCAAGCGATCATGACTGGCCGCAGACAAGACGAAGAGGCGCTCATGCTCTTGGCTATGGGCCCTGGCGTCTCGACGATACTCTTGCACGACGACATGCGCATTGGTCCCGCCTGACCCAAAGCTACTCACCGCAGCTACACGGGGCCCCTCTGAATCCCATTCGCGAAGTTGATCCTGTATATAAAAAGGCGTGTCTTTCAGCCGAATCTTGGGGTTAAGCTGGGCCAAGTTAATCGACGCGGGAAGTTGTTGGCGCCGAATGGATAAAATAACCTTTAGTAGACCCGTAATTCCCGCGGCAGACTCCAAGTGTCCGAGGTTGCTTTTGATTGAGCCGATCGCGCATGGCTTGACTAACCAATCCTGGTTGTTCTGATTTAGTCGCGCGTAGGCGGTTTGTATTCCTTGTATTTCAATGGGGTCGCCCAAGGAGGTGCCGGTGCCGTGGGCTTCTATGTATGTCAGATTCCGGGCGGCGATTCCCGCATCTTGCCAAGCGGCCATTAGTAGTTCGCTTTGCTTTTGTGGATTGGGAACCGTTAGGCCGCCGGCAAGGCCGCCGTGATTGACGGCGCTGCCTCTGATCACCGCGTGAATCTGGTCGCCTTCGGCCATGGCCGCGCTGAGGGGCTTGAGCAACAACATCACCGCGCCTTCAGAACGCACATAGCCATCGGCCTTGGCGTCGAACACCTTGCACCTGCCGTCTGGCGCCAGCATGCCGGCCTTGTGATAAGCAATCGACAAATCGGGATGACAGATCAGATTGACGCCGCCAACCAATGCCGCGGCGCATTCGCCCGAACGCAACGATTGAACCGCTGAATGTAGCGCTACCAGGGAGGAAGAACAGGCGGTGTCGACTACCAGGCTAGGGCCGGAAAGGTCAAGAAAGTATGAAAGACGGTTAGCCAAAATAGCTAAAGAGCTGCCGATGCCGTGGTGGGCTGCTATTTCCAAGCCGGCTTCTTGTATCAACCGACTATAGTCGCAATTGCTGGCCCCGACGAAAACGCCGGTCTTCGAGCCCCTTAAAGCAGCAGGTAGAATGCCGGCGTCTTCCAGGCAGGCCCAAGCGAGTTCCAGCAACATTCGTTGCTGTGGATCGGTGATTTGCGCTTCGACGGCGGAGATGCGGAAAAAGGCTGCGTCAAAAGCGTCGACATCCTTGACAAAGCCGCCTTGATCTAGACCGGGATACTCATCCCCACCAGGCCAACTCCGCCTCGTCCTTGGAAATGAACCGATCACGCATTCGTTCAAGGCCAGCGCCTGCCATAGCTGATCCGGAGTCTCTATACCGCCCGGAAGCTTGCAAGACATGCCGACGATCGCAATATCTGTGGTCGCGGCGCGTTCTTTATCCGGCGCATCGCCAGGAGCCGGCAGCGTAACATTCCTTGAGCGATGCGCCGGATTGACGCTTGCCATCCAATTTGCCTCTGGGGCAGCCGCCAGCCTTGTCGTCAAATATTCGACGACTTTTCTAACAGTGTTGTGTTCAAAGAAAAATCCGGCCTGGAATTCCAGGCCGAATCTATCTTCACATCGTTGTTGCAATTTTAGTAGGTCGGCCGAATCCAGGCCCATCTCCATTAGAGGGCGATCGATATCACACTCACTATTGCCGATACCCAGCGACTCGGCCGCTTCTCCCCGGACGAACTCACTGATCTGCTGTTGATCGATCGTCGTTATCCTTAAGTCAGTAGCCGTCGCTGCATTTGCCGCTGCTTCGATCCGCTGCTGGCGTGGCGTTCGATTGAGGATGTCGTATGCCACCAATACCCCATTACCCAAATTGGCGTGATCCTGCGGGCGATAACCCGGAATGGCCTTGACGATCTCGGCGCCATGAGCCTGATGAAAAGCCAAGACGGGATCCTGGCCGCCGCCTTGGCGCCGAATATATTCCTCGAAGGATTGAGCTCCCTCGGCGCTATAGTTCTTGCATAAGGTCACTCCCACAACCTGCTTGACGCCGGGGATGAGACTGCACCGCTGCAGCATGAATTCCAGTAATTGATCGCCATAACCCCAGTCTTGCGCTTGCGGATCGATATTAACCGCCAACAACTGAATGATCGGGCCCGACTCTTGATGCAGCTCATGGACATCCGCAGCAGCGCGCATCATAAGCGCATCCGTACTTGTAATGCGCTGGCTGTAGATCACGCCGAGCGTTTTTCCTTCCTTTTCCAGGATAAATTGCCCCTGTGGATATTTCTGCAAGCGCGCGAGTATCTGCTTCTTGGGAGTTCGCGTATGCCGCCAGCAAAGTTTTTCAAGTTGACACAGTCGCTCCAGGTCGGCCTCAGTCGCGTGCCGGATGACATAGTCGCGCTTTGTAAAACTGTGCGAGATGATCCGACATGGGTCGGATGTTCTTAGATACAGATCTGACATTTTGGTTCACAGAGAGGCCGCTCGCGCCAAGAACGAAGAGGTTCGCGAGCGGATCAAGGTAGGGGTTAGAAGGCTGATTTAGCTCTTGATAAAATCAAAGCTTGCGTGATGATATTTCTCCTTATTCAACAACTGGGGGATGCGTAGGAGAATTCTATAGACGCCATTGGGCGTCACCCTATTAGATCGAATGTAAGGAAGTCCCCTATCCACATTCTGTATATGCTCGACTTCAATCTCGCCGTTTTCAAGAGGGGTGTATCGCCAGCTATTGTGCATACGCGGAATGCGGTAACAGCAATCATTTTTGGGAAACCTGTCCGGGGCAGCTACGAACTCTACTAAAACCGCTTTGCTCTTGGCGTCTTGAGTAACATGTATCTTTACCACATTATCCCTAGGGGAAAATGGGGGTGGGTAGTTCGATTGAACAAGATTAATAAGGTACTGACCTTGCGTGTTCCATGGCTCAACGGATTGAACCTTAACACAACTTGGATTCCAATCCACGCAATTCTCAAGATCGGGATCGAGCGCTGACGCAACGGCGCGATTCAATGTGGTTTTAATCCGCGTAACCCCCTTAAATTGCTTCAAGACGGAGCCGGGAGATTTTAAGGAGTAGACTTTCACGCCGTTTTTATCTATCTCCAATTCCCATTGATTCGAACCTGAGTTCTTCCAAGCCAAGTGCGCTATCGAAAGGATTGCCACAAGAGTCAGCGCCCCAAGCGACACAAACTTTGCGATCTTTATTATTGGTCGAGCTACCGACACCTTATCGTTCATGGTTTCCAATAGCTTATTGTCCGTGGTTTCCAATACCCTACTATTCATGTCTTCCTCCTAGTTGATTTGCCTTGTCGTTAGAGAGAGCGCGCTAATCGGTTAGCTAAATATTTGCCTAAGCAAATGAGCGTTAGTGTCGGAGATACCTTTACATTTTCCGGAATCACCGAGCCGTCGCAGACATGTAGATTGCTGTATTCCGTTTGCAGGTTCTCGTCCAAATGCTCTTTGATTCGAATTACTCCACCTATTTGCGCCGCCCCGATGGATGATTTGATAATACGCTTGCCGCCGGCGTTCTGTATGATTTGCCGAGCCATCTTTTCACCTTTTTCCAACTCTCCGAGGTCCTCTTTCTTCAATTCCTTGTGGTAACGGCCATCTTCCCGAAGCGTTCCGCCTAACCCTTCCTTGAACATCACCCCAACCCCTATACTTGTCGAGTGGAAAAGCGCGCGGATAAATCTACGATTACCAAGCATATACATTCTGTAGAACGCGCGAGCAAAATTCGCGTCGCCCAAAGTAAAGCCGTGCTCCGGTTCCCACCCCATACTTGCTACAAAATTCTCTCCCCCCTTCAGCCCGGGGACGACGCCAAACACCCCAAAAGAGGGATGGCAATAGAATCCGCGGTTTGCGACATTTTTCACCCCGCTATCTCGAAGTATGATCGGCGAAGCCGCCGCGCCCGCGGAGAGAATGATCCTGGCTCCAAAGGCGCGATGGATCTCAAAATCCTTTTTTCCTCTTTGAATTTTGTACTCCACGCCGACGGCTTGTTTCTTATCAACGATTGCCTTGAGAACCGTGGCCCGGTTGGTTAACGTGGCCCCTGCTGCGACTGCCTCCAGCACATAGCGCCTGGCGCTCCATTTCGCCTCGTGGTTGTAGCCGGAAGCGCATTTGGACAGATCGACGAGCATCGTTTTCTTTTTCCACGGGCATCCCAGCTCCAGCGCGCTGTTACGGACCTTGATGGCCTGGGCTCCGAGAAGCTCATCGGGCAATTCCGCCAGCGGCAGTTCCCGTTTCGCTTCTCCGAGCTCGCCGGAGAGATCGATCCCCAGCAATAGAAAGGTCTCCAACGGAGGAGGATCGGCCACTGCAAAATAGACAGCCGTTGTGCCTCCCGTCGTGAACGCCCTCATGGTAGCGAGGGCGTCGCCCACCGGAACACTGTTAAGAATGGAGCTGGTCGCCAGGAAGCCTTCTTTGGGTGGCGCGTCGCCGCCTCGTTCGAGGATCAGCACTCTTTTTTTCCTTTTGCTTAATTCTCTCGCGACAGCCGCGCCACCAGGCCCGGAACCTACAATGATCGCATCGAATTCTTTATTACTAACCTGTTTATCCATAGCGAAGCTCTAG
>Ga0111538_10009549_pt1 | contig 12952 bp, 8 predicted proteins | sample SoiMethybrSBSTD1_FD_79669 | JGI IMG/M metagenome (GOLD analysis project Ga0111538, IMG submission 79669) | Bulk soil microbial communities from a Populus tree surrounding site in Tennessee, USA - Soil MetaG P. TD hybrid SBSTD1 (version 2)... | ecosystem: Environmental > Terrestrial > Soil > Tree...
CACCTCCGGCACGGGCAGCTCGGAGATCTGGCCCTTCAGACCGCCCGGAACCACGAACGGCTCGAAGCGCTTCGGAAGAGTCGCTGCCATCAGGAGTTGGTGTAGACAGCAGAGTTTACGGGACGCCCGACGGACCTGTCAAAGAAACGAGGACGGGTCAGTACTCCTTCCGCAGGCTGATGCCGGTGTAGTAGTGCTGAAGGATGCGGTCGAAGGTGGATCCGGCCTGGGCCATTCCGAAGCTGCCGACTTGGCACAAGCCCACGCCGTGGCCCCATCCCTTGCCCGTGAAAACGAAGCGCGTGACGTTCCCGGCGGCGTCGCGCTCGCGGTCGATCACGAACAGGTTCTCTCTCAACCCCAGACCCCAGCGTACGCGCAGGCCATCCAGGATCAGCTCCCCGTCGCTGCCGACGACGGACGCCTCGATCACGCGACCGGAGACCCCGAAGCGCTTGGGGACGATGTCCCGGACCTGTCCGACCGTGCCGTAACGGGAGATGGCCTTCGAGACCTCGTCCGGGGTCATGCGCACTTCCCAGCGGTAATACTTCGACGAGCGGTCCGCGGACGCCCCGAGCAGGCTCTGCTTCGCCTCCAGGAACGTGATGCGGCCCCCCTGGGCCACGAAGGTCACCTTGTCCCCTTCGGCCAGGTCCAGCTCGGAGGTGCCGAGCCGGGTCCCGTCGAGGGAGCGGAAGAGCCGCGCGGCCAGGTCGATGGGCAGCGAGGCCTCGCCCTTGTCTGTGCGCACGGTCAGGCCGCCGCCGGACAAGCCGCGGAACTCGGCGGACACGAGACCGGGAGGAGCGGCCACCATCGCGGTGCGTCCGAGCATCTCGATGGCCTGGGCCCGCGTGATGGGCGCGTTGGGCCGGACGGTGTTGTCCGGGAACGGAGTGAGGATGCTCTCCTGCATGAGGAGGGCGGCGGCCAGGACGTCACGGCGGTCCGTCAGTTCCGCGCGGTCCTCGACCGAGAGCAGGTACTCGGGGTCGTCGGGGCTGAGCAGGCGTTGCGCCCGATCGTCCCAGCACATCGTGGAGACGAGATGGCGCATGAAGGTGCCGCGGCGCGTGAGCGAGCCCTCGACCGCAGAGGCACAGGGCTTGCGCTTGAGGGACGAGACGAGCCGGCCCACCCAGTCCCGCAGCTCCTCTTCGGTCGGGGCGGGCTTGAGAGCGGCCGCCGTGTACATCTTCATGGGCAGCACGTCGAGGCTCACGAGGAGGGCGGCGTCGCGATTGAGGTCCGGCTGGTCGCCCAGGGCGCGCGGCGCGGCCGTGGTGTGGATGGTGGCCCAGGCTTCGCGCTCGGGCGCGCAGGAGACGCCGACCAGGTAGGGCACGCCTTCGCCTTCGAAGATGTTGGAGCCGGTCTCGGTGTGGCCGCCGCAGGTCGAGGTGTAGAGCGCGTTGATCATCGACCCGCCATAGGTCGCGACCTGCCCCCGCGTCTCGTCCACCGCCTGCGTGGCCATCGGCTTCTCCGTGGACTTGCCGCGGTAGACCTGGCAGCTCGGGGTCGCGCAGATGTCGTAGCCGTGGGCCGAGTAACCGCCGCGGTTGCGCAGGACGTACGTGCGCGCGGCCACGGCCTGGGCCTTGAGGGCCTCGAGCTCCGGGAAGGCGTCCGGTGAGAGCTCGTTGGGCACCACCCCCTTCAGGTAGTCCTCGAGGTTGATGACGTTGACGACGGTCAGACCCGCCTCTCCCGGCCGCACCTCGAGGACGCCGCGATAGGGCAAGCCGTCGGCGAAGAGCGTATCGTCCGGCCGCGAGGGCACCACGCTGGCCGCGCTGAACTCGTCTCCGGTCTCCATCAGCTTCAGGCGGCCGGGAGTGGGTTCGCGCGGCTCCTCCGCGATCCACCCGCCCGAGAGCCCGAGCTGCTGGAGACGCGAAGAGAGCGCGACCGCCTCGTCGCGCGTCCGGAAGTCCCCGACGCGCACCTGCCAGGTCCGCGTCTCGTCACTCCAGCGGGAGACGGATTCGGCCTTGGCCATCTCGCGCACGCGCGCGGCCAGGTCCTCCGCTCCGCGCGGATCGGCCAGGCTGCCGACCTGGACACGGAACCGGCTGCCCGCGCCCAGGGGCGCGACGGCCACGAAGGTCGCGCGCGCCAGGGCGACCTGGCGGGCGAGCGGTCCCGCCTCCCGCACCATCACGCCGGAGTCGGCGCTCACCATCGAACGCGCCCCGTCCACGATGATCCCCACGCGGACGATCGGCCCCGGCACGAAGGCCTCGACGGGCAGAGGCGCCCCGTCGGCAGCGGCCGCGACGGCTCCCCCCGCCGGACGTCGCCCGGCATCGCCGATGCGAGGCGTGGGCACGGTGCGGCAGCTGGCGGCCAGGGCCATGGTCGCCGCTACCGCCGCGAGCAGGGCCGCCGCCGCCGAGGGCCGCTTCGGCAGCGCCTTGGCCGCCCGCGCGCGGCGCGCCGCTTCGCCGACTCCGAGCACCGCCGGAGTTCTCAACCCTGGGGCCCCTCTCCGTAATAGAACGAAACCTGCATGGTGACGCGCGGGGGCGCGAAGTCGGACGGAAGCGGCAGGAACCGTCCGGCCAGGATGGCGTTCGCGGAGGCCTTGTCCAGGGCCGCGTTCCCGATGGACTTCACGAGCTTCAGGCCGGTGACGCTGCCGTCCCGCTCGACGGTGAACTCGAGGTCCACGTGCCCCCGGATCCCGAGCAGGATGGCGTTGGGGACGATCCAGTTCCGGTAGACCTCGTTCCGGAACCGGTCGAGCCAGAGCGTGAAGTCCGCCCCCTCGGGGTCGAAGAAGAGAGGACCCATCTGCTGTCCGGTGCCGCTGGCGGTGCCGCGCGGACCCGTCTGGGAGAGCCGGCGGTCGAGGTCGCGCAGGGTCTCGCTCAACGTGGAAGGACGCGACGGCGTTCCCGGAGCCGCCGCGGACGCGGACGGCGCCTCGGGCCGGCCGAGCCCGGGAGGCAGCCGCAGGCGGCCCCCCATCGAGCCGCCATCCGCGATCAAGCTGGGCGGGGACGGGACGGGGGTCGGCGGCGGCGTGGCCTGGACATGCTCGGACCCGTCGCCGCGGACGGAACCGCGGGGAGTGGCCGTCAGGTCGTCGTCGCGCCGGAGCAGGATCGGCCCCTTCGCGCGCTCGGACTCCGGGCCACCGACGCTGATCCGATCGCGGCCCGGGGGCGGAGTGGGCACGGGCGTCGCGACGGGCGCGGGGGCCAGGGTGGCCGGGGGCGCGGTCACGGGAGGCGCCGGACGGAGCTGACGCAGGACCTCGGCCGGAGGGAGAAACACGGACGGACCCTTCGGGTTCGGGGTGGAAACGATTTCTGGTGCCACCGGACGGGGCTTCAGGGTGCGATCGATGAGAAGCATGATCAACGTCACATGTACGAATCCGGAGACGAGAAAGCCCAAACGCGGAGTGTTGTCCCCCGGACGGCCTGGCTCCCTATCCCCGGTAGCGAACAATTAAACCTACCATGCGGCGCCGCCCCGAGAGGTCACGGGCGCGCAATTGATTGTGAAATCGGCCAAAGGTCGTGATTTTGCTATGAGTTGGCCTGACAAAAAATAGGGGCCGAAACTAGCGCTGTTCGGCGATCCGGTCAAGGATGACGTGCGCCAGGCGGAGCGCACGCAGCCCGTCCTCGCCGCTGACCGCCGGCGCGGTGCGTGATGCCGCGCACTCCACGAACGCGGCGAGCTGGCGCCGGAGCGGCTCCTCGTCCGGGGCCGCCGTCTGCTCGACCTTGATCTCCGGACCCGCGGCCCCGTCGGTGAGCCGGCAGACCTGCGCCTCTCGGCGGGCGAAATCGACCGAGATGTAGGTCCGGGGGGAGAAGACCCGGAACTTCCGTACCTTCTCCACCGAGACCCGGCTCGCAGTCAGGTTGGCGATGAGGCCGGACGCGAACCGGAGCCGGACGTTCGCGATGTCCACCCGCGGGGTGAGGACCGGTACGCCGACTGCATCCACCTGGACGGCCTCGGAGCCGTCCAGGGTCAGCACGATGTCGAGGTCGTGGATCATCAGGTCCAGGACGACGTCGATGTCGAGGCTGCGCGGAGAGAACGAGCCCAGCCGGTGGACCTCGATGAAGCGAGGGGCCGAGACGGTCGCCTTCAGGACGTCCACCGCCGGGTTGAAGCGCTCGATGTGGCCGACCTGGAAGACGGCCTTGCGGTCTGCGGCCACGCGGATCAGGTCCTCCGCTTCGGCGGTCGTCGTGGTCATGGGCTTCTCGACCAGGACGTCCTTGCCGGCATCCAGGAGGACGCGGGCCACGCGGTGGTGGTCCACCGTGGGCACGGCGACGGAGACGGCGTCCACCTCTCCCAGCAGGTCGCGGAGGTGCTCGAACACCCGTCCCCCGTGTTTCCCCGCCACCTCCGCCGCGCGGGCCCGATCGATGTCGTAGACACCGGCCAGTCGGGCACCAGGCAGCGCGGCGTAGACACGGGCGTGATGCTGGCCGAGGGCGCCGACCCCGACCACGCCGACGCGGACCTCACGGCGCCCGGCGGAAGGGCCCGCCATCAACGGGCAGCCGGGGCTTCGAAGCCCCAGACGGCCAGGTCCGCCTTCTCGGCCGCGGCCAGGAGAAGGGACCGGTCCAGGAGCAGCGTCTCGCCCGCCTGCACGGCCAGCACGCGGGCCCTCGCCTCGCTCATTGCCGTCACGGTTCCGGGCCCGACCACGGGCACGTCGAAGCGGACGTCCTGCCGCGGCTTGGCCACCTTCACCACGCTGCAGCCCTCGCCGGCGATGCGGCCGGCGCGGCGGATGGCCTCGTCCGTGCCTTCCATCGCTTCCACCGCCACCACCGCGCGGTCCTTGACGACCACGGTCTGGCCGATGTCGAAGCCAGCCACGGCCCGGGCCACCTCCCGGCCGTATTCGACGTCCTTGATCTCGTCGCCGGACGGCCGGCGGCGGGTCATGGCTCCCGCCGTCGCCATTTGATCCTGGAGCAGCGCGATGGAGGAAAGGAGGGCGATGCCCTCCCGGCCCAGCGTGTCCGCCACCGCGCCGATGAGGCTGTCCGTGTTCTTGAGGGCCAGGCGGGCCAGGAGCCCCATCATCTTCAGGTCGGGGACGATGCCGGCGAAGATCTGCTTGTGCTTGACCTGCCCGGCCATCACCGCCTCTCGTACGCCGCCGCCCTTCAAGGCGTCGATGCAGCGCCCGAGCTGGCCCAGCGAAACCCAGTGGATCTCGTCCACCTCACCGGCGAGGGCGGGGTCCGCTTCCTCCTTGATGGCCACCGCCACCACCCGGCGGCCGGCCCGCCGGCCCGCCGCCGCCACCAGGAACGGGAAGCGGCCGTTGCCGGCGATCAGTCCCAGGGGCGCGGGACCGGCCTGGGAAGCGCCCGCCATCAGCCTTCGTCGGTGACGTGGTGGCGGCTGGCCCGCCGCAGGACGACGCCCCGCTTGGCGCTGCGAATGAAGTCCACGAGGAGGCGCACCTCCGGGATCATCGGCTCCGCCTCCAGCCGGGCCAGGGCCTCGCTGGTGTTGAGCCGGCTCTGCAGGAGGACACGATAGGCCTGCCGTATGGCCGCGATCACCTCGGGCGGGAAGCCCCGGCGTTGCAGGCCGAGCGTGTTCACCCCGTAGATCCGCGCCCGGTTGCCCACCGTCTTCGAATACGGCAGCACGTCCTTGGTGGCCACCGTGTAACCCCCCAGGAAACCGTAGACCCCGACCCGGCAGAACTGGTGCACGGCCGAGAACGCCCCGATGGTCGAATGGTCCGCGACGTCCACGTGGCCGGCCAGGGTCGCCGCGTTGGCGAAGATGGTGTGGTTGCCCACCCGGCAGTCGTGGGCCACGTGCGCATAGGCCATGAAGAGGTTGTCGGAACCGATCGACGTGAGCCCGCCGCCCCCTCCCGTTCCGCGATTGAGGGTGACGAACTCGCGCACGACGTTGCGGTCGCCGATCTCGAGGCGCGTCGCCTCGCCGTGGTACTTGAGGTCCTGGGGGGCCAGCCCCACCGAGGCGTAGGGGTAGATGTGGTTGTCGCGCCCGAGGGTCGTGTCGCCGTCGATCACCGCGTGCGCCTCGACGATCGTGCCCGCGCCGATCTTGACCTGGGGTCCGATGACCGCGTAGGCCCCGATGCGCACTCCGGCCCCGATCCGCGCTTCCGCAGCCACGCGCGCGGTGGGATCGATGTTTGGCGGATCCAGGGTCGCCACCTGAAGGAGCAGCTTCGCCTCCGCCACCCGGTGCTCCCCCGCCCGCACCTCTCCGCGCACGCGGCAGAGCGCACCCCGCCGGTGCAGGACGGTGACCTCGAGCCGGAGCTGGTCGCCGGGAACGGCCGGACGGCGGAACTTGGCGTCGTCGATGCCGACGAGGTGGACCTCGAGGCGCCCGGGATCGGGCGCATCCTGGAGGAGCCAGATCCCCGCGGCCTGGGCCAGGCCCTCCATCAGCAGGACCCCCGGCATCACGGGGGCCCCGGGGAAGTGGCCTTCGAAGAATTCCTCGGAGCCGGTGACGTTCTTGACGGCGACCAGCCGGCCGGCGGGGTCGTGCTCGAGCACGCGGTCCACGAGGACGAACGGGTACTGGGTGGGAATCTGCCGGATGAGGCCCGCAATGTCGATGGAGGTCGCGTTCATGGAACGAGCCATTCTAGTGGACAGAGCAGCGCAGCCGGGAAAGACGGCGATTGAGGCAGTGGCGCCTGACGGGCAAAGGAACGGCACGGAGGAACCCACGGGTGCGCCAACAAGCGGGCGCACGACGTGGTTTGGCAGCCGATCGGTGAGCTCGGCGTCGCGTAGCGGCGCCGAGCGACGGGGGGTTTAAGGGGGGGAGTTCACTGCATCCGCACTGGGCAGTGAATTCCCCCCATTAGATCAACGACGTTGCGAACTGCCAACAGCCCTGCCTACCCCTTCGGGCTCGGGGCCGGCTTGGGCGCGGCGGGCACCGGCCCGGCCGGCTTGGCTGCGGGCGCCGCCGGCGCGGCCGCCGCAGCCGTCTTCGCCGCCTCGTCCGCCTTCGCGATGATGTCCTTCGAGATGTCGTAGGCCTGGTTCATCAGGAGCGCGACCTGGCTCGTGAGGAGGATGTCGATCCCCTTCTCCTTCGCGACCGCGTCGATGGCCGGCTTGAGCTTCTGCTGGAACTCCGCGTTCATGGCCTGGGCCTGGGCCTCCGCGCGCTCCTTCATGCGCTGGAGGTCGGCCTGGCCGTCCTCGAGGAAGGCCTGGCGGTCGCGCTGGCGCTTCACGATGTCCTGGCGCTTCTTGTCCGCGGCCTCCGGAGAGAGCACGCTGCCCTGCTTGTCCAGCTCGTCCTGGAGCGCCTTGATGGCGGCGTCCATCTTCTGCAGCTCGCCCTGCTTCTTGGTGCCTTCGCTCTTGATCTCGTTCTCGAGGCCTTCGATCTTGCTCGCGTAGCTCTTGCCGAGAACGCTCTCGGCCGAGATCTGCTGCATGTCGATGACGGCGATCTTGGGCGAGCCGATCGGGCCGCGGGCGGCGGGAGTGCCCTGGGCGGGCGCGGGTGTCTGGGCCAGGGCGACCGCCGCCGATGCGCACAGGCCGAGCGCGACGAGGAACGTCTTCTTCATTGCTTCTCTCTCTCCTTAGAACGTGGTGCCGACCGCGAACTTGAAGGTCGACTTCGGCTGGAACGCGTCCCGGTTGGGGTTCCAGGCATAGATCAGACGGAACGGCACGTTGAGCACGGGCATGATGAACCGCAGCTCGACGCCCGTCGAGGTGCGGAGCTGCTTGAGATCGATGTTCTGCCCCTCCGAATAGGCTTGCCCGGCGTCGAAGAAGAGCAGCAGCCGCAGGGGCCCCCCCACGTCGAAGTAGTACTCGCCGTTGAAGAGCACGAACTTGTTCCCGCCCAGGGCCTGGGCCTGGCCGGTGACGGGATTGAGGGTGATGGGGCCGACGGTGCGGATGTTCACGCCGCGGATCTGCGTCTCACCGCCCAGGAAGAAGCGCTGATAGATGGGCAGCAGCTGGGTATCGCCGTACTGCTTGATCCAGGACGCCTCCGCGCGGATGCCCAGGGCGGTCTTCTTGAAGTGTGGAATGTACCAGATGAACTCGGCGTCCGGCTTGAAGTAGTTGACCGAGCCCCCGAGGGGACCGCCGGCGAACTGCGGCGTGAAGGTGAACTTCTTGCCGCTGCGCGGGGTGTAGGGGTTGTCCACGGTGTTGTGCACGAACGACGGGCTGATCGTGCTCTCCTTGCGCCTGCCCTCCTCGCCGAAGAGGAAGGGGTCGAACACGGGCTGGGTGGGGTCGGTGACGGGCGCGTTGGGGTCGATGCCCAGCAGCTCGCTCAGCCCCTCGATATTGATGAGCTGGAACGAATAGTTCACGAACATGCGGTTGAAGCCCTTGCGCCCGATGGGCAGGCCGGTCGTGAAGCTGATCCCCGAGCGGTCGTCCGTGTAGCCCACGACGTTCGTGAACGTCTCGTAGGTGAGCTTCCTCTTGAAGATGTCGAAGCCGGCGGTGATCGGCCGGTCGAACAGATAGGGCTCGGTGATGGCGATCTGGTAGTTCTTCGTCCGCCGGCCGCTCTGGGCGGAGATCTGGAAGGTCTCGCCCAGGCCCAGGAAGTTCGCGGTCGAGAAGCTGGCGTTGATGAACGTGCCTTCGAGGCCGCTCACCCCGCCGCCGAACGTGAACTGGTTGCGGTTCTGCTCCTCCACCTTGAAGGTGACGTCGATGCGGTCCTCGCCCAGGCTGCTCGGCCCCAGCTCCGGCACCCCTTCGATGGGCTTGAAGTAGCCGAGCTGGTTGATGCGGCGGATGGAGACCTTCAGCGCCTCCGTGTTGAAGAGGTCGCCTTCGTTCAGGTAGACCTCGCGCCGGATGACCTTGTCGCGGGTCGTGGTGTTGCCCGTGAACGTGATCTTCCCGACGTAGTACCGCTTGTCCTCGTCCATGGTGAGGGTGACGTCCACGACCTTGCGCTTGGCGTCGGGCTTCCTCTCCGGCCGCCCCGTCCACTGGAAGTAGCCCTGGGCGCCATACGCGTCGCGCAGCTTGTCGAAGCCCTTCCGGATCGTCGACTCCTTGTAGACGTCGCCCGTCTGCATCTTGAAGATGGGGAGGACGAGCTCGGGCTTGAAGACCGTCATGCCCTCGAACTTCACCTCGCCGATGCGGTACTGGTCGCCCTCGCTCACGGGAATCTCGAGGCGGATGCCACGCTTGGGCTTCTTGCCCTTCTCGTCGATGTAGCTGACCTTGGGGGAGCCGATCGAGGCCGTGACGTAACCGTGATTGAGGTAGAAGTCCTCCAGGCGCTTCTGGTCGCCCTCCGGCCCCGACCACTTCTCGGGCGTGTAGGTCGTCTTGCCCAGCAGCCAGGTCAGGTTCCAGAAGCCGTGCTGCTTGACCTTCTTCATCTGGCCGCGCAGCTTCTTGTCCGAGAACTTCTCGTTGCCGACGAAGTCGATGTGCTTCACCTTCGCCTTGGGCCCCTCGTCGACCACGAACGACACCTGCATGCCCGACCCGCCCACCGGCTTGGCCTCGTGGCGGACGGTGGCGAAGGGGCGTCCCTTCTCCGCCAGCATCTCCTTGAGGATGGTCTCGACGCGGCGCGCCTTTCCCAGGTCGTAGAAGGTGTCGATCTTGAGGCCGGCCTCGCGCTTCTTGAGCTCCTCCTCGATGTTGGACGTGGTCAGGGTCTTGGTGCCGCGGTAGTCGACGATCTGGATGCGCTTCCGCTCGTTCACGCGGAAGGTCACGATCTTCCCGCCCGTCGGGGAATCGCGCACGTCGATGAAGAGGTCGTCCACGAACCCCGTGTCCCAGAGGCGGCGGAAGTCCTCCTTCAGGCGCCGCTCGTCGTAGCGGTCCCCGGGCTTGGTCGAGATGTAGAAGAGGAACGTCTCCTTCTGGAGGAACTGGTTGTTGGAGATGTCGATCCGCTCGACGATCGGCGTGTTGGGATCGGCCTCCTCCTGGGCGGAAGCGGCCACGGGCAGCGCGATCCAGGCCGCCGCCAGCATCGCCCACGTCAGGATTCGCTTCGACTTGATCACGCGGTTCAGTCCTTGGGCTTGGGGGGCGTCTACGCGGAGAGCGCGCCGCCCCGTCCGTCCTGCCAGTAATAGAGGGCGCCGTCCTGGACCCCGACCTCGATGGGCCGCTGCGGGCGGATGTGGCCCCGGATGAAGGCCTCGGAGAGCGCGTCCTCGATGTGGCGCTGGATGGCGCGGCGGAGCGGGCGCGCGCCGTAGGACCGATCGGACAGGGTCTTCTGGAGAAGCCAGTCCACGCCCTCGGCGTTGATGCTGATGATGATCCCCTTCTCCTTGAGGTTCAGGTTGAGCTGATCCACGAGGAGGCGCGTGATCTTCTGGAGGTCGTCGTCGGTGAGGGCGTCGAAGATGATGATCTCGTCCACGCGGTTGATGAACTCGGGGTTGAAGGTGCGCTTCACCTCCCCCATCACCATCTCGTTCACGCGTTCCGCGGTGTCGCGCACGTCGTTGCTGGCGAACCCCATCCGCCCCTTCTTCTCGATGAAGCGGGCCCCGATGTTGGAGGTCATGATGAGGATGGTGTTCTTGAAGTCGATGGTGTTGCCGAGCCCGTCCGTGAGGTGGCCGTCCTCGAACACCTGGAGCAGGATGTTGAACACGTCGGGGTGGGCCTTCTCGATCTCGTCGAGCAGGACCACCGAATAGGGATTGCGCTTCACGCGCTCGGTGAGCTGCCCGCCCTCCTCGTGCCCCACGTAACCGGGAGGCGACCCGATGAGCTTGCTGACCGAGTGCTTCTCCATGTACTCCGACATGTCGAAGCGGATGAGGGAGCGCTCGGAGCCGAAGAGGAACGCGGCCAGCGAGCGCGCGACCTCGGTCTTGCCCACCCCGGTGGGGCCGAGGAAGAGGAACGAGCCCACAGGGCGGTGAGGGTTCTTGAGGCCGGCCCGGGTGCGGCGGATGGCGCGCGCCACCGCGGAGATCGCATTCTCCTGCGAGACGATGCGCTTGTGCAGTTCCTCTTCCATGCGCAGGAGCTTGGCCGACTCCTCTTCCTTGACCGCGGCGATGGGGATGCCCGTCCACTTGGAGACGACGTCGTCGATGTCGCCCTTGGTGACGTCGTGGCTGCCTGACCCGCCCATGTCCCAGTGCTCGCGCACGATGTGCAGGTTCTCGCGCTGGGCCACTTCCTCGTCGCGGAAGAACGTCGTGCGGTCGGCAGGGTCAGCGCGGTCCACCACCACCCGGATCTTCCGCGAGAACTCCGGCGTCTCCTCGAGGGCGGCGGCGTCGCGCAGCTTCACGCGGCTGCCCGCCTCGTCCAGCAGATCGATGGCCTTGTCCGGCAGGAAGCGGTCGGTGATGTAGCGGCTGGACTGGTAGACCGCGGCTTCCAGCGCTTCGTCACGATAGGAGACGTGGTGGAACTTCTCGTAGCGGTCCTTGATCCCGCGCAGGATCTGGATCGTCTCCTCTTCCGTCGGGCTGGCGACCTTCACCGCCTGGAAGCGCCGCTCCAACGAGCGGTCCTTCTCGATGTACTTGCGGTATTCGGCGGGGGTGGTGGCGCCGATGCACTGGATCTCGCCTCGGCTCAGGGCCGGCTTCAGGATGTTGGCGGCGTCGAGCGAGCCTTCGGCGGAGCCCGCGCCCACGAGGGTGTGGAGCTCGTCGATGAAGATGATGATGTTGTGGCTCTCGGTGAGCTCACGCATGATCGTCTTCAAGCGCTCCTCGAACTGCCCGCGGTACTTCGTCCCGGCCACGATCAGCGAGATGTCGAGGGCGAGGATGCGCTTCTCGGCCAGGTAGATCGGCACGTCACCCTGGACGATCTTGTTGGCCAGGCCTTCGACGAGCGCGGTCTTGCCCACCCCCGGCTCGCCGATCAGCACGGGGTTGTTGCGGGTGCGGCGGCAGAGGACCTGGATGATGCGGGCCAGCTCCTCCTCGCGCCCGACCAGGGGATCGAGGGCCCCGCGCGCGGCCGCCTCCGTCAGGTCACGCGAGAACTCGCTGAGGAGCGGGGTCTCCTTGGCCTTGCCGACGTTGGCCTTCTCGTTGAGAAGCTGGACGATCTCCTCGCGCACCGCGCTGAGGCGCATCCCCTTCTCGGAGAGGATGCCGTTGGCGACGCTCTTCTCCTCCCGCATCAGGCCGAGCAGGACGTGTTCGGTGCCGATGTAGTTGTGCAGCATCCGCTCCGCTTCCTCGGCCGCGAAGCTCAGGACGCGCTTGCTCTCGGGAGAGAGCGGGATGTCCACGGAGGTCGAGACCTTGTCCCGGTAGAGGGCGCGGCCCTCGATCTCCTTGCGGATCGACTCCATCGACAGATGGCTCTTGGAGAAGATCCGGGAGGTGAGGCCCTTGCCTTCGCGGATGAGACCCAGCAGCAGGTGCTCGGTTTCGATGGAGTTGGACCCGAGCTGGCTGGCTTCGTAGCGGGCGAAGAAGATCACCCGCCGGGCCCGCTCCGTGTACCGTTCGAACATCGACCTAGGAACCCTCCCCCTTAACCCACCGATTCTAGCCCAAAACGCCCCCGACCCCATCCCGCCAAATGCCCGCCCCTCAAGGTGAAACCTTGTGTTGGCCCGGCGCAACGTCATGCAGGCGCCCGCCTTCGAGGCGCAGGACACGGTCGCAGGCGGCGGCAAGGCGCTCATTGTGGGTGACGACGACAACCGTGATCCCCTTTTCCTGGTTGAGACGACGGAGGAGGGCGTGGAGTCTCTCCCCCGTCTCCTGATCGAGGTTTCCGCTGGGCTCGTCGCCCAGGAGAGCCCGCGGGGATTGGACCAGGGCCCGGGCGACGGCCACCCTCTGCTGCTCGCCCCCGGACATGGCGCCCGGCCGGTGCTCGGCCCGATGGGCGAGGCCCAGGTCGTCGAGCAGCGCTTTCGCCCTCTCGCGCGCTTCGGCCAGGGGACGCCGCGCGATCAGCATCGGCATCATCACGTTCTCGAGGGC
>Ga0111538_10009550_pt1 | contig 12951 bp, 10 predicted proteins | sample SoiMethybrSBSTD1_FD_79669 | JGI IMG/M metagenome (GOLD analysis project Ga0111538, IMG submission 79669) | Bulk soil microbial communities from a Populus tree surrounding site in Tennessee, USA - Soil MetaG P. TD hybrid SBSTD1 (version 2)... | ecosystem: Environmental > Terrestrial > Soil >...
GGGGTCGATGCGTGGTTGCCCGCGCGCGGGGCGACGCAGCGGCCATCGTCGCGCGCTGGGAGAAAGAGGGTTTCCGCGCCTTTGCCACGACCGTTTCGTCGTCACCCGCGCCCGCGCAAAGGAGCCCCTCACCGTGATCCGCGCTGCCACCGCCGTTGCTCATCCCAACATCGCGCTCACCAAGTATTGGGGAAAGCTCGAAGGGATGAGCCGCATGCCCTCGGTGCCGAGCCTCTCCATGACGCTCGACGGCATGTCCACCACGACGACCGTGACGTTCGAAGGCGCGCTCGAACGCGACCTCGTCGTTCTCAATGGCAACGCGGCCGGCGAAAAGGAGACGCGGCGTGCCTCGGAGCTGCTCGACCGGGTTCGCACGGCGGCGGGCTTCGATCTCAGAGCGCGCGTCGAGAGCGCCAACGATTTCCCGACGGCGTCGGGGCTCGCCTCCAGCGCGTCGGGGTTTGCCGCCCTCGTCGTCGCAGCCGCCAAAGCGGCGGGGGTCGGTTGGGACGCCGCTCGGTTGAGTGATCAGGCGCGCCGTTCGTCGGTCTCGGCAGCGCGTTCGATTTTCGGCGGATTCGCGACGCTGGCAGCGGGCGTTCCCGGCCGCGACGTGCTTTCAGCCGAGCCCATCGACGGTTCGATCGATTGGCAGGTGGCGATCTCGGTGGTGGTGACGACCTTGAAACAGAAGGACGTGGGGTCGACCGAGGGGATGGCGCACACGAGCAACACGAGTCCTTACTACCCCGCGTGGGTGGCGAGCGCTCCGCGCCTCTTCGAGCGCGCGCGGCGTGCCGTGCTCGCGCGCGACCTCGAGGCGCTCGGCGTGGTGGCCGAAGAGAGCGCGTTCGCCATGCACGCCTCGGCCATGGCCGCGACCCCCGCGCTCATCTATTTCAATCCGGTGACGCTCGCTGCCATCGAGCGCGTGCGCAAGCTCCGCCAAGAGGGGACGCAAGCTTACGTGACGATGGACGCCGGACCGCACGTGAAGGTGCTGTCGCTCGCCGCCGACACGGCGAAGATCGCGGCGGCGCTGCGCGAAGTGCCGGGCGTCGAAAAGGTGCTGATTGCCAAGCCGGGCGGCCCCGCCGCGGCGAAAAGCGGCGATCGCCCATGATGGCGCGCGCACCGGGCAAGATCGTCCTCTCCGGCGCCTATGCCGTGCTCGAGGGTGCGCCGGCCTTGGTGGCCGCCGTCGATCGCTACGTCGTCGCGGATCCGCGACGTGAAGCCGAATTCGTCACCCCCGAGGTGCGCGAGGCGCTGCAGCATCGCGGCGCGACGCGCGCCCCGTGGTTCGATGCGCGCGCGCTGCGCGACGAGGCAACCGATCGCAAGCTCGGGCTCGGCTCGAGCGCGGCCATCTTGGTCGCTTCGCTGGCGGCGCTCGAGGTGGGGAGCGAGCCCTCGCTCGATGACGCGGCGCTGGCACGGCGTGTCTTCGACGCCGCGCTCTGCGCACACCGCATTGCGCAGGGCGGTGGCAGCGGAATCGACGTCGCGGCCAGTGCTTTTGGCGGAATCCTGCGATTTCAGCTCCCCACCGATGGAACGGTCCTCCCCGTCACATCACCGTTCGAGCTGCCGAAGCCGCTCGTCATCAGCGTGTGGTCGAGCACGAGCGCCGCTTCGACGGCCATGATGCTCGAGGGGGTGGCAGAGCTGAAGAAAACGCACCCGAACGACCATCGCGCCGCCCTCGATGAGCTTGCCGGCGCGGCCCAAGCGGCCGTCGAAGCGCCGACGGGGGCCGCTTATGTGGCCGCGTGCCGCCGTCAGCTGACTGGACTTGCCGCGCTCGGTAGACTTGCGCATGTGCCCATCGTCACTTCCGAGGTCGCCGAGCTCGATCGCGCTGCGCAGATGCTCGGCGCGGCGATCCTTCCTTCGGGCGCAGGGGGCGGTGATATCGTGCTCATGATCAGCGAGCAATCACCGCACGCCGATCTCGAGGCCTCCGCGCGGCGGCTCGGCCTCGTGCCGCTTCATCTGGTTCTCGGTGTCCGCGGGGTTCACGCCGTCGCTGGGCCGCAAGCTTTCGAGGGGAGAGACAGGACCTCGCCATGACGAAGACGCGCAGTACGCGCTTACGCGGCCTTTATAAGATGAAGGTCGCCGAGCGCCGCACCCTCATCGCGGAAGCCGCGGGCATGCCGGTCGCCGAGCTCGGCGCCGCGCTCGACCAAGGTGGCCTCACCCCCGAAACGGCCGACAAGTTCGTGGAGAACGTGCTCGGTACCTACGCGCTCCCCTTCGGTATTGCGCCCAACGTGCGGGTCAACGGCAAGGACTACATCGTCCCCATGGTCGTCGAAGAGCCGAGCGTGATCGCCGCGGCGTCCAACGCGTCCAAGATGGTGCGCGCGGGGGGCGGCTTCGTCGCCGAGGTCGATCCTTCGATCATGACGTGCCAGGTGCAGCTCTTCGACGTCCCCGAAGAGGGGGCCGGCGCCGCCGACATCTTGCTCGAAAAGGACGCGCTTCTCGCGATGGCCAACCGCGCGGTGCCGGGCCTCGTCGAGCGCGGCGGCGGCGCGCGCGACCTCGAAGTGCGCAACCTCGACGGCGGCATGTTGGTCGTTCACATCTACGTCGATTGCCGCGACGCCATGGGGGCCAACCTCGTCAACAACGTCGCCGAAGCGGTGGGCGATCGCATCGCCGAGCTCGGCGGCGGCAAGCGCGGTTTGCGCATCCTCTCCAACCTGTGCGATCGGCGCTGCGTGCGCGTGCGCGCGCGCGTGCCGGTCGACGCGCTCTCCACCGACAACCACCAGGGCGCGCTCGTCATCGACGGGATCGTCAACGCTTCGCGCTTCGCGGAGGCCGACCCCTATCGCGCCGCCACGCACAACAAGGGGATCATGAACGGCATCGACGCCGTTTGCATCGCTACCGGCAACGACTGGCGCGCGGTCGAGGCGGGTGCCCACGCGTTCGCGGCGCGCAGCGGCGCGTATCGTCCGCTCGCAACGTGGCGTGGAGGGAAGGACGAAAATGGCGCGGGGGTGCTGGAAGGGTCGCTCGAGCTCCCCCTCGCGCTCGGCTGCGTAGGGGGTACGCTCCGCGTGCACCCCGCGGCACGTCTCGCGCTGCGCCTTCTCGGCATCAATTCCGCCGCCGAGGTGGCCATGGTGGCGGCTTCGGTCGGCATGGCGTCGAACCTCGCCGCCATCAGGGCGCTTGCCACCGACGGCATCCAGCGCGGTCACATGTCGCTGCACGCGCGCTCGGTCGCGGCCGCCGCAGGGGCCGAAGCGGCGGAGGTCGAGCACGTGGCATCGGCCATCGTCGATGCGCGCGACATCACCATCGAAGGGGCGACCCGCGCGCTGCGCGCGATGCGCACGGGTTTCGAGAAGGACACGTGAGGGCATGGGAGGCGCGCGTTTGCCGCGATGCACGAGTGGTCGTGCTCTGGCTACGTTTGGGCTCGTCGCGCTGACGGCCGCGGCTGGCTGTGCGTCGTCCTCGGCCGTGACACGCAGCGTGGGGGGGCGGCTCGTCCGCGGCCGCTTCGTGACCGACGACGCGTATGCCGCGTACCTGCGCGGGGCGCTCCTCGAGGCGCAAGGCAATCGTGAAGCGGCGCTCGTCGCCTACACGGAGGGGGCGCGCCACGATCCGGACAGCCCCGAGCTTTTGACGAAGATCGGCGCCCTGATTTGCCAAAGACAAGATTCCGAAGGAAACGCGGTGGACGCAAAATCGGGGGCCGCGTTCGACCGCGCAGCCGCGCTCGATCCCGCCTACGAAGAAGCGTGGACCGAGCGCGCACGTTGTCTGCTGAGGCGCGGGCGGCTCGGCGAAGCCGAGCGGGCCGCGCGCATCGCCGTGTCGCTCGATCCCGAGCGCGTCGAGACCGCGGTGCTCTTGGCGCTCGTCCTCGAGCGCCAAGAGCGCAACGACGAGGCGTCGCAGTGGCTCCAAGGTCTCGTCGCGCGCAGCCCGTCGTCGATCGAGGCGCAAGAGGCGATGGCCGCGTTCGCCGAGCGAACGCACGACGAGGCGCGCCGCGCCGGGGCCGAGCGGGCGCTCGCGGAGCTCGGGGCGCGGGTGGACCGCATTCCGACCGCCAGAGTGCGACCCTCGGTGGCCGACGTGGATGCCGCGATCGCGCGCGGCGCCTTCGACGACGCGCGGCGGATCGCGCTCGCGGCGCGGGTCTCGAGCGGCGCCCTCGCGCTGCGCGCCGCGGCGGTGGGGGCCGCGTCGTTCGCCCAAGCGCAAGCGGAGCTCGTTTTAGCGGCGGACCCGGGTGATGCCGATGCACGCGTCGCCGCGGCCGTAGCGGCCGATCTACTGCGCGACGACGACGCGCTGTTGCGCGCGATGTCGGCGCCGCCGACATCGCGCGCAACGATTTCGCCGCTCGCGGGGCTGCTCATGGGCGAGCTCTTGGAGCGGCGGGTGGGGAGCGACGCTAAGCGGGCGTGGATCGACGCGCTGGGGGCCCCCGTCGTCGAAGGGGACGACGCGTTGGTCGCCAACGTCGCGAAACGACGTTAGCCTCGCTAAGCTGGCCGCCTCGGTCGAACCGCACTTGGCGACTACACACGTGTCTTCCTACCGGAACCAGCGGCGCGCGTCGCTACCGTAGGGCGAAAGGGAATCTTCGGCGTCAGCCGCTTGACGCTTCGCCCTCGTCACCTGCTGCGACGCGCATCCCCTTCTTGAACAGCCGCTTTCATCGACTCAAGATCACCCACTTAGCGCCGTGTTCGTTCCTGTGAACGCCCCCCTCACGATGGTAGCCGACCGCGAAGGCGGGGTTGTGCTCGGCTTCGTGAACAAGGAAATCTTCTACATGAAGTTCCTTGGCCACGTCTCGTCGTCGCTGGGGTCGCATTGTGCGTCGATGCTCCGCACCAAGCTGTCCGGTACACCCGTTCTCGGCTTCTTTTGCGACGCCGAAGCGCCGGGGACCATCGACCTGTCGGCGCGGAGCTCCATCGTTCGGGCTTTCCTCGACAATCGACGGCACCTCGAGTCGATGACCACGCTGGTCGGCGCGCCGATCGTCGCTCCCACTGTGCGCGCCATCGCCACCGTGCTCGACAGTCTTGCCCACATCGCCGACAGTGCCGAGGACTTTCACGCGATGCTGGTGCGCGCCGCGCCGTACGCGCAAGCGAAATTGCCCCGCGACAAATGGACGCGAACGATGGTCTCCGAAGCCCCTCGCCCCTCGACGCGGTTGCGCGTAGCTCCGCGGCGGCCCTGATCGACGACGATCCCCGCCCTCAGCGCCTCTCGTACGTCGATGCGCGCCGGTCGGAGGGAACACCCGCGATCAGCGTGTGTCGTCCATGCGGGCGCACATGGGCCACCTGTCGCAGAAGTGGCCGCTCGTCCGTTCCTCCCTGTGAAAATCAATCTCCGACAGGGATTACGGCAAGCACGCCTTCGCCGCGGTCATCGTCACATCGACGATGGATCGGCACGTCGTGCCCGGATAGAGCGCGCAGGTCGTGGCGCCGAAGTCGTCACAACCGGGGACGCACGAGAGCGACCCCGCGTTGGTCACGCACCAGTTGACCTCGTTGTTGCGATTGGGGAAGTTCTGCGCGTCGTGGGCGCAGAGCGGATCGGCGGCGCCGCACGGCTTCGTGCACCAACCGCCCGGCTTGCGGCAAGTGCCGGACGCGCATTGCCGATCGTCGAAGCAATCGTCCCCGATGCCGAGCCCGTCGAACCAATTGAGCGGCAAGCAAACGGGACCGGTCGAAATGGGCACGCACAAAAAGCCCGCGCCACAGGTAACGCCGGTGGGACACTTCTTGACGCAGCTGTTGGGAAACATGTCCTCGGGGCGATTGGAGTGAACGCAATCGTGATTGGCGTCGCAGGCGACCGTGTCGCACGACACGGTGCAAATGCCGGGTGGGCTGAAGGCCGTAGTGAGGCACGACTGTCCGGGCGGGCACATGTTCATGGCCGCTGTGCAGAGCTGCTCGCCGGGACCCGTGGCGGGAGGTCCGCCGTCGGGGTTGGGCGTCCCCCCTTTGCCCCCCGTGGTGCCGCCGCTGCCGCCGGATCCACCCGTGCTTCCACCGGCACCCCCGGTCGCTCCCGAACCCTGGCTTCCGCCGGATCCGGTGGATCCAGACCCCTTGTCGACGCTGTACCCGTCGGCCCCGACGATGACCGCGCAACCGGTCGCCGCGGCTCCGACGAAGATGGACAACAACCACGCACGCTTCGCACTCATCGTAGGCTTCTGCATGATGGGTATGCCCCCGATCAAAAGGATCCGGAAAGACCGATCGACGTCGGACCGATGTAAGGCGAGAAGCTCGCTTGCGCGGGCGCGCTCTTGGCGTCTGCGCTCGAGGAGGATTTGGAAACGAGGAGCATGATCACGCCCGCCCCGAGCGCCACGCCGCCCACGGCGAAGCCTACGGTGGAGAGCGTCGCCGCACTGCGCATCGAGTCGATGTCCCCTTGCGCGCTCGTCGGACAACTGGTCTTGCCCGATTTGCAAACGGAATCGAGCGACGACTTTTTGCTCAGCACCTTGGCGCCGAAGATCGACCCCACCGCGACGCCGACGACACCTGTTCCGATCAAGAGGTACGCGGGCAAGTTCGAAGAGCCCGATGACTCTGCCCCCGGAGCTGCGCCAGGAATCGGCCCGTTGTAAGGGGGCGCATTGGCAGGACCGCTCGGCGGCGGAGCACCGCCGGCATTCGGATACGTCGCGGGCCCGCCGGTCGAAGCGGGGGGCACGCCGGCCGCCGCTGGCGCATTGGGATCGGGCTCGAGACGCAAGTTGATCGATCCCGATGCCCCTTCGGCGAGGGTCGCTTCTCCGTGAGCCGGGCGAAAGCCGGGCGCGGTGACGTCGACGCGATGGGTGCCGGGGTCCGCCGGTCGATCGAGATCGAGCGTCGCGGTCGACACCGACTCGCCGTCCTGCGTGATGGAGAGATTGGCCCCGGGGGGCGCCTCGACGTGGATCTTGAGCTTGGCGAGCTTGGGGAGCGCGGCGTCGAGCACCTTCTGTGCGCGCGCCTGCGCATCGACGAAGGCCTTGGGCGCGCGCGGCGGCAACGACTCGCGCACGACGCGCTGCAAGTTCTCGGTGCCGGCCACGATTTTGCCGATGGAAACCTGGCATTCGCCGAGGCGTCCGAGAATCGTCGGCGCGTGATAGAGCTTCTCTGCGCGTTCGAGCTTTTCGATGGCGCCGGCGCAGTTGCCCGCGTCGGCCAGCTGAACGCCTTCCGAGCCAAGCTGGCGCGCCAGCGCGGTGTCGCTCGCGCTCGGCGTCGAATCCTGGGCGAGCGCAGTGAGCGGCGCACCCAAAGCCAACGTCGCGGCGAAGGCAGAGATGCGTAACGAGCGGCGGACACCCAAAGCGTTTGGTCTCAAGTGGCTCTCCTCGAGCAGCTAGAAGCCGAGATCGGGGGTCTTCGGCCTGGGGTTGGACGGCCTTGGTGCGGGTGCAGGTGCAGGCTTCGCGGGGGGCGCGGCAGGGGGCGGCGCCTTGGTGGGGGGCGGCGCTTTCGACGTCGTCGACGGCGGAGAGTCGTTGTTTTTGGCGGGCTCGGCGGCGCTATTTTTGGGCGCCGGGGGCACGACGGGCGCGGCCGACTGGGTTGCGGTGGGAGCCGGCACCGACGTCACGAGCGCCGGCGCGCCCCCCTCGCTCTTCGAAGCCTGGGCCGACCCTCCGGTGTCGCGCAGGGCGAAGAACGCCCCCGCACCGCCGAGCGCGAGGGCCGCGGCGCCGATCAGAATCGCCGGCACGGCCATCGACTTCTTCGGAATGTCGTCCCCGGTCACCGACAGCGCGCCGGCGGCATTCGTACTGTGACCGGCGGCGCCCGCAATGAACCCCGAATCGGCCACGGTCGGCGGGGTGATTTGGCGAGAATAGCCTGCCGATTGCCCCTGCTCGGGCAACCCGGGCGACGACGCCTGCGTCATGATGTGCGTCGCCGGAACGCCGGTGCCGTAGCTGCCGCTGCGATCATTGGGACCGCGTACCTGGCTCGGTTGGTGCGGCGCGCTCGCGTCCACCCCCCCTTGCCCTCTCGGTCGCGCCATTCCCGCGGCAGCATGGAGCGCCTCGATCATCGGCTCGACGGCCGGAAACCTGTCCCCGGGCTCTTTGGCGCACGCGCGCTGCATCCAAACGTCGAGCGACGGCGGCAAGAGCGCCGCGTAGGCGCGGAGCGAGGGGAGCGGCTGCGTGCAGATGGCGACCAGGATGTCGCCGAACGATTCACCCGAAAAAGCGTTGCGCCCGGTGAGCATGGTGAACGCCACCATGCCGAGCGAATAGATGTCGGTGCGATGGTCGACCGATTTCAGCCCGCGCGCTTGCTCGGGGCTCATGAACAACGGCGTGCCGAGCACCGTCCCTGTGCGCGTCGCCGAGCTGGCGGTGTCCGACGTCTTGATCTTGGCGATGCCGAAGTCGAGCACCTTGGCGACTTCGCCGCCGTCGTCTTCGTCGCTGCGGGTAAGAAAGATGTTTTCGGGCTTCAGATCGCGGTGCACGATGCCGAGGCCGTGCGCTTTCGTGAGCGCGCGCCCGACCTGTGCGATGATTCGGACGGCTTGATCGACCGGCAACGGTCCGCGCCGCTCGATGCGGTGATCGAGCGACTCGCCATCGAGCAGCTCCATCACGATGTAGGGCGTGCCGTCTTCCGTCTCGCCGTTGTCGAAGACCTGCACGACGTAGCGCGATCGCAGCTGCGCGGCCGCCTTGGCCTCCAGGTCGAACCGCTGCCGGGCCTCGCGGGACCCCGCGTAACGTTTGGCGATGAGCTTGACCGCGACGCGCTGGCCGAGCCCGAGGTGCATGGTGGACCACACGCTCCCCATGCCCCCCCGACCAATCATTCCATCGAGGCGATATTTACCGGCGATGACCGTACCGGGAAGCGTCGAGGGGAAATCCTGCTCGTCGTCCCCCGTTCCCTGGTCCACCATGAGAAATCACCCTGCGGCTTTCTTGCGCGCCACCTTCAGCTTCGCAACTAGGGGCTACATCCGTCAAGCATTGGCCGCCGGGCGTCCCACAGCCCGAAACCCACGAAAAATCCTCCGCTCTCCCCGCCTTGTGACGTCGTCGCCGCGCTCCGGCGAGCCTACTTGATGATGGGGGCCGTCGTACCGGGCTTCGGCTTGGGTAGAGCCTTGGGGACCTTGTAGGGAAACTCGATATCGAGCTGGGTCGTCTCGCCGTCCTTGATTTCGACTTCGCGCTCGACGGTCGACACCTCGGCGCCCGTCTCGGAGTGCATCTCTTTGTCGATCGACGGCAGGAAAACGGAGACTTTGACCTTGCCGGCGGGGATGCCCGAGATGCGGTAGCGCCCGTCGAGCCCCGTCACCGCATGGGTCGAGTACTGCAGCACGAAGACATCGGCATACATCCAGCCGGCCCCCTTCATGTCTTCCTTCAGCGCGTAGTGACCGATCTCCATCGGGTAGAGCTTGACGGGGTCCCCCTTGGGCATGGCCACCATCTGCGCAGGCACTTTGCTTCCGTCGAGCTTCGGCAGATAGCTCTGCCGCGGATCGCGATTGGTAACCTCGATGCGTTGGCCGTACGTGAGCACGATGGTGCGCCGATCGTAGGCGCAGCCGTGGATGGAGATCGGATACGCGTCGCCCTGAGCCGGGATGTACCCCTCGTACCCAGTGACGGCGACCATCGCGTCGGCGAGCGTGCGATCGTTCCCCTCGCGGAAAACCTTGCCGTACGTCGCATACGCTTCGCCGCAATCGAACGGGATGGTGACGTTGCGCTTCGCCGGAGCGTCGCCCGTCACGCGGACGACCCCTTCCACCGCGCCCTTGGGGCCCGAGTAGGGGGGAAGATGGCTCGCGTTGACGACGCTTTCGATCTTGGAAAGCGGAACGGGTATCGCGCTGGAGACCGGTCCGGCATCGGACTCCACTTCGACGACGGGAAGCATCGTCAAGCCCGAGTCGGTCATGTAACCAACGGACGCCGCACCCGAGGCGGAGGACGCCGCGTCGCGCGCGCCCGAAGCGGGCTCGGCCGGTCGCGACTTGCACGCCCCGAAGAGGCTACCCAGGGTGGCGCAGGAGACAACTGAGATGGCAGAGAGCCAAGCGCGTGAAGGCATGGAAGAGATCCGACGAGGGTCGCGTCAGCCGCGCACGGGCGCGTGCAGCGCGATGTCGAGCATGGTGCCCGGGAAGAGACCGAGTCCCAGAACTAGCAGCGCGCATGCCAAGAGCGCAAAAGCGACGTAAGCCGAGCGCATCGGTACCGCGATCGGAGCGCCGGGGGCGGGCTCGCGCATGTACATGTAGACGATGACGCGCAGGTAGTAGTAAGCGCCGACGACGCTGTTCAGAAGACCGATGACGGCGAGCCAATAGAAGCCCCCTCCGCCATAGATGGCCGCCCGGAAGATGTAGAACTTGCCGAAGAATCCGGCTGCGGGCGGCACGCCAGCCAGCGAGAGCAAAAAGAGCGCGAAGGGGAGCGCGGCGCCCGGATGCCGCCGACCGACCCCCGCGAGGTCCTCGTAGCTCGTCGCTTCGGCACCTTTGCGGCCGCACAGGATGAGCGCGCCGAAGGCCCCAGCGGTGGAGACCGTGTACGTGAGGAGGTAGAAAAGAATCGCCCCTTCCGCTTCGTGACCGTTCTGGCGGATGGTCGCCGCGACGCCGATGAGCACGTAGCCGGCATGCGCGATGGACGAGTAAGCGAGCATGCGCTTCACCGACTCTTGGCGCCCGGCGATGACGTTGGCGACGGTCATGGTGAGCACCGCCAAACCTGCGATGACCGGCGGCCAACCCGCGCCCCACGAGGCGGAATCCGGATCGCCGAAGGCGATGAGCAAGACGCGAAGCATCATGGCGAACGCCGCGCTCTTCACGGCGACGGCCATGAATGTCGTGGCGGGCGTGGGTGCCCCTTCGTACGCGTCGGGGGTCCACATGTGGAACGGGACGGCGCTCACCTTGAACACCAGGCCGACCAGGACGAGCATCAGGCCGACGATGACGAGGGGGAGCGACACCGGGGTCACCCCTTTCACGATGGTCCCCGCCGAAGCAATGCGCTGTCCGATGCCGACCAAATCGGTGTGCCCGGTGGCGCCGTAGAGCAGCGCGCCGCCGTAGAGCAGGACAGCGGCCGCGAAAGAGCCGAGCAAGAAGTACTTCATCGCCGCTTCGGTGGAGCGGCGCGAGCCGCGGCGGAATCCCGTCATCGCGTAGACGCCGAGCGACATCGTCTCGAGGCCGATGAAGAGCGACAAGAGATCGCCCGCGCCCGCCAGGACCATGGCCCCCACCGAGGAGAACATGAGGAGCGGATAGAACTCGCCGCGCTCGAGGCCGTGCTCGGGGAGGTACCCCCCCGCTAGGAGCGCCGCCAACGCCCCACCGAGGCAGATGACGAAGTCGAAGAACATCGCGAAGCGATCGGTCAGAAGGTACGGTGCGAGCGCCGAGACGCCGTCGATGTTCTCGGGGCCGACCATCCACACTGCGATCGATGTGGACGCGCCGGCGAGGAGCGTGACGGCCGTGCCGAGCGCCAGATCCCCTTCGCTCGGCTTTTTGGTGAATGCCTCGGCGAGCATCAATAAAAGCGCGCCGAGCGTAACGATGAGCAGCGGTGAAGTCGCGAAGAGCAGACCCATGGCTCAGTGTCCTTGCGCCGAAGCGGTCGGCGATTCACCCGGCACGGTGGGGGCGCCGCGCTCCATGGCGCGGTCAGCGCTCGGCCTCAAAAGGCGCGAGGCCGCCTCCTCGTTGCGCCCCTCGGCCCACACGGCGTTGTAGCGATCGTAAAATCCTTGAACGGCGTCTCGCGTGCGATCGAGGAAGATCGACGGGAACAAGCCGATCACGAAGACGAAGAGCACGAGCGGTGCGAGGGCCACGGTCTCGCGCACCGTGAGATCGGTGAGGCGCTTGTTCTTCGGATTGGTGAGCGGGCCGAAGAACGTCTTCTGCGTGAGCGAAAGCATGTACACCGCGCCCAAGATGACGCCGGCGGCGGCCAGCGTGGAATCGACGCCGGCAAAGGCGCGCAAGCGCGAGGAGACCATGGTGCCGGTGATGACCATGAACTCGCCGATGAACCCGTTGGTCCCGGGCACGCCTATGCTGGCGAGCGTGATCACGATCCACACCGCCGTGTAGATGGGCATCACCTTGGCGAGCCCGCCGAATTCGGCGATGGCCCGCGTGTGGCGACGGTCGTAGATGACCCCCACCAAGAGAAACAGCGCGCCGGTGGAGATGCCGTGGTTGACCATCTGCAAGATGGCGCCCGAGATCGCGCTCGGCGTCACGGCGAAGAGCCCGAGCATGACGTACCCGAGGTGCGCCACCGACGAGTACGCGATGACGCGCTTCAGGTCGTCTTGCTTGTACGCGACGAGAGCGCCGTAAAGGATGCCCCCCATCACCGCAACCCCCGCTAGGTTGGCGGCGTTGAGACCGCTCGCCCCCGGGAAGAGACCCATCGCGAAGCGCAGGTACCCGTAGGTCCCGAGCTTCAGCATGATGGCCGCCAGGATGACCGAGCCCCCCGTCGGTGCCTGCACGTGGGCGTCGGGCAGCCACGTGTGGACCGGGAACATCGGCACCTTGATGAAGAAGGCCAGCGCGAACGCCCAGAAGCAGAGCATCTGCGCGCCGGGCGGAAGTAGAACACGTTGCAGTGCCAGAAGATCGAAGCTCGGCGTGCCGGTGAGCTTGGTGTACTGCCACACGAGGTAGAGCATCGCCCCCAGCATCAAGACCGAGCCCGTCATCGTGTAGATGAAGAACTTGAAGGCGGCCTTGATCTTCTCGACCCCGCCCCAGATCCCGATCATGAGGTACATCGGGACGAGCATCAGCTCCCAGAAGATGTAGAAGAGGAAGAGGTCGAGCGCGACGAACGCGCCGAGCATCCCTGCCTGCAGAAAGAGGTAAGCGAAGCAA
>Ga0111538_10009551_pt1 | contig 12951 bp, 9 predicted proteins | sample SoiMethybrSBSTD1_FD_79669 | JGI IMG/M metagenome (GOLD analysis project Ga0111538, IMG submission 79669) | Bulk soil microbial communities from a Populus tree surrounding site in Tennessee, USA - Soil MetaG P. TD hybrid SBSTD1 (version 2)... | ecosystem: Environmental > Terrestrial > Soil > Tree...
GCCTGGCGTTCATGCCCGACGAGCCGCACCTGTTCGAGTACCTCACCGTGACCGAGCATCTGCGCCTGGTCGCCCGGCTCTACGGCGTTGCCGACATCGACCGGCGATCGGCGGCGCTCCTCGACGAGCTGGAGCTGTCGGGAAAGGAACGCTCGCTTCCGGGCGAGCTGTCGCGCGGCATGCGCCAGAAAGTGGTGATCGCGTGCGGCCTGGTCCGCGACGCGACGACGCTGCTCTTCGACGAGCCGCTGACCGGGCTCGATCCGCTCGGCATCCGGCGCATGCGCGAGACCATCGTCGCGCGCGGCCGCGCCGGCGCCGCGATCCTGCTGTCGTCGCACCTGCTGCACCTGGTCGAGGAGATCTGCACCCGCGTCATCATCATGGACCGCGGGCAGAAGATCGCCGACGGCACCTTCGAGGAGCTGCGCTCGCGCGTCGACCTCGCCGAAGCGGGATCGAGCCTCGAGCAGATCTTTCTGAGCGTCACTGGCCGGAAATGACGTCGAGAGTCGAAAGTCGAATGTCGAAAACCAGAAGCGACCGCGGTTGATGCTGAGCGCGAGCCTCTACATCATCGGCTGCAGCGCCCGGAACAGGTTTCGGATGCGTCTGCGCCGGCTGCGCGAGCCGCGCTATCTTGCCGGCGCGGTTGTCGGCGCGGCGTATCTCTACTTCTCGTTCTTCGCCCGGTTTCGCGGAGCGCGGTCGAACCGCACCCGCGCGGCCCGGGCACAGCGCGGCGCCGGGCCGCTGACGGCGGTGCCCGGCATCGCCGCCGCCGCGCCGGTTTTTGCTGGCATGGCGCTGATGGCGGCAGCGGCGGTGAGCTGGGTGGCGCCGTTCGAGAGCGGCCTCCTCGAACTCTCCGAGGCGGAAACCCAGTTTCTGCTGACGGCGCCGGTGACCCGCCGTCAGCTGCTGGTCCATCGCCTCCTGCGGTCGCAGATCGGGATGCTCTTCGGCGCCGTCGTCTTCGGCATAACGGTTCCCTCGTCGTCGGGCAACCGGCGGCTGTCGGTGGGAATTGCGATGTGGCTGCTGCTCGTGACGTGGAAGATCTATTTCGCCGGCGTCTCGCTGGCCAGGGCGCGGCTGCGCGCGGCCACCGGCGCCCAGCGGACGGCGGCGTTCGTGCCCGCCGCGATCGTGGTGTCGGCGGCGGCGATTGTCGGCGCCGCGATGATGCGGGCGTTCTACATCGAGACGCCGGCGGGCATTGCCGGCGCCGCCGCGCTGGTTGCGAGCGTGGCGGAGCAGCCGGCGATCCGCGTGCTCCTCTGGCCGTTCATCGCGCTGGTCCGGCCGCTCTTCGCCGCCTCGACGACCGGATACCTTCCGGCGATTGCCGCCGCGCTGGCGGTGACGGCCGCGGTGTCGTTGTGGACGCTGGCCGGCGACGATGCGTTCCATCTCGCCGTCGACGCAGCCGCACGCCGGCGCAGCGGCCGGACGCCGGGACAAACGGGACCAAGGAAAGTCAGCTATCGCGCGCGCGCCGAAGCGTGGACGCTGGCCCCGGCCGGGCGTCCCGAAACGGCGTTTGCCTGGAAGGCGTTGATGCAGACGCTGCGCGTCTTCGATCGGCGCGAGGCGGTGCGCACGATCGCGGTGCTGACGGCGTTGACCGCGATCACCGTGGCCACCGGGCGCGAAGGTCCCGCGGCGCTGCTGGGCGGCTTCTCGATCGCCGCCGCTGCGTTCGCGATCCTCATGGCGCCGCAAGTCGTGCGCATGGACCTGCGGCAGGATCTCGAGCACCTCGAGCTGCTGAAGACCTGGCCGGTGCGGGCCGCATCGATCGTCCGCGGTCAGCTGCTGTGGCCGACCGCGCTGATCACGGCAATCGCGTGGACGATGATCGCCGTGGCGGTGACCTTGTCCGGCACCGTGCTGCCGCATGTAGATTGGCTCGCCCGGGCGGCGGGGGGCGCCGCGGTGGCGATTCTCGCGCCGGCGCTGGTCGTGGCGCAGCTGACGGTGCACAACGCCGTGGCGCTGATGTTCCCGGCATGGGTGCCGCTCGGCGTTCAGCGGGCGCGCGGCGTCGACGCGATGGGGCAGCGCATTATCCTGCTGGGCGGCACCTGGCTGCTGCTCGTCGTGATGACCGTCCCGGCCGCGATTGCCGCCGGCCTGTTCTGGTTCGCGTCGGCGCGGTTCTTCGGCCCGCTGATGCTGATTCCCGCGGCGGTGATTGCCGCCGGCGTCATCGCGATCGAGGTAGTGCTCGCCACCGAGGCGCTCGGCCCCGTCTACGATCGGCTGGATATTCTGGCGGTGGAGAGATCTGAATAGTCTGCGTAGCGCAGCCCTTCAGGGCTGCCTCTTCATCGCGACCCGACGACTTCGACCGCGCCGGTGGTCGGCTTCTTGTCGGTGTAGCGGACGATCGTCTTGCCGTCGACCACTTCCGTGATCTTGAAGATCGTGTTGTCGCGCAGCGCGATTGGCCGCGTCGACGAATCGGCGACGCTGGTCATGCGGCCGATCTGCTTGACGTAGTTGCGCGTCTCCTTGTACGGCGGCACGCTCTGGCCGTACTTGTCGACCGCGCCCGGGCCGGCGTTGTAGGCAGCCAGCGCGAGTTCCTCGTTGTTCTCGTAGCGGTCGAGCAGGTGCCGCAGGTAGGCGACGCCGGCGCGGATGTTCTCGCGCGGATTGAACGGGTTCTTCACCAGATAACGCTGGATGGTTGCCGGCATCAGCTGCATCAGCCCGAGCGCACCCTTCGGCGAGCGCGCGAACGGGTTGAACGCCGACTCCACCTGCATCACCGCCTTCACCAGCTCGGGACGGACATTCTGATCGCGCGAATGCTCGACGATGAGGTCTTCGTACGGCCTCGAGCGCTCAGCCGCCACGTAGCGCGTCGCGCGGATGTTCTCGGCCTTCGGCACCGCGAACGACTTCTGCTCGTACACCGCCGAGCCGGGGCGCCGGTTCGACACCACCAGGTTCCCATTCGCGTCGCGCCACGAGTAGATCTGGGCGCTCGCCGGCGCGGCCATGCCCAGGCAGAGGATCCCCAGCCCGACGTAGCGCAGGCTCCGCCGCCGATCGGAGGCCCCGGTGCGCCGGTCCCGCTGCCCGGGCGCCAGGCGCGACCCGCGGCGGCGGTCGCCGTTCAAATCTAAGATGTCCTGTAAAGTCAATGGTTTAAGCGGTGGCCGCACGGCGGCACACAACCTTCCGGAGGGTGTATCGGCAGGTACGCGTGGCGACTTTATAGCTGAGCCGCGCGGGCAGTGGCTGGGGGCTGGGGACTGGGGGCTGGCAGCCAGCCCCTAGCCCCCAGCCCCGACTCGCGCCAGCATCCTGGCGACGACGCCCTCGGCGGCCTTGAGCATCTCGTCGATCTTCTCGGGCTGTTTGCCGCCGGCTTCGGCGAAATCGGGGCGGCCGCCGCCGCCGCCGCCGACCATCGGCGCCAGCTCCTTGACGATTTGCCCGGCCTTCACGCGCGAGGTGAGATCCGGCGTCACGGCGACGACGATCTGCACCTTGCCGTCGGCTTCGGACGCAAGGACGACGACGCCGCTGCGGATCTGGTCCTTCAGCGAATCCGACAGGCCGCGCAGCGCGTCCTTGTCGAGGCCGCTGACGCGGCGCCGCGCCAGCGTGATGCCCTCCACCTTCACCGTCTCGTCGCCGCCCGCGGCCGACCCGCCGCCGCCCATCGCCACCTTGGTCTTCAGCTGCGTCACCTCGCGCGCGAGGCGCTTGTGCTCGGCCTGCAGCTTCTCGATCGCGTCGACCGCCTGCGCATCGCCGACGTGCAGCGAGTCGAGAACGCCGCTGAGCGCGGCGCGCTGATGCTGCGCCCAGGCGACGGCGCCGGCGCCGGTGAGCGCCTCGATGCGGCGCACGCCGGCGGCGACGCCGCCCTCGCCGACGATCACGAAGAAGCCGATGTCGCCGGTGGCGCTCACGTGGGTGCCGCCGCACAGTTCCATGCTGAAGCCCGGCACGCTGACCACGCGCACCTTGTCGCCGTACTTCTCGCCGAACAGCGCCATCGCGCCGGCCTCGATCGCTTCCTGCGTCGACCGCACCTCGGTCTTCACCGGCGTGTTGCGGTAGATCTGCGCGTTGACGATGCGCTCGATGCGATCGAGCTCGTCGCGCGTCACCGCCTGGAAATGGACGAAGTCGAACCGCAGACGATCCGGCGCCACCAGCGATCCAGCCTGCTTGACGTGGGCGCCGAGGACGTCGCGCAGCGCGGCGTGGAGCAGATGCGTCGCCGTGTGGTTGCGGCGCGTGGCATCGCGCACCTCGGCGTCGACTTCCGCGGTGACCATGTCGCGCACCTTCAGCCGGCCTGAGGTGACGCGCACGCGGTGGGCGCGCGGCAGGCCCGGGCGGATGCGTGCGAGTCCCTCGACGGTTGCCGACGCGTCGGTCGCCTCGTTGACGATCCGCCCCGAGTCGGACACCTGGCCGCCGGCCTCGAGGTAGAAAGGCGTCTTCGCGAGCGCAACGTAGCCGGTTGCGCCGGTGCCGATGGCGTCGACCGGCTGGCGATGCTCGTCGAACAACGCCACCACCGGCACGCCGGTGACGCGCGTGGTCGCGTAGCCTTCGAACTGATCGCCAACGCCCTGCAGCCCGGTTTCGGCATCGCCCGACGCCACCGCGAACTCCTCGTTCTTCCGGGCGCCGCCGAACGCGCTGCCGGCGCGCGCCTTGTCGCGCTGCCCCTCCATCGCGGTCTCGAAGCCGGCGCGGTCGACGGTGACGCCCTGGGTCGCGGCCGTGTCCTCGATGAAGTCGTAGGGGACGCCGAAGGTGTCGTAGAGCCGGAACGCCGCCTCGCCCGACAGCACCTTCGACCTGGTGCCGACGACCTTGGCAATCTCCGCTTCGAGCTTCGGCAGGCCGCCGGTGAGCACGGCCTCGAACCGCTCCTCCTCGGCGCGAATGCTCTTCTCGATCATCCCGCGGTTGCGGCGGATTTCCGGATAGGCATCGCCCATCTCGGAGTCGAGCACGCGCACCAGATCGTGGAGGAACGGCTCGGCGAAGCCGAGGTGCTTGCCGTGGCGCATCGCCCGCCGCATGATCTTGCGCAGCACGTAGCCGCGCCATTCGTTGGAGGGAATCACGCCGTCGCCGATGAGAAACGTCGTCGAGCGGATGTGGTCGGCGACGACGCGCATCGAGACGTCGGTCGGGCTCATCGTGCCGCCATAGGCGTGGCCCGAGAGCCGGCCGACCTCGGCGACGAGCGGCATGAACAGATCGGTGTCGTAGTTGGAGTCTTTGCGCTGCAGCACCGCGGTGATGCGCTCGAGCCCCATGCCGGTGTCGATCGACGGCGCCGGCAGCGGCGTCAGCGTGCCGTCGGCGCTGCGCTCGAACTCCATGAAGACGTTGTTCCAGATCTCGATCTCCGGATCGGTGCCGGTGCCGCGCACGAAATAGATCTCCGAGCAGCGGCCGCACGGACCGGTGTCGCCCATCTGCCAGAAGTTATCGTCCGAGCCGAGCTCGAGAATGCGATCGGCGGGCACGCCCAGCCCGCGCCAGACGTCGTAGGCCTCCGCGTCTCGGGGGATGCCGTTCTCGCCCTTGAAGATCGACACCACCAGGCGGTCGGCCGGCATCTTCCAGACCTCGGTCAGCAGCGTCCAGGCGTAGGGCAGCGCTTCCTTCTTGAAGTAGTCGCCGAACGAGAAGTTGCCGAGCATCTCGAAGAAGGTGTGATGGCGGAACGACGGCCCGACGTTGTCGAGATCGTTGTGCTTGCCGCTGACCCGCATCACCTTCTGCGAGGTGGCCGCGCGCGTGTAGTCGCGCTTCTCGCGGCCGAGAAAGAGGTCCTTGAACTGGTTCATCCCCGCGTTGGTGAAGAGCAGCGTCGGGTCGTCGCCCGGCACGAGCGGCGAGCTCGGCACCACGCGGTGGCCGTGCTGCTCGAAGTACTTCAGGAAGGACGCGCGGATCTCGTTCGCGGTCATCGTTTTATTGTAGAACAGGCCGTACACTACGCCCCATGCGCACACTTCCGGCGGCCGGCGCCGCCGCGCTGCTCATCCTGACGATCGTCGCGTCCGCCCAGCAGCGGCTGCCCGCGCCGGCGCTCGTCAAGGCGGCCCGCCTGCTCGATGTGAGAGCGGGCGCATACCGAGCCAATCAGGGGTTGTGGGTCGAAGCGGGGCGCATCAAGCAGGTCGGCGCGTTCGACGCCGTGCGCGCCGCGGCGCCGCGCGACATCGCGATCGTCGATCTCGGCACCGCGGCGGTGATGCCCGGCCTGATCGACGTCCACGCTCACCTGCTCGCCGCGATGGACCCGGCGACCGCTGCGTCCGACAACCTCGTGCAGACGCTGACGACGCAGTCGGCGGCGCGGCGGGCGTTGACCGGCGCGTCGATGGCCCGCCAGATGGTCGAGGCGGGCTTCACCACCGTGCGCAACGTCGGCCACTCGGGCCCCGACGGCGACGTCGCGCTGCGCGACGCGATCGCGAACGGCCTCGTGCCCGGGCCGCGGATCGTCGCCGCCGCGCGCAAGCTGTCGCCGATCGGCGGCCAGGCGCTGCCGGTCCAGGGGATTGCCCAGTCGATTGTCGACGTCGATTTCCTGCCGATCGGCAGCCCCGAAGAGGGGCGCCGGGCGGTGCTGCAGAACCTGCGCGCCGGCGCCGACGTCATCAAGGTCGTCGTCGACGACTGGCCGCGGGTGATTGCCGACGACGCGCTCAAGGCGGCGGTCGACGAGGCGCACCGTATCGGCGTCCGCGTCGCCGCGCACGCCACGACCAGCGTCGGCATCCAGACCGCGATCGACGCCGGGGTCGATTCGATCGAGCACGGCGACGAGGCCACCGATCAGCAGTTCGCGGCGATGAAAGCGAAGCGGATCGTCTTCGTCCCGACGATCTGGCCGCGCGAACTGCTGCCCATCCCGCGCCAGTTGGCCGCGAGCCCCAACCTCGACAAGCTGGTGGACGCCTTCATGGCCGGCCAGCGCGCCAAGGCGGAGAAGGCGATGAAGGCCGGCGTCACGCTTGCGTTCGGCTCCGACAACTGGTTCGGGTTCGCGGACAAGTCGCGCGGCGATACCACCAGGGCGGTGCTGATGGCCATGCCGGCCTTCGGCATCCCGGTTGCCGAGACGCTGCGCGCGGCGACGATCAACGCCGCCGAGTTGCTGAAGATCGGCGATTCCACCGGAACGCTGGACGCTGGGAAGTATGCGGACTTGATTGCGATCGACGGCGACCCGCTCGCGGATATCGGCGCGCTGGGAAAAGTGACGCTCGTGATGAAGGCGGGCGCAATCGTCAAGGACGCGCGGTGATTTTCCTGAGCGCCTCGAGCACCCGGTCGGGTTCGAACCCCTGCGAGACGAGATAGCGGTACAACCGCTCGAGCTCGCGATCGTCCTCGATCGTCTGGCGGCCGCGCAGCCGCTTCGCCAGCGACGCCTGGAGCAGCGCCGCGTCGTCGATCCCCTCGAACGTCTCGTCGACCGCCCGCCGCGCCGTCGCCTTGGCGATGCCGGCGCGCTCGATCTGCATCTGCACGCGCAGCCGGCCGCGCTTGCGCAGGCCCGTCTCCGTGCGCGCGATCGCCTCGGCAACCCGCGCATCGTCGAGGGCGCGCTCGCCGCGCAGCCGTTCGACCGCGGCGTCGACGTCCGGTTCTTCGTGGCCCTTGCGGGTGAGGCGGTCGCGGATCTGCTGCTCGGACAGCTCGCGGCGGGCGAGCATCTTCAGCGCGTCGACGTAGGCTCGGCTAGCTGCCAAATCGCGTGATTTCGGGCGCGCTGGTCACCGTTCTCGCCATCTGATCGCGGCTCATGTCGGCGGTCGAGGCGATGCCCTGCACCTTCAGCTTGAACTCGTCGACGTTGCTCGCCCAGCGCAGCGCCTCCTCGTAGGACACCAGGCCGTTCTGGAAGAGGCCGAAGATCGACTGGTCGAACGTCTGCATGCCGTACTGCGAGGTGCCGGCGGCGATGGCGCCGTGGATCATGTGGGTCTTTTCCTTGTCGACGATGCAGTCGCGGATGAAGGCGGTGCTGATCATCACCTCCACCGCAGGCGCGCGCCCCTTGCCGTCGATCTTCGGCATCAGGCGCTGCGAGATCACCGCCTTGAGCACGCTCGCCAGCTGCAGGCGCACCTGCTTCTGCTGGTGCGGCGGGAAGACGGTGATGATGCGGTTGATCGTCTCGGTGGCGTCGAGCGTGTGCAGCGTCGAGAACACCAGGTGGCCGGTTTCCGCGGCGAGCAGGCCGGTCTCGATGGTCTCGAAGTCGCGCATCTCGCCGACCAGGAGGACGTCGGGGTCCTGGCGCAGCGCGCTGCGCAGCGCCTGCGCGAACGACCGGGTGTCGACCGCGACCTCGCGCTGATTGACGATCGACTTGTTGTCGCGGTGGAGGAACTCGATCGGATCCTCGACCGTCATCACGTGCGCCGAGCGGGTGCGGTTGACGTGATCGATCAGCGCCGCGAGCGTCGTGCTCTTGCCGCTGCCGGTCGTGCCGGTGACCAGCACCAGCCCGCGCTCCTCCTCGGCGATGCGGTTGAGCACCACCGGCAGCCCGAGCTCCTCGACGGTGCGAATCTGCATCGGGATGACGCGCAGGACCAGGCCGACGGTGCCGCGCTGCTGGAAGATGTTGACGCGGAAACGGCCGAGCCCGGGGACGCTGTAGGCGAGGTCGACTTCCTGCGATTCCTTGAACTTCTGCCGCTGCGAGGTCGACATCACCGCCGCGCTCATCGCGACGACGTCCTCGTGGTCGAGCCGCTTCTCCTCGCTGGCGGGCACGAGCGCGCCGCGCACCCGCATCATCGGGTAGCTGCCGACTTTCAGGTGCAGGTCGGAGGCGTTGTTGTCGACGGCGAGCTTGAGGAGGTCGTTGACATGCATCGGTGTCGTTGCTCGTTCTAGATGCTGGTTGCTCGATGCTAGCTGCCAGGTGTCTGTTGCCAGTTGTATGCCGTTTACCAGCCCGGCAGTAGACAGCTAGCAACCAGCAACCAGCAACCAGCAACTATCCTCGAGCGGCCATGGCGCCGGCGCCCGACCTCAGCGGCGCCTCGTCCGCGTAAACGTAAGTCAGCCAGCGGTGCGTGTCGGGCACCTCGCCGTTGATGACGGCGAAGAAGGCGCGCTGCAGCGCCTCGGTGACCGGCCCGCGGCGCCCCGAGCCGATCTTGATCTTGTCGATCGAGCGGATGGGCGTGACCTCGGCGGCGGTGCCGACGACGAAGACCTCGTCGGCGATGTAGAGCGCCTCACGCGGGATGATCGATTCGACGACCGGGTATCCCAGATCGCGGGCGAGCGTGAGGATGCAGTCGCGGGTGATGCCGCCGAGAATCGACGACCCGAGCGACGGCGTATGCAGCGCGCCGTCGCGGACGACGAAGATGTTCTGGCCGCTGCCTTCGCTGACGTTGCCGTAGACGTCGAGCGCGATCCCTTCCGAGTAGCCGTCGGTGATCGCTTCCATCTTGATCAGCGCCGAGTTGGCGTAGTTCGCCGCACTCTTCGCCATCGCCGGCAGCGTGTTCGGCGCCATCCGCGACCACGAGGCGATCTGCACGTCGCAGCCTTCCTCGAGCGCTTCCTTGCCGAGATACGCGCCCCAGTCCCACAGCATGATCGCGGCGTCGACCGGGCAGGTGAACGGGTTGACGCCGAGCGACTCGTAGCCGCGGTAGAGAATCGGCCGGATGTAGCACGACTTCATCTGGTTGGCGCGGATGGTGTCGAGCACCGCGTCCTGCCAGCCGGCGAGATCGAGCGCGTACTCCATGCGGTAAATCTTGGCCGACATCTGCAGCCGGCGCATGTGCGCGTCGAGGCGGAAGCAGGCCGAGCCCCTCGGCGTCGCGTAGCACCGGGCGCCCTCGAAGACGCTGCTGCCGTAGTGGATGACGTGCGACGCGATGTGAATGGTCGCGTCCTTCCACTCCACCAGCTTGCCGTTCATCCAGATCTTGCCCGTGCCCGGGAATGCCATGAAGCGATTCTAACGCAGCAGTTGGTGAATTCGAGGAATTGGTGACTGGGTGAATGGAATTCACGAATTTTCATTCACCAAGTCACCAACGTACCAATTCACCAACTACTGAATCTCTCCGCAGAAGGGGCAGCGATCCGAGCGGGCGTGCAGCGGCTTGCGGCAGTGCCAGCAGAAGCGCGGCTGGGGCGATTCGCGGGCCTTGAGGCGCAGGTGGAGATCCTGCGCCGCGGCCGCGGCTTCCGCGGCGGCGCCGGACGACGCGGGGGTGTCGCGGCGCGGCGTCTTTCGCGGGGCGACCGCGCGCGCGGCCAGGAGCTCGTCGAGCAGGTCGGCAGCGCGCTGATAGCGAGCGTGGATCCCGGGCGCCATCGCCTTCAGGACGATGTCGTTGATCGATTTCGGGATGCGCGGGTTCTTCAGCCGCGGTGCGGTGTGCATCTCGCCCTTGATCAGCCGGTCGAGATCGGCCGGCGACGGCGTGCCGTAGGGCAGCTCGCCGGTGAGCATCTGGTACATCGTCACGCCGAGCGAGTAGATGTCGGAGGCGAACACCGCCTTGCCGCGAAACTGCTCCGGCGCCATGTAGGGCGGGCTGCCGATCACCGTGGTGCCGTGGGCGGCGATCTCGAGGAAGCGCGAGGTGCCGAAGTCGGCGACCTTGGCCAGGCCGTGGTCGGTGACCAGCACGTTCGACGGACGCAGGTCGCGGTGCAGGACGCCCTGGCGGTGCGCGTGATCGACGGCGTTGCAGATCTGGCAGGTGTAGTCGAGCGCGCGCGGCAGGTCGAGCGGCCCCTCGCGCGCGATGATCGCCTCGAGCGTCTCGCCGGGGACGAACTCCATGACGATGAAGAAGACGTTCTCCTGCTTCTCCGCGGTGAGGATGGAGACGATGTTGGGGTGGCTGAGGCTGGCGAGCAGGCGCGGCTCGCGCAGCAGCTCGCTGAAGTCGACCGACTGCTTGTGCGGCACCTTGAGCGCGACGCGCTTGTCGATCCAGGTGTCCTCGGCGAGGTAGACGGTGCCGAAGCCGCCGCTGCCGATCGTCGACAGGATCTTGTACTTGCCGACGATCTGACCGCGGAAGAACATCGGCGCGAGTATAGCAGCCGCGGCCGTACTCACGCCGTGGGCCTCACCCAGATACGCAACCACGAAGGACACGAAGGCCACGAAGCACACGAAGAAGAAAGATCGATGACGACGCTGGTGCGTGTTCGGCAGGCGCCGCTCCGCGGCGTGCGCGGCCTGCGAAGCAGGCCGACCTGCCGAACAGGTCGGGCGCGGCGCCAGATCGTCTCCGATCGTCGGCGTGTGTTCCGGTCTTCTTCGCGCCCTTCGTGAACTTCGTGATCTTCGTGGTTCAGCGGACGCCGCTATAATTTTCGGCTGTGCACCGCTTCTTCGCGCCGTCCATGGATCCGGGCGACGAGATCGTGTCGCTGCCGCGCGACGAGGGGCAGCACCTGACGCGCGTGCTGCGGCTCGGGGTCGGCGACACCGTCTCGGTGTTCGACGGCCGCGGCCGCGAGTTCCTCGGCCGCGTCGCCAGCGCCAGCGCGCGCGAGGTGCGGGTGACGCTGATGTCGCGGGTCGAGCCGGCGGCCGAATCGAGCGTCGCCATCACCCTCGGCCAGGCGGTGCTGAAGGGCGACAAGATGGACGAGATCATCCGCGACGCGGTCATGCTCGGCGTCGCGGCGGTGCAGCCGATCGTCACCAAACGCACCGAGGTGACCGTCGCCGCGCTGATGAAGGGGGCGCGTCTCGATCGCTGGCGGCGCGTCGCGCTCGCGTCCGTGAAGCAGTCGAAGCGCGCGATCCTGCCGGAGATCCGCATGCCGCTGACGCTGGAGACGCTCGTCGAGGAACCGTCGCCGGCGCTGCGCGTGATGCTGGTCGAGCCGGCGGCGGCGGCGCAGGTGGAGTCGCTCTCGGCGCTGATGAAGGAGCCGGCGCCGTCCGATCTGCTGTTGTTCGTCGGCCCCGAAGGGGGATGGACCGAGCCGGAGTGGACTGCGGCGGCGGCGCGCGGCGTCCGGCTGATGACGCTCGGGCCGCGGACGCTGCGCGCCGACGCGGTGCCGGTCGCCGCGATCAGCGTCCTTCAGTTCATCTTCGAACCTTGAAGTCGTGGGTCTTCAGATCGCCGTCGCCGAGCGTGAGCCGCGCCGCGCCGGCGCGGTGATCGTCGAGATACGCCGGCTCGAACCACTCGCCCTGCTCGGTGGGATCGACCGTCACCACGTAGTACTCGCCCGGCGGCAGCCCGCGGATCTTGTATTGCCCCGTCTGATCCGGGCGCGCCGTCATGATCTGCCGCGCCTGCGGCCGCCACAGCGACGCGTCGGTGGGAAAGGCGAGGATGGTGAAGTCGGGCACCGCCGCGCCGGCTTCATCGAGGACGGTGCCGTTGACTTCGGTGAGCTTGTCGGTGAACGCCACGACCACGTTCGACAGCGTCTCGCCGCCGCGCACCGGCACCGGCGTGTCGGTGACGTCGCGGCCGCCGATGGTCACCGACTTGAGCGTCCAGCCGCGCATGTTGCCGGCGGCGCGAATCAGGTGCTGGCCGGCCGACACGCCGTTCAACGTGAAGCGTCCTTCCTTGTCGACGCGTGCGTTCGGCTGCTGCCCGAAATCCGACTGATCGGTTGACGGCGCCACCAGGCGAATCTGCGTCGGGTCGGGCGGGTTGCCCGAGCCCGGCAGGAAAGTCACCAGCCCGGTGACGCTGGCGCCCGCCGAGAGCACGACGGTGAGATCGGTGACGTCCTCGCCATTCAGGCTGAGCGGCTGCATCGCGAACAGCGGCGTCTCCGAATCGTCCGCCCGCGCGCGGAGGACGTAGCGCCCCGGCGGCACGTTGGCGATGGTGAATGCGCCGTCCCAGTTGATGCGGCCGCCGAAGTTCACGCCGAGCTGCGCGCCGCGGCCGGCCATGTTCTCGGGCGCGA
>Ga0111538_10009552_pt1 | contig 12950 bp, 12 predicted proteins | sample SoiMethybrSBSTD1_FD_79669 | JGI IMG/M metagenome (GOLD analysis project Ga0111538, IMG submission 79669) | Bulk soil microbial communities from a Populus tree surrounding site in Tennessee, USA - Soil MetaG P. TD hybrid SBSTD1 (version 2)... | ecosystem: Environmental > Terrestrial > Soil >...
ATCCCGCCCGCCCGCCCCCGCCGTAGTCCTCCGCCGGGGGCAAGCCCCCGGACCCCCGACGCGCTTCGCTTCGCTCAGCGCGGGCTCGCTGCGCTCGCCAAGTCACGCGCGTCAGCGGCACTGGGCATCTCACAACAGGAATGAGACCCCGACCGAAAATGATGGGTAGCCGGCGCGCATCGTCAGCGTGACGCGCTCCGTGAATTGCCAGCGACCGCCGGCGTAGAACACGAACGGCTGGAAGCGGTCGTCGCCGGGGTTGATCAGACCCAGGGCGAAGCCCGGCTCGCCGAACACCGACCATTGACGGCTGATCCAGAAGTTCCACTGCAAAACGACCGGGATCCAAAAGTAGCTGACGTCCTCGTCGTCGCAATTCTGTCCGAGCGGGCCCTTGTCGTCACAGCCGCGGGCGCCGGGGTAGAGCACCCAGTCGAGCCCGAAGCCGATTCCGACGCTGTTGTTGATGGTCCCGACGAACCCGTTCCGGACGATCTCGACCGTGCCGCGGAACCCCGGGCCGAACCCGAAGTCGCTTGCTACGTCGCGCCCCGGCGGATCGATGAAGCCGAGCAGCAGGTGGGGCTCGGCCTCGAACACGTACTGCGTGCGCGCCCCGGGGCGTCTGATGGTGACGGTGTCGGCGTGGACGGGGAGCGCCGAGGCGAGCGTGGCGGCGCCGAACAGGGCGGAGACCAGAAGCGAGTGCCGGTGGCTTGTCCGGTGGCTCATGGGCCGGCAGCATAAGCGCCGCCCCCCCGCGCGGTCAGCCTGAAGCTGCGCGGGGCGGGGCTATTCCGGGCGCTATTGCCGGTACCGGGGGGCGCTGCTAGCTTCCCGCGCCCTCCGGCCCGCTGGCGCTTTTTCCGCCCCGCGACGGGTGGGAGGGAACGGGGCAGACAAGTCCCGACCCACCACAAGCAAAGGTAAAGAAATGACGCAGCCGAACGCACCGGGTCGTCCAGGCGGCTTGGCCCCCACCAATCTCCAGCTCCAGGGCGGCGCCGCGATCATCGCTCCCGTCAGCGCGTTCCCAGGAGGCGTTCCGGGCAATGCCTTGATCGTCCTGCCGCTGAGCCAGCCGACGGACGAGTTGAAGACGGCGATGAACAAGGGGCCGGTCGCCATCGAGCTCGAGATGATGTGGAAGCTGCTCGGCTTCAACGGTCCGGCCGTCCAGGTTCAGGACCAGGAAGGGCGGCCGATTGCGATCGGTCTCGAGGATCTGCTCGGCGGTCTCGAGAAGCACTGGCAGGAAGACAAGAACGATTTGAATCGCGGCCGGCTCTACGCCCAGGAGCTGATGAAGTACGGCCGCTTCGAAAAGGCCGAGAAGGTCATGGGCAAGGTCGTCGCCATGGGCGGGACCGGCGAGGACTGGCTCGGCCTCGGTATCGCTCAGCTACAGCAAGAGAAGTGGGACGCCGCCGAGGGCACGCTGAAGGGCGCGCAGAACCTGCTGCCGGACAACCCGTTCGCGTGCCTGCACCTCGCCAAGGTCTACAAGGGGAAGGAAGATCCGAAGACCGAGCGCGAGATGATCGAGCGCGCGATCCATATCGACGCAAACTGCGTCGACGCGTGGGCCTACCTGTACCAACAGGTCAAAGAAGCCGAGGACGAGAAGGCCGGAATCGCGGCGGTTTCCGAGCTTGCCGACGCCGAGCCGAACAAGCGCAGCGCGGCTCCCTTCATCGCGCTCCAGGGCTTCTTCGCGGGCGAAGAGGAGACGCGTGACAAGGCCGTCGAGTTCGCGAAAAAAGCCGTTGCTCGCAACGACGGCGATCCGCTCGCGCTGATCTGTCTGTCGGCGTTGTATGGCCAGCAGGGCGACCTGCCTGCCGTGATCAATCTGCTCTCGAAACACGAGACCAAGATGGCGAGCGACGTCCGGCTCGCGAACAACTACTTCGAGGCGCTGTTCCAGGCGCGCCAGCTCGACAAGGTGACGAAGCTGCTCAACGCGCTCGCCGGATCGCCGAACCGCGAGGTGAAGCAGTTCGCGATCGAGCGCTCGCGCATGGTCGCGCAGTACCTTCAGCAGCAACAGCAGCAGCTGACCGCGGCCGCGCCCGCCGGCCAGCGCCGCGCCTGATCGCGTTGCTTCTATAAGCGCTCAGATCTTGGCCGTGAGCGGCCTTGCCAGGCACTACTCGGTGCCGTGGATAGTGGAGAGCTGCTGGCCGGACGCTACCGGCTGCTGCGCCGGCTCGGCGTCGGCGGCATGGGTGAGGTCTGGTGCGCCCGCAACGAGCTCACGCGCCGCGACTTCGCGATCAAGATCCTGCTGCCCACGCTGATCGAGAACACGGAGGCGGTGCAGCGCTTCGTGCGCGAGGCCCGCGCCACCGCCAAACTGCGCCACCCGAGCATCGTCGAAGTCTACGACGCGGGACAGACCGAGGACGGCCGGCCTTTCATCGTGATGGAGCTGCTCCGCGGCGAGAGCCTCGAAGCGCGGATCGCGCGCGAGCGTCCGTTGCCGCCGCTGGTGGCGTGCCGGTTGATCGCCCAGACCGCTCGCGGGCTCGCCGTCGCCCACAAGGCCGGCATCGTGCACCGCGATCTATCGACGCCGAACGTCTTTCTCGCGGAGGCCAGCGACGGCTCGGGTCCGATCCCGAAGATCCTCGACTTCGGCTTGATCAAGGTGATCGGTCCCGAGTTCGACGGCCGCGTGCGTACCACCTGCGGCACGATCTTCGGCTCGCCGCAGTACATGAGTCCCGAGCAGGTGCGCGCCGCCGAGACCGTCGATCCGCGCGCCGACGTCTGGTCGCTCGGCGTACTGCTCTACGAGTGCCTGTCCGGTGAGCGGCCGTTTCCCGCCAAGAACTACAACGCGCTCTTGCTGTCGGTCGTCTCCGCGCCGCACCCGCCGCTCGCCCAGGTCGCGCCCGCGCTCGATCCCGAGCTGTGCGAGATTGTCGAAAATTGTCTGATCAAAGACCGCGAGGCGCGCACCTCGAGCGCGCTCGAAGTGGCCGAGCAGCTCGACCGCGTGGTGCTCGCGATCGAGTCGCGCAAGGCGTCGCGGCGTCCGGCCTCCGTGCGCGGCGCAGTGCCGCGTAGCTCGCGCCGGCCCGCTGCCGCGCGAACGAGCGTCCGCGTTCCGCGCGGCGCCGTGGCAGTGTTCAGCGCGGTGCTCGGGATCGGGCTCGGCTTGGGTCTCGGGCTGTCGCGCCCCGCCGAGCCCGCGCAAGCGGCGGCTCCGGCCGCGAAACTCCCGCCGATCACCATCGCGCTGCCGCCGCCCCAGCCCACGCTTGCAAACACGGTCGCCGCCGCCACCAGCGCCTGCGCGCCGGCCGCACCCGCCAAAGACACGGCGCAGCCGCCGGCGAGCGAGCTCGTCAGCGCCGCCGCGCGCGGACTCGGCCTGAGTTTGGCGCCCAAGCCGAAGCCAGTCGTCCAACCACCGAAGCTCGTCGTGCAGGCGCGCCCGCGAAAATCGCCGAGTCCCGCTCGCGCAGTCGCTGATCGACGCGCGCCGGCGCGTTTTGCACCAAAGAGCGGATCGGAACCGCGCCAGCTGCTCGCCGACGGTCGTCCATCCCGTCCGCGCTGATCGATCGCTGAAACGCGCACGATACGCGTGACGCGATCGAAGCTGAAAAAATATCTCTCCGACACGCAGCGGAGTCGTTCGCGATCACTTGCTCGCCGAAGCTCCGCGCATGGCTAATTCGATTCGCTTGTTCTTGATCGGTGGGACGGTTGCGATGCTGGCGGCGCTCGGAACGCCGGGTTGCGACGACGACGACGAACCCGTGGGCGCGGCCGGATCCGGCGGCAGCGCGGGCACGTCGGACGGCAGCGGCGGCACCTCGGGCAGTGGTGGAACGGCGGGCAGCTCGGGCAGAGGTGGCTCCGGCGGGACGGACGCTGGCACCGACACCGGCACCGATGCTGGGGGCGACGCCGACGACGGAGGCGACGCGTCCGACGGCGCGTCGGACGTCGCGACGGGCTGACACTCGGATCATGGGTGCCGGCGAACCCGGTCCGGCCGGCGCGTTTTCTGCCTGAAATCACGCTGAATCGTGAGTCGGCTGCTGGAGAGCACTTCGCTACGCAGCAGCGCCGCGCGACATCGCGATCACGGGCGATGCGCGCCTTTGCAACCGTTCTGCAATAACAAAAACGCGTCACTCGCTCCGGGTGAGCGCGATTTCGTCTGCGCAGAGTTTGACCGGTGCGACTTCCCGTAGGAAGCTTGCGGTCATGACTAATTCAACTCGCTTGCTCTTCATCGGTGGGGCCGTTGCTGCTCTCGCGCTGTCCGCGGCGCAGGGCTGCGGCGATGACGAAGAAACTCCGGCACCCGCGGCCGGCTCTTCCGGCGCCGGTGGCAGCGGCGGAAGCGGTGGATCCGGTGGATCGGGCGCACGCGGCGGTTCGGGTGGCTCGTCGGGCCGCGGTGGCTCGTCGGGCACTGGTGGCGGTGGCACCGGCGGCGCGACCGATGGCGGTAACGACAGCAGTGTGACCGACAGCGGCGCCGACTCGGGTGATGGGAGCACGGTTATGGCGTGTTCGGACTACTGCGATGGCATGGACACGACGTGCGCCGGTACTTTCTCCAGCCGTGGCGACTGCAGGAACGCGTGCCGGGACTACACTTCCGCCGGGCGCGCTTGTCGCATCGAGCACCTGGGCAATGCGGGGAGAGCGGATGCCGGCACACCGCTTCGGACGCTGCACTGCGGCCACGCCGGCCCCACCGGTGGTGGCGACGGCGGAATCTGCAACTTGTGAGGGCGTGACGGTCTGAACCGGGTCGTGCCTGGGGCGACCTGGTTCGGTCGCTCGTGTCGCGGTACGGTCGCTCACTGGAGTTTGCGACCATGAGAGCGCAAATGCGTTGGCGTCGGGTGCTACTCACAGCAGTCGTTGGGAGTGCGCTCAGCGCGTGCACGACGCACGACTACGAAAACGAGCTCAGCCGGCTAGGCGGAGCCTTCCCCGACGCGAACATCGAGTTTCCCGACGTCTCCAGCGAGCCGGACGTCGGGCCGCCCGATTCTGGCTTCCCGGACGTCGCTGTCGATGCCGAGGCAGGCGCAGACGTGCACGCGGACGCGCCCGTCGACACGGGTCCTCCGCCGGTCCTTTTTTGCGAGGCCTTCAAGGTGATGAAGGTGTGCCGGCGCTGTCACCAGGCGCCGAGCCCCGTGGGCGCGCCCTTTCCGCTCCAGAAGTGGGAGGACACGCAGCAGATTTATATCAACAAGGTCATCTGGCAGCGCATGCAGCGGGCGCTCGAAATCGACTTCATGCCGCTGCGCACGCTGCCGATCACGCTCGTCGACCCGCCAATTCAGCCGCTGGATCCGGCCTGCAAGAACACGTTACTGACGTGGCTGCGGGAAGGGGCGAAGCCGGTGGGCGGAACGGACTGCGATCCGAACCTGAGCTGCGAAGGCTGTACGAACTTTCCGTAGCGGGTCGTCGCTACTGTTCCACGCAGTAGATCCTTGCCCAAGGATTTCCACCGCAGTCATATGTGGCAATGCTTTCCTGCAGAAAGAGCAGGCTTGTTTCGCCGCTGAATCCAAGCCTGTACCTTCCTGCCGAAGCATTCCAGCTGGTCCAGTTCGTACAACTAAGAGCCGACGAGAGAACAGTCCAGTCTGCGTTCATGCCGGTGTAAACGAAGATGTCGCTGACGGGATCGCTGATTGGGTTCGTCAACCCCACGAACGCTCCATTGACGAATCCAAGCAGCGCGGTCGCGTTTGTGAGCCAGATCGGCGCACCGGTGCTGTTCACATACCGAGTCCACGCATGCAGCGGCCAGTCCCTTTGCCCATTGCCAACGTTCGCTGTGACGGTTGCGACTCGATGGACGCCGTCTGAAAACAGGGCCTTGTAGCCGGCAGGGCAGTTGCGGTCGAGGTTCGCGATAAACTGCGGGGGCCCGTCTTTCCCAAAGTCGGGCTGTACGGTGCCGGCGCTGATCACGATCTTTTTCTGCACCACGATCGCCGTGCAGTCCGGTGCGCAGTCTCCAACGGCGGCTCCCAGATTCTGACCGTCGTCGCAGAACTCGCTCCCGTCTATGCGCGAGTCGCCGCACACCGGCTTCGCGCACTTGGTGCCACGGCAGATCAAACCGCTGTCGCACTCTCGGGCGGAAGTGCACGCGCAGCCTTCGGTGCCCGTCATGCAGCTCCCGGCGTCGCCAGCGTCGTTGCCATCGGTCGCCGCATCGCCTGTCCCGCCGCTCCCGCCGCTGCTCGCTGCCGCGCTCCCGGCGCTGCCGTCCCGGCTCCCAGCGCTCCCGCCAGTTCCTGCTCCGCCCGTGCCTGCGCCACCTGCGGCGCCGCCTGACCCCGCATCGGTCCCGCCGCCACCCGCTCCGCTCTTTCCTGAAGCTCCGTCGGGGACGGTCGCACACGTGCGATCATCGGCGCAGGTGAAGTCCGAGCCGCAGCCAGCGACCTTCACGCAAGCGAGCGAGAAGACAAAGTAAGCGGTGGCACGTGAGGCGATGGTGACGGTCATGGCGAAGAGCTCCTCAGCGCGGGGCCGCGTTCGGGAACAACGCGGAAATGCGGCGCTCAATGACCCCTGTTCGGCCCGCCTCGGGCGCGAGTTTCGTGGAAAGTGCGAGATTGCGTCAAGCTCGCCCGGGTTATCTGGCAGCGCATGCAGCGCGCGCTCGAAATCGACTTCAAGCCGCTGCGCACGCTGCCGATCGCACTCGTCGACCCGCCGATTCAGCCGCTGGATCCGGCTTGCAAGAACACGTCACTGACGTGGCTGCGAGAAGGGGCGAAGCCGGTGGGCGGAACCGACTGCGTTCCGAACCTGAGCTGCGAAGGCTGTACGAACTTTCCGCCGCCGTTAGCTGCTGCCCGACAACGGCAGCACGAACCTGACGAGGATTTTGGTGAGCCCTTCCCGGCCGAGCGCGTCGGCGGGACGTCACTGTTCGCCGGCTCTCGGGCTCGAGCTTCGTCCAGCCGCCCGGTTGTGTCGCAGACAGCTCACCAAAACCAGCGCTTAGCTCAGTGAATTCAGCGGCTTAACGAGCTCCGGAGGACTGCCAGACTATGTCCTGCCCGAACATTGACATCTGAACAGCCGCACAGTATTCACTGAACACGACTTTCGGGAACCGCTGAGCGGGCAGGGCCACGAGGAGAACGCGCACCATGACGATGGACGAGAAGCAGAAGCAGAAGGCGCTCGATATCGCGATCGCCGGCGTGCAGAAGGAGTTCGGGGAAGGCGCGATCATGCGCCTGAAGGACGGGGAAAAGATCGGCGGGGAGGTCATGGTGGTGCCGTCGGGCTCGATCGGGCTCGACATCGCGATGGGCATCGGCGGTTACCCGCGCGGGCGCATCGTCGAGATTTACGGGCCGGAATCGAGCGGAAAAACCACGCTCACGCTCCACGCGATCGCCAGCGTGCAGCGGCGCGGCGGGGTGGCCGCCTTCATCGACGCCGAGCACGCGCTCGACATCAATTACGCGAAGAAGCTCGGGGTGAAGACGGACGAGCTATTGATCAGCCAGCCGGATTTCGGCGAGCAGGCGCTGGAAATCGGCGACATGCTGGTGCGCTCCGGGGCGGTCGATCTGGTCGTCGTGGACTCGGTCGCGGCGCTCGTGCCCAAAGCGGAGATCGAGGGCGACATGGGTGACTCGCACGTCGGTCTGCAGGCGCGGCTGATGAGTCAGGCGCTGCGCAAGCTCACCGGGTCGGTGTCGCGGTCGCAGTGCCTGTTCTTCTTCACCAACCAAATCCGCATGAAAATCGGGGTAATGTTCGGTAGCCCCGAGACGACGACCGGTGGCCAGGCGCTCAAGTTCTACGCCTCGGTGCGGCTCGACGTGCGGCGCATCGGCGCGATCAAAGAGGCGGCAACGACCCCGGGATCCGGGTCCGGGAAGGACAACATGGCCGTCGTCGGCAATCGAACGCGGGTCAAAGTCGTGAAGAACAAGATGGCCCCGCCGTTCCGCGAGGTGGAGTTCGACATCCTGTACGGACAGGGGGTCAGCCGTTCGGGGGAGATCATCGATCTCGCGAGCGATAGCGGTATCGTGCAGAAGAGCGGTGCCTGGTTTGCGCTCGACGGGGAGCGCATCGGCCAGGGTCGAGACAACGCGCGGAATTATCTCGAGCAACATCCGGCGCTGTTGGACCAGCTCGAGGCAAAGCTGCTGGCGGCCAATGGGATTCAGCGCAGGGTCTCGGCGGACGCCGCCGCGGGGGCAGCGGGCGCGTCTCAGGGCACTCCCAGCGAAGACCGTGAGCCAAAGGACGCGAAGGGCAGCCCGAACGGAGCACAGCGCCGTCCCTCGCCCCGACCGAGCTGATTGTCCGTCGGGACATTTGCGACACGCTCTGAGGGGGGTGCCGAGCGAGGAGCGGAATACTCCTCCACAGCCTGTGGATAAGCTGTGGATAAGATGGGGGCGGACTGGTGGCATGTTGCAGTCGGGGCTGGGGCAGCCAGCCACCCTGATTGGCGCGGAAAGACGCCTCGGCCCGCGCGCCAGGAGGCGAAAGCCGCATCCCGGCCGAGGGTTTGAAGGCCCCGGTCGCGCAGCCGGTGTCGTTTTCGTATCTATCTGAATTTAAAGCTTTTACTGGCTTTGCTTGACGGGCGCAGGGGGCTCTCACACATCGATCTCATGAGCCGCTCCGCCCGCCCTCTTGGGTTTCCGTGGGCGCCCCCGCTGGTCGGGAGGATCGGGCGCAAGCGCTCATGGGTCGCACCGCGCGTGTCGTCAGCGGCGGTGCGCATCCCGGATCCGATGCTGGCTCAGCTCGCGCTGCGCTTCGTGCGGATTGGCCCGCAGATCTTCGTCCACGAAGGCGCACGGCGTGCGCTCGAGCGGCGCTTTCAGGTCGCGTACAGGGGTCCGGTGCAGCTCGCGGTCACGGACAACCGGCGGCGCATGGTCAGCCACTGCCGCAAGCGCGGTGTGCTCCAAATCCGGGTGCACATGATGTTCCTGGGCGCTCCAGAGCGCATCGTGGAGGCGCTCGTGCGCTGGGTGGTCGAAGGTGACGCCGAAGCTTCGGCGCTCGTGGGGCGCCATATCGATGAGAACACGCACCGGATTCGCGCGTCGGAACCGCCCTCGGGGCCCCTTCGGGAGCGCGGAAGCTGCCACGACCTCAAGGCGATCCTCGAGGACGTCAACAATCGCTACTTCGAGGGGGCGATCGGCGACGTGCACATCACCTGGGGCCGCCGCACGCAGGCCCGCGATCGGCGTCGCAAGACGATCAAGCTCGGGAGCTACAGCGCGGTTCAGCGGCTGATCCGCGTGCATCCGGTGCTCGATAACACCTGGGTCCCGCGGTATTTCGTGTCCTACATCGTCTATCACGAGCTTTTGCACCACCTGATCCCCGCGGTGCGCTCGTCCGGTCGGATGCTGCTCCACTCTTGCGAGTTCGGGGAGCGGGAGCGGGAATTTCGCCACTACGAGCGCGCGATCGCCTGGGAAGAGAAGCATATCGAGCGGCTGCTGCGGGCCCGCTGAGCCGCTCGAAACAGCCGATTTCCGCTCAGATTTCCAGGCAGAGACCGATCATCCAGGTGTTCGTGCCGACGTTCATCTTGCCCCCGCCGAAGCCGTCGAGCTGGCTCACGTACCACTCCGCGAAGAAGTAGCTGTTGTTGACCCCGATGGTGTTGTCGATCTCGAGCGCTGCACCAGGGTCGAAGAAGTCGAGCAGCAGCATGCCGCCGAGCGCGTACTGCCAGCCGTACGAGATGTCGCGACCGATCTTGCCCTGGTCGTCGTGGGCGGTTTCTGCGCCATCACCCACCCACCAGGGCGCGACCCCGACGCCAAGCTTGGCGTATCCAGCGAGCGGGATATTGGCCTCCTGGGCGAGCACGTCGACGCGCAGGACGCCGACCGCGTACATCGGCATGATCGTCAGCGAGGTCTCCTGCTCGGCGAAGCCGGTCCCGTTGGTGAGCGGCGCGGGGGCGCTCATCGTGGTGAACCCCCAGCCGAAGCCGGGCCCGAGGCTGCCGAAGCCCGGAATCCGCAGCGCTTGCCAATCGAGCTCGACTCCGACCAGGAAGCGCATGTCGTCGCCGAAGATGTCGCGAAAAGGCGTCGCGCCGTCGAATTCGTCATCGACGTTGGGCAGATAGCGTCCGAAGCGCATCTCGAACGCGAATTGCTGGGGCGATTCGAAGCGGCCCCTGCGCTCGGTGCCACCGTAGGCACCGAACTCGTCCGTGCCCTGCGCCAGTGCGGGGGGCGCCGCGCTGACCACGGCCAATGCAGCGAGCGCACTCAGCGCGGCGGATCTGGTTCTGCTCATGGTCGCCGTCTCCGAAACCAGCGCGCGACCGCTGCAAAGGCCAAAATCACGCCCCCGCCGTAGACCGGCTGCGTGCCGAACGAGCAGAATCCGCCGCCGCCCTCGCCTCCGGCACGGCGATACACCTCGAAGAAGTCGTCGACCTCCTGCGGCGAACCGCAGGCGACCTGCGAGAGTGGACCGGCGTTGTTGAGCTCGTCGAAGCCGGCGACGCCTACTGCGTAAAGCTGGTAGTTGACCAGACCCGTGGCCTCGCCCTGGATGGCGTTCTTCCCCACCTGTCCGCAAAAGTTGGCCTCGTTGGGTCGCTGACCGGGCACCAGCGCCGTCGACGGGCAGTTCGGGTTGCCGCCGCTCCCGTCGCCCGTGCCGCTGTCGGTGAGGTTGCCGGCGTCGGATGCACCGCCTGCACCGCTCGCGCCGCCTGCACCGCTCGCGCCGCCTGCGCCCCCGACACTCGCATCCGGCACCGCTCCGTCGGTGCCAGTGTCGGGGCCCACGCCGCTGTCCACTTGCATGGTCGTCGTGATGGGTCCCGGCTTCGGGTCACAGTAGAACTTGTGGCCGTTGCGATCATTGGCGAGCGGCGCGTCCCACTTGAGCACGAGCCTCTCTTCCCCGACCCCTGCTCGGATGTTGGTGGGCGCCGGCGGGCCGATCAGATCGGCTTGTACCTTCGCGATCGCTCCGTCTCCGGCCACCACGTTCTGGCTGCTATCGATCACGAGGAAGTGGAGCGATAGGCTCTGCGGCCCGGTCGAGCCGAACGTCGTCTGATTGCAAACGGCGGCCGTCGCGTGAACTAGCCCCGTGGAGCTCCTGGCGTCCGAGACGATGTCCTGTACGCGGAGCTTGGGGGTGAAAAGCATGTTGGCCGCGGGCGTCGAGTAGATGAGCCAGCACTGCTTGGTGTTGCCCTGCCGGGCCTCGAGCGGAACGCAGTTGGCTCCCCCGACCCAGACCTGAAGATCGCCGCTCGAAACGCCCGCCAGCCGCACGTTGTAAGTGAACGTGCCGTCCTTGAGGCAATCGGCGTAGCTTATCGCGATCCGATTGTTGTGACCGATCGGGGAGGTGCGCTCGAACGGCGGCCCGTCCGTCACGGTGACGACGCCTCCCGTCACCTGCGCAAGCGCGCTGACCGGCGTCAGCAACGCGACGAGCGTGAGGCACGCCTTGATCCGGCGCATTGGCCCGCTGAGAAAGAACGAAGTCATCCGAACGGGGGCTACTCGTAGCATGGAATGTGCCACGCCGATGCGGTAGCGCGCCGCGCTTGAACACTGGCACAAAAGGCCGATGCCGGATGCGGCGAACCCGGTTGGGGCCGGGGCCCCAACCGACAACGTGAAAACGGCCGGGGCCCCAACCGACAAGCGGGACAGCCAGGTTGGCGGAAACGCGGTCGCCGCTGCCAAACTGGCAGGCGAGCACGCTGCCTGCCCATGCGGAAGTGGTAAAACGGTCGGCTTGAGCACCCGCTCCGAAGACCTCGTTTGCGGCCGCTACCGGGTGACCGGGAAGCGCTCTGCGACGGGCTATCTCGAAATATTCGACGCCATCGACCCTGCTCATCCCGGCGTGCGGGTGCGGCTCGTCACGCTCCCGCCGTCCTGGAGGGTGGAGGTTGCGGCGATCGTCGAGCGGACCCGGCGCTATGCGCTCGGAACACCGGGGCTCGCGACGGCGACGGTCGAGGACGGAGTTGGCGGACGTGGTCCGGTCCTGGCCTTCGAGCTCGGAACGGGAGAGACCCTGGACGAGCTCTTCGACGACCGCCGCAATTGGTCACCCAGCCGCGCTACCCACGTGATCGAGGGCGTCGACACGGCGGTACGGATATCGCACGGGGTGATCGCATGGTCCACGGCAGCGGCGGTGGAGGCCATCCAGAGCGCACGCCATGGCTCCGCCGATGCCATGGCGGAGGGGTCCGAAGGAATGCGGGACAGACTCTTCGACGCGGCGACGCGATACGACCGGGTCGACGGAGCGATGGGCGTTCGACTCGATGCGGTCATGCCGCCGCGATGATCATGGTCAATCCACAAGCCACCGACCGCGAGCCGACCCACTACGACGGCGTCGTCGGTGTCGAGCTGACGATTGACGGGATGCTGGTGATCGCCGACCGGCTACAATTGATCGATTTCCCCCTGTCCCTTGGCATCCGGCCGAACATTCCCAACGTCGAGTTGCGCGACAAGGTGTGGGACCAGGTCGGCCGTGACCTCACGGCACAAGGTGTGCTCGACGGGTTCGGGCGGCCCCATCCCGAGGTGGCCGCCATGGTGAACACGCTCAGCCGTCCCGATCGCGCGCTCGAGTGCCGGTGGTGGCGGCGTGACGGCGATGGCAGAATGGTGCGCTTCGTGGTGTGCCGTAAAGGGCAGCGCCATGTCGTGGCCGCCCGCGACGAAGAGATGCTGGTCCTGCAGCGGGTGGCACCCCAGGTGGGCCTGGCCGGAATGTTGACCGTGGTGCTCGGGCCGGCCGCACCCGCGAATGTCGAACCGCTGACGGCTATCTCGAGCGAGTTGGCGGACTGCAGGATGCCCGACCAGCGAGCGCGACACGGCATATCCGCTGCATCGGCGCGGATCTACTCGGAGATGATCGGCAATCCCCGTAGCTGGGTG
>Ga0111538_10009553_pt1 | contig 12949 bp, 13 predicted proteins | sample SoiMethybrSBSTD1_FD_79669 | JGI IMG/M metagenome (GOLD analysis project Ga0111538, IMG submission 79669) | Bulk soil microbial communities from a Populus tree surrounding site in Tennessee, USA - Soil MetaG P. TD hybrid SBSTD1 (version 2)... | ecosystem: Environmental > Terrestrial > Soil >...
CCTACGACTGCACGCCGATTTTGCAGCGCAGACCGGTGTCGAGCTCGGCGAGCTGGATCTCGGCGGCGGTTTCGGTATCGCCTACACGAGTGCCGACACACCGGCAACGCCCGCGGCGCTTGCAGAGGCATTAAGACAGATCATCGAGCACGAATGCTCAGCGCTCGGCATCGCCGTTCCACACATCTCGATCGAGCCGGGTCGGGCGATCAGCGGCCCCAGTACCTTCGCCCTCTACACAGTTGGAACTGTCAAGCCCGTCGCGCTGGATAGCGGCGCCAGCCGCCTCTACGTCGCAGTCGACGGTGGCATGAGCGACAACATCAGAACCGCGCTCTACGCCGCCGAGTACTCCGCGACATTGGCTTCTCGCCTTTCCACCGCGCCTCCGGTGTTGGCCCGGGTGGTCGGCAAGCACTGCGAAGGCGGCGACATCTTGGTTCGTGATGAATTCCTTCCCGCTGACATAGCGGCCGGCGACCTGCTCGCGGTCCCGGGTTCGGGCGCGTACAGCCGGTCGATGGCTAGCAATTACAACCATGTTCCGCGGCCGCCCGTCGTCGCCGTCAGCGGAGACCGGATGAAGACGCTGCTGCGGCGGGAGACAATCGGGGACCTGCTCGCCTTAGATGTTGGCTAAGAGTTGCCTCAGTTCAAAAAGAATTTGGGTTTCCCAGACCCAATGCCGATAGTGAACAATGAAACCGCCACGATTCGGGGTCGTGGTGTCGTTGTGTAAATGAGGTTTCCGTGACTTTGACCAGCGTGCAGCCCACGCCCCTTCTCGACGTCGCATCGCTAACACCATTGCGGGTGGCCCTGCTCGGCTGCGGGGTGGTGGGCACGGAGGTCGCGCGGTTGATCACCGAGCAAGCGGCCGATCTACGTGCTCGCGTCGGCCGGCCTCTGGAGCTCGTCGGCATCGCCGTGCGCCGAGACGGTCGAAAACGGCCCGGCATCGATCCGGCGCTGCTCACCACCGACGGCCAGGCGCTGGTCAGCCGAGAGGACGTCGATTTGGTAATCGAGGTCATCGGCGGAATCGAACCAGCTCGGTCGTTGATCTTGACCGCGCTGCATCATGGGGCGTCCGTGGTGACTGCGAACAAGGCGTTGCTCGCCGAGGATGGCGCGACGCTGTTCGCAGCTGCCGAACAAGCCGGCGCTGATCTTTACTTCGAGGCTGCGGTGGCCGGCGCGATCCCGATCATCCGGCCGCTTCGGGAGTCATTGGTCGGTGACGAGATCACTTCCGTGATCGGCATTGTCAACGGTACGACGAACTACATCCTGGATCGGATGGACGGCGGTGGAGTTGGCTATGCCGAGGCGCTCGCGGAGGCACAGCTGGCCGGCTACGCCGAGGCCGACCCCACAGCAGATGTGGAGGGTTTCGATGCCGCGGCCAAAGCCGCCATCCTGGCGAGCCTGGCATTTCATACCCGAGTCACAGGAGCCGATGTCTATCGCGAAGGCATTACCCAGGTAACCTCGGCCGACATCGCCTCCGCACACGACATGGGCTGCGTCGTAAAGCTGCTCGCGATCTGCCAGTTGTCGCCGCCCGTTGCCCCAGGCGCCAACGACCGGACGGTTTCGGTACGCGTCCATCCGGCGATGATTCCGCGCTCGCACCCGCTCGCCGCTGTTGGCGGCGCCTACAACGCGGTATTCGTTGAATCGATGTCTGCTGGACGCTTGATGTTCTACGGCCCGGGCGCCGGCGGTTCGCCTACGGCGAGCGCAGTTCTCGGTGACCTCGTCACGGTTGCGCGCAACCGGCTGCGCGGCGCCGTTGGTCCCGGTGAGTCCAGCTACGCCGCTCGCCCGGTAACCAAAATCGGTGGTGTGATGACGCGGTATCACGTTTCCTTCAAGGTTGCTGACGTGGTCGGCGTTCTCGCGACGGTCGCCCAGGCGTTCGCCGAGCATGGGGTCTCGATCGAGACCGTACGGCAGAACGGGCGTGGTGCCGACGCTCAACTGGTGATTGTGACCCACCACGCGCAAGATGCCGCCCTCAGCGCGACGGTCCAAGCGCTACGCAACCTCGACATCGTGCGTGAGGTCACCAGTGTGATGCGAGTTGAAGGCGACTGACGTGCTCCCCGAGTCCTTCATCGCGGAGCGAGACACCGCGCTCAAGCACCGCCCCGGATACGGCGTGATCGCTCGTTATCGCGACTGGCTGCCGCTGTCGGATAGCGACCCGGTGATCACCCTCGGTGAAGGGAATACGCCGCTCGTCGCGGCCGAGAGGCTGTCAGAGATCCTGCGTTGTGACGCATGGATCAAGGTCGAGGGCGCGAATCCGACCGGCTCGTTCAAGGACCGCGGCATGACGGTCGCGCTCAGCGTCGCTGCTGGGCAGGGTGCGCAGGCAGTGGTCTGCGCCTCGACCGGCAACACTTCCGCCTCGGCAGCTGCGTACGCCGCACGGGCGGGCCTGTCCACCATCGTGCTGTTGCCCGCCGGGCGGATTGCGATGGGCAAGCTCGCCCAGGCGATCGTGCATGGCGCCAAGGTGGTGCAGGTTGACGGCAACTTCGACGACTGCCTGGAACTCGCCCGCAAGCTCGCCCACGACTACCCGGTAGCCCTGGTTAACTCGATCAATCCGAGCAGGATCGAGGGTCAGAAGACCGCCGCGTTCGAAGTGATCGACGAGCTGGGGGATGCGCCTGACGTGCATGTGATTCCGGTGGGCAACGCCGGGAATATTTCGGCGTACTGGCGTGGTTATAAGCAGTACGCATCTGCTGGCAAAGCGATGCGAGCGCCGAGAATGTGGGGTTTCCAGGCTGCGGGCGCAGCTCCCCTGGTGCTAGGGCATCCAGTTCTTCAGCCTGAAACGGTCGCGACAGCCATCCGCATTGGCAATCCGGCATCGGCTGAGCAGGCTCGAGCCGCCCGCGACGAATCACGAGGTCTCATCGAGGCGGTCACCGATCAGCAAATCCTCGATGCTCAAGGCTTTTTGGCGCGTGAGGAGGGCATCTTCGTCGAGCCGGCCTCGGCCGCTGGAGTTGCAGGTCTACTTGCCAAGAATCAGCGTGGGGAAATCGAGTCAGGTTTGCAGATCGTGATCACCGTGACGGGACACGGCCTGAAGGACGTGGACACGACTCTGTCGCGACTTGGTCCGATACATGCCGAGGTTGTGACGGCCGATCTTCTCGCGATCGCATCAGCCTGCGGGCTCGCGGACTAAATGTCTGGACGCTGGATCCAGAGGAGCCGAGATGCAGCCTGACCCTGCTGATCAGCGGGTCTTGACCCCTGGTATATCGGTGACCGTCGAGGTCCCGGCCACCAGCGCCAACCTAGGGCCAGGCTTTGACTGCTTCGGGATCGCGCTGGAGTGGCGGGAACGGGTCAACCTCGCAGTGATCGAGCGTGGCTACCAGATCGAAGTATCCGGCGAAGGTGCAGCCGACCTGCCGCGCGACGAAAGTCATTTGATCATTCGTGCCGCGCTGGTTGGCCTCGCGGACCTTGGAGTCAGTGCACCAGGCCTGTGGCTTGGCTGCCGCAACACGATTCCACACGGTCGGGGCCTCGGATCCTCATCGGCGGCAATTGTCGGAGGGCTCATCGCAGCCGCCGGGCTGGCAGATACGTCTGTCGAGCCGGAGTGGCTGCTCAGGCATGCCAATGCCATCGAGGGCCATCCCGACAACGTGGCCGCGGCCATCTACGGCGGCTTCGTACTGGCGTACGAGGGGCGCTCCGGAGTCGCGGTGGCGCAGGGTAGGGTCCACGCATCCATTGGCGCTGCAGTGTTCATCTCCGCCACCTCGTCGGCCACCGACGCCGCTCGCGGTCTCCTTCCCGACACCGTTCCCCACGTCGACGCAGCAGCCAACTCCGGGAGAGCCGCTTTGTTGGTCCACGCTATGGCGTCCCAACCCGAGCTGTTATACGACGCCACGAACGACTGGCTGCACCAGAGCTACCGAGAAGTGGCCATGCCGCGCTCCTACGAGCTGATGAAATCCCTTCGCGGGCAGGGGTTTGCGGCAATGATCAGTGGTGCGGGCCCAAGTGTGCTGGTGCTGGGCGCCCGGTCGGATCTGGCTGCGCTTCAAGATCAACAAGTAGCCGGATTCTCGGTACGGCTCAGTGATATAGGCTCAGCCGCGTCGATCATCGAGGCGGGCATCGTCGATGACGGCATCGTCAGAGATGGGCGAGATCAGACTGTGGTGGAAACTCCGGCCGTAGGTGCTAGCCTTAGAGAGCCGACATGGTCAGGGCAGCTGCGGTGACCGGCTTCCCAACCAGCTAAGTCACAAGAACGCACATCTGACCAAGTAGCGCCTCAAAGGTCAGGTGCGACGCGGACGAAGCTTTACGGCCCCCTCCCGTCAGCCACATCTCGAGAACAGTTGTCGCGATGCGCTGAGGACCTCTAGAAAGACCCGCTGGTCGGGGATATCACCCCGAGCCATGGATGGGCACCGATGACGTGCCCGAACTGACAAGGACACATGTTGACAGATATCGCCGAAGTGACGAGCGCATCTCCAATCGAAGAAGGCGCCGGCGAGCAAGGTACCCAACCCACCAGTGATCGTCGCAACCGCAAAGGCTCAGGCCTGGACTCCATGGTCCTGGCGGAGCTGAAACAAGTGGCCAATTCCCTCGGTATCAAAGGCACTGGCGCCCTGCGCAAGAGCCAGTTGATCGACGCCATTCGCGCCGCTCAGCGTGGTGCCGGCACTGCTACCTCAACGGTTGGCACTGATCAAGACAATGGCTACCGCGAGGAGGCACGGATGGGCGAGCCACCTGCACAGCCCGACCTGATGTCAGCGAGCCGGGCCACGGACTCGGCCGCGGCTGAACGGCCAGAGCCCGTGAAGGTCGCCGATGGCGGTCAGGTTCGCGAGGAGAACGGCACGGCTCAGGACGGCGGTCAGGTCCGTGAGGACACCCGCACGCCCCAAGACCGCAACGATCAGATCCGCGAAGACACCAGCACGCCTCGGGAAGGCGGCGACGGACAGTCTGAAGCTCGCCGCTCCGATGAGCAGCCTCGAACTGACGAGCCGACTCGTGAGACCCGTCCTGGTGATGGTGAGCGTGGCGACGCGTCCCGTGAGGGGCGGCAGCAAAATGACCGTCGCGATCGCAGGAGCCAACAGGCCCGCGAGAACCAGCAGCGCGACAATCAGGGTCGAGACAACCAGGGCCGAGACAACCAGAGTCGAGACAACCAAGGTCGAGACAACCAGGGCCGCGACTGGGAAGAGGAAGGCGCTGGCCGGCGGGGACGTCGGCGTCGCAGCCGCGACAGGCAAAACCGACGCAATCGCGGCGGCGGCGGCGGCAATCTTGAACGCTACGAGTCCGAGCCTGTGGTCTCTGAGGACGATGTGCTCGTTCCGGCTCGCGGAATTTTGGATGTCCTCGACAACTACGCATTCGTCCGCACCAACGGCTATTTGCCCGGACCGGACGACGCGTACGTCTCTTTGTCGATGGTCAAGAAGCTCGGTTTGCGCAAGGGTGATCTGGTCACCGGTGTGATCCGTACGCCGCGTGAGGGTGAGCGCAAGGAGAAGTTCAACCCCATGGTGAGGATCGACACCGTCAACGGCGGCGATCTTGAAACTGCCCGGCAGCGACCCGACTTCGCGAAGCTCACCCCGCTCTATCCACAGGAGCGGCTGAAGCTCGAAACCACGGCGAATCAGATGACCGGGCGGATCATCGATCTGGTGGCCCCGATCGGCAAAGGCCAACGGGCGCTGATCGTTTCACCGTCCAAGGCGGGCAAGACGTTGGTGATGCAGGCCATCGCCAATGCCGTCGCCATGAACAACCCCGAGGTGAAGCTCATGGTGGTCTTGGTGGATGAACGACCCGAAGAGGTGACCGACTTCGAACGCCAAGCCAAGGGCGAGGTGATCGCATCGACCTTCGACCGTCCGGCTGAGGACCACACCACCGTTGCGGAGCTGGCCATTGAACGGGCGAAGCGCCTGGTCGAGCTCGGTCACGATGTCGTGATCTTGCTCGATGGCATCACCCGGCTGAGCCGGGCCTACAACCTGGCCGCGCCAGCCTCCGGGCGCATTCTTTCCGGAGGTGTCGACTCGGCCGCGTTGTACCCGCCGAAGAAGTTCCTGGGCGCGGCACGCAACATCGAGGGTGGCGGATCGCTCACGATCATCGCAACTGCCCTGGTCGAGACCGGTTCGAAGATGGACGAGGTGATCTTCGAGGAGTTCAAGGGCACGGGCAACTCAGAGATTCGGCTGCGCCGGGAATTCGCCGAGAAGCGAATTTTCCCCGCGATCGATGTCGACGCGTCGAGCACCCGCCGTGAGGAGTTGCTGATGAGTCGTGAGGAGCTCGCCATCGTCTGGAAGCTGCGCCGTGTTCTCTCCGGGCTTGAAAGCCTGCAGGGACTGGAGATGCTGCTGGACCGGCTGCGCAAGACCCAGAGCAATGCCGAGTTCTTGATGGCGATCACCAAGACCATCCCGGCACAGGACTAGTACCCCCAAAGACACCGAAAGGTGTCGGCCTGCGGCCATCCGCAGGGACTAAAACGGCCTCCTTGGCTGTTGAGCATTTGGTTCCGCAGGTTGGCCTGCGGCAGAATCACCCTTTGGTGCCGGTTCACGTCATGGGCCCAAGAGCGCAAGGCGACCCGGCACACACGATGAGGAGACAAGCATGAAACCCGACATTCACCCCGCGTACGTGGAGACGGTGGTGACGTGCACGTGTGGCAATACGTTCACCACGCGCAGCACCGCGCCGAACGGCGTGATCCACGCAGACGTGTGCTCGGCCTGCCATCCGTTCTATACAGGCAAGCAGAAGATTCTTGATACCGGAGGCCGCGTTGCTCGCTTCGAGAAGCGATACGCGGCGCGTCAGCCGGCCAAGAAGACCAGCAAATAGCTTCACGAATAGCGCCGGGAGGCACGGACGAAGTCCTGCATCCCGGCGCTTGACGTGTCCCGACGACCGACTTGTCAGCGTGAGCGGTCGCCGGAGCAACGGCATACGCTGACATATCGGAGAGGGGAGTGTCGCGTGTTCGAGTCGGCGGCTCCTTTGCGTGCTGAATTCTCCGAGCTGGAGAGAGCCCTCGCCGATCCGGCGGTTCACGCCGATCTTGCTCGCGCCCGCAAGGTGGGTCGTCGCTACTCCGAGCTGGTGCCGATTGTGAGGGCGTTGGAGGAGTACTCCCGGCTTACAGATGATCTTGCGGTCGCCAAGGAGCTCGCTGCGGAAGACCCATCGCTGGCCCTAGAAGCTGCCGATCTTGAAGCACAGCTGGGACCCGTGACGGACAAGCTGACGCGATTACTCGCTCCGCGCGACCCCAACGATTCCTCGGATGCGCTGATGGAGATCAAGTCGGGTGAAGGGGGCGAGGAGTCGGCATTGTTTGCTGCTGACCTGCTGAAGATGTATTCCCGCTATGCCGAGGGCCGTGGCTGGAAGGTGGAGATTCTCGATGCGCAGGAAACCGACCTTGGCGGCTACAAGTCAGTGACGATTGCGATCAAGGCGCCGGCCCTTGGCGAGCCTGACACCATGCCCTACGGCGTACTCAAGTTCGAGGGCGGCGTGCATCGGGTGCAGCGGGTTCCGATCACCGAGTCCCAGGGACGAGTCCATACCTCCGCAGCTGGGGTGCTGGTGATGCCTGAGGTCGCCGAGACCGAAATCGAGATCAATGAGGACGATCTTCGCATCGACGTCTACCGTTCCTCCGGCCCAGGAGGCCAGGGGGTCAACACGACCGACTCGGCCGTGCGGATCACACATCTGCCCAGCGGCATCGTGGTTTCCTGCCAAAACGAGCGTTCGCAGCTGCAAAACCGCGAGCAGGCGATGCGCATGCTGCGAGCTCGGTTGACCGCGGCTGCCGAGGAAGAAGCCGCAAGCGCCGCATCAGCCGCTCGGCGCAGCCAGGTCCGTACGGTTGACCGGTCAGAGCGCGTCCGCACCTACAACTTCCCCGAGAACCGCATCTCTGATCATCGGATCGGTTTCAAGGCCTACAACCTTGATCAAGTTCTGAATGGCGATCTGGATGCGGTGATCAAGGCACTGCAGGAAGCCGACACGCAGCTCAGGTTGTCCCAGGCAGGTAGCCCCACCTCGTGAGTCAGTTGGTCCGGCCGCTGTTGATTCAAGCCGCGAGCCAGCTGCGCGACGTTGGCGTTGCGTCGCCAGAGCAGGAGGCCCGACAACTCCTGGCCTACGCAGCAGGAATCGAGCTGGCCCGGTTGCCCCTGCTCGATGCAGTCGAGGACGCCCAGGCTGCGTACTTTCAGACGTTGATCAACAAGCGATCGCATCGGATTCCGCTGCAGCACCTGACCGGTAGGGCCCACTTCCGTTATCTGGAGCTCGAGGTAGGTCCGGGGGTTTTCGTGCCCAGACCCGAGACCGAGGTGATGACCGGCTGGGCGATCGAGCAATTGCGCCCGATGGTGTACGCCGTGGCGCGTGGTGATTCGCGACATTTGCCGGTGGTCGTCGAACTTGGCACCGGATCGGGCGCAGTCGCGAAGTCCATCGCGACCGAGCTGACCGGAACCCGCGTCTACGCCGTTGAGGTATCCGAGGAGGCGGCGGCATATGCGGCGCGCAACCTCGCTGATACGACGGTCGAGCTTTGCGTGCAGGACATGGCCGGCGCCTTGCCGGAACTCAACGGCACCGTCGATCTCGTGATCGCCAACCCGCCCTATATCCCACTGGATGCATTCGAATCGGTGGTGCCCGAGGCGCGCGATCACGATCCTGTACTCGCCCTCTTCGCTGGCGACGACGGCTTGGATGCGATCAGGGTGGTGGCCGCCGAGGCGGCGCGGTTGCTGCGCCCGGCTGGTTTGCTTTGCGTGGAGCACGCAGACGTGCAAGGTGAATCAGCTCAGCAGGTCCTGCTGCGGCATGGAGGATTTGCCGGCGTACGCGATCATCCTGACCTGACCGGACGCTCGCGGTTTGTCACGGCGGTCCGTAGGGCCGCTAAGTGATCTTGTCGCGTCCACGGTCGCCGACAGGTAACTCTGGCAAGATTGACCGGTGACCACGACCGCCGTGCCCGGCGAACCGGACCCGCGGGAGGCGGCAGAAACTGAACTCCAGGTGGGGTACCGGCGGTTCGACTGCACAGCCGCTGATCCGTCGCGCAACGCGGAGGCGACTGAGGCTGCACGTGAAGCCATCGAGGCTGGCGAATGCATCGTGCTGCCCACCGACACTGTTTATGGCATCGGCGTCGATGCATTCAGTGCCGAGGGAGTCCGGCGCCTGCTGGACGCCAAGCACCGCGGTCGGGATATGCCACCGCCGGTGCTGATCGGCGAACCGACCTTGATCCTTGCGCTTGCCGTGGACGTTCCCGAGGCGGCCAAGGATCTCGTCGGCAAGCACTGGCCCGGGGCACTAACCGTCATCTGTCGCATCCAGCCGAGCCTCCGAATGGATCTAGGCGAGACCGCTGGCACCATCGCACTTCGGGTTCCCGACCATGAACTGGCTCGCGAGATCCTACGACGCACAGGTCCCATGGCGGTCAGCAGTGCCAACATCAGCGGTCAGGCTGCGGCGTTGACCTGTGACGAGGCGATTGAACAGCTTGGCGACTCGGTTGCGGTCTATCTTGACGGAGGCCCGCTCGAAGCTGCCGGTGGGGCGCCGTCCACCATCGTGGACTTCACCAACGACGAAGACGGTCAAGTGCTACGGCGCGGAGCGATCACCCTCGAGACGCTGCGCGAGACCGCCCCGAATCTTGTTGATCTAGCCGATGAAGGCGACGTGAAAGAAGATAGCCCCTCGGCTGACGCAGGACGCACTCCACCCGCAGGAGGCTGAGTGCGCGAGTACCTACTGGTCCTCTGCATTGCGGCAGCGGTCACCTACCTGTTGAGCGGCGTATGCCGCCGCCTGGCGCTGCGCACGGGGGCGTTGGCCAGAGTCCGGGACCGGGACGTACACACGATCGAGATGCCCTACTTCGGCGGCGTTGCCATGTTGGCCGGGGTCGCGGCCGCGATCTTGATCTCCTGGCAACTGCCATTTCTGGGCCGGCTCGCCACCGTGCACCAGGATTCCCGGGCGGTTTTGGTTGCAGCCGTCGTGATCTGTCTGGTGGGTGTGCTGGATGACGTTTTTGAACTTCCTCCACTGACCAAGTTTGCCGGGCAGGTCTTCGCTGCGGGCATCGCCGTCGCACTGGGCGTCAAGATGCTCTGGATCCCATTGCCCAACAAGATCGTTTCACTCGACGGCACCACATCCGTCGCGATCACGGTTTTCTTCATCGTGCTCTGCTCCAACGCTGTGAACTTCGTGGATGGGCTGGACGGCCTCGCCACCGGTGTGGTCGGAATCGGGGCGCTCGCCTTCTTTGCCTACTCCTACCTGCTTACTGTCACCGAGGGCCTCACCCGTGCAACGACGTCGAGCCTTGTCACGGTCGCGATCGCCGGTGCGTGCTTGGGGTTTCTGCCACACAATTTCTTCCCAGCGCGGATGTTCATGGGTGACTCCGGCGCGATGCTGCTCGGACTGTTGCTTGCCACGTCCACCATCAGCCTGACCGGACAAATCGATATCTCGCAGCTGCAGGACGGGCGCGGGGGATTGGTGCCGACGGTCCTTCCACTGGTGTTGCCGCTGGCGATCCTCGCTTTGCCCTTCTTGGATCTGACGCTGGCCTTCATCCGCCGCACGTACGCCGGGAAGTGGTGGTTCCTCCCGGACAAGCAGCACCTGCACCACCGACTGCTGGAACGTGGCCACAGCCAACGCCGCGCTGTGATGTTGATGTATGTCTGGTCGGCCCTGGTCTCGTTCGGCGTGATCATCTTGGGACTGGTTCAGACCGAACGCCAGTGGACAGTGGTGGCTGGCGGCGCTGTCCTCGCTCTGGTCTTGATCGTGATCACGCTCGGTCGTCCGGTACGCCCCAAGCACCAAGTACGGCGCGGCGAGTCCCTTCCTTGATTGCTCCGCTCGCTTCGCTCGCTCTGCGCGGATCGCGCTTTGCGCCCGCCTACTTCGTCGTCGCTCGCAGACGATAAGCGTGTCTGCTCGCTCCTCCTCAGCCACGGCGGAGCGCGATCCGGCATGACGGATCTCTCCGTGTGATGAACACGTGTGTTAGGTTTTCACGCACGCAGCCCTGCGAGCCTGGCTTGCGCCAGCGGCCCGGCCCAAATTCAATCAAGATCAGCTTCGACACCGGCAACAAAGGACTGCATCGCTATGACCGTTGACAGCCGCCCTGAGAACGCTGCGATGCCTGCGGATGGGCCGAGCATTCACGTCGTCCGAGCGCGCAAACTGCTCCTGGGTGGCGCCGTAGGCGGAGTGACAGCGACACTCGCGTGCTTGATCGGCTTCACGATCGGCTACGGCGAGACGGGTTTAATCTCCGCGGCGGTGGCGGCGGCAATGGTGTTGTTCTTCTACGGAGTCGGCCAGTACGTGATGGTGCTCTTCGCCGACGCGGGAGCCCGGACGCTGTTGATGGTGTCGCTGTGCAGCTACAGCGCGCGAATTGTGAGTCTGGGACTGGTCTTAGTGCTGTACAACTCCCATCGCGAGGCGTGGCCGACGCTGCTGCCAATGGCCATCTTTGTGACCACGATCATCGTCGTCGCTGGATGGCTCATCGTTGAAGTTTTTGTCTTTTCTCGATTGAGAATTGGCGTCTATGACACCGAGTACTCGCCGCCGAGCAAAGGTGCCTTGGAGCCGTGACCCTCGCCACAATCACTGCTAGCGTGTGTCTCGCCATGAAGGAACAACCGAAGGCGACCTACGACCAGCCGAAATCGCGAGGAGGCGGGGAATCAGCCGGCATGGACTTGGGGCTTCGAGTGCTCTCCTATTTGATCTCCGGCGTCCTGATTTACGGACTACTGGGATGGTTGGGCGACCACTACCTCGGTACCAGGTTTCTCTTGCCGATCGGCATAGTTGGAGGCGCTGCCTTCGGGGCGTACGTGATCATCAGGCGCTTCGGCCGCATCGATGACGCGGCACCCGCAGCGGGTGCCAAAGATCGCAGCGACCAAGCCGCGGTAACTGAGCGCAGGCACGAGGCGGAGTAGGGGGAACGGTGAGCGGTTTCTTGTCGGGCCTGGTTCCGCTGGAAACGGGCGGCTTCGAAGCACCCGGTGTGCACAGCTTCGACGTACCGCCACTGTTCGAAAGCGTTCCCTGGTTCGACAAATACATGCTTCAGGCCGTCGTCTCGGTGATCTTGATCTTGGCTTTCTGGCTGATCATGGCGCGTAAGAACGCGATGGTGCCCAGCAAAAGCCAGTACATCGGCGAAACGGCCTACTTCTTCGTGCGGAACACCATTGCCCGGGACATGATCGGGCACGACTTCCGCAGGTACCTCCCGCTCCTCATTGCACTTTTCTCCTTCGTGCTGGTCAACAACCTTTGGGGCGTTTTCCCCCTCACATTGCTACCGACTCCCTCGCACGTAGGTTGGCCGTACGGCCTGGCGATCTTGGTCTGGGTGATCTACAACGGGGTCGGCATCTCCAAGTTTGGTTTATTTGGCTACCTCAGGAACACCTCGCTGCCCGCGGTCGTGCCGGTATTCATGTGGCCGTTGATCATCCCGCTGGAGTTCGTTTCCAACATCATCGTCCGGCCGATCACCCTCTCTTTGCGACTCTTCGCCAACATGTTCGCCGGCCACCTGCTGGTTCTGGTCTTCGTATTGGGTGGGGAATATCTGCTTTTGCATTCCGCATCGATCATCAACAAGACCGCCGGTGTTGTGTCCTTGATCGTCAGCATGGCGATCTTCGGCCTGGAAATCTTCGTTCAGTCACTGCAAGCTTTCATCTTCACCGTCCTCACCGCCCAGTACATCTCCTCGGCCTCGGCCGAGGAGCACTGACCACCCTCGGTTTCGGCCTTCGCGAAACCCCGTCAA
>Ga0111538_10009554_pt1 | contig 12949 bp, 9 predicted proteins | sample SoiMethybrSBSTD1_FD_79669 | JGI IMG/M metagenome (GOLD analysis project Ga0111538, IMG submission 79669) | Bulk soil microbial communities from a Populus tree surrounding site in Tennessee, USA - Soil MetaG P. TD hybrid SBSTD1 (version 2)... | ecosystem: Environmental > Terrestrial > Soil > Tree...
CGGAGAGGATGGCCTGCTCACCGCGCTCGAAGTGTCCGGACTGGATCTCTGGGGCACGCGGCTGGTGGTGTTATCCGCCTGCGAGACGGGCGTCGGCGACGCGAGGAACGGTGAAGGCGTCTACGGCCTGAGACGCGCGCTCCTGCTGGCTGGTTCCGAAAGCCAGGTGATGAGCCTCTGGCAGGTCTCGGATGCGGCCACTCGCGAGCTCATGATCGCTTTCTATCGGCGCCTGCGAGCGGGCGAAGGGCGCGCCGAGGCGTTGCGGAACGTACAGCTCGCGATGCTGCGTGGGAAGGCAAACCGCGTTCATCCATTCTATTGGGCCAGTTTCATCGAGTCAGGCGATTGGCGCCGCGTCTTCGAGTGAATGGCCGTGGCGGGCGTCACCGACTCGAACGACAAGGTGCTGGTTCAGTCAAGTCCGTAACAACCATACCCGAAGACGGAGGGATTCAGATGCACGCACGCATTCGTCTGAGCCTGGCCGCAGTTGCCGCTCTGTCGTTTCTTGTTTTTGGGGTGCTTACGAGGGAGGTCGACGCGAGGATCGAGATCGACAACGACGTCACAATCGATTGGATGGAGCAGGCCGGCGTCGTCAGTGCTTCAGTGATCGGTGCACCACGCTTGGTTCATGAGTGGCAGACCGTCAGAATCGATGTTGCGTTTCTTTCTGGTGCCCTAGATACGACCGTGGATTCGGAGTTACACGTATCTATCTACTCTCTCGACTTATGCCCCCCCCCGACAAGCATATGTCCTCTTGTGTTCGCAACACAGACCTTCACGATGATCCCCGAGGACGGATTCCCTTTGGGGGAATTTCAAGCTAGATCAGGAAAGCTGTCAGCTGTAACCCTGCCGAAACCAGGGATTTTGGTCGTCAGCGGTCGACTCCGTGGCAAATTATTTCAGGGCGCACCTACAGCGGAGATCACGGTTTCAGGCGACGGCGACCCGATCATCATCGACCGGGCTGGCGACGACGATCACTTTCACGTGGGAGACCCGACCGATATTCCGACTCGCTCGGTCGAGGTGGTGCGGGCCCTCAACCAGATCGAAGAGTCTCTTTTTCTGACGCAGGCGGTGGAGCTCGACGCTGCGGGCTCGCGAGGCGCGACCACTGCCGTCGGGTGGACGCACCCGTTTATGCCTGAAGTCGGCGCTCGTCACAGCGGAAAGCTCAAGACGGCAATGCTCTCATTCAGGCTGTTGAGTGGCGACCCGTGCTCGTCGAACGACATCATTCTGCTCGATAGAGCGGTTCGCTTTGCCGCCACCAGGCGACGACCTCGCCTGCCTGTGGTTTTTCTCCGGGATCTCCAGAAGCACGCGCCAAACACCGGGTGCCCGGCGGCTCAAGCACCCAGCGGTGAATACGACTTCCTCCTCGATTTTGCCAGCGTGCCCGTCAGATTCTTGTCGCCTGACGATCCGTTTCCCACGTCGCCGGACGTCGTCGATTTGACGAAAGATCTGGACGATGGTCGACTCGACGTGATCGTCGTCGGCGGCAGCCGTGTCGATTTCTCCGACCTGAGAATCACGCTGAACGAGCTGGCAGCCAACTAAAAGCATCGTGCACCTGGTGTAGGAGGATCATCCGTATCACGGCGGATGGCGACGATGCGAGCCCGGTGCGCTACGACATCGTCGCCGTCTGACGTCCTAGCGGCCGAAACCCACCTGAAGCCAAATCCCGGTCAAATGCGACCTTCCGGTTGCCGTGTACCCTGGCAGACGGCAAATGACGGTCAAGAACGCATCGTTCGGAACGAATTGCGCGCCATCGAATTGCGGAGGCGACGGGTTGTCCTTGCTGAAAGGCAGAAAGACGCGCGTCGAAACCTGTCCGGTTCCATCCCAGCGGCTCGTGCTCGCCACCGTGCAATTCAAGGTGTTGTAGCCCGCGCGATTGTAGCCCGAAACCATCACCCAGACAGAGGTCAGCTCCGTCCCGGCACTCGGGTAGTTGAGGACGATCGGGCACATGACGTCGATTGCGGCAGTTGACGGCGATTCGACGCCCCAGTTCGAATACACCGCAGTCTGACCAGGTGTGATCGACGTGCAACTGCGCCCGTGGATGTAGTAGTTCTGATAATCAGGCGCCGCGGACGCGGACCGAGCGACCAGCATGCACGCCGCGACCATCAATGCGTATTTGTTCATGGCTCTCCTCCGTGAATGCGCCGAAATTTGCGGCTTCCATCGACGTTCGCGGTGGCACCACGTCTCCGCGTATTTCCTCGAGGTCCGCAACGGCGCTACCGCATGAGAGGCCGACACTCGGGCGTTCCTCTCACGCGATCCTTCGGCCTTCGAGCGTCGTCCCAGTGAACGAACGTCGCTGATCCGATAGCCGCCTGGACCTTCCACTCACGACGCGAGACGTGATCGCACGCACGGGACGTGGATTAGAGACGCCGTCGGAGTAATCAGGCTCGGTGAGAGGAACGAGTCGCACGCGGCCTCTCTAGAGGTACTTGCATGCGGATTTAGATGATGAGGAGGCCCTGTGGCAACGGACGTTCAGTTTGTCGTTCTTGAATGGATAGACGACATTCGCGGCTATCCGCGCTATAGCTTCGCGACGGTCACGCACGCCGAAGAGCTGCGGCCGCACGTGAAATTCCTCGACATGCACTCATCGGTGGAGTCGGCTGCCGCAAGCGCGGCCGATCTCAACCGCCGAAATCCGGCCGCCGAGAACGCGGATTCGTGAATGGCGCCGTCGTCGACTCGCCGGCCATGAAGTCCTGGAGAAAAGGGCGATGCCTGTGACAAGCCTTCACGCGGCCTGCGTTCTTGTGATTATCTCGCTGGGTGGCTGCTCCGATGGTCCGACAATTCCGACGACGTCGTCGCTGCCCGCAACGATGACGATCTATGAGGGAGACGCAGTCGGGCTCTCCTATCCGACCGTCATCAGGAACGTCCCTCCGTCGTACACGGCAGCGGCGATCGCAAATCGTATTCAAGGCGTTGTGCTATTGACCGCCGTCGTGCTGCCGAACGGAACCGTCGGCGAAGTGGTCGTCGTGCAATCACTTGACACGAGGTTTGGGTTAGATGAGCAGGCGGTTCAGGCCGCGAAGCAATGGCTGTTCAATCCTGGCGTAATAGACGGCAGGGCCGTGGCGGTCAGGGTCAGAATAGAAATGTCGTTTATGTTGTCAAGCGAACGCCCGTTTACGAACTGAGGCCTCTGCGCCCATCGTGATAGACGAAGAGGGTGATTGGAAGCGGCTTGCACTCACTATCGGCCAGAGTCTTCAGAACCTCGTTTCAGGTGGTCAACGAGCCAAAAAGCGCCCGCAACGATTGTTCCGACTAACAGACTCGCCCACCATGGCGATTCGGGTCCATACCCAGCCGATCGGATCAAGAAGAAGACCAGGAACAGGAATATGAACCTGGCAATCGAGTAGCTGAAATCGACTGGTTCTCGGCGCACTCGACTCCCCCGTCGCTTTTGAGATCCGCACTGATTCGCGAATCGCGCTGCCCTTGGCTGCGCGATGCCGCCCGAGTAGTGCCACAGGAGCGACGATCGTTGCATCTGCCATCCGTGGCGTGTTTCGGCGCGTGCCCCATTTTTCATAGGGTCACTTCTTCAGGTGCCAGGAAACTCGGTCACGACTCACGATACCGCCGATCGGCGGCTGATCACTTGGCCGATCACCTCTTTGAGGAGCGGAGTCAGGCTGGCCATTACGCCCGCCACGACTGCTTTCATATCGAGCAGGTCGCGCTGCGTGATAACGAAGAAGACACACGCGATCGTCATGACGAGCAGCAGCGGTGTCTTCAGAGCGGTCCACGAACTGTCGGCCACCGTGTTGGTCACGGCGACGTCGACATCGCGCCGGCACTCCGGCGACAGGACGTAACGCTCGAACGCGTCGCTCATCAACCGCGGGGCCGGGTCCAGTTTGACCAGTCCACGAAGCCACAGGTGCCGCAGTGTGCCGATGGCCTTGCTGTTGACGAACCCGAATCGAGCCAGATGGCCGAGGACGATGCGTTCTCTCGGACTGCTCGACTCCCAGAGAGCAGCGTAGTGAGCTGGCTCCGCCCCGCCGGTGCGCTCCACGTTCGCGGCAATCGCTCGCGCGCTCGCGCGTGCCTCCAGACGCACGACGTACAGATTGCTGTCGTCGTTCGGCAGCAGGCTCGGCACCTCATCCTTCCAGCCCTCCTCCGGGATGCCAAACAGCAGGATGTATCGACAGAAGAACCGGACGACCCACACGGAGAGCAGCAGTAGTGTGATGGCGGCGATCGCCAGCCAGAGAAGCATCCATGCGCGGCTGTCTATTACCGGCGGGTCCACCGTCGTCCCGGACGCACTCGGTCCGCTGGAATCACGCAGCGCGACCGGTGCACGGAGTTCGAACACCGACGGCAGCCTCGATTCGAAGCGCATCAGCCGGTCCTCGAATGGAAAGGCGGCTGGCGCCCAGCTGTGCAGCGTCAGAAGCCGGTCACCGGATGCGCGGCTTCGGCACCATGACTGGTCGAGCCCCCGGGCGGCGGTCTGATCGGGAGACACGCTGAGGTGCGCGTCCCAGCTGCCGTTTGCCGCGCCCTCGGGCATCGTGTCTCGCACGACGGTGCCCAGACCCACGAAGGAGAAAACCGACATCATGGCGTGCACGATCGTCTCGTCGGTGGAAATGATGCCCATCGCGCCCGGCTTGAAGTGAGCGAGCGCATTCGGAACCGTGTCGACACAGTTGCCATAGAAGAAGGAGTCATAGCGGTTGCCCGTGTTGGGCCGGCTAACGGTGGGGTAGTCGATGGCATCCCGCCGCTGGCGATCGCGTGCGTTCGCCGCCAGTTCGAGCTGCATCTTCTGCACGAACGCTGTCGTCCGGACGGTGAACGCGATCTTCATGGCCGCGACCGCAGGGAGCACCGCCGCGAGCTCCACGAGCAAACAGACCGCGATGGCATATGTCGTACGTGGCGTAGCGCCACTGAGCCATCGGCCGATCAGTTTGGCAACGGGCGCCGCAATCCATCGTGGCTTGCGGCTGTTGGCACCCGCAAGAGCGGCGGCAGCCCAGACCGCGACTGGCAGCGCGGCCAGCACGACGATGAGTTGACCAGGGCCCCACCAGTAGATGGCGACAGCCGCTAACAGGGAGAGCCACGCGTAGTAGCTGACCGCTCGCCGATAAGTCCACGCGCGGTCGACGCTCGGCCACAGCCAGTCGCGAATGTGACGCCGCCCGGCGTGCAGGATGATCAACGAGCCGCCAATGAACCAGGCGAAATAGAGCGCCAGCAGCGCCAGGGCCGTCGTCAGCCACTCGAGATTCAGCGCCTCGGCGTCATCCTGCCCATACAGGGTCACGACCGACCACGGTGCGTCCTTGAATGGGGCCACGAAAGCACGGTGCTCGTGAGCACGGTAGGTCAACGGCATCAAGGTCGCTGTCTCAGTCGTCACCGCGTCCATCAGCCGGCGGTCGAGCTCTGTGGCGGAGAACAGCTGCTCCGAACCATTCCGCAGCGAGTCCGAGTGGAAGAGGACGAGGCCCGATCGATCGACGACGGCAAACTCGAAACCGGGTATGGCGACAGGGTCGATGAGCGATCGCAGGGACATGCCGATCGCAGTCGCGACGAATCTGCCGCCGGACGGTGCTGGCTTCGCAATTACCGCCTGCACGTTGCCGGTTTGCCATGAGCGCACCGACTCGACGTACAGCGGTCCCAGGCGAGCAGACGGTTCGGCGCCAGTGCCACTTAACGTCCACAGCTGCTGTCTGTTCTTCGACGCAGCTGAGAAGTACGCCCGGTCCTTGACGTTGACGTGGGGAGGAGGATCTGGTGTGGAACCCGACCACGTCTTACGATCTTGCATGCCTTTCCTGTCGATGAGCGACACGGACAGAAAATACGGATACGTGAGCTTGTCACCCTCGATACTCTGATCGGCTGTGTCGCGGCCGAGCATCTGGAGTTCCAACGCTTCCATCTGCGCGTACGCCGTGCGGATCTCGTCACCGAATCGGTCACGTATCTGCTGTGAAAACTGCTGAAGTGCCACGTCGATGTCTGCGTTCAGGCGCGAGTACAAATGAAGGTCGAACACCAGCAGCACGAAGAGAGCCAGTCCGACCACACCGCACGAGCCGACCATCGCGACGTCCACGCGGGTGATCTGGGCGGTGTCGGCGACCAGGCTGGTTTTCAGGAATGGCCATCCAACCAGGATCAGCGCTGAGACGAAGATGAACAGACGCGACCATGAGACAAGGGACCAGGTGCGCATTCGGAATGCGTCCACGGACACCAGGCCACACAACGCTGCCTGAGGAGGCAGCTGATTGTCTGCGTTGCCGTCGGTCGTGGACTTGCTGCTATCGACGGTCAGGGGCCGAACGAAAAGCTTGTAGTCATTCCCGGCCAGCCGGACGGTCTCGACTGCAGTCGCGGTAGCGAACGACACGTCGTTCGACTTCTCCGGCTTCCCGGTCTGCACCCCTTTCATGAGGGTGTTGATCTTCAAACCCGCTTCGGGTTGCTGTGCGAGGACTGTGCCGTCCGAACCAACCAGCAGGACTGCGTCGAACGCTTCCAGCACGGAGTGCATCTGACCGACCGAATCCTTCAGGATTTCGTGCACAGATCGGACGTGCCGCTGTTGTCCGTTTTCCTTCACCTTCGCGTTGGTGGCCTGCGTCTCCTGGATAATCGTGGCGGCAAAGGCGAGCTCACGCAGGTAGTGACCCTGCAGGTAAGCCGCCTGCCGCTCGACATAGAGGTAGAAGAAGGCGCCGAGAGCGCTGAGACCGATGAACATCGTCCCGATGCCGGTGAAAACGCGCCGCCGCCTGTCGCTCATGAGGGCCCCCTCCCCGTCCGCTGACACCTCTGTCGTCAGGGGTGCCTCCCTGCATTAACGACGGCGGGCCGGCTTTTCAACACGCATTGACTTCGCACGAGGCCCTCGCGAGAATCAGTGCCCTCCCCGAGGACTGGCGAGCTGCAGACGGACGTCGGGTCGGCGTACGAGCGGTAACCACGTCGCGCGCGGCGGAAAAGACCGAGAGGCCATTATGAAGAAACTGGGCGTGCAGGACCTGACGCTGCTGGTTGCGGTGCTTACGGTGGCCGTTGCGGCGGTCGAACCGCAGAAGATCGTCTTCGCTCGCGTGTTTCCGCAGCCGCGCCAGATAGGCCTGTTCATCGCCGACGCCGATGGAGGCCACGAACAGCCGCTAGTGACGCAGACCGAGGCCGATTACGACGCCACGTGGGCGCCAGACGGGAAGTCGATCGTGTTCACGTCCGAGCGCAACGGCTCCGCCGACCTGTATCGCGTCGCTCCCGATGGCACCGGCGTCGAGCGGCTGACCGACAGCCCGGCCTACGACGACCAGGCAGCCTTCTCTCCGGATGGCCGGCAGTTGGTGTTCGTGACCACGCGTGCTGGCGGCACCGCCGACCTGTGGACGATGGATCTGCAAACGCGAAGGGCGAGGCCGCTGACCTCCGGCCCCGGGGGCGACTTCAGGCCCTCGTGGTCTCCCGACGGACAGTGGATCGCGTTCTCGTCCGATCGCACGAGCGATCTGCCGTTCTCGCACGGTCGATGGGAGCATCTCCATCTGGTCGATCTGTACGTGGTCCACCCGGATGGATCAGGATTGAAGCGCCTCACGCCGCACGGTGACTTCTGCGGCAGCCCGAAATGGGCGGGCGACAGCCGCCGGGTGATCGCCTACTGCATGCCCGCCGAGCAGACGCTCGACAACCGCCGCGCTGTACCGGAGCATCCAGAAGACACACGGCTCGTGGCCGTCGACGTCGCCACCGGCCAGATGTCCGATCTCCGGGCGGGACCGGGCGTCAATTTCAATCCGTCGATGCTGCCCGGGGACGTCATCGGCTACATCCGCCGGGATGGTCCCGAGCAGGGCATCCACTATTCGAACGGCACGAGCGGTCCGAAAGGTGAAATTCGCACTGCGGCCTGGTCCGCGGACGGGACTCGTGTCGTCTTCCACAAACGCGTGCCCTTCGAGCGAAAACCCTGGCTGAAAACCTGGAGCCGCGACCCGCGGTACGAACTGACCCTGACATCCGGCGGGCCGTCGTTCAGCCCAACCGGCGATCGGTTCGCGTTCGTCGGCCCGGCGCAGAACGCGAAAGGCGCAGGTGTGGCCGTCGCGTCGGTCGGCGCCGAGGCGTCGCAGATCGTCTATCGCGATCCGTCCCGCAACATCCTCGGTCCCCAGTGGTCGCCGAACGGCGAGCGAATCATCTTCGGCATCGGCGTGTTCAACGCGTTCTTCAACGGGTTCCACGGTCTCTTCCTCAAGCCCGAGGATCGGGTCGAAGGGGGCGCGCAGGTGGCCATGGTCAATCCCGACGGCAGCGACTTTCGCGAGCTGACGACCGGTCCGAACAACAACGGCTTCCCGTCGATGGCGCCCGACGGACGCCGTTTCGTCTATCGGACGTTTGGTCCGGACGGCGACGGCCTGCGGATCATGGATATCGAGACGAAGAAGGTGACCGCCATAGCCGGCGGGTACGACAACTTCCCGCTCTGGTCGCCGCGCGGCGATCTCATCCTGTTCTCACGGTTCGCCGAAGGCGAGTACGACATCTACACGATCAGGCCCGACGGCACGGGCATCAAGCGGCTGACCAACAGCCACGGCAACGATGCCCACATGGCCTGGTCACCTGACGGCACGCACATTGTGTTCACCTCTGCGCGCATGGGGTTCAAGGACGAGATGACCTATACGGACGCCCCGCAGCCCTATGGCGAGATCTTCGTCATGCGCGCGGACGGTACGGACGTTCACCAGATTACCGACAACCAATGGGAGGAGGGCACGCCGGCCTGGCAGCCTACGGCCAGAGTGCCAGTGACCGCATCGAGACGGTAAACGAACTCGGGACGGCGTTGATTGGAGCGGCCTTCGGTCGGCCGCTCTCGTTGAGCACGCGACGTAGCCGTCCGCCGGTTTCCGCCGCCCGATTACCAGCGCACGCCGAACGAGAATCCATGGACGGTCTCGGCGTCCGGCCGCGGCTCGGGTGTCGGATCCTCGACCCCGAAGTCCGCGGCAGTGAATCCACGTGGGTAGATCCGCAGGTTGTAGGCGATATCGAAACGGCCCACCGTGACGCCAATCGGCCGGATCTTCATCCCGACGTTGTCGAAGGCATCGAATCCGCTCCCGAAGAGCAGGTCGTAGGTGACGCCGACGACCCCGTGATAGAAGGTCGCTCTTTTCCACGTGGGGAAAAGCTGGACTTGCAGAAGGGGCTCGAATGCCGCCATGTAGTAGTCGAATGCCTTGTAGTCGAGGCCCTCAGAGTTCTTGCCGGTCGAAACGTAGAAGGTGGCGTCGAGGGTCAGCCAGATTTTGCGGGGCCCACCTGCCCTGAACACCAGCGGATCGTCGGCATCCGTTCCACTCACTCGCCTGCCAACGAGGCGGCAAACGGGCTGCGACGCGGTCAGGAGGAAGTCACACTCTGACACAGCGCCGATCAATTGCGGGCCGCTCATGCCAAAAATGACGTCTCCGAGACCGGCACTCGCGACCCGAGGCAGGCCGAGGATCAGAATCGCCACGATTCCGAGAACCGCGCTTCGAACAGTCGCCATGATGTAATGCCTTTCTATTGCGGGGTAAACAACCGTCCTGTGGTACCGGCCCGCCGCAGGTCCGGGGCATCCTTGCGCACGCGCCAATGCGTCCGGAGGTCGCGGCGCGGTGCGTACAGCAGCAGTTCGTCCGCGCTACTGGCGATAACGAACGCGGGCTGCTGTTCAAACACGACAATTTCGAAATCCTCCCAAATGAGACGTCGGGGCGCGATATTCAACCCCATCATCAGGATCACGACGACCACGGTGGCCCATCTCAGGGATCGCAGCGTGCCTGGATTGCTCGCTCGCGCTTCCAGCCGGGGAAACCCCCGCAATGCGGCGAACCCCAGCGCGAAGGTGAGAAACGCCGTGTAGTAGCCCCATTTCAGGCTGATGGGGTCGCCCAGGGTGCTCAGCGCAGACAGATCGACCTGCTGGTCCCCAGCGGCCTCCCGGAGCGCGAAGGTGGCGTTGAAGATGTCCGCGAAGGCCCACGTGATTGCCAAACTGGCCCCAGCGCCGCCCAGGAAGACGATCGCGCCGATAGTGGCCGGGTCGAGTGACCCGGTCGCCCTGGCCCATGCCGCCGCCAGCGCCGCCCGCGGCGCCGACGGGAACAGGGGCCTGAGAGCAGCACCGATCCCAATGACGGCCGCCGCGGTCAGCCAGAGAAAGGCAAGCGGAAACACGCCCTGGAGGCCGACCGACAGGTATGCGAGCGGGCCCACTGCGAACTCCGGTTCCATCCGGAGCACATAGTTGAAAAACCCGCACGCCACCGCCCCCAGGACAGTGATAACTGCTGTTATTGCGAGCACCGCCAGGCCGCCGATGGCAATCGCCTGGATCCGGCGACGAAGGTTTGTCTCATCGTCCGGCAGCGACGAAGCGGGGGCTGGATGCACGGTCTGGGCGAGCGCGGCTTCGATCGCGCCTGCCGATGCGTACCGGAGCGCCAGATCGCTCTCGAGCGCGCGCTCGACAACGGCGATGAACCCTTCCGGAAGATCAGGCCGGAGATCGCGCAGCGGCCGGCGTGTACCGCTCTTATGCGCGTCGATCAATGCGGAAACCGACGCGGCGTTCACCGGGTAGGTACCGCTCACGAGGAAGTACAACAGCACCCCGACCGCGTAGACGTCGCTCTGGACGCTCGCGTTCCCGCCGAAGAGGATTTCCGGCGCCAGATACAGGGGCGTCCCCTGCGCCCCCGATTTCACCGGCACGTCGTCGACGAATTCGCCGGCCCCGAAGTCCATCAACAGAATGCGGCCGTCATCCGACGCACGCATGACGTTCTGCGCCTTGACGTCGCGATGAACGATCCTCGCCTTGTGTACCGCGGCGAGCGCCCGGCAGACTTCGCGGCCGACGTGCGTTGCCTCACCGGCGCTGAGCGGACCGTTCCGCACCTGCTCGGCAAGCGTCACACCGTCCACGAGGTCCATCCAGAAGCCGACCTGGCCGTCGTGGCGGTCGGCGCCGTGGATGCTCACGACGTTCGGGTGGCGGACGCGGGCGAGCTTGCGCGCCTCATGCACGATGCGCACGGAGAGATCGGCCGTGCCGACACCGCGTTTCAAAAGCTTGAGCGCGACCGGATGGTCCAACCACAAGTCGTGGGCGTGATACACCTCGCCGAAGGCGCCTTCGCCGATCTTCCTGAGCAGCTGCAGGTGACCCCAGCGTCGGATTCCAGCGGCAGTTTCCGGACGAGCCTCCCGGCCGCTGCCGCCATCGACGGGTGGCGCCAAGCGTCCGCGGGTGCTGTCGCTTGCCCTGGTCGGAGGCGCCAGGTCGGGATCCGACGAGCGGTGCACGTCAGCAACGCCGGCGACGATGCGGAAGTTTCGAACCAGCTGGCGCAGGTCGTCGCCACCGGGCAGCTTCTCGAGCTTCTCCCAGTTGATCGACTCGCCGTCCGCAATCGAGGCGGCGAGATCGTCGAGGAGGTCCGAATCATCGCCCATCCGGCGTCAGCGGCTGGAGAATACACCAGCTGGCGCGGCATGCGACGTCTATTGGGCGTTCATTGCGCGTATCAGTGCCTTGACGGCCCGCGTCACCGCCATACGGGCGGCCGCAGCGCTTGTTTTGCCAAGCGCGAGCGCAACTTCTTCGTAGCTTTGCTGAAGCTCCAGCCGGGCGATGATGGCCTCGCGATCGGCGGGCCGAAGCCTGGCGAGGGCCGCATCGTAGCGCTCGAGCCCCTCTCGTCCGACAGCCTGCTCGAGCGGCGACGCATCTGAATTGGGGAAGCCATCGTGGAGTTCTTTCGGCGTCGCACGCTCCTCTACCTTCCGGATTTCATCCTGGATGCGATTGGTCACGGCTTGCCGGAGGTACGCCTGAAGCGCTCCAGGCTGGGGCGCTTCGAAGGTACTCAGTCGCGGCAGCGCGCCAATGACCGCGTCCTGCACGAGATCCTGGGTCTCGGCGAGGCCGCGCGCCCATCGCGGCAGGCGTCCCCGCGCCCACCGCTCGAGCGGCGGCAGCGACCGCTCGACGAGCAAGTCGAGGGCCTGCTTGTCCCCCTGCTTTACCCGGTCCAGCAGCTCGAGAGTGCTGGCCATTGGCGCGTCCATCATTGCCGGATCTTCTGATCGATCATCGTGGCGGACCCTCAGACATGGGAAACGGACGCGGCCGGCGAAACGAACGAACGCGAAATCCTGGCGAATCCACGGTGTCGCCCACCTATGTGCTAGTCTCAGCGCCGTTCCATTATCGGCGGCGCGGGCGCGCCGGTCCTGCATTATGCCCGACGATCGTCAGCCCCGGCTGCTCATCTTCGTCATCGCGTACTTCGCCGAACGGACCCTGACTTCGGTCCTCGAGCGTATCCCCTGTGCGATTTTTCGCGACTACGACTGCGAGGTCCTCGTCGTCGATGACGCCTCAGACGATCGCACCAACGAGATCGGGCGGGCGTACCGAAACGCGCATCCGGAAATCCGGATGACAGTGCTGCGGAACGAGTACAACCAGGGATACGGCGGCAACCAGAAGGTCGGGTTCGCGTTTGCGATCCGTGAAGGCTTCGACTTCGTGGCGATGATTCACGGCGATGGGCAGTACGCGCCGGAAGAGCTCCCGCGACTGGTCGCGCCGCTGCGGGAGGGTCGCGCCGACGCAGTGTTTGGCAGCCGCATGATGACCAGGTTCGGTGCGCTCAAAGGTGGCATGCCGCTCTACAAATTCTTCGGTAACCGGATCCTGTCCCGAATCCAGAACCTGCTGCTCGGCACGAACTTGACGGAGTTTCACAGTGGCTACCGCGTGTACTCGGTGGCCGCCCTGAAAAAGGTCCCC
>Ga0111538_10009557_pt1 | contig 12946 bp, 7 predicted proteins | sample SoiMethybrSBSTD1_FD_79669 | JGI IMG/M metagenome (GOLD analysis project Ga0111538, IMG submission 79669) | Bulk soil microbial communities from a Populus tree surrounding site in Tennessee, USA - Soil MetaG P. TD hybrid SBSTD1 (version 2)... | ecosystem: Environmental > Terrestrial > Soil > Tree...
CTCGCGCGCGCGAGCGCCAGCGCCTTGCGGGTCAGACCGGTGAGCGGCGCTCCGGCGAGCTCCTCCCCGCCCATCCAGCGCGTGGCCGCGGTCGACCGCGCGCGTCCACGCGCGTGTCGGAGCTCGGCGCGGATCCGGTGGTGCGTGATCGCGTGCGCGAGCTCGCCCACGAGCTCCAGCGGCTCGAGCGCCAGCGCGGGCTCGTGCGCCGGCGGCCACAGACCGCTCGCGCGCGCGCCGTTCGCGACCTCGCGCGTCGGCAGCTCCCACAGGCCGGCCATGCGCCCCGGCGCCGGCCGCTGGACGAGCAGCACGCGCTCTCCGCGCCGCGCGAGCAGCATCTCGAGGCGCACTGCGACCGCGGCGCGGCGTGTCTTCGGACGCGGGAGCTCCTCCGTCCGCCCCGTCGCGAGCGCGCGGCACCGTCGCGACAGCGGACAGACGAGACAGCGCGGCGCGCGGGCGGTGCACACGCGCGCGCCGAGCTCCATCAGCGCCTGGTTCCATTGCCCCGGATCGAGCTTCGCGCCCTCGGCCGGCACGAGCGCATCCGCGAGCGCCCAGGCCGCGCGCGTGAACCCCGCCGAACCGAGCGGTGCCGCGAGCGCGAACAGCCGCGCGAGCACGCGCGCCACGTTGCCGTCGACCAGCGGCTCGGACCGCCCGAAGGCGATGGAGAGCACGGCGCCGGCGGTGTAGGGCCCGACGCCGGGGAGCGCGAGCCAGTCCGCGCGGCGCTCGGGCAAGCGCCCGGCGTGGCGCTCGACGATCGCCTGGGCGGCCGCGCGCAGCGCCCGCGCGCGCGAGTAGTAGCCGAGACCGCTCCACGCCGCGAGCACGTCCCCCTCGCTCGCCGTCGCCAGCGCGGTGACGTCGGGGAAGCGCTCGAGGAATCGGCGGTAGTACGGGACGACGGTCTCCACGCGCGTCTGCTGCAGCAGCACCTCGCTGATCCAGATCGCGTACGGATCGCGCGTGCGGCGCCAGGGCAGATCGCGCCGCGCGTCGCGGAACCAGGAACCGAGCGCGCGGTGCAAGGAGGCGCGCTCGGCCGCTGCCGGCGTGCGCGTGCGCGTCACCACGACCGACCCGTGTGAACGCGGATCCGGTCCGATGCTTGGCCTGGCACGGGCAGGAGCACGATCCCGCCGAGTCCCGTGTCGCGCGCGCGGTAGATCTCGCCCATCGCGCCCGCGCCGAGCGGACCGAGCACCTCGTGGTGCGAGAGGGCGACGCCCGCGCGGAGGGTCATCGGCGAGAGCCTACCACCCTGGACCGATGAAGGCGGGTCGGGCTAGCCCGACGACGAGGCGGCCGCGGACTCGCGCGCGACGGGCTCGAGCTCGCGCGCCTCGTCGGAGCGTCCTGCGCGCTCCAGCGCGCGCGACAGGGTGCCGGCCGTGCTCGCGCGCGTGTGCCCGAGCCCGTCGGCGGGCAGCGCCGCCTCGTGGGCCGTGACGCTCGCGCGCAGCGCTTCGAGCGCCTGGTCGAGCTCCGCGCGCTCGTAGCACAGGCGCGCCTCGCCTGCGCGGGCGAGCGCGATCCAGTAGCGCGCCGTCGACCCGTACGACGGCTCGAGCTCGCCCGACGACTCGAGCTCGCCGACCGCGCGGCGGTACGCCGAGAGCGCGTCGTCGGGGAAGCCGTCCTCGACCCAGCGCTCGGCGGCGACGATCGCGGCCACGCCGCCGTACCAGCGCCGCGTCGCATCGGCGCCGGGGCCGAGATCGAGGTCGTCGTAGGCCGTGAGCAGCGCCTCCGGTCCGCCGTCGCGCAGCTCGATCCAGCGCAGCCAGTTGTGCAGCGTGGCGGAGAGCGGCCAGCGTGCGAGCGCGCGCTTCGAGAACGCGGCCTGTGCGTCGTACAGCTCGAGGTTCGTCAGCACGTCGAGCGCGGCGAGCGCCTGGGCCTCGGTCCCGAGCGGATGCGCGAGCAGCACCTCCTGCGCGGCGAGGAGCTCGGCCATCCACGTCGCGGGCCAGGCCGTCTCCGTGCCGAGCACCTCGTAGAGCTGCTGCGTGCGGCTCTTCGCCAGCACCTCGAGCGTGCTCGCGGCGAGCGGCGTCTCGGCCCAGCCGACGAGCCGGGGCAGCGCGCGCTCGGCGGCGTCACCCGCTGCCGCGAAGTCGCCGAGCTGGTAGGCCGCGGACGCCAGCACCGCCTGACCGAGCGCGTGCCCGGGGTCGCGCTCGATCGCGCGCCGCGCGGCGCTCTCGGCGTCCTGCAGGAGGAAGCTCGGATTGCCGCTGCCCTGCGCGATCATCCGCTGCGCGGCGGTCAGCGCGAGGTGCGCGTGGGCGGCCTGGAGCTCGGCGTCCTCGGGTGCGCGTCCCGCGCGCGCCTCCACGACCGCCAGACGCTCGAAGAGGCCTCCGTCGTCGGCCGCCACCGCGGATTCGGCCGACGAGCTCCCGACGAGCGAGCGCCACAGCTCGACGTCGATCGCCACGGGTTGCACGAGCGACGCGCGCGCGATGCACGCGAGACGCCGCGCGCGCACGAGCTCGCCGGCAGGCCCCCGATCGCGCCGTAGCTTCAGGGCCTCGGCCACGTGCTCGACGGCGCCGGGGAACCCGGCGGCGACGCGCAGGGCCTCGGGGAAGGTCTCGAGGGGCACGTCGAGCGGACGCGCGGCGAGCGCCTCGAGCGCCTTCGCGCGCAGCGCCGGCACGGGATCCCGCAGGCCCTGGATGACGAGCTCGGGGTGCTGCACGGGACGCGTGTCCGACAGCGCACGCTCGAGCAGCCGTGCACGCGCGATCTCGTCGCCCTGCGCGAAACGCGCCTCGAGCCGCTCGCGCGCGGCCGCGTCGGGGCTCGCGAGGAGCCCTTCCTCGTCGAGCTTCGTCACGTCCTGCCAGGGCGCACCGGGCTTGCCGTGCTGCTCGAGCGCGCGGTCGACCGCGCGCAGGTCCTGCAGCAGGAAGAGGTCGAAGAGGATCGTGCCGTCGGGCGCGACGCCGACATGGCGCGGCGCCACGCGCCGGCCCGAGAAGTAGCGCTCGAAGAGCACGGGCTCGACGGCCACGTGCTCGCTCTCGACCACGCGCCCGAAGCGTGGATCGGGAAGGCGGCGGTTCTTGCCATCGCGCTCGCGCGGACGGTGGCTGTCGGGCGACGCGATCACGGGCACGAAGCCGCGCACGAGCTCGACGAAGGCCGGATCGCGGTAGCGCCCGAGCGCGAGCAGATCGCTGGCCGGCTCGTTGTCCATGTTCACGCACAGGAGCAGCGGCTTGCCGCTCGAGCGCGAGAGCGCGAGCGCGTCCTCGAGCGTGCGCTGCCAGGGCACGAGCGGCACGCGCTCGTCGTCCGGCGAGGGCGCCTCCTCGGCCGTCCGCACGGACGCGGTGCTCGAGGTCTGCTCGCGGGTTCCGGCCGCGATCTCCGCGGCCGACAGCGAGCCGCTGCCGTCGGTGTCGAGCGCGTTGAAGTGCCGCGCGAGGTCGCTCAGCGTGAGCCGTCCGTCCTGCGTGGCGTCCAGCGCCGCGCGCAGCGTGAGCGTGAGCGTGCCGGGCGCGAAGGCGCTGCGCTCCTCGGGCACGTAGCGCTCGGCGTGCGCGACCCAGGCCGCGAGCTCGGTCGGCTCGACGGCGCTCGTCCCGTCGCCGATCGCGGCCGCACGCTCGCCCGCATCGAGGACGTGGTCCTCGTTCGCGTCCACGCCGAAGCCGATCAGGCCGTCGAGGAGCCCGGGCCCGCCGCTGGCTCGCTCACCGACGCCTCCTCCGCGCCGGAAGCCCTGGATCACGCCGAGCATCTCGGACGCCTCGACGGTCCCGCTCCCGTTCACGTCGAGCCGTGCGAGGTGCGCCGCGACGTCGTCGCGCGCGAAGCGGCCGTCGCCGTTGGCGTCGAGCAGCGGCGCGATCAGGCGCGCCAGCACGCGGCCCTCGTCGAGCGTGCCGTCGTCCGCCGCCTCCAGCGAGCTCAGGAACTCGCTCCATTCCTCCGAGCCCACGTCGCCGCTGCGATCGGCGTCGGCGGCGCGCGGCAGCGTGCGCTCGGGGGACAGGAGCTCGAAGCGGCTGCCCTGCGGGCCGAGCGCGAGACAGAGGAGCACGAGAGGGGCGTGACTCATGGGCGGCGCATTGTAGGAGCGTCCGCGCGCGTCGACGGGCGCTATGGCCGGCGCACCGCGCTTCGTACCCTGTTTCCCCGCCGATGCTCCGCGCCTCCCGGATCCGTCTGCTGGTGCACGGCCTCGGAGCCGGAGCGCTGCTCTCCGGGCTCCGCGTCCCCCCCGGCCTCGACTGGACCCACGTCCCGGCCGCGAGCGCGACGATGGCCGGGGTCTACCGCGCGGCCGCGCTGCTCGGGCTGGCACTGTCGATCGATCCCGCGCGCCAGGCGTTCCGCGAGGGCGTGGGCTCGGCCTGGTTGCTGGCGGTGATGATCGGGTACGCGGTGCACGGCTTCGCGGCGCCGGGCTGGCTCGAGCCGTCGAGCCGCAGCGCCGCGGTGCTGTTCCTGCTCGCGTTCACGTTCCTCCTGCGCCGGGCGGCGGGGCGTCGCACGAACGCGACCGGAGGGCCCGTGCCCCAGGTGCTGGGCCGCAGCGAGCGCCTCGGCCTCGTGCTCGTCGGCCTGGGGACGGCGCTCGCGATGGAGACCCTCGCGCGCGAGGTGCGCCTCTTCACGCTCGGCGGCGAGAGCGCCGAGACGGTCGTCGGCAGCGCGTTCCTCTTCCTGTGCGCCGCGGCCGCGGTGTCCTTCGGGCCGCTGGTGAAGCGGCTCGCTCCCGAGCGCGTGCGCTTCTCGGCGGGAGTCGCTCTCGCCGGGGCGAGCGTCATCGGCGGGCTGTGGTTCGTCGCGCAGCTCACGCCGGACGGGCTGCACGGCTACCTCCAGCGCTTCGACGCGCTCTCGGGCTGGATGCGCGTCGTCGACGCGCGTCTGGGCAACCCGCTCGGCCTCGCGGGCATCCCGGCCCTCGACGGGACCTCGATCGGCACGCTGTGGGCGACGGCGCTGCTCTCGGCGGCGAGCTTCGTCGGGCCGGCGTTCCTGCTCGGCGCGTCGCTCGGCGCGCTGAGGCACGCGGGCCGTCTCGCCTATGGCGTGATCGGCGCCGCGGCGGGCTTCGTGCTGCAGCCGTGGTGGATCCGCTCGCTTGCGCACCCGATCCCTGGAGACGAGCTGGCGCGAACGCCCTGGAGCTGGACGCTGCTCGCGAGCGCGGTGCTCGTGTCCGCCGTCGGCTCGATCGTCGTGGCGGCTCGCGCCGGCACGCTGCGCGCGCGCGTCGGCGGTGCGGTCGCGGCGGTGGCGGTCTTCTTCCTCCCGTGGGTGCGCCCGCGCCTCGTGCAGTGGAGCTTCTCGCCCTGGAACGCCTATCCGATCCTGCCCGAGCTCGTCGTGCCGACGCCCGAAGGCCTGGTGACCGTCGAGCGCGCCCAGGACGGAGGTCCGATCGTCACGCTCGACCGCTGTCGACTGACGCCCATCGTGGACGAGCGCGAGCTCGACGAGCGGCGCCTGGCGCTCTCCTGGGCGCTGCTCCCCGAGCCGAAGCGCCTGCGCACGGTGCGCGGTCTCTTCGTCGGCCAGATGACGCCCGAGCGCTCGCGCTTCCTGCGCTCGCTCGGATCGATCGACCTCGAACGCACGGCACCGTGGTACACGGCGCTGCCCGCGGTCGAGGCGCACCTGTTCGCCGGCGAGGAGCCGCCGCTCGGCAAGCTCGTGTCTCCCGCCGAGGCACGCGAGCGTCTCTCCGAGGACGGGTACGACTGGGTCGTCGTGCCGCCGGTGCGCGGTCCGACGCTGCTGTGGAAGAGCGAGGCGCGCGCGCTGTGGGCCGGCGCCCAGGTGCCGCGCATCGGCCGCCTCGACATCGACGACGACGCGCTCGGCGTCGTCTGGATCCTGGCCGATTCCCCCTGTGCGCGCGAGCTCTCGTCCGAGAGCGTCGTGCTCGCGCAGTCGCGCTTCGAGAACCTCTCGATCGGCGTCCTGCGCGGCGGCGTCGCGCAGGTGACGCAGCCGCTGTTCGCCACGGGAGAGGCCGAGGCGAGCCCGAGTCGACTCGAGCTCCTGCGCACGCTGCCGCACCTGCGTCCGTTCGCGCTCGAAGCCGCCTGGACCCGCCGGCTCGAGCGCGCGAACGAGGGCACCGCCGTGGCCGCGCTCACGCGCGGGCTCGCCCTGCACTACGCGGCCCAGCAGTTCTCGTCGCCCTACGAGACGCGCGCGCAGCAGATCGAGATCGACGAGGAAGCGCTGCGCGCGTTCGCCGCCGACGTTCCCGCGTCGGGCGCGCTGGATCCGTTCCGGCGCGAGCTGTGGGAGGGCCTCGCGTCGCTCGCGAGCGAGAAGCGCATGCCCGAGGAGGTGCTCGTGTACATCGAGCCGCTGGCCACGCGCTTCGCTCCTTGGCCCGCGCTCGATCGGGCCGTCGGGCACGCCTACCGCGAGGTGCTCGAGCCGGAGAGCGCGCTGGCGGCGTTCGAGCGCGCGCTCTCCGTGGATGCGGCCGACCTGGGTCTCCTGGCCGAGTGCGCGGCGTGCGCCACGGAGCTCGGCGACACCGAGCGGGCCCGCGGCTACCTGGAGCGCGGCCTCCAGATCCGCCCCGGCGAGCCCGGGCTCGAGCGCGCCCTCGGACTCCTCCTGTGGAAGAGCGGCGATGCGCATGGCCGGGACTTGCTGGAACGCGCGCTGGCCCGCAACCCCGACGACCCGGTGGTTCGTCAGGCGCTGGAGGCCGTTGGGTCGGCGGTCACGCAGGACGGGGAGCAGGACCCTCCACGCTGACCGGAGCGGGGCGCTACCCCCGTCCGGCCCCGTCCCGCGCAGGTTCCGCGGAGAACGGGGAACACAATCCGGAGGACGGTGATTAAATGGTGCGCTCGGGCGGGTCGGTACGGTCCTGATGGACAGGCGCACCAGCCCGGGTGTCCCTCCCCCCCCTGAGGTCGTTCCCCCGCTCCTGATGGCTGCCAAGCACCTCGTCCTCCCCACCCTGTGTCTGGGGGGGGCCACGCTCCTGCTGGCGCCCGCGCGCCCCGCGCCGGCCTTCTCCAAGCTCGGCGGGCTGCTGAACCTCGGGCAGCGCGACGTCCGTCTCTTCAACAACTTCGAGGACCCGACCGCCAACGACAACACGACCCCCGCCTCGCAGTTCCCCGGGTGGCTGGGAGCGGAGCTCGCGATCTGGAAGGGCATCGTCGAGTGGGGCAGCGGGCCGCACGGCGACGGCACGGGCGATCCGCTCGGATCGAACTCGCTCGGCTCGGGCAACGCGAACTTCGACGCACTGTGGTCGGGATCGGCGGACGCGATCGGGTCGACGAACAACAACATCGTGTCGGCGCAGTCCGGCTGCGGGGGCGGCGGAACGCTGGCCTACACCGAGACGCCGATCTCCGACGGCTGGCGCATCCGCTTCTGCGAGGACTGGGTGTGGGACGACGGTCCCGGCACGATCGACTCGCGCTGGGACATCCAGGGGATCATGAGCCACGAGTACGGCCACGCGCTCGGGCTCGGACACTCGATGAACGCCTTCGCCACGATGGATCCATCGGCGTCGCCAGGACAGACGGGCATCCGCTCGATCCACGCGGACGACACGTCGGGAATCCAGTGCGTGTACGGCGTCAGCTCCGCGCTCAAACCGGTGATCGTCGCCACCGTTGCCGACGGGACCTCGATCACGATCCACGGGAGCCACTTCGATCTCAGCAGCAACGAGGTGTGGTTCACGAACGGCACCGTCACGCCCGCGGCCGCGGACCCGATCGTCAAGGTGATCGGCGCGAGCTCCATCGGCGGGAACGAGATCACGGTGACGATCCCGGCCGACGCGGGCCCCGGCGACGTGATGGTGCGCGTCCCGGGCAATTCCGGCGCCTCGCTGTCGAACGCGTTCCCCACCGATCTCGAGGGCACCTTCGGCAACGTGCCCGACCCGTTCCCGAACATCACCTTCCTGAGCCCGTCCACGGTCGATGCGCTGGTCCCGGGGACCGCGCAGACGGTCACGCTGACCGGCCTCGACCTGCTGCTGACCACCGACGTGCTGCTGGACGGCACGCCCATGGACGCGTCGCGCTACACGATCGTGGACGACAATACGATCACCGTGGACATGCCGCAGGCGAGCAGCCTGGGCACGCACCAGATCGGCCTGACGAACGGCACGACGACGGACACGTTCTCGATCTCGGTCGTCGCCCCGGCCACGGCCAAGCTGCAGTTCGGCAACGGCGAGCCGCTGAACGTCGTCGACCGCGACCTCGGCCTCGACGTCGTCGTCAGCGGTCAGCCGGGCGACCTGCACTACGTGCGCGCCTCGCTGAACCACTACCCGAACCTCGACCGCTTCCTCAACCTGGCCCCCGGGCACCCGGCCGCGCCGCTCTACAACGGCGGTGCGATCACGATCCCGGCCAAGGGCTGGGCGAGCTATCACCTCGGCAACCTGCCCGATCCCGGACTGCTCGGGATGGACTGGTTCGCGCAGAGCTTCGTCCTCGATCGTCCGCGACCCTTCGCCACGAGCAACCAGCAGTCGATCCACCTGGTGCAGTAGCGAACCCACCCGCCAACCACGAACCCACACCGAGAATCAACCGGGTCGAAAGCCGCCGATCGGTCGCGTGGTGCGGCCCACGCCCGGTTTCCCTCCCCAATCCCCAAGAGTTCCTCCATGACCAAGTCCTTCCTGTCCCTGTGCCTAGTGGGAGCGCTGTCCGCGGTCTCACTGGCCCAGATCAAGAGCTTCACCCTCGAGGAAATGGTCCAGACCGCCGACGACGCGGTCTACGGCCAGATCGTCGGCAGCCGCGTCTTCAGCGTCGATCATTCGGTTGACGGGAAAGACCTGTTCTTCACGGTGCTCACGATCGAGGGGCGCGGCATGTCCGACGGACGCCCGCTCACGATCGACGTCATCACCCCCGGCGGCTTCCTCGACGCGACCACGGGAGTCTTCAACTCCGAGGCCCCGGCAGCGGACGACATCAAGGTCGGCAAGCGTGTCGTGGCCTTCTACCGCTGGGCGGACGACATGGGCGGCGGCGTCGCGGGCAACGCGCTCGTCGCGGCTCACGGCGGCCTGTATCGCACGGTCGAAGGACCGCGCGGCGCCGCGGTGCTCGGACGCGGCGAGGGCTACGCCGTGTCGGCGAACCTGCGCCTCGACCACCTCGAGAGCTCGGTCGCGCAGCTGCACGCGATGAAGGCCATCCCCGTCACCCCCGACAAGCACTGAGAGCGAGGTCCACTCCGATGAATCCCAAGCATCTCGTCTTGCCGGCCCTGTGCGTGGGTGGAGCGGCTCTGCTGCTCGCCCCCGCCCGACCCTCGATGGCCTTCTCGAAGATCGGCGGCCTGCTCTCCCCCTCCCAGCGCGACGTGCGCGTGTTCGACAACTTCCTCGACGCGACGGCCGACGACAACGCCACGCCGTCCACGCAGTTCCCGGGCTGGACCGGCCTCGACCTGGCGGTCTGGAAGGGCATCACCGAGTGGGCGAGCACGATCCACGGCGACGGCACCGGTGACCCCGTGAACGGCAACGTGCTCGGCGACGGCGGCGCCAACTTCGACGCCTTCTGGTCGGGCTCCGCGGCCGACATCGGCGGCACCAACAACAACATCGTCTCCGGTCAGACCACGTGTGGCGGCACCGGCGTGCTGGCGTACACCGAGACGCCCATCTCCGACGGCTGGCGCATCCGGTTCTGCGACGAGTGGAACTGGGACGACGGCCCCGGAACGATCGGCAGCCGCTGGGACATCCAGGGCATCACGTGCCACGAGTACGGCCACGCGCTCGGCATGGGCCACTCGGCCGTGGGTACGGCGACCATGGCTCCCTCGGGGAGCCCGGGTCAGACGGGCCTGCGCTCGCTCGCCACGGACGACATCAACGGCATCAAGTGCGTCTACGGCGCGGCCTCGGTCATCAAGCCGAAGATCTTCGCCACGGATGCCACGGGCGGCGTGAACATCACGATCTCGGGCCAGAACTTCGACCTCGCCAACAACGAGGTGTGGTTCGCGAACTCGAACGTGACGGCCACGGGCGTCGATCCGATCGTCAAGGTGACCGGTGCGCCCTCCACGAGCGGCGTCGAGATCACCGTGGCGATCCCGGCCGACGCGAGCCCGGGCGACGTGATCGTGAAGATCCCGGGCGCGACCGGCTCGACGGTCTCCAACGCGTTCCCGACGGACCTCGCGGGCGTGTTCGGCGAACCGCCGATCGTCATGCCCGACATCACCTCGATCTTCCCCACGCTGATCGACGCGCTGTTGCCCGGAACGGCGCAGGAAGTGGTCCTGACCGGGGTCAACTTCCTCCTCACGACGGACGTGCTCGTGGACGGCGTGCCCCTGGCGCCCTCCAGCTACACGATCCTCAGCAACAACTCCATCACGCTCGACATGCCGCAGGTCGCCTCGCTCGGTGCGCACAACATCAGCGTCACCGACGGGACGAACACGGACGACTTCGGCGTGACGGTGGGCGCGCCCTTCCTGCCCAAGCTGCAGTGGGGCAACGGGGATCCGGCGAACGTCGTCGACAAGGACGACGGCTTCACGATCCTCATGAGCGGCACGGTGGGCAAGAACCACTACGTCTACTACTCGCTCTCCAACTCCCCGAGCTCCAACCAGTGGGTGAGCTTCGACATCGGGGCCAACTTCAGCGACCTCACTCGCCTGGGTGTGTTCGCCATCCCGGCCTCCGCTGTGGCGTCCACGTTCATCCCGCCCTCCGCGATCGGTGATCCGGGGCCCGGCGGTCTGACCGTCTACGCCGAGTCGCTCGAGTTCGACCCGCCCGCGCCGTTCCCCGACAGCAACACGCAGTCGATCCACATCGTCCAGTAAGGCAAGGGACCTCCTCCTGACGAGCCGCCCGGCTCCGTTACTGGTCCGGGCGGCTCGTTCCACGTCCAGGCGGCTCCGCCGCCACCGTCCGGCCGCGCCGCGGGAGGCTACTCTTCAAGATTCGAGGGCCTTCCAGGAGCAGGACGGCAACGATTTCCGGGAGCGCGCGCCACTCTTCCCGAGAACGCGCTCCCTCCGTTCCTCCGCCTCGCGCCACACCACCATGAGACTCACGCCCCTCCTCCTGTCCACCCTGCTGATCGGAGCGCTCGGCGCGCTCCCCCGCGCCCAGATCAAGAGCTTCACCCTGGAAGAGATGGTCCAGACCTCGGACGACGCCGTCTATGGACAGGTCGTCGCGAGCCGCGTCTTCCGCGTGGACCATCCCGTCGACGGCCAGGACCTCTTCTTCACCGTGCTGACCGTCGAGGGCCGCGGCCTGTCCGACGGGCGGTCGCTGACCGTCGACCTCCTCACACCGGGAGGCTTCCTCGACGAGACGAACGGCGTCTTCAACTCCGAGGCTCCGGCCGCGGACGACATGAAGGTCGGCAAGCGCGTGGTGGCGTTCTACCGCTGGGCGGACGACATGGGCGGCGGCGTCGCCGGCAACGCCCTGGTCGCGGCCCACGGCGGTCTGTACCGCACGGTCGAGGGACCGCGCGGCACGGCGGTGCTCGGCCGCGGCGAGGGCTACGCCGTGTCCGCCAACGTGCGTCTCGGTCATCTCGAGAGCGCGGTCGCAGCGCTGCGCGCGATCCAGCTGCGCTCCCGTACCGCCAACCCCGTGCGCTAGCGAGGAACCCCCATGAAACCCAGGCTCCTCGTCCTCCCCGCGTTGTGTCTCGGCGGAGCAGCGCTGCTGCTCGCGCCGGTGCAACCCTCGCACGCCTTCTCCAAGCTCGGCGGGTTGCTCAACGAGAACCAGCGCGACGTGCGCGTGTTCGACAACTTCGCCGACACGACGGCCAACAACAACACCACACCCGACCCGCAGTTCCCGGGCTGGACGGGCGTCGAGCTCGCGGTCTGGAAGGGCATCACCGAGTGGGGCAGCCGCCGCCACGGCACGGGCGGCGGCGATCCGCTGAACGGCAACCTGCTCGGCGACGGCGGAGCCAACTTCGACGCCATGTGGGCGGGCAACGCCGTGGCCGCGGGCAACAACAACAACAACATCGTCTCGGCCATCACCTCCTGCGGCGGCAGCGGCACGCTCGCCTACACGGAGACGCCGATCACCGACGGCTGGCGCATCAAGTTCTGCGACGAGTGGACGTGGGACGACGGCCCCGGGACGATCAGCAACCGCTGGGACATCGAGGGCGTGATGACGCACGAGTACGGGCACGCGCTCGGTCTCGGGCACTCGGACTCCGGCCCGGCCACGATGTGGCCGTCGGTCGGCGCAGGACAGACGGGCACGCGCTCGATCAGCTCCGACGACATCGCGGGCGTGCAGTGCGTCTACGGCCTCGCGTCGATGGCCAAGCCGACGATCGTGGCCACGGACGCGACCGGCGGCACGTCGATCACGATCTGGGGCACGAACTTCAGCCCCACGGGCAACGAGGTGTGGTTCACGAACGAGAACGTGACGCCGGCCGTCGGCGACCCGATCGTGCGCGTCACCGACGTGCCGTCGACGGGGACGGTGATCACCGTCGCCATCCCGGCCGAGGCGAGCGCGGGCGACGTGATGGTGAAGAAGGTGGGCTCGGGCGGATCGTCGCTCTCCAACGCCTTCCCCACCGATCTCGTTGGCGTCTTCGGCGAGCCGCCGGAGCTCCATCCCGCTCTGGCCTCGATCTCTCCCGGCGACATCGACGCCCTGATCCCCGGCACCGATCAGACGATCGTGCTCAACGGCTCCGACCTCCTGCTCGTCACGGACGTGCTCGTGGATGGGACGCCCGTCGATCCCGCGCGCTACACGATCCTCGGCAACGCGTCGATCACACTCGACATGCCGCAGGTCGCGACGCTGGGCGCGCACACGATCGGGGTCACGGACGGAGTCGGCACCGACCAGCTGCCGGTGACGATCGACACGCCGGCCTCGCCGGGCCTGCAGTGGGGCGACGGCGACTGGGAGAACGTC
>Ga0111538_10009558_pt1 | contig 12946 bp, 13 predicted proteins | sample SoiMethybrSBSTD1_FD_79669 | JGI IMG/M metagenome (GOLD analysis project Ga0111538, IMG submission 79669) | Bulk soil microbial communities from a Populus tree surrounding site in Tennessee, USA - Soil MetaG P. TD hybrid SBSTD1 (version 2)... | ecosystem: Environmental > Terrestrial > Soil >...
AGGCTCGGGCGATCCGGTCGAAGTCGCGTTCGCTCGTCATGCCAGCCGTCCTTCGGGAGCGAGCGGCTCCGCGTCGGCCGCGATGGCCGCCCGCAGTACCCGCGTCGCGTAATGCAATCGGGAGCGGGCCGTCCCCGCCGGGATGCCGAGCGTGTCGGCGATCTCGACGAGGGATCGTCCCTCGTGGTGGTGGAGCACGAAGACCGCGCGTTGTTCGACGCTCAGGCGCCGGAAGGCGCGGTCGAGTTGGTCGCGGTCATCGATCGAGACGATGTCATCGGCGCCCGCCGGCCCGTCGACCGGCAAGACTCGAACGTTGGCCGCCCACGACCGACGACGCCTGGCCTCGGCGTAGCAGGCATGGACCAGCACTTTGCGGACCCACGCTTCGAAGCGATCGGGGTCCCGGAGGTCGGGGAGTTGGCGCCACGCGTTGATGAGTGCGCCCTGCAGGGCATCCTCGGCGAGGTCGCTATCGCGAAGGATCCGGGCGGCCAGCCCGTACATCCGGTCGCTGATCAGTCCGACCAGCGCGCCGAATGCCTCGCGATCGCCGTTCTGGGCTCGTTCCACGAGATCCCGCACGGGACTCCCTCATGTATCGACGATGCCGGGATGGCGACGTCGACCTCAATGAGTATCCGCGGGGGCGAAACGTTCACGGTCGACGGGGCGGTCGGCGAGGGGTCAGTCCCAGCGGAAGAGGCGCGCGGTCGCCAGCGCTGCGCCGATGCCCCAGACCGCCACCACCGCCGCGTTCTGTAGGAAGTCTCCACCCAGTCCGAGCGCGTATCGGAACATCTCGGCGAGGGCCCCGACCGGCGACAGGAGCGCGATCGATCGCAGCCCGTCGGGCAGATCGGCGATCGGGACAAGCACGCCGCCCAGCACGAGTGCTACGAGGAACAGGACGTTCGCCAGGACGAGCGTGGCTTCGGCTCGCAGTGTGCCCGCCAGCAGCAGGCCGATCCCGCAGTACGTCGCGCTTCCGAGGGCGATGGCCGCAAGGAGAGCAGCGGGGGAGGCGTCCGGACCGGCTCGGAAGCCCAACGCGACGGCCAGCGCGACCAACAGGACGACCTGGGCCACGGCGATCACCGCCACGACGACAAGCTTGGCGACCAGCAGCCCGTCGCGTCCCAGGGGAGATCCACCGAGACGCTTGAGGACGCCATAGCCACGCTCGAAACCGGTCGCGATCGCGAGATTCACGAGGCCACTCGCCACGAGCGCCAGCGCGAGGACCCCGGGGAGGATCGAGTCGACGGTCCGGGTGCTACCGGGCAGTGAGCCGAGGAACCAGAGCGCGGCGGCCGGAAGGATGACCATCGCGAGCAGGTTCTCGCCCCGTCGCAGGGTCAGGCGGCCCTCGACCGTGGCCTGCGCGGATACCAGGCGCCCGAACGACGCCGGCGCGCTCACCGTTGACGCTCCGCAGCGTCACCACGACTCGCGGCGACGAGGTCCAGGTACGTGTGTTCGAGGCTCCCGCCGATCGTTCGCGACCAGGTGATCAGGAGTCCCTTCTCCGCGCACCACGAGGCGAGTGCGGCCAGTAGCACCGGGGACGGTGGGACATCAGCGACCTCGTAGCCGCCTGCGGCGTCGTTGGCGACGACGCCGGCCCCGAGCACCCGACCTAGGGCCGCAACCTCGTCCGGATCCAGAACCCGATCGAGGCCGAAGCGTAGTGCCGGCATACGAGCCGCAGAGAGCTCGGAGGCGGAGCCGCTGGCGACGATCCGGCCATCGACGAGGATGTAGATCCGGTCCGCGAGGCGTTCGACATCCGAAAGCTCGTGGCTGGTGAGAAGGATCGCCCGCCCATCGTTCCGGGCGGCCTCGATCCGGCCGCGGACGACCGCTCGTGCCTCCGGGTCCATGCCGGCGGTCGGTTCGTCGAGGATCACGACGTCCGGGCGGCCCACCAGCGCGACCGCGAACGCGAGACGCTGTCGCTCCCCGCCGGACAGGCGCCGATACGGCGTTCTTGCGACGGCACGCAATCCGAGTTCGTCGATCAGGTCATCGGGTGGGATCGCGTCCGCATGGAATGCCGCATATTGCCGGAGCGTCTCGGCCGGACGGGCCCGCATGTCGAACCCGCCCGATTGGAGCATCAGTCCGACGCGAGCTCGATGTGCCCGCCCCGCGCGCCATGGATCAGTTCCCAGGACCCGGACCGCCCCGCTGTCCGCTCGCCGGTAGCCCTCGATGATCTCGACGGTCGTCGTCTTGCCGGCGCCGTTGGGCCCCAATAGCGCGACGACCTCGCCGGCGCCGACCTCGAGCGAGACGGCGTCGACCACCGGACGGCCCTCGTACCGCTTCGCGACCCCCTTGACGACGACAGCCGGAGTCCCGGCGGCGACGCTCGCCACGTCAGCGGATCTTGTCGTAGTGGTTCTGGAACTCCTGGTCGGTCATCGGGCCGCCGATCTGTCGCGCGCGGATCACGCCGGACCGGTCGATGAACCACGTGAATGGGCGCCCGACGATGCGATACGCATGCTTGATCGACTCGTTCGGATCGATGACGGTCGGCCAGGTCGCCCCGTACTGGGCGACGAACTGGCGCGCCGGCTCGGGTGGATCGTCGGTCAGGACGCCGACGATCGCGAGGTCGTCGGCCTTGTGGGCTTCGAGCTCCCGGAGGAACTCGGGGAACTCGTCACGGCACGGGATGCATGACGGGCCCCAGAAATTGACGACGACGGGACGCCCGCGAAGTGAGGCGAGGTCGAACGGCTGGCCGTCGAGCGTCGTGCCGACGATGGGCGGTGCCGGTTCACCGACCGCGGCGTGGCCGTCCGCGGAACCCTGGTTGACGTACCACCACACGCCCGCGGTCGTGGCGACTGCGATGGCGAGAGCGACGAGGATCAGGCGACGCGACGTGATGGACCCGCGGATCGATCGCTACTGGACGGTCGCGGTCCCGGTCATCGTCGGGTGGACCGTGCAGAGGTAGGGATACTGGCCCGGCTGGAGTGCCGGCACCTTGTAGGTGGCGGTCTTGACGCCGGTGACGATCTCGCCCTTGAAGATCACGTTCCCGCCGCCGTCCTTGATCTCGATGTTGTGCGGGATCGCCGCATCCTCGTTGACGAAGTCGAGGTCGAATGGCTTGTTTGCCGGAGCCTGGAACGTCTTGTCGACGAACTGGATGTCCTTGGCATGCACGGTCGGCGTCGCGCCGGCGACGGGCGGGGGCGGGGGTGCACCCGATCCGCCAGGGGCACCTGACGCGCCCGGGGAGGCCTCCTCGCCGGAGGCACGCGGTGGGATCCAACCGACCTGGACGACGAATGCCGCGACCAGCATGATCGCCAGGCCGGACAGCAGGAGCTTCGGCGTCCGGGGCTCGGGGATGTTCTCGAGGTGGCCGGTCGTGTCCGCTTCGACGGTCTTCTCGAATTCAGCGCGAGCCGCACCCATCCACCCGGCCAGCGTCAGGATCAGCGCGATGACCCCGGCTGCCAGGATCCAACCGCCGAAGACCAGGCCGAGGAACAGCAATCCGGCCCCGAGGGCGGCGAGGAACGGCAGGAACGACGGACCCGGCATGTGCACGCCCGGCGGCGGACCGGTGTGGGTGACCTCAGGAAGTTCGGGGACGGTCGACCCGAGGTCGTGGTCGTAGAGGCGGACGGCCTCCACCAGCCAGTACAGCAGCGTGACCGTGAGCCCGACGACACCGACGATCAGCAGCGGGCCGCCGAAGACGAGCCCAAGGAAGAGCATGAATGCGCCGAGCGCGGCCAGCGGCGGCGCCCATGACGGTCCCGGCATGTGCACGCCGGCCGGAGGCACCGGCTCCACCTTGACCTTGCCGACCCGAGGCTTCGGGTGACGCCAGATGATCCAGAACAGGATCCCGATGACCACGATCGCCCCGGCGAACACCAGCACGGGCAGCATCGCGATGACGGAGCCCCAATCGGGGATGACGAACTTGCTCGTCAGCTCCAGGATGCTGTTCCAGAGGTCCTCGAACATCGGCGAGGATCAGTCGTTCGGGGAGCCGGCGATCAGGACGTAGGCCATGATGCTGACGGCCACACCCAACAGAAGCAGCAGCGTCACGCCCGCGATGTCGGCGTGGAAATCCGCCCTGTACTGCACGAACCAGTAGACGACACCGATGAGCGAGAACATCAGGCCGACGAAGATCGCGTTGCGCGGATGGCGAAGAGGATGCACGCTCAGACCCCGGCCGGCGACTTGCCCGGCAGCAGATACAGGAGCGAGAACAGCAGGATCCAGACCACGTCGACGAAGTGCCAGTAGAGCGACACCGCCTCGACCGCGTCGTGATGGCGCGCGGAGAACTGGCCGGCCAGACCTCGGTAGAGCACCACACCGAGCATGATCGCGCCGCCGAAGACGTGCGCGCCGTGGAACCCGGTCAGCGTGAAGTAGGTCGTCCCGAACGTCCCTGACCCGAGCGTGACGCCCTCGCTGTACAGGATCGTGTAGTCGATGCCCTGCATGATCAGGAAGGTCACGCCGATCGCGAAGGTGACGCCGATGTTCCGCAGGAACGCTGTCCGGTCACCGCGGCGGATCGCCCAAACGGCGAACTGGCACGTGAACGAGGACAGGATCAGCAGGACCGTCGCCGGCCCGACGAGTGGCAGGATCTCTAGGTGGAACGCCTCGCCCGTCTCCGCGTTGATCGGCGGCCACTGCGGTGCGTTGGCTCGGACGTTGAAGTACGCGGCGAAGAGGCCCGCGAAGAACATCACCTCGGAGGTGATGAACAGCAGCATCCCGAGCACGACATTGCTGATGCCGCCGCGCTCGTCGTGCGCGAGGCCCGCGACCGGGCTGTGGTCCTGGGGCGTCAGGGCGTGGCTATCGGTGGCCATCGGTCAGTGACTCGTCGAGGCTGACTGCGGGATGACGGCCGTTGCCGCCGGGGCGGCATGACCGTGACGCTGGTCGAACAGAGGCCGCTCGGAGCGGATCTCCGGAAGGTGGTCGAAGTTGTATGGGGGCGGTGGCGACGTCGTTGCCCACTCGAGCGTATTGCCCTCCCAGGGATCGTCCCCGGCCGGCTTGCCGCTCCGGAGTGACACGAAGATGTTCCACAGCAGCGGGATCATGCTGGCAGCGATGGTGAAACCGCCGATCGTCGCGAGAAGGTTGAGGTCGTTCCAACCGGCGGTCGACGAATAGTCGGCGATCCGCCGCGGCATCCCGGCCAGCCCGAGCTGGTGCATCGGGAAGAACGTCAGGTTGAACCCGATGAACATCAGCACGAACTGGATCTTGCCGAGGCCCTCGCTGAGCATCCGCCCGGTCATCTTCGGGAACCAGTAGTACAGCCCGGCCATCACGCCGAACACTGACCCGCCGAAGAGCACGTAATGCAGGTGTGCGACGACCCAGTAGGTGTCGTGCAGCGCGAAGTCGACGGGGACGGCGGCAGAGAAGGCGCCGTTAATGCCGCCGATCAGGAACATGCTGAGGAACCCGAGGGCGAATAGCAGCGGCGTCGAGAGCACCAGCTGGCCGCGCCACATGGTGAAGATCCAGTTGAACATCTTGACGCCGGTCGGGACGGCGATCAGGAACGTCATGAGGCTGAAGAACGGCAGGTACACGGCACCGGTCGTGAACATGTGGTGCGCCCAGACCGAGAAGCCGAGTGCCCCGATGGCCGCGGTCGCGAAGACGAACGCCTTGTAGCCGAAGAGTGGCTTGCGGCTGAAGACGGGCAAGACCTCACTGATGATGCCCATCGCGGGCAGCACCATGATGTACACGGCCGGGTGTGAGTAGAACCAGAAGACGTTCTGGTACAGGATCGCGTCGCCGCCGTTGCGCGGGTCGAAGAACGCGCCGCCGAAGTTGCGGTCGATGAACAGCATGATCAGCGCGCTCGTCAGCACCGGCGTGGCGAGCAGGCCAAGGACCGAGGTCACGAGGACGGTCCAGACCATGATCGGCATCCGGAAGAGCGTCATTCCCGGAGCCCGCATCTTGAAGATCGTCACAAGGAAGTTGACGGCGCCCAGGATCGAGCTCGTCCCGACCAGGACGACCGCCACGATCCACAGGTCCTGACCTGGCCCGACGCTTCCGAGTGGACGGTCCTGGGCGAGCGGGCTGTAGCTCGTCCAGCCGGCAGCAGGCGCCTGACCGGTGAAGAAACTCAGCAGCAGCAACAGGCCGGCCATCGGCAGTAGCCACAGCGACAAGGCGTTGATGCGCGGGAAGGCAACGTCCGGGGCCCCGATGTGGAGCGGCACGATGAAGTTCCCGAACCCCGCCAGGATCGGGATGATGAACAGGAAGATCATGAACGTGGCGTGCATCGTGAACAGCTCGTTGTAGACCTGGTCGGTCACGAACTGGAGTCCGGGCTGCGCAAGCTCGGATCGCACACCGAGAGCCAGTAGGCCACCGATGAAGAAGAAGATGAACGAGTTGATGAGGTACATGACCCCGATCTTCTTGTGATCGGTGGTCGTGACCCACTCGTACAGCGTGCTGCGATAGGTGCGGGCGGCCGGGTGGAGCGCGGTTGTCGCCACGTCGGACTCCTACTGGACCGTGAGGGTGCCGGCCATGTTGGGATGGATCGTGCAGAAGAAGGCATATGAGCCGGCCTTGAGGGGAGGCACGTCGTACGTCTTCTGAGCTGGTCCCGTGACCACGTCGCCCTTGAAGACCTCGGCTCCGGACTGGGATCCCTCATGGATCGCGACGTCGTGCGGGATCGATGCATCCTGATTATCGAACTGGATCTGGAAGGGCGTGTTCGCGGGCGCGGTCAGGGCTGCGGTGTCGAACGCGATGTCCTTGGCGACGAGGGACAGCGGTGCTGCGGCCGGCGGTGCTGAGGCGCCCGGCGGGGGCGACCCGGCCGACCCGGACGGCTGCGGCGGGGGCGGGGACGGCGACGCGTTGGCGGCAGCGATCTTCTGCTGGAGCCACGTGTCGAAGTCTGCGCCGGCCAGCGCGTGCACATCGAAGTGCATCTTGTTGTGGCCCTCGCCGCATAGCTCCGCGCACTGACCATGGAAGGTGCCGCCGGCGTCCTCGTCCTTGATCGTGAATTCGAAGCTGTTGATCCGACCGGGGACCACGTCGCGCTTGAAGAGGAACTGCGGGACGTAGAACGCGTGGATGACGTCCGGGCTCTGGAGGTACAGGTGGATCGTGCGGCCGACAGGTAGGGTCAGACCGCCATCCGGACCCTCGGGTTCCGTGATCTCCAGGAGCGGTTTCGCATCCTTGTTCGTGACCGGGTCATAGTCGTTCGGCAGATACTGGAACGACCAGAGGAACTGGGCAGCGGTCGCGCGGACCTTCATCTGCGGCTGGGCCGAGGCGGCGTCGACGGTGTTGAGCGTCAGCCACGAAGCGACGAAGAGCACCGCGACGATGAGCGTCGGGACGACGGTCCAGACCACCTCGGCCACGGCATTGCCGTGGGTCTGCGGGGGGAGCTCGTCGTCACCGGGCTTGCGCCGATAGCGGACGACCGTCCAGATGATCAGTCCTTCGACGACGAAGAAGATGACGACCGCGATCCCGAACACGAGGTCGTACAGCTGACGGATGTGTTCGCCGCGATCGGTGACGGCCTGCGGCGGGAAGAAGCTGGAGATGACGCCCTGGCTGACCCGCAGGGGGTCGAAGCCTAGGACGACCATCGCGATGACCCCGAGGATGAGGACGGCGCCGATGACGACTGCGAAGAGCGCTGGGGACGAGCGGCCGGTCCTGGGGGAACTCGCCATGCAGCTCCTCGGTGCGGGTGGGATGCGAACGCGTCCGGACCCGCGCCGGGTCGGACCGCCGACATGATAACGCGCACGGCCTGCGTGCAGTGCGGGTCCCGACCCTCCGTCTGACGCGCCAGATGAGCCGGCGTGGGACGATGCGGCCGATGCGGATCAACCCACGGTCGTCGCGCGCGAGGGCCCTCTCCCGCGTGCGTCCTGGGATGGTCGCAGGCATCGTCGTGGCGACGGTCGCCGCGGCGTTCCTGGCCGCCCCGGTCGCGGCACATGGCCCCGCCCCGACCGAGGCCCCGACGCTCCAGAACCTCCTCCTCGGCTGGACGTTCGAACCCCTGCCGACGCTCGGCATCCTTGCCGCGCTTTCCTGGTGGACCTGGGCGGTCCGGCGTGTCAACGCGCTCCACCCGTCGAACCCCGTGCCGCGTCGCCGTTCCGTCTCGTTCGGCGGCGGCATGCTCGCCATCGCGTTCGCGCTGCTCTCCGGGATCGATCAATACGACACCACGCTCTTCTCCATCCACATGGTCCAGCACGTCCTACTGACGCTCGTTGCGGCTCCACTCATCGCGCTCTCCGCACCCGTCACGCTGATGCTGCGTGTCGCGTCGCCACAGACACGCAAGCGCTGGATCCTGCCGGTCCTTCACTCGCGCGTGCTGCGGTTCCTGGCGTTCCCGGTCGTCGCCTGGATCCTGTTCGCAGCCGCCATGTGGGTGAGTCATTTCTCGCCGCTCTTCAACGCGGCCCTCGAGGACCCGCTGCTCCACGACTTCGAGCACGTCATCTACCTGACGACCGCGTTGCTGTTCTGGTGGCCGGCCGTCGCGCTCGACCCCGCGCCGTGGCGGATGTCCCATCCGGCTCGGGCGCTCTACGTCTTCCTGCAGATGACCCAGAACACGTTCCTGTCGGTCGTCATCCTCAATGCCCAGGAGGTGCTCTACCCGCATTACGCGACCGTCCAGCGGGCCTGGGGTCCCACGCCGCTGGAGGATCAGCAGATCGCGGCCGCGTTCATGTGGGTGGTCGGCGACCTGATCTTCCTCACGGCCAGCTTCGCGATCCTCGTCGGCTGGTCGCGGGCCGAGGCACGGGCGGCCGAGCGCATCGACCGGCGAGCGGCCGAGGAGATGGCGGAGATCCGCATCCGCGAGGCGCGACTCGCCGAGCGGCTCGGGCGCGAGCAAGCCGTGACCGACCGCGCCCCCGACGCTCAGCCCGGGAGCGGCGTCTCCAGGTAGCGCCGATACGCGACCGGATCGACGTTGCCGCCACTCGCGACGGCGACCGCGTCGCCATCGAGGCCCGCACGGATCTCCTCCGCACGGAAGACCACGGCGGCGATGCCGAGCGCGCCCGACGGCTCGAGGACGAGGCGCGCCCGCTCGGCTGCGAGGCGGACCGCCGCGGCGATCTCGGCTTCGGTGACGGTCACGATGGCATCGATGTTGGCTCGGAGATGGGCGAACGTTCGGATCCCGAGCGCCTGCGTGCGCGTCCCGTCCGCGATCGTTCGCGAAACGTCCGCCGCCTCCCAGCGGACGATCTCGCCGCGATCCAGGGAAGCCTTCGCATCGGCGGCCAGCTCGGGTTCGACCCCGATCACGCGCACGTCGGGTCGGAGCGCCTTCACGGCAGTCGCGACGCCGCCGGCCAGCCCACCGCCACCGACGGGCACCACGATGAGATCGACGCCCGGCAGGTCCTCGAGGATCTCGAGGCCCACCGTTCCCTGACCGGCGATGATCCGGTCGTCATCGAACGGCGGGATGATCGCCAGCCCACGTTCCGCCGCGATCTCCTCGGCACGTGCCTGGCGTTCGTCCGAGGCTGGTCCGACCACCACGATCTCCGCGCCATCGCGCGCGACTCGATCTCGTTTGATCTCGGGCGCGTCGTCCGGCATGACGACGACCGCTGGGATGCCAAGGAGTCGAGCCGACCGCGCGACGCCCTGGGCGTGATTCCCGGACGAGTACGTGATGACGCCGCGTGCGCGTTCCGCCTCGTCGAGTGACGCGATGGCGTTGTAGGCGCCGCGGATCTTGAAGGCTCCGATCGGCTGGAGGTTCTCTGCCTTGACGAACAACCGCTCGGGCGGCGCATCGAATGGCACGAGCGGGGTGCGCGTGATGACCCCGCGCAACCGTCGGGCCGCGGCCTGGATCGCGTCGATATCGACCAGCTCGGCGGTCTCGGTAGCCGTCATCGCCGGCTCCGATCGAGGGCGCTCTGGCAGCCGATGCAATGGGCTGCCCAGGGCAAGGCGTCGAGGCGCGCGGCGGCGATCGGCTCACCGCACCGGACACACACGCCGAACGTCCCCTTCTCGAGTCGTTCGATGGCCGCATCGACCAGGGCGAGCTGCTGGCTGGCGCGGTCGCGCAGCGCCAGATCCCGTTGCTGTTCGAAGACCTGGCTCGCCGCTGCCGCTTGCGAGCCGTAGGTCATCTGGCCGGGGGCGCGGATCTCCTCGCCCAGCTCGGCGATCAGCCGCGAACGCTCGGCGTCGAGCGTCGCGCGAACCGCCACGGGATCGAGATCATCCATCCGCGGACTGTACCCGTGGAACTGCGTCTCGCGCGAGCGCGCCTATACTCCCCTGGAGTACCCATGGAGGACGCATCGATGGCGACCGAGATCGATCCCGTCTGCGGCATGGAGGTCGACACGACGACCTCGCTGCTGTCGTACGAGTACGACGGCAAGACCTACTGGTTCTGCGGGAAGGGCTGCCTGCTCGAGTTCAAGGACGATCCGGAGAAGTACCTGGACCCTGACTACCAGGCCTCGATGTGACGACCCGCGCTAGCGGGTAGCCAGCGCTCTTCGGCGCCGCCGCCAGCGCGGCCGCAGGTTCGGCCGTCGGTGCGGCCGGGGACCCAGGGGCGTCGTTCGACGCTCCTCGCCGCCCTCGCCATCCGCTCACGCCCACGCGCGCTCCGTCGACCAGTGAATAGACGACCGGCACGACGAGCAGGGTCAGGAACGTCGAGCTGAACAGACCGCCGATGACGACCGTGCCGAGCTCGGCGGCGATGATCGATCCCTCGTTGAACCCGGCGGCGAGCGGGATCAGCGCCAGGATCGTCGCGATGGCCGTCATCAGGATCGGCCGGACGCGGGTCTTGCCACCCTCGATCAATGCGTCATGGGTGGACATCCCCTCTCGACGCAGCCGCTCGACGAGGTCGAGCAGGACGATCGCGTTCGTCACGACGATGCCGATGAGCATCAGCATGCCGATGAGCGCACTTACGCCGATCGGCCGCCCGGTGATGTAGAGGGCGGGGAACGCGCCGATCATCGCCAGCGGCAGGCTGAACAGGATGATGAACGGCGTCACGAGCGAGTTGAACGCGAGGACCATCATCACGTAGACGAGCAGCACGGCGACCGCCATCGAGGCGAAGAGGCCGCTGAACGCCTCGTTCTGCTGCTGCGTCACGCCGGCGAGCGTCACGTCGACCCCGGCCGGGATCTGGCCGGAGGCCTTCAGCGAGTCGATCTCCTGTGTGACGGCGAGGCTGACAGCGCCCGTATCGGGCGACGCGATCTCGGCGGTGACCTGCGCCGCGGGGGCGCCGTCGACGCGGGTGATACTCCCCTGGACATCCTGCTGTTCGACCGTCGCGACGGTGTCGAGCGGCGCCTTGACGGCCGAGCCGACGGGCAACTTCTTCAGATCGTCGACCGACGTCACGGAGTTTGGATCGAGCCTGATGATCACGTCGACCGGGTCCGTGCTGCCCGCGACCGTCGTCGTCGTGGCCGTGGTCGGCGTCAGCGCGGCCCGCACCTCAGCGCCGATCTGAGCCGCGGTCGAACCGACGCCGATGGCCTTGTTCGGATCGACCGTGACGGTGATGGCAGCGGTCGCCTTCACGAGGTCGCTCTTCAGGTTGTTAAGGTCGTCACGATCCGTGAGTGCGTCGACGACGGCGGCGGTGGCCTTCTCGACGTCGGCCGTGTCCTGGCCGGAGACGATGACGTTGAGGTTGTTCGAGGTGAACCCCGCGGCCTCGGAGACGTTGACGTCGAAGCCATCGGTCTTCACGGGTGCCATCGCGGTCGACAGCTCCTGGGTCTTGACGTCCAGGTCCACGCCTTCCGTGTAGCGGACGGTCAACGTCGCCGAGTTGGCCGGCTGCCCCTGGAGCGCGGCGACGACCGCACGGAAGCCAAGGTCGCCCTCGCCGGGCACGCTCGTCTGGACGAGCTCGACGTCCGGTAGGTCCATCGCGATCGCTTCGGCCTTGGTCGCCTGATCGAGGACGGTCTCGGAGGTCGCTCCGGCCGGCGGGATCACGACAGCCTGGAGGATCTTCTCCGAGCCGGCGTTGATGAACTGGGTCGGAAGCTGGCTCACCAGCGAGAGCGAGGCGACGAACAGGACCGCCGCGACGCCGAGGACCGCCCACTTCGTCCAGCGGTTGCGGAGCGCCGCGGTGATGGCAGGGACGTAGGCGCGGATCCAGAAGGACTTCTTCGGCTCGCCGTGCTCGTCGACCGACAGGCTGACCTTGTCGATCACGAGGTACGCGAGGACCGGCACGACCGTGAGCGCACACACCAGCGAGGCAAGGAGGGCGAACGTGACGGTCAGCGAGAAGGGGAGGAAGAACTGTGTCACGAGGCCGCCGACGAAGCCGAGCGGCAGGAAGACCGCGACCGTCGTCAAGGTCGACGCTGTGATCGCGCCGGCGACCTCGCGCGGACCGCGCGTGACGGCCGTCAGGCGGTCTTCGCCCATGGCTCGGTGTCGATAGATGTTCTCGAGGACGACGATGGCGTCGTCGACCACGCGGCCTACGGCTACCGCCAGGCCCCCCAGCGTCATGATGTTCAGGCTGATCCCGGTGATCTGCATGATCACGAGCGCCGTCAGCACCGACAGCGGGATGCTGATGGCGGCTACCAGCGTCGACCGCAGGCTGAACAAGAACAGGAAGATGGTGATGACAGCGAACAGGGCGCCCAGGCCGCCCTCGCGGAGCAGACCGTTCTGCGACTCCTTGATGAAGGTCGACAGGTCCTGGACGACGGCGACCGTGAGCGTGCCGGCGTGGCGGGTGCCGGCGTCGTTCAGCGATGCCTCGACGGCTTCGGCGACCTGTACCGTGTTCGCGCCGGAGCTCTTCGTGACAGTCAGCGTGAGCGCCGGCTTGCCGTTGGTGCGCGCGTAACCG
>Ga0111538_10009560_pt1 | contig 12942 bp, 7 predicted proteins | sample SoiMethybrSBSTD1_FD_79669 | JGI IMG/M metagenome (GOLD analysis project Ga0111538, IMG submission 79669) | Bulk soil microbial communities from a Populus tree surrounding site in Tennessee, USA - Soil MetaG P. TD hybrid SBSTD1 (version 2)... | ecosystem: Environmental > Terrestrial > Soil > Tree...
GCCGAGATGGACGTTGATGACCAGGTGCAGCGGCTCCAGCTCGAGCGCGCGCCGGCTCTCGGCCAGCGACTCCTCCGTCCGTCCGAGCAGGAGGAGGGCGTGCGAATACCAGTGATGTGCGGTCGTGTAGTCGGGATCCAGCTCGAGGGCGCGCTGGAACTCCTTCTCGGAAGCGGCCAGGTCCCAGTCATAGAGAAGATGGACGTTGGCCAGGGAGCTGTGCGCCTCCGCCAGCGCGGGGTCGATCTGAAGCGCTTTGAGCGCGGCGGCCTTCGCCTGCGGCATGGCCTCCCGCGGGGGTAGCCCGCCGACGATGGACGAAGCGCCGAGCGCCGAGTAGCAATCCGCCAGGCCGCTGTAGGCGGGAGCGTAGCCGGGATCGGCGGCGATGGCCCGCTGGAAGTGTTCGGTCGCCTGCCCGAGGGCCGCCTCGGTCCTCCGGTTCCAGAAGTAGCGTCCCCTCAGGTACTCCTGGTACGACTCCGAGCGGATGGGCGCGGCACGCGCGAGGCGGGCCTGCGTCTCGGGCCTCAGGGTGATCGCGATGGCCCGGGCCACGGCCCGCGCCACCTCGCTCTGCAGGACCAGGACGTCGCCGAAGTCGCGCTCGTAGGTCTCGGCCCAGACGTGAGTCTGGTCGGTGGCCCGGATGAGCTGCGCGGTGATGCGCAGGCGGTCACCGGCGCGACGGAGGCTTCCCTCCAGGACGTAGTCGGCCCCCAGCTCCTGGCGGATCCGGCCGATATCCCTCTCCGCGTGCTTGTATCTCCAGGTGGAGCTGCGCGCGGTGACCCTCAGCCGGTCGGGCTCCAGCCGCCCGAGCTGCGTGATCATCTCTTCCGTGAGGCCGTCGCTGAGGTACTCCTGGCTCACATCGCCCGAGAGGTTGTCCAGGGGAAGAACGGCGAGCGTCAGCCTGTGGGCCGGCGCCGCCGGCGGCGCCAGGCGTCGGCCCGTCCAATAGAGGACCAGGGCCGCGGCACCCAGCACGGCGACGAGGACGACGCGACGCGCGGACAAGGGCGCGCGCGCCGGCGTGGGCGGCGCCAGCGGGACCACATCCGCGCCGGCCGGATGGACTGGCTGCACCAGGGGACCCGGCTCTGCGACCGGGGCGACGAAGCGGTAGCCCCGGCGCGCGAGCGTCTCGACGTAACGGGGGGTCTCGGCCGAGTCGCCCAGAGCTTCCCGCACCTTCCTCACGGCCGTGTTGAGGCTGTGGTCGAAGTCGACGAAGGTCTCGGCGGGCCAGAGCCTGTCCCGCAGCTCCTCCCGGCTCACGACCTCGCCCGCCCGCTCCAGCAGCACGACCAGCAGTCGAAAGGGCTGGTCCTGCAGCCGGACCTTCACCCCCTGACGCCGGAGCTCGGCCGACGCAAGGTCGAGCTCGAAGGACCCGAAATGGAGGATCCGCGGTGGGATGCCGGACGAGGCCATGGCGTGCCGTGAAGGCGGCGAATGTAGCACCAACGCGAATCGGGCACCAACGCGCGAAGGGCCGTGTTCAGCGGCCGGCTTAAGCCCAGTGGATCGAGCGGCGTGGCGGGTTATCCAGAGTTGACCTGCAGGTGCGCGGCCGTGCATTGAACGCACACCTCCCGCGGCCGACCTTGGCACCGTTCGCAGCCGCGGGGCTGCGTCGACAAGGGAGGTGAACGATGAGCCAGGACCCGAAGTGGAAAGCCGGTCTGGGCGGGGCGGTCGCGAGAAGGACGGCGGTGGCGTTGCTCGCGCTCGTCGGCCTGTCAGGGCCGGTGCGGGCCGACGTCGTGACGGACTGGAACCAGACCACGCTGCAGGCGGTCGCGGCGGCCGGCCTCAACCCGCAGCGGCAGCACCGGGTGGCGGCGATGGCCCATGCGGCGGTGCACGACGCCGTCAACTCCATCGTCCCGCGGTACGAGCCCTACGCCGTACGGATCACACCGTCCGGGGATGCCTCCATCGAGGCGGCGGCGGTCCAGGCGGCCCATGGCGTGCTGATCCGGCTGCTCCCCTCGCAGGCGGCCCTGCTGGACGCGGCCCGCGCGGCGTCGCTCTCCGGGATCCCCGACGGGCCCGCCAAGGAGGAGGGCCTGGCGGTGGGAGACGCCGTCGCCGTGCAGGTCGTGGCCCTGCGCAGCGCGGATGGGTCCGACGTGGACGGCGTCTATACCTTCGGCAGCGGCCCCGGTGAATACCAGCGCACACCGCCGACCTTCGGGAACCCCAGCATCCCCGCGTGGCGCTTCGTCACGCCGTTCGTCCTCGAGAGCGGCGACCAGTTCCGGGCGGATGGTCCACCCCGCCTGCACGGTCACAAGTGGGCGCGGGACTTCAACGAGACCAGGCGGCTCGGAAGCGTCGACAGCAGCGAGCGCACGGAGGAGCAGACCACGATCGCCTTGTGCGGCGCCGAGCCGGCGCTGGCGACGTGGAACCGGGTGGCGCGCAGCGTTGCCGCCGACAGGCAAACCGGCGTGGCCGAGAACGCGCGGCTGTTCGCCCTGCTGAACCTGGCCATGGTGGACGCCACGATCGCCTGCTGGGACAGCAAGTACACGTACCGGTTCTGGCGGCCGGTGACGGCGATCCGCGCCGCCGACACCGATGGCAACGCCCTGACCGAGGCCGACCCCGCCTGGACGCCCTTGCGGCCGACGCCGCTGCATCCCGAGTACCCGTCGGCCCACGCCTGCTTCAGCAACGCGGCGGCCAAGGTCCTGACCCCCTTCTTCGGAGAAGACACCGCATTCAGCACGACCACCTCGACCTGCCCGGCGGGCGTCGTCCGCAGCTACGGCGGCTTCCAGGCCCTGGCCGACGAGATCGGCGACTCCCGCATCTACATCGGCTTCCACTTCCGCAGCGCCGTCCGCGACGGCGCCAGGCTCGGCCGGCAGGTCGGCCACTGGACGTACCAGCACTCCCTGCGGCCGCTGCGCTGTCCGTGAGCCACGTCGAACAGACACCGGCGACGGGGTGCGGTTCGGGCCGACATGTCCTAACCTGGGCGCGTAGCGCTAGCGCAAGGAGGCCTCATGACGCTCGGCGTGATCGCCCTCGTGCTCCTCGCCGCCGGCCCCCCCGCGGAGGCGATCATCGACGTGCACCTCCATTGCTATGCGTCCGACCCGCGCTGGGACGCCCGCATCGGGAACCCCGTCACCGGGCAGAAGATGACGGCCACGAACGAGGCCGCCCACCGCGCGGCGACCTTCGCCGCCATGGAGCGGGCCCACATCGTGAAGGCGGTGGTCAGCGGCAACCACGATGCCGCGCTGCGCTGGAAAGAAGCGGCCCCGGAGAAGGTGATCATCGGGTACGACTTCGACGACCCGACGACACTGGACCTCCAATTCGTGCGCAAGGAGCACGCCGCGGGCCGCCTCGACGTGCTGGGGGAAGGCGGGTCGCAATACGAAGGCATCGGCCCCGACGACCCGCGCATGGAGCCGGTGTACGCGCTGGCCGAGGAACTGGACATCCCGCTTGCCCTGCACATGCATCCCGGTCCGCCGGGAGCCACGTCGATCGGGTTTCCGAAGATCCGCCCGTCCCTCGGCAACCCGCTGCGCCTCGAGGAGGTCCTCTTCCGCCACCCCAAGCTGCGGCTCTACATCATGCACGCGGCCTGGCCGTTCCTGGACGAGCTCATGGCGCTCATGCACAGCTATCCTTCCGTCTACGTCGACCTCGGCGTGATCGACTGGACGCGGCCGCCGCGCGAGTTCCATCACTACCTGCGGCGGCTCGTGCAGGGCGGTTTCGGCCGGCGGATCATGTTCGGGTCCGACCAGATGGTATGGCCGGAGACGATCGCGATGGCGGTGGCGCGCATCCGCGAGGCCGACTACCTCACGCCCCGGCAGAGGCGCGACATCCTCCACGACAATGCCGCCCGCTTCTTGCGGCTGATGCCCATGACCCCCGTCGCCCCCGCGGGCGCCATGGAGACGCTGCCGAGGGAGTAGGGATCAGGCCCCAGCCGCCCTACCTTCGCGTCAGTAGGACGCGAGGCGCACGCGGAGCCAGCGCGGCTCGTCGGTGAGGTTCAGCCCGTAGTCGGTCTGGTCACCGTTCCAGATGCGGGAACGAGTCCACCGGCCGTCCACGTAGCGCCCTTCCTCGACGGACGCGAAGATCAGGCCGTTGGCCTGGCGTCCGGGAGCGACATCGAAGGACACGCGCACGCGCTGGCCGCCCAGCAGGAACTCGTCGGGCCCGACCTGCGCGATCAGCGCGCCGCCGGACGGATACGGCGGCCAGGCCGGCTTGTCCTTCAGGTCGGGGAACCATTCCTTCCGGCCGAACTGCCATTCGTTGAAGCTCAGCGTGGCCGTCCAGCGGCCCAGGTCGAGCGTGCGGCTCGACCGGTCGTCGGGCTCGGAGGCGCCCCACACGCGTCCGGTGAAGCTCAGGCGCGCCCACTCGCGCTCCATGGGCGCCAGCAGGCGGAAGGGCAGCGCGAAGGCATCGATGGCCTCGTCCACGTTCTTCGCGCCGAGCGGGAAGTTCGAGTAGCCGGTGTGGTCCATGCCGAACGGCACCACGCCCAGCGCCTGGGCGCCCAGCACGTCGTAGGCATAGCGCGCGAACACCGGATCGTTGCCGAGCTCGGGCACGAAGAGCGGACCGCTCTTCCGGTAGAGCTCGACGACGCGCGCGACCTTGGGCGACTCCTTCATGTAGATGTCCGGCGCCACGATGTCGATGGCCGGCGCCGCCGCCCGGTAGACCGCGATCACGTTGTCGGTGGGGCCTCCGCTCGCATACGCGCCCGCCGGGCCGGGATGGAAGGGATCGCGCAAGGCGGCGTTCACGTACATGGGCAGCGGGTACTCCGCCTTGCCGGCGGCGGCGATGTCGCCGATGTACTTCGCGATCGACCAGGCGTGGAACATCTCGTCGGCATCCGGCCCGAACACCTGCGCCCATCGGCCCGGCTTCGTGCCCAGCGCCCGCACCAGCGCGTCCGGCACCGGCGCCCCGAACGCCTTCTCCGCCTCGGTCCCGAAGTCGCGGGCGCTGCCGTACGTGCCCGGCTCGTTCTGCACCTGCACGAGGATGACGGTGCGCTCGGCGTCCACTTCCTTCAGATGACGCATGAGCGCGACGAACGCGCGCCGGTCGGCCGCCAGCGTCGCCGGCGCATGCGGTGACATCGAGTTGAGCACCTTGCCCTTCGCGTCCACCAGCCGCGGGAAGCGCGCGTTGTCGAGCTTCACCCACTCGGGGGCGTAGTTGGGGCCGTTGTTCTTCCAGGTGGCGAACCACAGCAGCACCAGGCGCAGGCGGTGCGCGCGGGCCTCGCGCAGGAGCGTGTCCAGGAACGAGAAGTCGAAGCGGCCTTCCTCGGGCTCGATCTGCTCCCAGGCCATGGGCACGCTCAGCGTGTTCGCACCCAGGCGCTCCACCGCCGGCCACACCTTGGGCAGGACGTCCGGCCAGTTGGTCGAGTTGTTCACCTGCGCGCCGAGGACCAGGAACGGCGCACCGCCGACCAGGAGCGCGCTGCGGCCGTCGCGCGTGACGACCTCGGGAACGGGCTCCCCCGCCCGCGCGAAAGGCGCCCCGGCCAACAGCACCGCCAACGCCCAACAGACAACCTGATGCCTTCTCATTGCGGGCCCATCATATGCTTCGGCCTAGGGGCGGTCCCGCATGGGCACCACCCATTCGACGAGCGCCGCATCGGAGACACCCGCGCCGCGCAGGCCGGGCGAGGACGCCAGCTCGCCCCAGGTCAGGCGGCCGTGCACGCCGTAGGGGATCACGCGCACGCGGTCCGCCGACCGCTCGACCCTCACCTCCACGAAGCTCTGGAAGAACGGCGCCACGTTGTAGTCGAACGCGGCCGAGAGCCACTCGGAGCTGAACGGCCAGGCGTCGAAGCGCCGCGTCCACCACCAGGCCGGCCGCTTCCACAACGGCGTGATGGCCTCGATCTTGCGCGCCACCGGGTCGTGGGGCGGGTAATACGCCCAGTCCGCGGTGGGCGCGTGCGCCGGCCAGGCCAGCGCGGAGCCCATGCTGAGATAGGCTCCGCCGCCGCCGTTGACGAAGTGGTGCACGGGAGGCGCGGGCCCGCTGCCCAGCTCACGGTAGTACTCGAGATCGTGCTTGTCCCCCGCCATGACGATGGTGACGCCGTTGCCGAGCAGGAGCTGCTTGAGCCGCGCGAAGTCGCCGCCGGACCAGGTGTGGTCGTCTCCGCCCGCGAGGAATGGATGGCCGAGGATGGCCATGGTCAGCTTGCCGCGCGAGCGTTCGAGCGCCGCCACCAGCCACTCCTGCTGCGCGGGGTCGATCCGCTGGAGCACGCCGGTGTCCACCGCCAGCAGCGCGAAGCGATCGGCCTGGACCTCGAAGAAGGGCGCGCGCTGGAACCCCGTGGGGACACGGTACTCGGCGCGCAGGGCCTCCGCCTGGCGGATGAGGCCTTCGATGCGCGCGTCGGTCGTGCTGGTGACGCGCAGGTCGGCCTCCACCCGCGCGCGCATGCTGGCCCGCGCCGCGTCGGCCTGCAGGAACGTGGCGGCAAAGCCCTCCAGCGCGTCGTACCAGTCGTGGTTGCCGGGGATGGCGTACACGGGCCGGGTCACGCCCTTGAACGGCAGCCAGAACTTCGCCTCGTAGTCGTTCATCGACCCGGACGGGTAGATGACGTCGGACGAGATCACGAGGAAGCGCACGTCCGGCTGGGCCGCCACCGAGAGGATCTGGTCGCGGAGCACGTGCTGGGACGCGTCCCCTTCGCCAGGATCGCCGATGACGACGAACGAAAAGTCCCCGCTGCCGATGCCCTCGGGCTCGACGGCGAACGGCAGCCGCGACGCCGGGCCCCCTTCGCGCGCCATCACCGCGCGCACCATGGCCTCGCGCCAGGTGTCGGTGCGCGACTCCGCCCAGGAGTTCCATACGCCCGACGCCCAGTTCTCGCTGTCGAAGTACCAGCTCATGCCCCACACCGGAACGGTGGCCGCGATGATGGCGGCGATGGGCAGGCCGGTCTGGAGCGCCTGGTAGAGCGCCGCCGGGACCGAGTAGCGGTTGGCGCGCAGCCGGATGGCGAACCGCATCCTCCAGCGCAGCCACACCTCCGCGGCCAGCACCCGCCAGCCCTGGCGGGCGGCCTCCAGCTGGCGGAGATGCAGCCGCCACACGCGCCGTTCGATCCAGCGCGTGGCCGGCCCGCGCCACAGCAGGTACAGCGGATTGACCACCAGCAGCGCGGCCAGCACCGCGACCGCCATGTCGCCCAGCACGGCGATGGCGGGCGACAACAGCCCGAGCAGCGTCAGGTCGCTGCGCATGCGGCCCATGTGGATCGCGAACAGGGTGGCCACGAACGCGATCGTCCAGCCGCGGTCGGCGCCCGCGCGGGCCAGCTCGCTGGCCTCGACCTCCGCGGCCAACGCGACCGCCGCCGGCTCCTCGGCCAGGCCCAGCTCCCGCAGGACCGTGTCGTCGGCGTCGCCCCAGGTGAAGACGGGCGCGGTGGCGATGTTCCAGCCGATGCCGAAGATCCGGCCCGCGCCGGCGATGGCCACCACCCAGGCCGCGGCCCAGCCGCGTGCGAAGAGCAGCAGCACCACGAGCGCGCCGTTGCCCAGCGCGGCCAGGGCGGCCAGCCTCCGCTCCTTCCGCTCCGCGCGGCGGAAGGCACCGATCGCGTAGCGGGCGGTGTCCACGGCGAACCAGGCGGCCATGAGCCACCGCAGGGCCTCGGAGGCCACCAGCGGCGCGCTGATCAGGAGAAGCGCGATCAGCATGCTGATCACGCCCCCCACGGTGGCGCGCCGGCGCGCGGCGGCATCCGATCGCCGCAGGGCGTGCAGCAGCTCGATGGCGGCCGCCAGCGCGAGCAGCCCTCCCACGCGGGAGGCGGGATACTCCGCCCGGCTCACCGGCGCTGCCAGCGCCAGGAGGGACAGGGACAGCGTCACCACGGCCAGGCTGGTGATCCGGAACCGGCGGGGTGCGCTTGTCGCGCCCAACGGAGGGAGCATGTGGGCGAGATCGTATGCCAGCGGAGCCTGAGCAAAGAAAAAGGGGGAGCGGCCAGGCCGCTCCCCCTTCCAGACGTCGACGCGCCTAGAACGAGCCGTTCAGCGTGAACTGCTGGGTGCCGACGGTATACGTGACCGTCCAGGTGTCGCCCGCCGACGGATGTGCGGTCCCGCCCCCGTTGGTCTGGGCCACGAACAGCCGGCCGGTGCCCCCGGCCAGCGAGGCCGCGCGCGTGAAGCTGAAGGTGATCGGCGTTCCGCTCGCGGTGTTGGTGTTGGTCTTGGTGAACCCGCCGACGTTCTCGTAGCTGCCGTTGAACGTGATGCCCGTGGTCCGCACGACGCGGATCGTCACCGTGAGGTTGGTGATCGCGGCCGTGTTGGCGATGGTGAGCCGGTTCTCGAAGTACCACGGCGCGCTTCCGCCCACCGAGGGCGTGACGGTGACCACCTGGTTGGTCGGCGCCTGGGGCGTGGCGCTCGCCTGGTTGGACAGCGGGCTCTCGCCGCTGGCGTTGACGGCGGTCACGACGTAGAAGTACGTGGTCCCGTTGTTGAGGCCGATGTCCGTGACGGACGTGGCGGTCAGGCCGACGAAGACGTTGGTGTACGGCCCGCCGTTGGTGGTCGAGCGCTTCAGGTTGTAGCTGGTGGCCCCGGTCACCCCGTTCCAGGAGAGCGACACCTGGTTGTTGCCGGCGGTGGCGGTGAGGCCCGTGGGCGCGGCCGGCGCCGAGGCCGGCACCACCTGCAGGAACGCGCTCACGATGTTGGACGTCACGGCCGAAAACGTGCGGTTCGCGGTGGCGTTGGCCTGCGGCACCACCTGGTCGCTGTTGTTCAGCACGCCCACGCGCACGGCGCCGTTCTGGGCGTTGACGGCTTGCCCCAGGGCCAGCGGCCAGGCGGTCGCGCCGGCGTTGGCCGCCGTGATGACGAGCGGCGCGGTCGGCCAGAAGGCATCAGCGCCCAGCGACGTCACGGTCCGCACCTGCACCCGGTCGCCCACCGTCAGCGTGCGCGCGGTGTCGGTCAGCGCGCCGAGGTCTCTCCACTGGGACCCCCCGGCCGGTGAATGGACGATCTGCCGCGCCTCGCTGTTCGTGGCCCCGCCGCCGCTGACCGTCAGCGTCACCGAGACGTTGGTGACCGCGTCCGGATCGAGCATGGTGAGGGTCGTCTGGGCCGCGTTCGGGTTGGCGATGGAGTAGAGGCCGGGGTTCTCGGCGTTCACCGACCACGAGTAGGTCAGGGTGCAGCCGGTCGAGCAGGTCGAGCCGCTGCCGTTGAGCGGCACCGTCGCCGCACCGGTGACGGCGGCCGGCGGCTGGTTGGCCGTGATGTTGGCGTCCACGCTGGTCGTGCCGCCGCCCTGGAAGACCACGTCGATGCAGCCGTGGAAGCGCTCGTCGGTGCCGCCCTGGATCGGCTGGGAGTTCGGACCCAGGCGGCCCCATTCCGCGTAGATCACGTGCCGGGAGCCGGCGGGACGGGAGGGGACGGTGCAGCGGGTCGCGATCGTCTGGTTGCCCCGGTTGAGGATGATGTCCGGGTTGCCGTCGTCCACGATGGCGCCGCCCTGGCGGCTGTGGACCGCGTTCTCGTCGCAGAAGGGCGTGGCCTCGAAATCGGCCCAGGTGAGGGCGCGGCCGACCTGGTACTGGAAGTCGGAGCGCGTGATCCAGTAGGTGAAGTCCTCGGTGTCGTCGAAGTGCGGCCCGTTCTGGATGTTCCAGGTGAAGATCCGGGTCCCCGCGTTGATGGGGTTCGTGGGCCAGTCGATGGGGATGTCCCAGGGTGTGGGCGTGGTGAGGGCGGGATTGTTGGCGTTCCACGTCTGCGAGCTGAAGCTGCAAACGTGCGGCGGGCTCGACGTGTTGGGGGGAAAGGTCGGAGACGGGAAGGCGGGGCCGGTGTGGCCTCGCGAGTGCGACAGCACGCTCATGAAGTTGTAGCCGGCGTTGGGGTCGAGGCCGGGGGCGTTGGCGAAGAAGGCCTCGCCGCAGACCGGGAACTGGGCGGTGCCGTTGATGACGTGGTCGGGCTTCGTGATCCAGCCGCAGAACGCGTTGCGGGCCAGCGGGTCCTGTACGAAGCCGTGTCCGAAGGCATTCGCACCGACTCCAAACAGCACCAAGCCCGCGGCAACGGCCGTGAGTCTGTTGACGGTCATGACTCTCACCTCCTGAGGTTGGAACGACGGGGTTGCCGGCGGGCGGCGGGGTCGAGTGCCCGGAGCAGTGGCCGGGCACGCGTCCGCATGGCCGCGCGCCTCACGACGTGGCGCGGGGCAGTTCGTGCCGACATCACGAACCGATCGGAATTCGTAGGGAGGGGGACGAAACCGGTCACTGCTCGTCTCAGTTAGATGAGTTGCTGATACGTATGGTGGCTGAACGGAGGGTAGTGAGGCGTCTTGTCCCAGTCAACGACGAAAATCATGGGAGCGGTTTCGTACTGCCTGCAACCGCTTTCGCAAGCGCTTTCAGGCTCGCGGCCAGGCCCAACGAGGCGGTCTTCGACTCTGTTGGATGAGCCATCGGCGGCGCAACGGCTGCGCGCCGCCTGAGCAAAGGCGCGCTCCTTGCGCGCCGCGCAGCGTGGCGACGAACGGAATGGCTCTGGGAGCCTCGGGCCAGCGACGCCCTGGCGGCACCCCCCTTGCACCAGGCCGGAAGCAGGAGGCGTCCCATGGTGCAGCGAATGTCCGTCCGTCACATCCTGTCTCCGACCGACTGCTCGGAGTCTTCACGGCCCGCCATGCGACGCGCCCTGGGCCTGGCCCGCTGGTTCGGCGCGCGGGTCACCGCGCTCCACGTGCTGCCCGCCCTCCCGCTGCCCGGCCACGCACCCAACTGGGTCCGCAACCTGAGCCTGACGGGCGACGACATCGAGGCGGCGCGACGCGACGCGGCCATGGCCCTCGAGCGCTTCATGGAGCCCTACCTGGCCATGGACTTCCCGGTCGAGATGAAGGCCGTCGTCAGTGCCTCGGACACGCCGGCGCGCGAGATCACCCAGGTGGCGGAGACCCTTCCCGCCGACCTCGTCGTCATGGGCACCCACGGCCGCAGCGGACTGGACCACTTCCTGATGGGCTCCGTCGCCGAGAGGGTGCTGCGCGAGGCGCCGTGCCCGGTGCTCGTGGTCGGCGCCGTGGACGCCCACGACACGGCCAGGCCCCTCTTCCGCCGGATCGTGTGCGCCACCGACCTCACCGCAGGCTCCACGGCCACGGTCGATACCGCGCTGTCGCTGGCCCAGGAGAACCTGGCCCGCCTCATCCTGCTGCACGTGGTCGAAGACGTGCGCGGCGACCGCAGCCTCGACGTCTACCGGCCGGTGCCGGAGGCGGCCGCCTTCCGCCGTGCGCTGGCCGAGCGCGCGCAGGAACACCTGCTCCGGCTGGGCTCCGCCGCCCGCAGCTTCTCCGACGTCAGCGAACGCGTGGAGACCGGCAAGGCCTGGGAGGAGGTGGTCCACGTGGCCGAGCGGGAGGATGCCGACCTCATCGTCGTCGGTGCCCACGCCGGCGGCGCGCTGGGGCGGCGGTTCCTGGGCTCGACGGCCAACCAGATCGTGCGCCACGCGCCGTGCCCGGTGCTGGTGGCGCGCCTGGAAGGTGCAGCGCCGACCGCGCGAGTGGAGGCCCCTGTGCCCCGCAGGCGGCTCTTCGGGATCCTGGCCTGCAGCCACGATCCCGAGCGCCAACCGCAGGGCGGGTTCCGCTGCAGCCTCTGCGGTAAGGCAGGTGCCGACCTCGAGGACTTCGGCTTCACGGACGAGGGCTACGTGACCGAGAAGGAGCGGCAGAAGCTCTCGGTGACGCCGCCAGCAACGGGCGGCAGGGACGGCCGCTGAACGCAGCTCCTGCGAGCGTCCTCCCCATGAGGCGCGAAGCTTGCGCGCCGGCAGCGGCTTTCGCGCCGTCCGAGCCGGGCACCCGACTTGCACTCCAGCGGGGCAGGAGGCGGCCCATGGCGACGCGCATCACGATGCAGCACCTCCGGGGTTACAGCGGCGACCCGGAGCGTTGGCGGCACGCACTGCCGCCCCTGGCCGCCGAGGGCGCGCCGGCCCCGAGGCGCGCACCGGAGCCGCTGGGCGAGAACCCGCCCGGCGACGTGCTGCTGACCGTCGATTGGGGAAACGGCCCCGTCGAGGTACCGGCCCGGTGTTATGCCATCGAGCCGCCTCACCTCTACGTCCACCTCGCCGACGAGGGTCTCGCGCAGGACCTGCCCGCGCAGGCGCGCGTCCTGCTGACGACAGCGCCGGCGCGGCGGGCGGAGTGGCAGTTCCTGACCGCCGGCTGGGGCCGCCTGGAACGCGTGGACGACCAGGAGCTGGCTCCCCACCTCCGCTCGGCGCCCGAACATCCGCAGCCGATCTGGCGCGTGCGGCTCGACAGCGGCGGCCGCGCCGCCGTCGGCTGGGGCCCCGGCGGCCGGGGAGCGCTCCAGTGATGCGGTGGCCACCGAAAAAGGGAGGGCTTCATGAAGGCAAGGGGACGCATACAGCACTACCTGAGGCAGCAGGCCGCCGACTACCAGCCGCTGCTCGATTGGGATGAGAAAGGGGCACAGCGGGTGGCCGCGGCCGTCCGCGTGCCGGGACGGCGCGTGGCCAAGGCGGTGGTGGTCCGTGACGCCGGGGGCGCTCCCACGATGGTGCTGCTGCCGGCCACCGAGAGGCTCGACCTGCGGGCGCTCTCCTGGGCCCTGGGCAACTCCACGCTCGCCCTGGCCACGGAGAAGGACCTGGGCGCGCTCTTCCCGGACTGCGACCGCGGCGTGGTGCCGCCCTACGGCGCCCTCTACGGCCTCCGCGTCTACGTCGACCCGTGCCTGAGCGGGATGCGGGAGATCGTGCTGCCCGCCGGCGATGGCCGGGGCGCCGTGGCCATGGCCTGGCCCGAGTTCCAGCGCCTGGCCCGGCCCATCGTGGGCCA
>Ga0111538_10009561_pt1 | contig 12942 bp, 14 predicted proteins | sample SoiMethybrSBSTD1_FD_79669 | JGI IMG/M metagenome (GOLD analysis project Ga0111538, IMG submission 79669) | Bulk soil microbial communities from a Populus tree surrounding site in Tennessee, USA - Soil MetaG P. TD hybrid SBSTD1 (version 2)... | ecosystem: Environmental > Terrestrial > Soil >...
CCAGCGCGATCTGTTTCTGATAGACCAACGATCGATAAATGCGTGAGCTGTCGCCGTCCGAGAGGATCTTCGCGAGGATGTGCAGCGGATAGGCGTCCGGATGCCCGTCGTACGTAATGTGGTACGACACCACGACCGCCGGCAGCGGCCAGGGCTCGCTGACCGTGTACCGCTCCTCAGCGGTGTGGGCGGGTTCCTTCGGAATGTCGCGCGGCACCGGCTTGCCCTTCACGACACGGCCGAGGTACTTCTCCACCAGCCCCTGTGCCTGCTTCGTGTCGAAGTCGCCGACGACGACCACGGTCGCGTTGTTGGGCACGTAGTACGTGTCGTGGAAGGCGCGCACGTCCTGGATCGACGCGGCCTCGAGATCCGCCATGCTGCCGATGGTCTGATGCTTGTACGGGTGGGTCGTGAAGGCCTTGTCGAAGATGATCTCCGGCAGTCGCCCGAACGGCTGGTTCTCGAACCGCATGCGCCGCTCTTCCTTGACGACCTCGCGCTCGGTCTTGAACTTGTCTTCGCTCACGTCGAGCGAGGCCATCCGATCAGACTCGAGCCACAACACGAGCGGCAGGTACTGCGCGGGCACCGTCTCCCAATAGATCGTCGAGTCTTCGTCCGTCTCCGCGTTCGATTCACCGCCGATGCCGGTGATCATCGACGGATGCAGATCGGGACGCACGTTCTTGGAACCCTTGAACATCAGGTGTTCGAAGAGATGCGCGAAGCCGGTACGACCGGGTTTCTCGTCCTTCGATCCGACGTGGTACCAGACGGCCAGGTGAACGACCGGCGTGGAGTGGTCTTCGAGGTACACGACCTGCAGCCCGTTGGGCAGCGTGTTCATCGTGTAGTCGAACTTGGCCGGGCGCGGGGTTTCGGCGCTTCGGGCGCCGGAGAGAGCAAGCAGCGCGGCCGACACGGCCAGCACGCGCCAAGAGATCGATCGAGCCATTGCGAGGATTATGTCATCAACCGCGCTTCCAGGACGGCCAGCCGAGCCTCCAGATCCGCCACGGCTTTCCGCAGCTCGGGCAGCCGCCGTACGAGTACGGCCGCTTCCCGCCATTGCGCGACATCTCCGGCCGGGATCCCGGCCACGTGTTGTCCCGGATCGACGTCTTTCGTCACGGCGGACTTGGCACTGACCATCGCGCCGCGCCCGAGCCGAACGTGTCCGGTCGCGCCCGACTGCCCGGCCATCACGACGCCGTCCTCGAGCACCGTGCTGCCGGCAATGCCGACCTGCGCGGCAAGCAGTGCATGCCGTCCCACCTTCACGCCGTGCGCCACCTGCACGAGGTTGTCGATCTTCGTGCCGGCCCCAATACGCGTCTCGCCAACGGCTGGACGATCCACGGCCGACTGCGCGCCAATCTCGACGTCATCCTCGATGACGACGGTGCCGACTTGCGGAATTTTCTGGTGCGACCCGTCGGGCCGGCGCGCGAATCCAAACCCATCGCTGCCGATCACGACGCCGTCCTGCAGCACGACGCGCGACCCGATCGTCACGTGCTCGCGAATCGAGGCATGCGCGTGAACCGTGCAGTCGTCGCCGACCACCGCGCCCGCGCCGATCGCCACGTGCGGATAGATCACGCTGCGTGCGCCGATGCGCGCACCGGCCGCGATCGACACGAACGCGGACACGACGACGTCTGGACCAATCACCGCGGTGGGATCGACCGTCGCCAGCGGGCTGATGCCGGGCGCCGGACGCGGCGCCGGCGTGAGCAGCGCCACCGCTTCGGCAAACACCAGGTACGGGTGCGAGGTTCGCAGCACGGCACACGGCGCGTCGGTGACGCCGTCGCCGGCAATCACCGCCGATGCACGTGTTCCCGACAGTTTCGATGCGTATTTCGGATTGGCGAGGAAGGTCAGATCGCCGGGACCGGCATCCTCGAGGCCCGCGACGCGCGTTACGTCGATGGCCGCATCGCCTTCGAGCCGGCAGCCGAGGCGCGCGGCGAGATCCCCAAGCGTCACGCCGCGCGAGTATACACCCGCGATCCGCCGGTCACGGCGCCGTGTCGGCCACGCCCTCGACGAACGCGGGCAGGCGTTCGAGCTGCAGCGCCGCCGCGATGCGCTCGACCTCCGGACAGCGCGTTTCGGACGGCCATTGCAGCGCGCGGCGCAGAGCCCCCAGCTCGGGCGACGCCCGGTTCGTCCAGCGCGCAGACGTGAGCCCCTGCTGCGCGCCCCGCATCGAGAGGAAATGGCCCACCGTTCGGAAGATGAAGTAGTACGCGAAGACGTTCGGCCCCGGCAGCAGCGCAATCGGCGTCGTCGCCACGGTGAGCAGCGCGTCGATCACGCACCAGCGCCGGTGCTTGTCGCGATCCGAGGTCAGCAGCTGGCGGCTGGCCTGAACGGCGTCGCGTTCCGCCAGGTCGTCGGGATAGAACAGCGCGGCGTCCGACTGCTTCCGCAGCTGCCACAGCAGCCGCTGCTCAGCGACGGCTTCGGCGAGTTGGCGCGTGATCCACCGCCGCAGGCGGCCATGCTGCGCGTGCTCGGCCTCGCCTCTCCGCTCCGCCTCGCCCTCGGCGAGCGCGCGCCGAAACACCGCCGTAAGCCGGCCCCACAACGACTGCGGCGGCCCCTCGTGCTCGACGGGACTCACCGCCGCGACCTCGCAATAGAGTTCGTGCCGCGCCGGGCCGGCAGGCACCAGATAGACGTTCATGCCGTCCGGTCAGTGACGGATGATGCGGGCCGGCGTCCGCGGCGGCGGTGGCGCGAGCGACGGCTTCCCCGCCTCGGTCCATGCCGCCATGATCACGCTGGCCACTCCGCTCGACGCGTCACTCATCCGCCGCTCGACGATGGGCCGCGCGTCGCGGAAGAACGCCGCGAAGTACGCATCGTCATACGCGTCGCGGCCGACAATGGCGGCGCGATCGGCGTCGAGCACGCGCGGCACGAGCGCGGCGCTCTCGACGAGCGTGGTGAAGATGAAGTCCTTGACCTTGCCAATCGGACGCACGGTCACCGGCGTCAGCCGCAGCGTCGCCTTGTTGCGCAACGGCAGCTCGGTCTCGAAGCGCGCGTGAATGCCCCTCTGATTCGTCAGCTGGCCGTCGTGGTTGCCGACCGCATGAAACGGAACGTGCGCGTCCTCGACGTAGTGCGCGATGACGGCCGACAGGTACCGCGCCGTGTCTGCGGCGTACGGACTCGAGTTGCGCCCGAGGTCCTTGAAGGCGGTCACCAGCTTGCCGTAGACCTCTTCGGTCCGCCAGGGGATACGACCTGCGCGATTGGCGCGGTCGGTGCCATATCGCGCCACGAACGCGTTCCAGTCGCGCGGCACGTTCGTGAACGGCGCCGGCTCGTCGAGCATGTCGATGTCGAGGAAGTGGTTCGGATCTTCGGTGCCGAGCTCGCCGCGCAGATCCATCATCCGCCACAGATCCGGATCGGCGGCGTGCTCTGAGACGAAATCGAGATGCGGTGCGTAGAAGCCGCGCATCTCAGCCGGCAGCCCCTCGAACGCGCGCCGCGTGATGTAACGATGGACGTCCATGCCCCAGCCGCGAATCGAGACCGGGGTCAACGCGAACAGGAGAAGCAGGACGAGGGCGATGCGCACGCGCATGGGGGCTCTCTCAGCGGAAAACGGACACGTACGACCATGCTAGCATCCTGCCCTGATGGCTTCGAAGCTGCACGAAGGCGATGTCCGGCGCATTGCGGAGCTTGCCCGTCTCGAGCTCACGCCGGACGAGATCGATCAGTTCGCACGGCAGCTCACGGACATCCTGACGTACGTCGAAATGCTCCAGGAGGTGGACACGTCAGGCGTCCCGCCGACGTCGCATCCATTCGCGTCCACGGCGTGGCGTGACGACACGCCGGCGCCCTCACTCGATCGAGACACGGTCCTGCAGCAGGCACCGGCCGCCTCTCCGTCGGCCGGCCTGTTCAAGGTTCCGAAGGTGCTCTGAGCCATGGCCGAGGCGTTCCTGACGGCAGACGCCGTGCGTCACGCCATCGTCAATGGCGACACGACGGCCGAAGCGACGGCTGCCGCCGCGCTCGATCGCATCGCGGCCCACGACACGGCCCTGCACGCGTTTCACACCGTCGATCGCGAACGCGTGCTCGCGCGCGCGCGGGCGCTCGACCGCGACCGTCCGCGCACGCCAGGCCCGCTGTTCGGCGTGCCGGTGGCGCTCAAAGACAACCTCAACACGCGCGGCCTGACGACGACGGCCGGTTCGAAGATTCTGCAGAAGTACGTGCCGCCGTTCGACGCCACCGTGGTCGAGCGGCTCGAAGCGGCTGGAGCCGTCGTGCTGGGCAAAACCATTTGCGACGAGTTCGCAATGGGATCCTCCACCGAGAACAGTGCGTTCGGTCCGTCGAAGAACCCCTGGGCCACCGATCGGATCCCGGGCGGTTCGAGCGGCGGGTCGGCCGTGGCGGTGGCCGCAGGCTTTGCGCCGATCGCGCTCGGATCGGACACGGGCGGCTCGATCCGGCAGCCCGCCGCGCTTTGCGGCATCGTCGGCATGAAGCCGACGTATGGCCGTGTGTCGCGCTACGGCCTCATGGCGTTCGCGTCATCGCTCGATCAGATCGGACCGTTTGCGCGGAGCGTCAGAGACGCCGCGCTCTGCCTTGACGTCATCAGCGGTCACGACTCGCGCGATGCGACGTCGGCATCCGCCGAGGTCCCGGCGTTCAGCGCGACGCTCGACGGGACGATGAAGGGACGCCGCATCGGCGTACCGCGGCGACTGCTCGAAGAGGGCGTGGACGCCAGTGTCCTCCGGGCGTTCGATGCGAGCCTCGAGGTCTTCACCTCACTTGGCGCATCGCTGCACGACGTGGACCTGCCGCACAGCAAGTACGCGATCCCGGTCTATTACCTGGTCGCGACGGCCGAGGCGAGTTCGAATCTGGCGCGGTACGACGGCGTGCGGTACGGCGAGCGCGCGGCGAACGCCGCAACTCTGCACGAGATGTACGACCGGACACGCGACGCGGGCTTCGGCGCCGAGGTGAAGCGCCGGATCATGCTCGGCACCTACGTACTCAGCGCCGGCTACTACGACGCGTACTACCTGAAGGCCCAGCAGGTGCGGACTTTGATCCGGCGCGATTTCGATGCGGCGTTTGCCGGCGTGGATGCCATTGCGGTGCCGACCAGCCCGACGCCGGCGTTTCCGATCGGCGAGCGCGTGGACGATCCGTTGCAGATGTACCTGGCAGATATCTTCACGGTGAGCGCGCCGCTGGCGGGTCTGCCCGCCATCAGCGTGCCGTGCGGATTCACACCCGACAACCTTCCGATTGGCCTGCAGTTGACGGGACGCGCGTGGGATGAAGTGACGCTCTTACAGATGGCGGACGCGTTCGAACGCGCGACCGAGTGGAGTGGGAAACACCCGACGCTCGGAAGTTAGAAGTTCGAAGACAGAAGCCAGAAGTAAGTTTGAAGTGTGAACCCACTTCTGGCTTTTGGCTTCGAACTTCTCACTTCGAATGGCTTCTGGCTTCGAACTTCTAACTTCGAATTGGCTGTCTCGAGCGCGAGACCGCCCACGCCACGAACAGCAGACACGCAATCGGAAACAACGGCAGCGCGAGGACGATCCCGGCGGCAAGCGCGATGGCGACGGCAATCGCCAGCATCACCAGCGCAAGGACGGCGCCGACCGACGCGAGTACGAACTTGACGAGCAGCAGGGGCAGCGCCAGCAGCGAGAACAGCAGGCGGAATGGCAGGAGCACGAGCCACAGGATGGCGTGCAGCACGGCGCCGAGCACGGCCACACCAGCGATAAACAATCCCACCATCACCGCAAGCACAGCGAAGATGGCCATCGAATCCCTCCAGGCGCAGCTCCCATGAGCCCGCGCGTACTCTGCTTCGACGGAGTTGCCGCCGTTAAGTTCGCGACCGATTCCGCAACCCCCTGAAAAGAAAAGGCCGCCGGGTGGTGACACCCGACGGCGTGGGCAAGCGGACGGCGGCGTTCAGCCGTTCACTTGAATCTGACGAGGACGCGTGTCTTCGCGTCGCGGCAGCGTGACGGTCAGCACGCCGTCCTGATAGGCCGCCTCGACCTTGGTCGCATCCACGCTCGGCGGCATCGTGAAGCTCCGGCGGAATGCGCCACACCCGCGCTCGACCTGGTGGAACTGTGTGCCTTCCGTATTGCCCTCGAACTTCCGTTCGCCCTCGATCGAGAGGACGCTGTTCTCGAAGGTCACCTTGATGTCTTCGCGTTTGATGTCCGACAACTCGGCCTTCACCACGATGTCCTTGGTCTTGGTCTCGAAGATGTCGACCGGTGGAACCCAGCCGCCACGGCCGAACGTGGCCGCGCCGAAAGCATCCTCAAACATGCGATTCAGGCCGTCCACTTCGAGTGCGGCCAGGCCCGTGATTGGGCTCCAACGAGTCAATGTCATTTCCTTTTCCCTCCCAAAACGCGCCGCGCGATTCGGACCGGCGGCTGCGAGATGAAAGCATCTTAGCGATTTATCTGTATCGTAGTCAAGCATATAACCTTAGTGTCTGTTACTAATGTTTACTGGCGACCAGCAAATGACGGCGAGGCAACTAGGAATGCGCAGAAGCGTCGGATCGGGGCTCACCCTGCGACGTCGCTGTGACTCTCTGTATGATTTGGAGATGGGCCACATGCTCCACCAGGACGCGGCCGACCTGGCTGATGACGCCCAGCGCCTCCTCCAGGAACTCGACCAGGCCGTCCCGGGCGCCGCCTCGGCGACTGGCGAATGCCGGCCACCGCTCGACGTTCTCGAGACCACGGCAGCGGTCGAGGTGGTGATCGATCTCCCCGGTGTGGCCCCCGAATCGTTGCGAGTCGCGATTCGCCGCAACACGCTGCTCATCGTCGGCGCGAAGCTTTCCGGTCCGGCCGATCCGAATGCGCGCTTTCATCTCGCCGAACGCAGCTACGGACGGTTTGCCCGAGTGGTGCGGTTGGGCGGCGCGTTCGACACGTCGCGCGCTCGTGCGCTGTCTCGCGCCGGACAGTTGCGGATCGTCCTGCCCCGTATCGACGATCGCCGTGGTCGTGTGTTCATGATTCCCGTCGAGACCGAATGACTCGCCTCTTGTTCATCGGCGACATCGTGGGCAAGCCCGGGCGCGAGCTCGTGCGGCGCGGGCTCGCGGCGCTGGTCACCCACTATCGTGCCGACCTCGTGATTGCCAACGGCGAGAATGCCGCGGCCGGATTCGGCATCACGCCCGACATCGCCGACGATTTCTTCGAGTACGGCGTCCACGTGATTACCGGAGGCAATCACACCTGGGACAAGAAGGAGATCGTGCCGTACTTCGCCGATCACCCGCGCATGTTGCGGCCGGCGAATTTTCCTCCGGGCACACCGGGCCGCGGGCGCGTCGTGGTGCGTGCCACCAATGGCGTCTCCGTGGCGGTGATCAACGCCATGGGCCGCGTCTTCATGACCGCCCTCGATGATCCGTTTCGCGTGGTGCTCGAAGAGATCGAGGCCGTGCGTGCGGAGGCGCGCGTCATCCTCGTGGACTTTCACGCCGAAGCGACGTCTGAGAAAGTGGCGATGGGCTGGCATCTCGACGGCCGTGTCGCTGCGGTCGTTGGGACGCACACCCACGTGGCCACTGCCGACAGCCGCATCCTGCCGCAGGGCACGGCGTATCAGACCGACGTCGGCATGACGGGACCACACGACTCCGTGATTGGCGTGGAACGAGGCGCGATCCTGCAGCGTTTTCTGACGGGCCTGCCGCAGCGCTTCGAAACCGCCACCGAGAATCCACGGTTGAACGCCGTGCTCGTGGCCGCCGACGAGACGACGGGGCTCGCGACACACATCGAGCGCGTGAGCCTCTCCGCGCACGACATCGAGGCGCTCGTCGCCCAGCCAGCCGCCGCGCGCTGATCCATGGCCGACTGGCTGCCGCTACCGTTCGACGAGCGCCCCGCACCGCCGGACCGGCCGTGGACGATCAGCGCGCTCACCGCCGAGCTCAAGCAGGTCATTGAACGCACGTTCGGCCGCGTCACCGTCGAAGGCGAGATCTCGAACTGCAAGCAGTGGAGTTCAGGGCACATCTACTTCACGTTGAAGGACGAGCGCGCGCAGCTGCGCGCCGTCATGTTCCGCACCGACGTGCGCCTGCTGAAGTTCAAGCCCGAAGACGGCCTGCGCGTCGTGGCTCGCGGACGCATTGCGCTCTATGACGTAAAGGGCGAGTACCAGATCATCTGCGACGCGCTCGAGCCGCAGGGCATGGGCGCGCGTCAGGTCGCGTTCGAGCAGCTGAAGAAGAAGCTGCAGCTCGAAGGGCTGTTCGAGGCCGCGCGCAAGCGCGCGCTGCCGGTGCTGCCCCGGCGCATCGGCGTCGTCACGTCGCTCGATGGGGCGGCCGTGCGCGACATTCTTCGCGTGCTCACGACGCGCCATCCAACGGCGCACATCGTCGTGCGCGCCGCGCGCGTGCAGGGTGACGGCGCGGCCGCCGATCTGGCGCGCGCACTGCGCGCGCTCGTCCGCGTCCCGGACATCGACGTCATCATCCTCGGCCGCGGTGGCGGATCGGCCGAGGATCTGTGGGCGTTCAACGAAGAGGTGCTGGCGCGCGCGATTGCGGCGTGCCCGGTCCCCGTCATCTCGGCGGTGGGCCACGAGGTGGACTTCACGATTGCCGACTTCGTCGCCGATGTCCGTGCCGCCACACCGTCGAACGCGGCGGAAATCGTCGTCGATCGCGCCGACAACTTCCGCGCGCGCATCGATCGCGCCGAACGTCGTCTGCTCTCGGCGATGCAGATGTCCGTCGGGCGCCGGACGCAGCGCGCCGAGCGCGCCCAGACGCGCCTCGATCGCTGGCCGACGTCTGTCGTCATGCGCGATCGCGATGGCCAGGAGCTGTCGATGCGGCTCCAGCACGCCGCGGCGGACCGGCTCGCCCGCCTCGGCCAGCGGTTCGACGCGCTTCGCCGGCGCCTCGAACGGCGCGACGTGCGGCGGGTCACGGCCGATCTCGGGCTGCGCATCGTGCGCGCCGACGGCCGCCTGCGCGAGCTGATCGCGACGCGCCGTCTGGCCGCGCTCGGCCGTGTGCGCGAGCTGGCCGCGCAGCTCGATGCGCTGAGCCCGCTCGCGGTGCTCGGACGTGGTTATGCGGTGTGCTGGAATGAGACGCACACCAGTATCATTCGATCGTCCCGAAGCGTGCAGCCCGGCGATGGGGTTCGCGTCACCCTGGCCGAAGGCGAGATCGCGTGTCGCGTGGAGAACTCGTAGCGTGAGCGAATCCATCAAGGACTTCGAATCCGCCATTGCGGAACTCGAGAAGATCGTCAAGCAGCTCGAAGAGGGCGATTTGGCGCTCGACACGTCGCTGGCACTCTTCGAGCGCGGCGTGATGCTCTCGCGCTATTGCCACGACCAGCTGGGAGCCGCTCAGCGGCGCATCGAGCAACTGACCGAGCGGGGCGAACTGCGCGACGCCGCCCACCTCGTTGATGCGGAAGACGACGACCGGTGAACGTTGCGCACGAAACGCTGGCCGCCTACCTCGAAAGCCGCCGGCGTCAGGTCGAAGCCGCGCTCGATCGTGTGGTCGCCGCCGTCGCGGCGCCCGCGGTTCTCGCCGACGCGCTGCGCTACGCGCTGATGGGCGGCGGCAAGCGCCTGCGCCCATGCCTCACTCTTGCGGTCGCCGAGGCACTTGCTATTCGTGACGCTCGCGACGTGGACGCCTCTCTCGCCATGGCGATGCCGGCCGCGTGCGCGGTCGAGATGATTCACTCGTACTCGCTGGTCCATGACGACCTGCCCGCCATGGACGACGACGCCTTGAGGCGCGGACGTCCGACGTCACACATCGTCTACGGCGAAGGGCTCGCGATTCTCGCGGGCGACGGGCTGTTGACCGATGCGTTCGCCCTGCTCGTGCGCGCAGACGCGGCGTCCGGTGCGCCAGTCGCGGCGCCGGCCGATCGGCTGCGGGCGGTGGCGGTGCTCGCCGAAGCGGCGGGCTCCGCGGGAATGGTCGGCGGACAGGCGATTGATCTGGCGGCCGCCGGGCGCGTGAAGGGTGCGACGCCGGTCCTCGACGGCCACGCGCTCGAAGACATGCATCTGCGCAAGACCGGCGCCTTGATTCGCGCCGCCTGTACGCTCGGCGGGATCATGACAGGCGCCGCCGGGCACGACATCGCCGCCATCGACGACTACGCGCGCGCACTCGGTCTCGCGTTCCAGATCATCGACGACGTCCTCGACGTGGAAGGATCGAACGCGGCCCTGGGCAAGACGGCGGGCAAAGATGCGGCCTCGGGGAAGCCGACCTTTCCGGCGCTGTACGGCGTCGCCGGATCGCGCGCCCGCGCGTCGGCGTCCGTCGATCGCGCCATCGCCGCCGTGTCAGGTGTGCATCTCGGCGGCCGGCTCGTCGAGATCGCGCAGTGGAGCCTGGCGCGCACACACTGATGGCCCGCGTGCGCCTCGATCAGTTGCTCGTGGCGCGCGGGTTGACACCGACGCGGGAACGGGCGCGCGCGCTGATCCTCGCCGGGCACGCCTTCGTCGACGATGCGCCGGTCACCAAAGCCGGCACGTTCGTTCACGAGGACGCGCGCATCACGCTCCGGCAACCCGATCATCCCTGGGTCGGCCGCGGCGGTGTGAAGCTGGCCCACGCACTCGAACACTTCAAGATCGATCCCGCAGGCCTCGTCGCGCTCGACATCGGCGCTTCGACGGGCGGCTTTACCGACGTGCTGCTGCAGCGCGGCGCCGCGCGCGTCGTCGCGCTCGATGTCGGTCAAAACCAGATCGACTGGCGGTTGCGCAGCGACGCGCGGGTCGTGGTCATCGAGGGCACGAACGCGCGCTACCTGACGCCTGAGCAACTGCCGGACGGCCTGCGCCGGTTCGACCTGGTGACGATCGACGTGTCGTTCATCTCACTGCGCCTGATTCTGCCCGTCGTGCCTCCCCTCCTCGCCCCGAACGCGCGCGTCATTGCCCTCGTCAAACCGCAGTTCGAAGCGGGACGTGAGGACGTGGGCGCCGGCGGCATCGTGCGCGACGCCGCCACGCACGCGCGCGTCGTCACCGACGTCGAGACGGCGGCGCATCGGATAGGATTGACACCCTTGGCGGTCGAGCCGTCGCCTATTACGGGCGCCGAGGGCAATCGCGAGTTCCTGATGCTGCTGGCGCCAGCGGCACCGCCTGTCTGACCTCATGTTGCGCGCTGCCCTCATCGCCCGACGCTCGCTCCCCGCCGCGCTCGACGCGATGACGGAGGCCGCCACCTGGCTGAGCGCGCACGGCGCGACACCATCAATCGAGTCGGAAAGCGCGCGCGCGGCCGGGCTCGGCGGCCGCTGGCCGACAACGTCGCGCGCGGCGCTCGCACGAGAGTCCGATGTGGTGATTGCCTTCGGCGGTGACGGCACGCTGCTCGACGCGGCGAACGCGGTCACGCATTCCGACGGCGACGCGCCGCTGATGGGCGTGAACCTCGGCCGCCTCGGCTTCCTGACCGAAGTCGGCCGCGACGACATGTTCGACGCGTTCGAAGACGTCCTCGCCGGCCGCACGCGCGTCGAAACCCGTCTCGTGCTGGAAGGGGCCGTCGAGCGAGGCGGCACGATTTCCGCCCGGCGCTTCGCGCTGAACGACATCGTCGTCACGCGCGGCGCGCTGTCACGAATGATCGAGATGACCGTCAAGGTCGACGGCCAGTTTGTCTGCGCCGTGAAGGCCGACGGACTCATCGTCGCCTCGGCCACGGGATCGACGGCCTACAACCTCTCGGCCGGCGGACCGGTCGTGCACCCGGCGGTGGATGCGCTGGTGCTGACGCCGATCGCGCCGCACACGCTGACGCACCGTCCGCTGGTGTTGCCGGCCGACGTGCGCATCGAACTCCGCCCGATCATCGAACCTCAATCCGACATCGTCGCCACGTTCGACGGCCAGCACGGCCAACCGCTCATCAAAGACGACGTCGTGCACATCGGCCGCGCGCCGCGCGTGCTGAAGCTGCTTCGCGTCAACAAGCGATCGCACTTCGACATGCTGCGCGAGAAACTCAAGTGGGGAAACGTCTGAGAGAAGTCAGAAGTTCGAAGACAGAAGCCAGAAGTTAAGAGTTGGAAGCCGGAAGCCAGAAGCCGGAAGTCCGAAGCCGGAAGCAGAGTCAGTCGCGCCCGCGATGAAGCTGAAACATCGCGACGTTGCGGTTGTGCTCGGCCAGCGTCGCCGCGAAGGCGTGGCTGCCGTCGTTGCGGCTGACGAAGTAGAGGTAGTCGACCGGCGCCGGGTGCACGGCGGCGTCGAGCGAGTCGCGGCCGGGTGACGCGATCGGGCCGGGCGGCAGGCCCGTGACGCGATAGGTGTTGTACGGCGACTCCATCTCCAGATCGGCGCGCGTCAGGTTGCCGTTCCAGCGATTCTTCAGCATCAGCGCGTAGATCACCGTCGGATCGCATTGCAGCGGCATGCCGATGCGCAGCCGGTTGCGATACACCGCCGCAACGAGCGGTCGTTCCTCAGGCCTGCCCGTTTCCTTTTCGATGATCGACGCCAGCGTGACGACCTCACGCGTGTCGAGTCCGGCAGCCGTCGCCGCCGCGCGCAGATTGACGTCGTACGCGGTGCCGAACCTCGTGACCATGGCCTGCACCAGGCCGTCCACACCTGCCTTCCGCGACAGCGGGTACGTATCCGGAAACAGGTAGCCTTCGAGCGTTCGCGCTTCCGGATCGAACTCGCCGATCAGGGACGCATTGCGCGCGCTCGCGATGAACTCGGCGGCAGTGCCGAGGCCGGCGCGCTCGGCGATCGCCGCCACCTCGAAGATCGTCAGGCCCTCCGGCACCGTGACCGGCCGCGTGAAGACGTCGCCGCGCGCGAGGCGCGACACGATCTCGTACGGCGTCG
>Ga0111538_10009562_pt1 | contig 12941 bp, 15 predicted proteins | sample SoiMethybrSBSTD1_FD_79669 | JGI IMG/M metagenome (GOLD analysis project Ga0111538, IMG submission 79669) | Bulk soil microbial communities from a Populus tree surrounding site in Tennessee, USA - Soil MetaG P. TD hybrid SBSTD1 (version 2)... | ecosystem: Environmental > Terrestrial > Soil >...
CGAGCCGCAAGCCGGTGGCGAGCGCGAACACCAGGGCGACGATCCAGCCGAAGCCACGCGGCAGGCCGCCGAGTCCCCAGATGAACACGATCACCGCCGGCGCCACGCCGAAGTTGACGAAGTCGGCGAGGCTGTCGAGCTCGGCGCCGAACTTGGACTGCGCCTTGAGCGCACGCGCCAGCCGCCCGTCGACGCCGTCGAGCAAGGCGGCGATGACGACCAGGGCAATGGCCATCTCGTAGCGCAGCTCGATGGCCATGCGGATGGCGGTCAGGCCGGCGCATAGGCTGAGCAGCGTGAAGAGGTTCGGCACCAGCATCCGCACCGGTATCTTGTTCTGGCGAAACAGCAGCCGGTGCCGGCGCCGGCGCTCCTCTTTCTCCAGTCTCGGCAACAGGGGATCCATCGGCTCCTCGCCTTTCGCTCTAATGCAGCCGTGCCTCGCGCTCGGGCTCATTTGAGCGCAAGTCGGCCATCACCGTCTCACCGCCAATGGCCCGCTGGCCGACCGCAACCAGGGCGCCTTGCCCGGGCGGCAGGTAAAGATCGACGCGCGAGCCGAAGCGGATCAGGCCGAATCTCTCCCCCACGCCCACACTGTCGCCCTCGCTCACGAAGGTCACGATGCGCCGTGCAATCAGGCCAGCGATCTGCACGACCGCGATCTCACGCTCCCCCGCGGTGGCGATCACGAGCGAGCGCCGCTCGTTCTCCTCGCTCGCCTTGTCCAGGGCGGCGTTGAGGAAGCTGCCGGGCACGTAGATCGAGCGGGCAATGCGGCCCGCCACCGGTGCCCGGTTGATATGGACGTCGAATACCGAGAGGAAGATCGAGACCCGCAGGCGCTCGTCCAGGCCCAGGCCCAGCTCCGGCGGCGGCCGCACGCGCTCGATGGCCGAGATGCGCCCGTCGGCGGGCGCGACGACGAGACCTTCGCGCAGCGGCGTGACGCGGGGCGGGTCGCGAAAGAAGTAGGCGATCCACGCCGTCGCCAGCACGGCCAGCCAGGCCAGCGGTGGCCACAGCAGGAACAGCACGAGGGATACGGCGACGCCGATGGCCAGGAACTTGTAGCCATCGCTGTGCACCGGCACGACGGCGTCCGAAATCGTGTCGAACAGGTTACCGGGCGCAGACACAAGGCCTCCGACCTGAGGGTTGTCGATCCATCGGTTGCAAACGCCACGGTGTCATTGCATTGGCTGCAGGCTGCACTCCGGCCACGTCGACGCTATTGCACGGGTACCGCGACAAGGCGCATGTCGCCCTTGCCGTCCTCCAGTCGCAGCAGCACGTTCTTGCGACCTGCCTTCTTCACCTTGTCGACGCTCTTGGCAATATCGTCGAGCGAGGTTACCGCCTCGTATGCCACCTCGACGATGACGTCGCCGACCTTGACGCCCTTCTCGGCCATCGGGCTCGCGGGGTCCACCTCCAGCACGATCACTCCCTTCACGTCCTTGCCGATGCCGTGCTTCTCGCGCAGCTCGTCGTTGAGCGGAGCGAGCACGAGGCCGATCAGCGAGGGCCGCCCGGGCTGAGGCGCCGACTTGCCGCTGTCCTTGCCTTTGCCGCCCTTGCCTTTCGGCGCTTCCTTCGCAGCGGTCTTGGCGGGCTCGCTCTCCTCGGCAAGCCGCCCGACGGCCACCTTCAGGTTCAGCCTCTGGCCCTTGCGCAGGAGCTCGACGTCGACGTCCTTGCCGATCGGCGTCTGCGCCACCAGGCGAGGCAGACCGCGCATCGACGTCACGTCCTTGCCGTCGAACTTCAAGATCACGTCCCCGTCCTGGATGCCGGCCTTGGCCGCCGGGCTGCCGGGCGTGACGCTCGCCACCAGCGCGCCGGAGTTCTCCTTGACGCCCGAGGCCTCGGCGATGTCGTCGGTGATGGTTTGGATCTTGACCCCGAGCCAGCCGCGGCGCGTCTCGCCGAACTGGCGCAGCTGGTCGATGACCACGAGCGCCGTGTCGGAGGGCACCGCAAAGCCGATGCCGATCGAGCCGCCGGTCGGCGAGATGATGGCCGTGTTCACGCCGATGACCTCGCCGTCCATGTTGAACAGCGGGCCGCCGGAGTTGCCCTTGTTGATGGCGGCGTCCGTCTGCAGGTAGTCGTCGTAGGGGCCGGAGTTGATATCGCGCTGCTTGGCCGAGATGATGCCGACCGTCACCGAGCCGCCGAGGCCGAACGGGTTGCCGATCGCCATTACCCAGTCGCCGACCCGCATCTTGGTCGACGAGCCGAAGCCGACCGAAGGCAGGGGCCTCTTGGGCGTGACCTTCAGGAGAGCCAGATCGGTCTTGGTATCCTTGCCCAGCACCTTGTCGACCTTGAGCTTGCTGCCGTCGTTGAAGTTGACGACGATCTCGTCGGCGCCGTCGATCACGTGATTGTTGGTGACGACGATGCCTTCCTTGCCGTCGATGACGAAGCCGGAGCCGAGCGAGGAGACCTTGCGGTCGGACGGGGCGCGGCCGCCCTTGCGGTTGAAGAAATCCTCGAAGAATTCCTCGAACGGCGCCCCTTTCGGCACCTTGGGCAGTGGCACGCCCTCCGGCCCCTTGAGCGTCTGGCTGGTCGAGATATTGACGACCGCGTCGATCAGCTTCTCGGCGACCGGCGCCACGCTGTTGGGTCCGCGAATCTGGGAGCTTGCCGGCGCCAGCATCAACATGAGGGCCGCCGCGCCAAAACCAGCCCTCCGCACCAGCCGGCCGCCGCCTCTTGGTGGCAAGTGCGACCCGACAAACGCGACGTGGGGCGTTTCGGAATGGTAAGGCCCGCTCATGGCCATCGTCTCCTAAGCGCTAGCATCCAACGAGAGTCTACCGGCAACAACGGCGAGGTTGTCAAACGGTCCCGCACTCAGCCACGCACCAGCCAGACAAGAACGAACCCGGCGGCGATCGCCGCGGCCCCCGCGGTCCGCAGCGCATGCTCGGGCGTATGTGCCGCAGCCGCAAGAAGTTTGAGGCCCAGCTGCGGTGCGGCTGCCCACAGCAAGCCCTCGATCACCATCACTAGGCCGATCGCAACGATGAAATCGCTCATCGCTTCGCTGGAACGCCAGTTTGACCGCCCGTGTTGCTGCCGGATGGATTGGTGAAGTACTTGAAGAACTCGCTGTCCGGCGACAGCAGCATGCGCGTGTCGCCCGCCTTCATGCCCTGCTCGTAGGCCTGCATCGAGCGATAGAAGCCGAAGAAGTCGGGATCGCGGCCGAACCCCTCGGCAAAGATCCGGTTGCGCTCCGCGTCGCCCTCGCCGCGGGTGCGTTCGCCCTCGCGCGTGGCCTCGGCCTTGATGATCGTCACCTCGCGGTCGGCATTGGCGCGGATGCGATTGGCCGCGCCCGCACCTTCGCCCCGGAACTCCTCTGCCTCGCGCTTGCGCTCGGCGCGCATGCGATCGAAGATGTTCTTGGAGTTCTGCTCGGGCAGATCGGCGCGCTTGATGCGCACGTCGACCACCTCGAGGCCGAATTCCTTGCCCTCCTCGTTGACCTGCTGGGCGATGCGCTTCATCAACGCTTCGCGCCTGTCCCTGACGACGTCCTGGAAGGTCGAGCCGCCGAGCACCCGGCGCAGCGCCGACTCGATGATCGGCCCCAGCCGAGAGCGAACCTGGCGCTCGTCGCGCACGGTTTGATAGAACAACAGCGGATCGGTGATGCGATAGCGCGCAAAGGCATCGACGACGATGCGTTTCTGATCGGACGCCGTCACCTCTTGCGGTGCCGTATCCAGATCGAGGATGCGCTTGTCGAAGTAGTCGACGGTTTGCACCACGGGAATTTTCCAGAACAAGCCGGGCTCGCTGATGATCTTCACCGGCTTGCCGAACTCCAGCACGATCGCCTGCTCGTTCACGTGCACGATGAAGAGCGCGAAATAGGCGGCTGCGCCGACCACGCCGAAGATCACCACGAGGGCCGCTAACAGTGCGCGTGCCATCAGTTGCCCCCTTCGCGCTTCTTCTGCAGCTGATCGAGCGGCAGGAACGGCACCACGCCCTGCCCGCCCTTGCTGTCGAGGATGATCTTGTCGGTACCGCCGAACACGCGTTCCATGGTCTCGAGGTACATGCGCTTGCGCGTCACCTCGGGCGCCTTCTTGTACTCCTCGTAGACCTTCAGGAATCGGGCGGTCTGTCCGGTGGCCTCCGCCACCGTCTGCTCCTTGTAGGCTCTGGCACCTTGCAAGATGCGCTCGGCCTCGCCGCGCGCCTCAGGCAACACGCGATTGGCGTAGGAGAACGCCTCGTTCTGCAGGCGCTCCTGGTCGGCGCGGGCCGCCTGCACGTCGCGGAACGCATCGATCACCTGGGTGGGCGGGTCCACCTTCTGCAGCTGCACCTGGTCGATGCGGATGCCGGCACGGTAGGTGTCGAGCACGTCCTGCATCAGCTTCTGCACGGCCTGCTCGGTCTTCTGGCGCGCTTCCGTCAGGATCGGCTGAATGTTGTTCTGGCCGACCACCTCGCGCATGGAACTCTCGGCCACTTCCTTTACCGTGACTTCCGGGTTCTGGATGTTGAAGAGGTAGGCCTGCGCGTCCTTGATGCGCCAGAACACGACGAAATCGACGTCGACGATGTTCTCGTCCCCGGTCAGCATCAGGCTTTCCTCGGGCACGTCGCGCACGCCGCCGGCAAAGCCGCGCGAGGTCACGCCCGAGCGCATGCCGACCTCGATGATATTCTGCCGCGTCACCTTCGGCAGGCGCACCTCCTCGATCGGATAGGGCAGGCGGAAGTGCAGGCCAGGCGGCTCGCTGCGGATCGGCTTGCCGAAGCGCATGACGACACCCAGCTCGTCGGGGTTGACGCGGAAGGTGAAGGCGTAGAAGGCGACGACGGCGGCGGCCACCACCGCCGCCAGGAACATGAAGGAGCCCGGTATGCCCGAGCCGCCCGGCATCACCTGCTTGAGCTTGTCCTGACTGCGCTTCAGCAGCTCTTCCAGGTCCGGCTGGTTTTGCGGGCCGCCCGACGGTCCCTGGCCCCACGGGCCTCCGCCTCGGCGGCCGCCGCCCCCACTCTGATTACTCCAGGGCATGAGATGAGCCTTTCCGGTGTCGCCGCGCCGGTTGCACAAGAGCCGCAGCGCCTCGGCCATAAGCCGGGATCAGCGTGCCCACAACCTGCATCCTGCTAGGAAATCCGCCTGTTTTGTTGCTTATAGGGCACCCTCCAGGTGCGCGCAAATGAACCCCTGCAGTGAGGGTATATAGGGTTACGGGGCAGCTTGGACCATATGTGGCAGCGCTAGCCTTGGCGCTCCAACACGATGAAATCGGCCGGATATTCATCGCCTGAGCCTTGTGGCATGGGTTCCCTTGCCGTCTCCCGCCACGCCGGGGCATCGGGGAGGGCGAAGCGCGTGTCGCCGGCGGGCGTGCCGTGCACGAGCGTGAGATAGATGCGGTCGGCATCGGCCAGCGCTGCCCGAAATATGCCTTCCCCGCCGATGACCATCACCTCGTCCACCCCACGCTTCTCGGCTAACTCCCGGCCAAGGTCGATGGCCTCCTCGACCGAGGTCGCAACGCGCACGCCGGCAACGGCGAAGTCACGCCGGCGCGTGACGACGATGCTGTCGCGACCCTCGAGCGGCTTGCCGATCGACTCGTAGGTCTTGCGGCCCATGATCATCGGCTTGCCGAGGGTAACCTTGCGAAACCACTTGAGGTCGGAGGGTAGCCGCCAGGGCAGCTTGCCACCGCGGCCGATCACGCCGTTCTCGGCGACGGCGACGACAAAGGCGATGCGCGCCTTGCCGCTCACACCGCCACCTCGGCCTTGATGTGCGGATGCGGGTCGTAGCCCAACAGCGCGAAGTCCTCGAACTTGAAGTCGAAGATCGAGCGCACCGCCCGATTGATTTCGATCCGCGGCAGAGGCCGCGGCGTGCGCGTAAGCTGTAGGTCCGCCTGCTCCAGGTGGTTCAGGTAGAGGTGCGCATCTCCGAAGGTATGGATGAACTCGCCGGGCTCCAACCCCGCGACCTGCGCCACCATCATGGTCAGCAGCGCATAGCTGGCGATGTTGAACGGCACGCCCAGGAACACGTCGGCCGAGCGCTGATAGAGCTGGCACGAGAGCCGACCGTCGGCGACATAGAACTGGAACAGGCAGTGGCATGGAGCGAGCGCCATGTCGGCAAGGTCGGCCGGATTCCACGCCGTGACGATGATGCGCCGGCTGTCCGGCCTCGTTTTCAGCGTCTCCACCACCTCGGCGATCTGGTCGATGCTGCGGCCGTCGGGGCTGGCCCAGGAGCGCCACTGTTTGCCGTAGATGGGGCCCAGATCGCCGGCCTCGTCGGCCCATTCGTCCCAGATGGAGATGCCGTGCTTGCCGAGGTAGGCCGTGTTGGTGTCGCCGGCCAGGAACCAGATCAGCTCATGGATGATCGACTTGACGTGCACCTTCTTGGTGGTGACGAGCGGGAAGCCGGCGCCGAGATCGAACCGCATCTGATGGCCGAACACGCTGAGCGTGCCGGTGCCGGTGCGATCGGTCTTGCGCACCCCGTGATTGCGCACCCGGCGCATGAGATCGAGGTATTGCTGCATGCCGGTTAGATAGTGCGATTCGCGCGACCGTCACCGCTCAGCCCGCGGGCAGCGGCACATACCAGAGCACAAGTACGATTAGCGAGTTGTAGAGCGCATGGCAAAAGATGGGGACGCGCAGGCTGCCCGTCCGCCACAGCAGCCATGAGAGAAACAGGCCGATCAGGTAAACCTCGGCAATGCCGGCCGTGGAATAGCCGACGTGCAGGGCTGTCCACAGCCCGGTGGTGATCAGCGCCCCTGGCCAGAAGCCAATGCGCGAGCGGGCCAGGGCAGACAGCAGAAAGCCGCGGAACAGCAGCTCTTCCGACAAGGGGGCGCCGACCCCCACCACCAGCAGCGCCACCATCCGGTGCTCGCCGAACAACTGCACGAAGGGGCGCAGATCCGCATACATGTCCTGTTTGATAAGGCTTTGCTGAACGATGCTCACGCCAATCTGCAACAGCCCCAACAGCAGCACGCCCTTGAGATAGACCAGGGGCGCTCCCGGAGGTCTGCCGAGAGCCAGCACGTCGACGATCCTGCCGCCGAACATGGCGCTGGCCGCCACAGTCAAGACAATGGTTGCAGCTTGCCAGATGCCGAGCACCGCCAACTGGGTGGTGCCGCGGGGCAATTGCGCAGAGTCCGGCATGCGCGAAACAGTGCCGCTGCCCAGCGTCAAGACGACGCCGAGGATGCTCAGCCCGACGATCGCTACCCCGGCAAGAAGGGCGGGTCCTGGCCGCCAGGGCGTTTTTGGCTCATAGGCGCGCGGCCCCCATAGCAGACCGCCGCGCAAGCTCCGGGAAATCGCCATTGATACACCCTGAGGTTGTAGAGAACCCCCGCACCAGCGCCAGGCCTTCGCCCAGGCGTAGCTTTCATTTAACGCCCCGCATGCCTATATTGTGGGTGCCGGATTCGTCCGGCTATGGCGATAAATGGACGTCGTAATAAGCCACTCGGACCCGGGGGCAGTACCCGGCGCCTCCACCACAGGGGTCGCAGGTTAGGTCGCAGGCGAACCTGACCGCCGATCTTCCGACCCTTGCGGCGGGGGCGAACTAGGCTCGACGAGGGTGTAAAGGGCGCGCTTTTGCTCGGCATGATACCGCCGTTATCGGGTCAATCAGAATAGTTGCCAATGACAACTATGCTGAGACGGCTCTCGCTGCGTAACGCGGCGCGATACGTCTGAACTTGAAGCCCTGTCGTCTAGCAACGCCAGGCGCGGTTCGGAGGGCACCGGGCAACAGAAGCCCTCCACTTCCCTTCCTTGCACCACGGCAGCCCCCGTGGTCTTTTATTGCCCATGACGAGCGGCCAGCGGGAAATCGATTACGAGAGCCTCGTGCAGAACGCGATGCGCGGCATCGTGCGCACCGTGTTGACGGGCGTGGCCAAGTCCGGCCTGCCCGGCCAGCACCATTTCTACATCGCCTTCAGGACCGATGCGCCAGGGGTGAGCATCTCCAAGCGGCTGAAGGAGAAGTACCCCGAGGAGATGACCATCGTCCTGCAGCACCTGTTCTGGGACCTCGCCGTCAAGGAGGATCACTTCGAGGTCAAGCTCACCTTCGACAGGGTCGCCGAGCGCCTGTCGGTGCCTTACGATGCCATCAAGGTCTTCTTCGATCCGAGCGTGCCCTACGGCTTGCAGTTCGAGGACTTCGATATCGCCGGCGCGGCCGCCCAAGAGCTTGTGGGGCCGCAGCGCGAGAGCGGCAGCCCGAAGTGGGCACCGCCCGTCGGCGCCAACGGAGCACAAGACGTCCCCGCAGGGCGCACCGACAAAAAGCCGCGCGCGGCGCGCCGGGCTCAGCCGGACAAGGCGCCAGAGCGCGCCCCCGCTGCCGGCACCGACAAAGCATCGGGCAAGTCCGTGCCCACCTTGGTCAAGCCCGCTGAGCCGAGCCCGGCGAAAGGTCCCAAGGTGGTCAGCATCGATGCCTTCCGCAACAAGAAGTGACGGACGGCGGCGCTTTGCGCTAGTAGCAGTAGTCCCAGTAGCCCCGGCTCTGGTAGGGGTCGGCCCAATACCAGCACAGGTCGGGAGCCGGGCGGCGCGGGATCATGCCGACCGCCGCGACCGTCACGATCGTGCCCAGCACGACGCCGGCGATAACTGTGCCGTAGTAGGGTCGCCGCACCCACGCGCGATGGCCCCAGTAAGGGCCGGGACGGCCGTAGTATCGCGGACCTCCCCGCCAACGCGGTCCTCCGCGCCAGTGTTGCGCCGGCGCGATCAATCTCGCCGAGGCCTCCGGGCCCTGCTGACCCTGCACGGCGATGTGCGTGTAGACAGCGGCCTCGGTTTGCGTCGGCGCGAGCGCCAGGACCCCCAGTCCCAGCGCACCTGCAACGATTGCACTCTTCATCTCGTCACCTCTTTGCTTTGGGCGGCCCCGAAGCGCCATGAGACACGGCGAGTTTGGCAATCGTGCGGCTTGCTGCCACGCTCCAGCTCTCGGTCGCTGCGGCCCGTCCGAGCCGATAAATGGAGAGCTCACGGGGCGCATCCCGCGTCCAATATGAGCAAGGCTTTGTGAGGCAGCCCTATGCGATTCGAGGTCCTTTCCGAACAGCTCGGTGCGCTAGCCAACGCCACGGCTTGGCTCGTGCACAGGGGCCGCTTTCTCGACGTCTGCTTCTTGCTGCAGGCGGGCGACGTGTGCTGGCTCGTGCGCATCCACCGCGGCCGCGTCGAGGCCGTCGAGCCCGGCCCGTTCGTGATGCCGCGCTGGACCTTTGCGCTCAGGGCCTCCGAGGAGGCCTGGGCAACCTTCTGGCAGCCGGTCCCGCCGCCCGGTTTCCACGACCTCATGGCCATGCTCAAGACGCGGGCGCTGAGGCTCGAAGGCGACCAGCAGCCCTTCTTCGCCAACCTGCGCTACTTCAAGGAGTTGCTGGCGCTGCCGCGCGCGGCCGGGGAGGGCCGCAGCCCATGAGCAAACCCGCGTTCGAGCCCGCCGTCGGCCGCTATCTGCGGCTCGACGTCCAGGGCCAACCGCACCGTCTCTATGTCGAGGAGGCCGGCGTCGGCATCCCGCTCATCTGCCTGCACACGGCCGGGGCCGACAGCCGCCAATACCGCGGACTCCTCAATGACGCGGAGGTCCTCGCCAGCTTTCGCGTCATCGCCTTCGACCTGCCCTGGCACGGCAAGTCCTCGCCGCCGGCGGGCTGGCACAAGGCCGAGTACAAGCTCACCTCGCGCGCCTATGTCGACACCATCATTGCCGTTGTCGATGCGCTCGGGCTCGACAAGCCGGTGGCGATGGGCTGCTCGATCGGCGGGCGCATCGTGCTGCATCTGGCGCTGGAGCACGCTGCGCGCTTCCACGCCCTCATTGGCCTGGAGTCCGGCGCCCACGCCGACCCTTATTACGACCTCGACTGGCTGCACCGTCCGGACGTGCACGGCGGCGAGGTGTGCGGGGCCATGATCTCCGGCCTGATCGCGCCCACCGCGCCCGAGGCGGACCGCTGGGAGACGATCTGGCACTACATGCAGGGCGGCCCCGGCGTGTTCAAAGGCGATCTGCATTTCTATACCGCCGACGGCGACGTGCGCGCCCGCGTCGCCGAGATCGACACCGGCCAATGCCCGCTCTACCTGCTGACCGGCGAGTACGACTACTCCTGCACGCCCGACGACACCCGCGAGCTGGCCCGCCGCATCAAGGGCGCGGAGGCCACCATCATGGAAAGTCTCGGCCACTTTCCCATGAGCGAGGACCCGGCGCGGTTCCTGGGCTACCTGCGGCCGGTGCTGGCGAGCATTCTGAAACGGGACCCGAAATCATGACCCCCATCGGCCTCTTCAAAGGCGAGCGCGCGCTCGTCACCGGCTCGGCCTCCAACATCGGCCGCGCGATCGCGCTGGCGCTGGCACGTGAAGGTGCCGCCGTGCGCTGCGTCGACATCGATGCAGTGCGCAACGCCGTCGTCGTCGACGAGATCGTCAAGGCCGGTGGCGCGGCCGAGTCGGTGATCGTCGATCTCGCCACCACTGACGGCTGGCGCGCGGCGCTGCCGGCCATCGGCCAGCCGATCCACATGCTCGTGCACTCGGCCTCGCCGGCGCGCCGCGAGACCGATACCGCCCTCACCGTCTCGGAATCGACCTGGGACGGCATGGTCAACACCAACGTGCGCTCGGGATTTTTCATTGCTCGCGAGCTCGGCCGGCGCATGAAAGACGGCGGCATCAAGGGCCGCATGCTCTTCATCACCTCGCTGCATGCCGAGACGCCGCGCAACATCCCGCACTACGCCGCCTCCAAGGCCGGCCAGACCATGGTGGTGAAGGAGCTCGCCCGCGCACTCGGGCCCGCCGGCATCCGCGTCAATGCGCTGGCTCCGGGCGCGGTGCCGGGCGGCGGCTTCAACGCGGCGGCCTTCAAGTTCGACGGCAAGATCCCGCTCGGGCGCCTCGGCCGGCCCGAGGACATGGCCGACATGGCGCTGGCGCTGCTGTCCGACCGCTTCTCCGGCTACGTCACCGGCACCACGGTCGCCGTCGACGGCGGCATCGCGCTTTATAATTGGATACCCCTGCCCACCGCCTGACCCGCGGCGGAGCGCCCATTGCACCGGCCGGCGCGCCTCGTTATAACCCGGCCAAATTCCGGGCGGCCCACCTCGAGCCGATGCGCCGACCCGCCTTCCCACCTGGAGATCGAACCCCATGGCCCAGCAGGTCAACGAGATCAAGGCTGAGGCGCGTCCGCGCTCCGGCACCGGCGGCGCGCGCGCCATCCGTCGCCAGGACAAGGTGCCGGGCATCGTCTACGGCGATGGGCGCGAGCCCGAGACCATCGCCCTCAACGGCCGCGACCTCAATGTCATCATCGCGCGCGGCAAGTTCCTGTCGACCGTCTTCGACCTCGACGTCGGCGGCAAGAAGGCCCGCGTCATCCCCCGCGAAGTGCAGCTCGATCCGGTCAAGGATTGGCCGATCCATGTCGATTTCCAGCGCATCGGCGCAGGCGCGCGCATCCGCGTCGACGTGCCGGTGCGGTTCGTCAACGAGAGCCTGTCGCCGGGCCTCAAGCGCGGCGGCGTCTTGAACGTGGTGCGCCACGAGATCGAGGTGACCTGTCCCGCGGACGCCATCCCGGACTACTTCGAGTTCAATCTCGAGGGACTCGAGATCGGCCGCTCGGTGCACATCTCGGCCATCAAGATGCCGGAGGGCGTCACGCCCACCATCCTCAATCGCGACTTCACGGTGGCCACCATCGCCGGCCACAAGATCGAGGAGGAGCCCACGCCCGGTGCCGAGGCGGCCGCTGTCGAAGGCGCAGTGCCTGCCGAGGGCGAGGAGGGCGCGCCCGCCGCCGAGGCCGGTGCCGATGCCAAGGCGGCGCCGGGCAAGGAGGGCGCTGCTGCCAAGGCACCGGCCGGCAAGGAAGCCGCTGCTGCAAAGCCGGCCGCAGGCAAGCCTGCCGCCGATCGGGGAAAGAAATAGGCGCCGCGACCAAGGCCCTGAGGGCCCCGCTGCGAACGTAGCCCATGAAGCTTTTCGTAGGCCTCGGCAATCCGGGCAGCGAGCATGCTCGGCAGCGCCACAACGTCGGCTTCATGGCCGTGGAGCGCATTGCCGAGCGGCACGGGCTCGGGCCGTGGCGGAAGCGGTTTCACGGGCTTGCCTGCGACGGGCGGATCGGCGCGGAGCGCGTCATGTTGCTGAAGCCGCAAACCTACATGAACGACAGCGGCCGCTCGGTGGCCGAGGCCCAGCGCTACCTCGAAATCGAGGAACGCGACATTTACGTCTTCCACGACGAGCTCGACCTAGTGCCGGGCAAGCTCAAGGTCAAGACCGGCGGCGGCAATGCCGGCCACAACGGCCTGCGCTCGCTCAGCGCGCACATCGGCAACGAGTATGCCCGCGTGCGCATCGGCATCGGCCACCCCGGCTCCAAGGACCTGGTGTACCGCTACGTGCTCCACGACTTCGCCAAGGCCGATGCAGCCTGGGTCGGACCGCTGCTCGACGCCATCGCCGATGCGGCGCCGCGGCTGGCGGCCGGCGACGACGCCCGTTTCCTCACCGACGTGGCACGCGCCCTGAAGGGCGGCGAGGCAGCGCCGCCGAAGGCCGCCGCTCCTCGGCCCGAGCGTGAAACACCCGAGACACCCGCGTCCCGTGCCCATCCGGCCGGCGAGCGCCAGTCCAAGCGCATGAGCGCGCTGGCCGACAACCTCAAGAAGTGGCTGAAGGGCCGCGGCCGAGAGAGCTGAGCGATGGGTTTCAAATGCGGCATCGTGGGCCTGCCCAACGTCGGCAAGTCCACGCTCTTCAACGCGCTGACGCAGACGGCGGCAGCGGAGGCCGCCAACTATCCCTTCTGCACCATCGAGCCCAACGTCGGC
>Ga0111538_10009563_pt1 | contig 12939 bp, 10 predicted proteins | sample SoiMethybrSBSTD1_FD_79669 | JGI IMG/M metagenome (GOLD analysis project Ga0111538, IMG submission 79669) | Bulk soil microbial communities from a Populus tree surrounding site in Tennessee, USA - Soil MetaG P. TD hybrid SBSTD1 (version 2)... | ecosystem: Environmental > Terrestrial > Soil >...
CACCCTGCATCTGCGCCTGGTCGCTCAATAGCACGCCGCTCGCCTCGTTGAGGATGCCGCGCAGCCGCTTATAGGTCGAGAGCTCACGCGCAATCGCGTCTCCCGTCGTCAACCCGGGCAAAGAGAACGACATGCCCAACGCGCCCATCATCCGGCTGCGGAAGTAAAGCGAAATATCGGAGTACTCGGTGATGCGCTCGGACTCATCCTGCGAGGTGACGAACGAGAAGAGGTATGCCGGCGGGAACGCGTTGCTCAGTCCTTGGAGATTGTGCCGGACGTGCACCGCGGGCCCTGAACGGTCATCCATCCACCCGACGTCGGTGTAGCGCAGCATGCCGAAGTCGAGCCGGTTGCCGCCGCCCGAGACGTTCTCGATGATGAGGTCGGGATATCGCTCGCGCAGCGCAGAGAGCATCTCATAGAGGGCCTTGACGTGCGCGAAGTTGCCGTCAGACGTGCCGTGGCCGTGGCCCTCGCGGTCGCAGTTCAGCCATGCGTTGTTGTCCCATTTGAGGTAGTCGGGGCGCACCTGGTCGATGAACGACGTCAACCGCTGCCAGACCCAGTCGCGGCCGGCCTGGCCGGCAAGACAAATCTGGCCGGTCCGCTCGCTCACTTGCTGTCCGCCGGACGTCGCGAGCCAAGTCGAATCGAGCCCGTCCTCGCCCGTGACGTCCAGGTCGACGCGTTCGGGCTCGACCCACACCCCGAACCTCATGCCGAGCTCGTGGGCGTAGTCGCTGAGAGCGCTGAGACCATTCGGGAACCGATCCGGGTCCGCGGACCAGCGTCCCAGGCCAGAGTGGAAGTCGAAGACGTTCTCGGCGCCGGCTCCCGCATACCATCCGGCATCCACCACGAACAGCTCGGTGCCAAGGCCCGCGACACGCTGCATCTGATCGCGCAGCATTCGATCGTCGATGCGCGTCCCTTCTGCGAACCAGGTGTTGTAGGTCACCAGCGGCGAGAACCCGCGGCCGCCGCGAATGCCCTGAATGAGATAGGTCCGCAGCGCTGCGGCCGCCTGCGACAGGCCGCCGGCGGCGATCCCGAGGATCACGTGCGGCGAGTCGAGTTCAGACACGAGCTCCGTGCTCATGTTCGTCAGACCGAACGACAGCGCGAGCGTCGATTCCTCGCGCCGCAGGATGTTGAGGGTCCACGATCCGGACCAGAGCAACCCGGCGTAGAACTCGTCGTCTTCGCCATCGATGGCAAACCACGGCACGTAGTCCTCGGATGAACGGCCCTGCGAGCCGAAGGTCAGGCCCTCACCAGGGCCGAGACGTCCCGCTCGCATGGAGAAGGCTTCGGGACTCCAGACGTCCGACGTGTCGCCCTTCAGTCCATTCAGCCAGCGAAGTGGGCCCTCTTGCACGTCGAGCTCGAAGCCGTTCAGGTCGGACAAGGTCACCGCAGGTCCGAGCCGCTCGAATGTCGTCCAGAGCTCGAAGGTTGGCGACCCGTCCGTGATGACGAAGTGACGCACGACACGAAGATTTGCCGGCCTGTACCGGTAGGCCACGTTCAGACGCAGCACGCGGTCGGTGTGGTCGGTGGTGGTTCGTTCGAACTCGAATTCCGAGTCACGGCGGCCGAAGGGCTCCGGCTTGCCGTTTACGATGACCCACGTGTCGGAGGCTTGTGTGGTCAACCAGTTGCGGCCCGTCGGACTCTCGAGCCTCGTCACACGATAATCACTCCCTCGGTCGGCGCTGAGAATCAGTCGAGCGCCACCTGCGCTGAGAGTGATGGTGCGAGAGGCTTCGTCAGTGGCAATCGATGCGTTGCCGAGTCGCTCCACGACCGCGGCGGTCGCGGCCGGTACCGATGCGAGCAGAATCGCCGACGAGACAACGACGCACGTCGTGAGGCGGCGAGGGAGAGAGAGTCCAGCGTGCAGGTCGCCGGAAGTCGAACAGTCGTCAGACAGACGCATGGCCCCCTTATCGGATTGCCCGCCAAGGCGCGACAACTCGATTCAGGCTTTAACTGTGGGCTGGCGCCTGAAATTATCGCGTTCTACTGAGACCACTCACAAGCGAGAAATGTAAAAGGCCGGCGCAGAGCGTGCAAAAGTACGAAGCGAAGGGAGGGGCGCCTCCGGGACTGAGGCCGTCCCTCCTCTTATAACGAAAGGGTAAAAGGAGCCAGGGTGTGGCTACCGGGTACCCTTTAACTCCGCGTAAATGGCTTCCACCGCCCCTTTGACGCGGTCCGACTTGTAGCCGGCGTACTTGGATGTCAGCGTGCTCGCCGCTGCCGCTTCGTCGGCGCTCTTCCCCGCCTTCAGGGCCGCCCGGGTTTCTGCGAGGAGGTCGGCGGTGTAACGCTGGAAGGTCTGGAAGTCCTGCGGCGTTGTCACGGGACTGTGACCGGGAATGACGACCTCGACGTCCTTGATGCCGGCGATCGCCTTGGAGACAGTGTTGGGGAACTCGACGCCGCTCCCCCCGTTATTACGGTCGTACAACGGCGCGTCATGCCACGCAAACATGTCGCCGGTCTGCAGCACCCGCAGAGTCGGATAGAACACAAATGTATCGCCGCTCGTGTGGCCAGGGCCGAAGTAGAACAACTCCACTCGATCTCGCCCGGTCCCAATCGTCAGCCGATCCTTGTAGGTCCGCTTCGGCAGGAACTTCGCTTTTTCGCCTTTGAACGCGTCCATCCGCTCCATATTGGTCTTGGTGTTCTCGTGCGCGACGATGTCGACCGTCGCGGGGAAGAACTCGTTGCTGCCGGTGTGGTCGCCGTGCGTGTGGGTATTGATGATCGTCGTCACCGGCTTGTTCGTCACGGTTTTGATCTGATCGAGAATCGACTGCCCGTAATTGGCCAGCTTCGTATCCACCACCACGACGCCGGCGTCTGTGATCAACACCCCAACGTTGCCACCGGTGAACTTCGAGCGATCAGTTGGATCGGATCCGGTGATGACGTACAGATTGTCTTTGACTTTCTGAATCGCGGGCAGCGGCGCCTGTGGCGCTTGTGCGCCGGCGATGCCCATCGTGACGACGGCGACGGTCGAGAGTGCAAGAAACACCAGAGCTCTTTTCATGCGAACCTCCACGCCAACCTGCGCGTCCGCAGATTGATCGGAGATTATACCGGCCTCACCCGTTGCCGCTCGCGTGACCCGCTTTCGCCGCCGGGTTCGATACAATGATGCCGTCGAGCGAGGTCGAACAGCAGCGTGACGGAAGAGAATCTGGCGTCGGCGTTCGGAGGCCACTCCCGTCCGCGCGCGCTGGCCGACGTGGCCGCGGCGCTCGCGCAAGGCGCGACCTGTGTGGTCGTGACCGGGCCACCGGGCACGGGCAAAACCGCGTTCTGTCGCGAGCTGGCGGCCTCCGGTGACGACCGCACATTTTCGACGGCCATCTACGATTCGACGCTGCGCGCCGACACCGTGCTCGGGCAGCTGTTGCGCGACTTCGGGCTGGTCGCCGATCATCCGCCCGGTAACGCCGTTCGCGACGCGACGAAGCTCGCCGCGGCGTCCGAACGGTTTCTCCTGTCGCTCAAACCGCTCGGCGCCCATGCGGTTGTCATCGTGGACGATGCAGAGCGAGTCGATCTGGAGGTACTCGATGCCCTTCAGCGATTGATGCTGGCCGCGGAGTCCGGCGGCAAGCTGCTCCGGCTGGTACTCGTCGGTCAAGCCTCGCTCGAGGATCGTCTCCGAGATCCTGCGCTCGCACGCCTGCTGTTGCACGTGGACCAACGGATCCCGCTCGGCGCGGAAGAATCCGGCGTTCGCCATGGCGTTGACGTCTGGACTGCAGCGGCCACGGGAACCTCTGGCGGAGCGGTGCTCGTCGCGAGGGCCGGTCAAGACTCGGCGAACCGCCGATGGCTTGCCGCCGCGATTTCGCTCTTGGCGGTAGCGGCATCGGTCGCCTGGGTCGTCACGCGAGTCCCCGACAGTCAGCCGCCCAGCGCCGCCTCGAGCGCAGCTCCCAGTGCGACTGGATCTCAGGGCACGCCACAAGCGGGCGGAACGACCCCGCCGGCGACAACCCGACCGGCACCGCCCGAGCAGAGCGGGGCCCGGACGCCGGCCGCGGTCGCATCACCGACGCCCGTCGCAACCAGCGCATCCTCGACTGGACGATACAGGATCGCGGTCGCCGCATTCCGAACCTCCGGCCGGGCCGAGCAGATCGCCGGTCAGCTCCGCGAACAGCAGATAGCGGTGACGATCCGGCCCGCGAGGCAGCAGGGTGAGTGGTATCAGGTGATGGCCGGCCCGTACGACACCCTCGACCAGGCAAAGGACGTGCAGCGATCGCTAGCTCGAACCGGATTCCCGGACACAGAAATCGCCCCGGCCACACCCGACTCGGCTTCGACGCCGGCTTTCGAGAGCCGGTAGTCGCGTAGTCGTCCAAAGTCAGCCTCTCGAGTGTTCTGGTCGCTGGGAGTCAGCCGTTGAAGTGACTTCCAGAATTAGGCCCTGGGGTTACTGCTCCTGCTCAAGCTGCGGAGCCCTCTCTTTCGGCGGAAAACCTGTTGAAATCGGACAGTGTAACGGACACGAACGGACACGGCAGTCCTCTTGCTACCTCAGGCAATGACAGGAGACAACATGTCCGGAGTGTTCGCCAACGATGACGCGACCATCGAGCATCTCGTGCAGGAGGTTGCTCGGCCGCTGGTTCCGCGACGGAAAGCCTCGACGACTGAATTCGCACGCTCGGTCACGCCCGAGAAGAACCGCCGACACTCGCCGCGGGTCAACCTCGTTCGCTCGGACGTCGTGCTGCAAGTAGGCGACGAAGTGGCGACCGGCGTCGATTTTTCGCTGCGCGGCCTGCAGTTTCGGTGCGCAACCCGGCTTGCGCCCGGATCCACGGTGCTGCTGAACATCCGCTGGCGCGAGGAGAAAACGCTCGCGGCGCTGGGCCGAGTCATGTGGGCCACGTTCGAGAAGACCGCCACTCTGGTTGATCCGCACTATCGCGTGGGGGTCAGCCTCGAGGCGTCCGACTTCCGAGCCGTGCGCGAAATACTGGAGCGCTGCGGCCTTGGCCGCACGCCCGACGTCGAAATCATCAAGTCAGCTTGGTAGAGACGCATCCGCTCGCTTGCCGGACGTGGTGACCATGTCGCCTCGTCCGCTGCCGAACTGATACGCGCCAGGTTTTTACAGAACCTCACGGCCCTGCCACAAATTGTTCGCGGGTTAAGCAGAAATCACCGAAAGTCGGGTAATCCCTCTAGCCGGAGCCTAAGCTCTAGTGTATAGTCGTACCTCAGAATCTTCTGTTGTCGTTTATTGTCACTTCAAGTGAGCATCCATGACCAAGCCGAGCGAGTTCGTGGGCGCCAGCCCCAAGTGGGAACAGATTCACGATGAGGTTCGGTTGGCGGGTCCAACCGATGCGAAAGTGCTCATTACCGGTGAGAGCGGCGTTGGGAAAGAGGTGATCGCACTTCTCATCCACAAGAACAGCCGCCGTGCGGACGGCCGGCTCGTGACCCTGAACTGCGCGGGCGTACCGGAGTCACTGCTCGAGTCAGAGCTCTTTGGACACATGCGCGGGAGTTTCACCGACGCTCACCGCGACAAACGGGGCCTGCTCGAGCAAGCGGACGGTGGCACGATCTTCATGGACGAGATCGGCGAAATGAGTCTGCGCATGCAGGCCCTGCTGCTCCGCTTTCTTGAAACAGGCGAAATCCAGCCCGTCGGCGCTCACGGCCCGGTCAAGCGGGTCAACACGCGGTTCATCGCCGCCACCAATCGCAATCTGCTGGCGCAAGTGGCGCAAGGCGCCTTCCGCGAGGATCTCTACTACCGGATCAATGTCATGCACATCCAGGTGCCGCCGCTCCGCGAGCGGACCGAAGACATCATGGCCTTGTTCGAGGCGTTCTTCGCCAAGTTCGCGGCTCAGTACCAACGGACCCTCCCAACGCTGACCCCCGATGCGGTCAGCCTGCTCGACTCGTACTCCTGGCCCGGGAACGTCCGGCAGTTGAAGAACGTCGCGGAGCGTCTGGTGCTGCGCGACGCTACAGGTCCGTTGACCGTCAGCGACCTGCCGCGCGAGATCGCCGAGGACGCTCTCGCGCGCGCCATGCCGACCGCGGTGGCCTCGACGCCCGGCCGACCGGACCGGTTCGAGCGGCTGCTTCAGGGGGAATCGTTCTGGATGGCGGTGCACGAACCGTTCATGGCTCGTGACATGACGCGCGAAGAACTGCGTCACATCATCCGCCGGGGCTTGACGCGAACGCACGGCAGCTACCGCCAGTTGACGACGCTGTTCAATCTGCCGGGAACCGATTACAAGTCGCTGCTGAACTTTCTGCGCAAGCATGACTGCCACGTGCCATACAAGCCGTTCCGCACGGTGCCGTCGACACCGCTGCGCACGGGCGTCGCCGGCGGCTCGCTGATGGAACAGGGCGCGATCCCACAGACCGCGTAAGACCGACGCGACTGAGCGACCAAGCGACGAGCGAATCAGCCGCCAGGTCGCTCAGTGGCGTCACCAGTGAAACATCCATCCGTCGCGTTCGAGTTGGGCGCGCTTGGCCGACGCTTCCGCGAGCGCCTGCTCGCGTGAGGGCCACGTGCGCCGGTAGGTGAGCTGACCGTTATAGGCATATGTGAGCTCAATGCCCCCCGCTTCCGTCGCGCTGAGCTCGGCGTCCACGTAGTGATGAAGACGTCGCATGCGCCACAGACGTCGGCTGGCCTGAGGCAGGCCCGTCGAATCAGTGCTCACCTTCGGATCGCCGGTGGACATGGCTGTCGGGTTGTACCACAGCCAGCATCAGACAGCCTCTGACTGCACGACTTGCGGGCGTGAATCGGCCGGTCTGGAGGTGTGGTTGAGGGGAAAAACGAGAAGAGCCGCTCCCCGCATTACGGGAAGCGGCTCTCGATGTTGACCACGAACGAGCGCTACTGCTGCTGTTGCTGGGTGGCCTGCGACTGCATGGCCTTGCGCTTTTCGAGTTCGACTTTGAAGTCGTCTTCCTTCATGTAGGTGATGTTGACCCACGCATGCGCCATTTCGTCGACCGTGCGATCGCCCCAGCCCACCCACTGATTCGGGTCAGGATTGCTGGCTTTGGCGGAGGTGTTGTCGGTCCAGGCGGTCACGCGCAGCACAGTACCTTTGGGCAGCAGCGGCGCGACGTCGTCGGCGTAGACATAGGTGTTGTGCCAGTTGAAGTTGAAGTCGTTGACATGGCTGATGACCTGCGTCTGCCCGGTCGGAAGAATCGCCTCCATCATCATCGCCTTGCCACGCAGGTGCATGTGCGCCTGGAAGCTCTCGATCCGAGCCGAGTCGCGGAGCACGGTGAAGCTCTGAGACACCGTCACCTGATTCGGCCGGACGTCCATTTGACCGAGCGCCGCCGGCACGAGCTGCAGCGTCGTGCGGTACTTCGGATCCTGGCCCTTCGGATAAAAGTAGATGCCGAGCTCCACGTTGCTCGTGATCTCCTCACCCGCCTGTGAATAGTGAATGTCCCAGTGGAATTTGGAACCGGGCAGCAACAGCTTGCCGGTATCGGGACGCATCATCTCGCCCTGTTTGCCGACGGCCCACTCCATGAACGGCGCCGGCAGTCCGCCACTCGGTGGCGCGTTCGGATCTTCCTGCTCGAGATACGCGATGGCGTGATGCGTGATGCGCCGGCCCTTGGGTGTTCTCGGACGGATCTCAATCGCTCTCACCCAGCGCGGCTCGGTGATCCCGGTCTCGCTGATTCGCTTGTCCCAGGCGTCCTGTTGCTGCGCCTTCATGGTGAAGGGATACGACTCGACGACCATGTCGGGCTCTTTCTGCCCGAACAGCGCCGCGAAGTTCCAACCCTGGTCTTCGGGCCAGGTCTTGGCCGGCGGCATGTCCTTCGCGTCGCCTTGCGGCGCGCCGGCGTCGATCCAGCGCACGATCGTGTCAATCTGCTCGTCGCTCAGCGAGCGGTCGTTCTTGAACTTCTGGATGCCGACTGTCTTGTCGATGTGCCAGGGCGGCATCTGACGGGTGGAGACACGCTGTTTGATCGACCTCGCCCAGGGCCGGACCTCGGCGTATGTCTTGAGAGACATCGGCGCAATCGAATCTGGGCGGTGGCAGGCTTCGCACTTCTCCTGGAAGATCGGCGCGATATCCTTCGTGAACGTCGGGGCCGTCACCGGCTCGGCCGCGCGGGCTCCACCGGGAAGCGCGAGTGTGACGCCCAACGCCAGCGCGCTGAGGCCCGCCGGTCGTAACCTACCCTGTCGCATCACGTGCTCCTTTCGAACTCGTTCATTGTAAGCCTCTTCCGTACGTCGGCGGCGGGCAAAAAGGTACAAAAAAACCCAAAACACGGGCTATTTGATGGTCACCTTCACGTGCGCATTGGTCCAGCAGCACTGGAAACCGGCGCCGCCTTCGCCAGACGCGTCATTCAGTTGCACGCGGACGATGTATTCACCCGCCGCGCTGAACGTGGCTGACGCCTTCACCTCGCCGGTGTCGCGGTCGGCCATGGGACGCTCGGGATTGAACGTCACCGCCCCTGGTCCCCGCAACTTGTGCAGCGAGACCGTGAAGGGCGGAGCCGTTGCGCCGCCACGTCCGCGACCCGGCTCCTCGAGGGGACCGCGCTGGTCACTACCCCAGAACGTTAGTGCGACGGGCTGACCGACCGTGCCGCTCAGCGTTTGACTGATGCCAATCGGCGGTCCCGTCACGGTCGGGCCGCCTTTGACGAACGCCAGCGTGGGAGGGGTATTGCCCATGCCGGATTCTTTGTAGGGCTCGACTTCGTAGCCTTTGTTCAACGTGAATGGAACGGCGTTGGTTTCACCGTTCGCGGTCAACGTCCAGGTCAGCTTCTTCGTCCCAAAGTCTTTGGGGACCTTGATCGTGAACACGCCCCACTGACGGCGTGTTTCGAAGTACGTGGGTTGCCCCAGATCGGGCCCACCGGGGTCGATACGGTTATTGGGACCAACGGGAATATCGAGCGCTTCCTTCGCGTTCCGATTGAAATACCCGATGAGCATCGTGAAGCTCCCGTCTTCGTTCGGGAACCAGCCCTCGTAAGCCGGTGTAATGCTCGATCCGCGTTCCTTCGTTGGCTCGAGCGGCAACGCGCCGGTTTGCGGCGCCTGGCCCGATCCCACCAGCACCCAGCTCGCCACAGCCATCAGCACGCCGAGGGCCGCGACGGCGGATTTGTTTGAGCGCATCCGACAACTCCCGTTACTTGAACTGCCTCGATATGTGCTGCCAACTCAAGTATAGCCGTGGCACCGCCGCGTGATGTAACGCTGCGCCACCTCACCGACTGGCGGTGGTACTCGCCGCACCCGCCGGCTTGAGCGTCAGCTTCTGCACACGCCAGTTGTTCATGTCGGCCACCCAGAGCACGTTCTCCGAGGGGCACGCGAGTCCGTGAATCCAGTTGAACTGCCCGACCTGGTGACCAGACTCTCCGAGGACGCCGGCGATCTTGCCGTCGAGCGTCAGCTTGTAGATGCGCCCCGGCTCCGAGTCCGAGGTATAGAGATACTGAGTCGGTCCGCCAGACAAACAGATGGTCCACGGCTGCGTTTCATCCGGGGCGTTCGGATTCACCGGACCAAGCACGGGATGCCGGCTCTTGTCGTATGTCGCGTTCAACACGATGAACCGTTTGAACGTGCCGTCGCGATCGAACACCTGGATGCGCCGATTGTTCCGGTCGGCGACGTACACGTTGTTCTGGCGGTCGATGCCGATGTTGTGCGGCGTATTGAACTGCCCGGGATTCTCCGTCGCGTGGGTGCCACCGGGACCGCGCGATCCCCAGGACTTGATCCAGTTGCCGTATTTATCGAACTTCGCGACTCGCGAGTTCACGTAGCCGTCACTGACATAGAGGTTGTCGTCGCTGTCGAACGCAATGTCGGTCGGCGCGCGGAAGTAGCCGTCGATGTGCGGCGGCGCGGGCCGGCTCTCGGCTCGTCCGAGACCGTTGCCCTTGAACCACTCGGGCTCATCAGGCCCTTCCGGACGTCGCCCGAGATTCAGCGTGACGTATCCGGCGGGATTGAAACGCATCACAGTGTGCGTGCCCTTGTCGACGACCCAGAGGTTGTCGTACTTGTCGAACCGCACCGAGTGCGCGTAGCCGAGCCCGTAGACCCCTTTGCCGATTTCCCGCACGAAGCGGCCGGTCGCGCCGTCGAACTCGAGCAACTGCGACGATGCGTTGCCATAGAGGGGCCCGGTCGTCGCACTGCCCGGATGATTCAACACGACGATGCGGCCCTTTGAATTCACGGCGATGCCGAGGACCTCGCCGAGATTCATGTCAGGTGAGTACTTCAGAAAATCTGGAACCGAATCGAATGGGATTTTCGACGTTGTAACCGTCGTCGGCTCCTGGGCGCTCGCCGGGGCCAGAGAATCCGCCGGTGAGATGAGCCAGGCCACGGCCGTAGCCGCGAGCAACGCGAGCGTGATGCAATCTCTTTTTTTCACAGGGCCTCCGTCAGATGGCGGCCGGACGAGCGCGGGGGCGGATGAGGGATGCGCTGAGCGCATCCCTCGAGGACGGATTATTGCGAGCCTTTGGGACCGAGACTGCGGATGTAGTTCACGATGTTCCAGGTATCCTGTTCTGTCATCCGGCTCTTGTATCCCTTCATCAGGAATTCCGGGCCGGCGCCTTCCCTGACGACGGTGAAGATCTCACCGTCGGTCGAGCCGCGCGTCCATTCGGCGTCAGTCAGATTCGAGGGATGGCTGTCCTTGGGCTTCATCGGACCATCACCCTTTGCATCCGCACCGTGACACGAGCGGCAGTTCTTTGCGTACAAATCTTTTCCAGCGGTAATCGATTGAGGGGTCGCCTGAACGGGGTTCTTGAGCTTGCGCGCTGCGGCGTTTCCACCCGGGCTCTGCGCGCCGAGCCCCACTACGCTCACGCAGCCGACGAAGACACCGACGAGCAAGCCAATCGAAACGTGGCTCATAGTACCGTTTCCTCCCTGTGCAGCCACAAACGCTTGAGATCCTGGGGGGCGGCCAGACCCGGCATTTTGGCACACGTGGCATGTCTCTTCAATGGTCTATGTCGCGTCAGATACCAAGCCGCTTCGCGTATACTCCGCCCAATGGCCTTCAGCAGTTGCACACGATCGCTTCGCACGCTCATCGCGATGCTCGTCCTCGGGCTCGCGATTCCGGTGGCGGCACTCGCTAGTCAGGCCGGCGCAGCTCAAGCGTCGGCGCCCGCTCCCGATGCGCAGGATTCGTCGGTCGACACGCCAGCAACACACCTGCTTGAGGGTGCCATGCTCGGCCGCGTGGATCAGGTTAAGCAGGCTCTGGCCGACAAGGCAGACGTCAACGACACGTCGGACGCCGGCAGCACGGCGCTGGCGATTGCGGCGATCCACGGACAACTCGCCGTCGTGAACGTCCTGCTCGAGGCGGGCGCCAGTCTGACGGCAGCAGACAAGACCGGCGCGACGCCGCTGCTCGCGGCAGCCTCGCAGGGCCACACGGCCGTCGTCGAAGCGCTGACCGCGAAGGGCGCCGACGTGAAGGCTGCAGATTCGATGGGCATGACACCGGTGATGGCCGCGGCGTCAGCCAACAAGGTGGACACGATTCGATTTTTGGCCGCTCATGGCGCTGACCTGAACACGGCGGATCGACAGGGCACGACGGCGCTGATGGCGGCGGCGTACGCCGGACACCTCGAGTCGGTCAAAGCGCTCATCGACGCCGGCGCTGCCGTCAACGCCAAAGACGAAAACGGCCGGACCGCTCTTCACGCCGCGGCTCTCGGTGGCGACGATGCGCTCGCCAAGGCACTGCTGGCCAGGGGCGCCGATCTGAACGCCGAGGATCAAGCGGGCTCGACCGCGCTCACCTACGCAGCGGCGAATGGCCACGACCGCTTCGTGCAGATGCTGCAAGGGGCCGGATTAAAGAAAGGATCCGATCTGGCGCTCGTCCTGGCAGCGCGAGGCTGCTACCCGGAAACGCTGGCAACGCTGCTGAAATCGAAAGCCAGCAGCAATGCGCGCATGCAAGGCAAGCCGGCGCTGTCGCTGGCGGCCGCTGCCGGCTGCGAACCGTCAGTGCGCACGTTGCTCGCCGCAGGAGCCGACGTCAACGCCAAAGACGATGAAGGAACCACGGCTTTGATGGAGGCGGCGAACATGGGGCTGGTCCCGATCGTTCAGCTCCTGCTCGACAAAGGCGCGGACATGGAGATGCGGAACAACGCCGGACAGAACGCCTGGCTCATGGCGGCGATGAGCCAGCAGCAGGAAGTGATCGAAATCTTCCGGAAGATCCGGGAGAAGCGGCAACCGTGATCAGGGCTTGATGGCGATCTGAATCATCTTCCGAAATTTGACCGGAACACCCATCCGCATCGCCGGCTGGAAGCGCCATTCACGAGCCGCCGCCACCACCATCCGATCGTAAATCGTCGAAATCGGAACCCGCATCTTGGCGTATTCGACCGTGCCGTTCTCGCTAATCAAGAATTCCAGCACACCGCCCGACGCCAGTGGGGCGCCAGCCGCGCGCGGAACGGGTGGTAGCGTCTGACGGATAGTCACCGGCGGAACGACATCGACGTCGACGCTGGAGTACACCTGGCGCGCGATAGGCATCCGCTCGGGGGCCTGAGCGGGTTTCGCCGCAGGCGGCGGCTCAGGCGGCGCGGGCGGCGTCGCTGCGGCAAGGGCGAGCTCGTGGAATCCGGTGGCTAGCGTCCGAATGTCGGACAACGGCAGCTGACCCGCCACCGGCACCACGTCCGGGTCGGCGAGCGTGTCGAGCACTTCACGGAAGCCGTCAGCCGCCTCGGCGAACGCTTTGTCGTCGTAGGCCTGCTTGGCCGCGGCATATTGGCGCTGCACAACCAGCGGAAGAACCCGGCGGCGCACGTCGGTGAACGTCGATCGCA